>Ga0157375_10003277_pt1 | contig 14041 bp, 14 predicted proteins | sample M35metaG_FD_115311 | JGI IMG/M metagenome (GOLD analysis project Ga0157375, IMG submission 115311) | Miscanthus rhizosphere microbial communities from Kellogg Biological Station, Michigan, USA - M3-5 metaG | ecosystem: Host-associated > Plants > Roots > Rhizosphere > Soil | place: USA: Michigan...
CGAGACTTGGCGTAAGACGGGGCAAAACTAGCACAGAGACGGGGAAATATCCGCTTCTACCTACCCATTTGGTCAGCTTTATCGCTCTAAACCGTGAAAAAAAGGAATATGCCCCGTCGGAGAGCGTCCAAAATGTCCTTCGAAGCGTGTCTTGACCAATGGGTGCGGTACACTGGGCGACTTTTCGGGGAGGCCAACCGCTCCCCTTCAACCAGCCGAGAAGCCCATGCCGATCCGTCATTGCATCGTCCACCTGATCGACAAAAAACCCGACGGCACACCTGCAGTTCTGCATGCCCGCGATTCAGAGCTGTCTGAATCTGCCGCCATCGAGAACATGCTTGCCGACCTCAACGAGAGCTACAACGCCAAACAAGGCAAGGCCTGGGGTTTCTTCCATGCCGAGTCCGGCGCGCACCCGTTCAGCGGCTGGTTGAAGGAATACTTTGACGGCGGGCAGGACTTCACCACCTTCAGCCGCACCGCGGTCGAGCACCTGCAAAAGCTGATGGAGGAGTCCAACCTCTCCACCGGCGGCCACGTGCTGTTTGCCCACTACCAGCAAGGCATGACCGACTACCTGGCCATCGCCCTGCTGCACCACAGCGAAGGCGTGGCGGTGACCGACGAGCTGGACGTGACCCCCTCGCGCCACCTGGACCTCGGTCAGCTGCACCTGGCGGCACGGATCAACGTCTCCGAATGGCAGAACAACAAGCAGTCCAAGCAGTACATCTCGTTCATCAAGGGCAAGAACGGCAAGAAGGTCTCGGAGTACTTCCGTGACTTCATCGGCTGCCAGGAAGGCGTCGACGGCCCGGGCGAGACCCGTACCCTGCTCAAGGCCTTCAGCGACTTCGTTGAAAGCGAAGACCTGCCGGACGAGTCCGCCCGCGAAAAAACCAAGACCCTGGTCGATTACGCCAGCAGCCAGGCCAAGCTCGGCGAGCCCATGGGCCTGGAAGAATTGTCGGGCTTGATCGATGAAGATCGGCCTAAGGCGTTCTACGACCATATCCGCAACAAGGACTACGGCCTGTCGCCGGAAATCCCGGCGGATAAGCGCACCCTCAATCAGTTCCGCCGCTTCACCGGCCGCGCCGAAGGCCTGTCCATCAGTTTTGAAGCGCATCTGCTGGGCGACAAGATCGAGTACGACGAAGCTGCTGGCACCTTGATCATCAAGGGCCTGCCGACTCAGCTGACCGACCAGCTCAAGCGCCGCAACTGATGCTGGGCGGAGTCTTCAAGAAAGTCCTGCTGGTATTGCTCGTGGTGGTGGTGTTCGAAAACTGGGGCAAGATCGAGCGGGTGTTCAACCCCTCACAGGTGGTTTCAGAGCACGTGCGCGCTTCGGCACGCGTGACGCTCTATGCCACCGAGTGGTGTGGCTACTGCAAGCAGATCCGCCGCTTTCTGGACCAGAAAGGCATTCCGTACCAGGCCGTCGATATCGAGAAAGACGCCCAGGCGCGCAAAGCGTATGAGGCGCTGGGCGGCGGCGGGATTCCGTTTGTGAGTGTGAACGGCACGCTGATTCGCGACTACAACCCTGACGCGATCATGGCAGCACTGAAATAACCCACACCTTATGGGAGCTGGCTTGTGTGAATGCTGGTTTGCCTGGAATCTGGCTTGTGTGGGAGCTGGCTTGCCTGCGATGCAGACACCTCGGTCTGTCAGGCACACCGCGGTGACACTATCGCCGGCAAGCCAGCTCCTACAGCCTCTAACGCAGCACGATCATCCGCCCCAGCACATGGTGCTGTTCAAACCCCAACACTGCCTGCAACGCGTTCAACACCGCCTGCGGGTCTTTGCTGGGGAAGCTGCCACTGACGCGCTTGGCGGCCATGTCGTCGTTCAGCAACAGGATGCGGCCCGGGTAATAACGGCCCAAGTCCCTGACCACGTCCGCCAGCGGCGCCTTGTAGTAGTTGAGCCAGCCGTCGCGCCAGGCCAGGCGTGATTCGCTGTCGACCGCGCGCAGGGGCTCGGCGATACCGTCGGCGTAGGCCACTTGCTGGCCGGCCGTGAGAATTTGCTGCTGGCCCGCCTTGGATGGCGTCACACCCACCCGTCCGGACAATACCGTCACCTCGGCGCCTGCCGGCTGCAGGCGCACTTCGAACTGTGTGCCCAGCACCCGCGCTTCGCCACTGCCTGCCCCCACCACAAACGATTGCCCCGTGTGTGTCACGCTGAAAAAGCCTGCGCCGCGACGCAGCTGGATATGCCGCTCGCCATGGCTGAAATCCACGGCAATGGCACTGTCGGCATCAAGCGTCACTTGGGATTGGTCGGCCAGCGTGACGGTTTTGATTTCACCTGGCGCCGTCACGTAGTCCGCGCCGAAGTCATCGACCCAGCGCGACGGCTGCCAGCCGGCGCCGATGGACACCATCAACAGCAGGCAGGCGGCCATCGCCAAAGCGCCGGACCAGCGCATCGCCCGCGAGCGCTTCGAGGTATTCATCGCATTGAGGTAACCCTGCAACGCCAATGCCTCTTCGTCCGCCAGCCTGCGCGCCGGCACTTCACTCAACTCCCACAACACCTGCGCCTGGGAGTAGGCCTCGACATGCGCAGGGTCGGCGCGCAGCCAACGGCTGAACGTGGCCTGGTCGCCACTGCTGGGCTGGTCATGCAACAGGCTCAGCCAAGCCAGTGCGGCTTGTTCCTGGGCGGGCGTGGGGGTGACGTTCACGGTGCTTTCCCTGGCGTGCGTGGGGGCGATGGTTCGCGAAGGCTGGCTTTGCAGGCTTCGAGGGCACGCATCATATGTTTTTCCACAGCGCTTTGGGACACCCCCATGGCCTTGGCGATTTCGGCGTATTTACGCCCGTGAATACGGTTGAGCAGGAAGATCTGCCGGGTGCGCTCGGGCAAGCTGCGCAGGGCGGCCTCGACATGGCGCAAGTCATTGCCGGCTTCGAGTGCGGCCTGGGGTTCGGAGCCCTGGTTGTCCTGTTGTTCCGGAAGCCAACCTTCGCTGCTACGCACCCGGGCGCCTTCGCTGCGCAGGTGATCGATGGCGATGTTGCCCGCGCAACGCAACAGGTAGGTGCTGAGTTCCTCGACCTGCACCAGCGGTCGGCGCCAGAAGCGCAGGAACAGGTCCTGCACCAGGTCGGCCGCCGTGGCGCGGCACCCCACGCGTCGGCTGACCAGCGCTTCCATCTGCGAGCGCTGGGACAAGAACACCTGCAAAAAATGCGCACGTCCACCGGCCGCATCCGGGTGCTGGCTGTCTGGGGATTCCGGTGGCGTGCTGATCATGATGGAAGGCTCAGAGTATGGCGAAGGCCGCAACCGGGCTGGCCAGCAAGCCAACACCCGCCAGGATCAAGGCCAGCCTTGGCCGGTACGGCAACAGCAACACCAATAACAGTGCGCTGAGCATCAACACCGCGCACCACTCCACCAGGCCCTGGCTCCAGCCAGTGGCGGCGACGGCCGGCCAGATGGCCACGGCCAACAGCGACCACCCCGCCACACGCAACCCCAAGCGCCGGCCGGGCATAGGTTTGCTGTGCAACAGTTCGCCATGGTGGCGGTCAGTGGCCAGGCATAACGCGGTAAACCCGGCGTAGCACAGCAGGAAGGCGAGCAGCATTCAGTTCACCTCCTGCTCTAGTGTCAACGAGCCCGCGCGCACCGCCTTGGGCTGCGGTGCCGTGCGGTGCTGCATCTTCCAGGCGGCCCAGGTGAGGAACACGCCGCTGGCGAAACACGTCAGGTCGAACCCGGCCATGGCCCAGTCGCCCCTGGCCAGTGACACGCCCAGGTGTTGCGAGGTGGTCAGCGCGTTGAGCAGCGGTATCGACACGAACAACAGCGCACCGAGGCTCAATTGTTCAACCCAACCCTGGCGACCTCGGCGTAACACAGCGTGCAACAGGCTAAGGCCCCAAGCGATGAAAAAGGTCTGCACTTCCCAATCGGAGCGTGCGGAGAGGCCGATCGGCAACAAGCGGTTGGCCCAGAAAAACGCCGCGATGGCGATCATCAGCCCCGACATGCTGGCGATATTCAGGACCTCCACCAGCCGCAGCTCGAATGGCATCACACCGCTTTTGACATGCTTGAGCTGGCGCTTGCCGAGCCAGATCACCAGCCCCGTGCCGATCATCGCCGTGCCCGCCAGGCCACAGATAAAGTACAACCAGCGCAACACCGGGCCGGCGAAATGGCCCATGTGCAGGCCGTAGAAACTGCCGCTGATCGCAGCCGGCAGCGATTGTTCGCCACTGACCCGCAACAGCTCGCCGGTGGTGCCGTTGAACGACACCGTGCTGCCGAAATCATGCACCACGCGATCGGAACCGGCGCGGAACACATTGACCGAGGCGTTCACATCGCCCGGGTTGTTGATCGTCAAGCGGCCCACATGCCCGCCCGCCCACTGTGTCCGCGCCTGTTCGTACATCGGCCCCAAGGGCAGCAAGCGGCCCGGTTGGCCCAGCGCCGGCGCGTTGTTGGTGGCCGGAAATACGTCATTGAAGAACGCACGGGTGTCGTTGCCATAGGAGGCGGCGATGGGCGCCGGCATCACCAGGCTCATGAAAATCACCAGGCTGCTGTAGGTGATCATCAAATGAAAGGGCAGCACCAGCACGCCCACCGCATTATGCCCGTCGAGCCAGGAGCGCTGGCCCTTGCGGGGGCGGAAGGTGAAGAAGTCCTTGAAAATTTTCTTGTGGGTGATGATGCCGGTGATCAATGCGACCAGCATCACCATCGCCGCGGTGGTCGACAGCCAGCGCCCCCAGGGGTGGGGCATCTGCAGTTGGAAGTGGAAACGGTAGAAGAATTCGCCACCCATGCTTTCCCGGGCCTGGACCGCTTGGCCGGTGACGGGGTCGAGGGTTTTCTGGATGAAGTTGCCGCGCTTGCCGGGGTCGATCTTGTCTTGCCACATCACCGACAGGCCGGGGTCACGGCTGTCTGGCAGGGTGATGAACCAGCGTGCGGCACTCGGTGCCTGTTGTTGCAGGTAGGCTTGGGCGGCGGCAAGGCTGCGCGCATCATCCAGCGGATGGGCCTGCACTTCGGGCTGCATCCAGTGGCTGATTTCATCGTTGAAGTACGACAGGGTGCCCGTCAGGAAAATCGCGAACAGCAACCAACCGAAGGTCAAGCCGGCCCAGGTGTGCAGCCAGGCCATTGCCTGTCGAAAACCCTCTTTCATGTGCGTGCCATCCAGAAACCCACGCCAGCCAGGGTCGCGAACAACGCACTCGGCACCATCACCCCCGCCCATGCACGCCACGCCGTACGGCAGGCGAAACACCAGAGCACGGCCAGCAGGTAGAACACAAATGAACTCATCATCCCGGTGATCACCGCGTCGGCGCGGGACGTTGGCATCCAGAGCGCCAGGCAGATGCTGGCCAGGGATGCCATCAGGTAGCCGCCCACCACGGCGGCCAGCACGCGGGACGTTACGGCCAGACGGTAAACAACGGGCAATGAGGTTTTGCTTTTCATGCGGGAAGCGCCAGATTCATCAGCGCGCAATATTAATGATAAATATTCTCATAAGCAAAATAGAACGGATGAATCACCCGCCGCCACGGATTGCCGAACCGTATCGCGCGCCCTACAATGCGAACAATTCTTGTTCTCTAAAGCGTGCCGATGCTTGTGGAGTGATTGCGTTGCAGCCGTCCAACACCGTCGAAGTCCTGTACCACGACCATCACCACTGGCTCACCGGCTGGTTGCGGCGCAAGCTCGGCTGCCCGGAAAGCGCGGCCGACCTGGCCCAGGACACCTTCATCCGCGTGCTCACCGCACGGGAAACCCCGGCGCTGATCGAACCGCGTGCCTTCCTCACCACCGTCGCCAAACGCGTGCTGTTCAACTTCTACCGCCGCCAGGACCTGGAACGCGCCTACCTCGACGCCCTGGCGCAGATGCCCGAGCAGGTCGCCCCTTCGGAAGAAGACCGCGCGATCATCCTGCAAACATTGCTGGAACTGGACCAACTGCTCGATGGCCTGCCCGTGCAGGTCAAACGCGCGTTCCTGCTGGCCCAGCTCGACGGCCTGACCTACGCACAAATCGGCGCGGAACTGGGCATATCCATTGCCACGGTCAAGCGCCACCTGAATAAAGCGGCCATGCGCTGCTACTTTGCCCTATGAATTTCTCCACCCAAGTCGCCGAGCAAGCCGTGCACTGGCTGATGGAAATGCAGCAAGGCGCGCTCAACCCGCGCCAGCAGGCCGCCTGGCAACAATGGTTGGACGCCCACAGCGAACACCAGCGCGCCTGGGACCACATCCAACGCGTCAACCAACGCCTGCGCGGCATGCCCTCACCTCTGGCGCACGCCGCCTTGAACGCACCGAAGTCCAGCAGCCGACGCCAGGCCCTGAAGTTGCTGCTGATCCTCGGCGCCGGGTCGGCCGCGGCCTGGAGCCTGCGCCAGCAACATATCCTGCCGCCGCTCACCGCCGACTACCGCAGCCCCGTGGGCCAGCGGCGCAAAGTGCAGCTGGCCGATGGCAGTCAATTGCAACTCAACACCGGCAGCGCCGTGGATGTGCATTTCGATGGCCAGCAACGCTTGATCCGCCTGCTGGAAGGCGAAATCCTGCTGACCGCCAAGGCCGGCACTGCGCCGCTGCAGGTGCTGTCCGGCCAGGGTTTGCTCAGCAGCCAAGCCGCACGCTGGAACGTGCGCCAGTTCAACGATCACACCCAACTGGCCGTGCTCGACGGCCACGTCGACGTGATGCCCAACCGCTACAGCGGCCTGCCGCTGACGGTCGAGGCGTCGCGTCAGGTCAATTTCACACGCAAGGGATGGGACACCCCGCGCCCTATCGACGCCAACAGCGGCGCCTGGGCCGACGGCATGCTCGTGGCCGCGCACATGCGCCTGGAGGATTTCCTCGCCGAACTGGGCCGCTATCGCCGTGGCCAACTCAACTGTGACCCGCAGGTGGCCAACTTGCTGCTCTCCGGCAGCTACCCGCTGGACGACAGCGAGCGCATCCTCGACCTGCTGGAAGTCAGCCTGCCCGTCAACGTGCGGCGTTTCACCCGCTACTGGGTGACGGTGCAGGCACGGGTCTGAAATTAGTGTGCAACGCCGTGAGCCGTTTTCCACACCTCGCGTGACAGAGAAGGAAAGCCACCTTGATCCTTCCTTCTCAGGACCGCTCTTCATGCCCCAGCAACCGACGCTTCTCACCCGTACCTTGCGCCAACTCCTACTGGGCGCCAGCCTCAGTCTTACGGTGATTCCTCATGTGATGGCGGCGGATGCCAAGCCCTATCACATTGCTCCAGCGTCGTTGGAAGCGGCACTCAATCAATTCGGACGTGAGGCTGGCGTATTGATTTCGTTCGGCTCCGAAGTGACGGCCGGCCTGCAAAGTCGCGGGCTGTCTGGCAACTACAGCGCCGCCGAAGGCCTGCAGAAACTGCTGGAAGGCACTGGCCTGCAAGCCCGCGCCGAGGGCAACAATGCCTACAGCCTGCAACCGGCCAGCGCCCCTTCCACGCTGGAACTGCAAACCTCCAACGTGGTGGGCGACTGGCTCGGCGACGCGCAGCAGACCAACGTATTCGAACACCCCGGTGCCCGTGACGTGATCCGCCGCGAAGCATTCGAACGCCAGGGCGCCACCCAGGCCCGCGATGTGCTCAACCGTATCCCCGGCGTCAACGCCCCGGAAAACAACGGCACCGGCAGCCACGACATGGCGCTGAACTTCGGCATTCGCGGCCTCAACCCGCGCCTGGCGTCGCGCTCTACGGTATTGATGGACGGTATTCCGGTGCCTTTCGCGCCGTACGGTCAGCCGCAGCTTTCGTTTGCGCCGATCAGCCTGGGCAACATGGATGCCGTCGATGTCGTACGTGGCGGCGGTGCCGTGCGCTACGGCCCGCAGAACGTTGGGGGCATCGTCAACTTCGTGACCCGGGCGATCCCCGATGCACCGACCGTCAAAGGTGGTTTGCAGACCGAGACCAGCCCCTCGTCCAGTCACGACGGCTTCAAGACCACTGGCAACCTGCTCGCCGGCGGCACTGCCGACAACGGCCTCGGTGGTGCGATCCTTTACTCGGGCACCCGTGGCGGCGACTGGCGGGAAAACAGCAACACGCGCATCGACGACCTGATCCTCAAGGGTAAATACCAGCTCGACGAGGCCAACAGCTTCAACGCCATGGCGCAGTACTACGAGGGCCAGGCCGATATGCCCGGCGGTTTGAACGTCAAGGACTACAAGGCCGATCCGTATCAGTCCACCCGCCCCTACGACAAATTCTGGGGCCGTCGCACCATGTTCAACGCCGGCTACCGCTACCAGGAAGACCGCCGCGAATTCACCGCCAACACCTTCTTCACCACCACACTGCGCAACGGCTACCTGGACCAGGGCACCTTCCTGTCGCTGTCGCCGCGCGAGTACTGGGTACGCGGCCTTGAAACCCGCTTTGCCCAGGGCTTCGACCTTGGCCCCACCAGCCATGAAGTGGGTGTGGGCTACCGCTACATCAACGAAGCCGGCCATGAATTGCGCTACCGCACGCCGATCAGCGCCAACCAGCAACTGCCCAACACCAACAGCCGCAACGACCGCGACACCCGTGGCGCCACCGAAGCCAACGCGTTTTTCGTCGATGACCGCATCGACATCGGCAAGTGGACCATCACCCCCGGCGTGCGCTACGAGATGATCGAGTCCCAGCAGACCAACAACCTGACAAACGTCAAATACAAGGGCGACTACAACACCGCGCTGCCGGCGTTGAACGTGCTCTACCACCTCACCGACGACTGGAACATCTACGCCAACACCGAAGGCTCGTTCGGCAGCGTGCAGTACAGCCAGATGCCCAACCGTGTGACCAGCGGCGAAGTGAAGCCGGAAAAAGCCCGCACCTGGGAACTCGGCACGCGCTATGACAACGGCACCCTGCGTGCGGAAATCGGCGCGTTCCTGATCAACTTCGATAACCAGTACGACAGCAACCAGACCAACGACTCAGTGATTGCCCGTGGCGAAACCCGTCACCAGGGCATCGAGTCGAGCGTCAACTACGCCCTCGACGGGTTGAGCCCGACGCTGGCGGGGTTTGATGTGTATGCCACCTATGCCTATGTCGATGCGACCATCCGCGAAGACGGCCCGAACAAAGGCAACCGCGTGCCCTTCTCGTCCAAGCACAAAGGCACCCTCGGCGTGGGCTACACCGAAGGCCGCTGGAAGCTCAACCTGGACAGCAGCTACCAGAGCAGCCAGTTCGCCGACAACGCCAACACCGTGGCCGAAAGTGCCGACGGCAGCACCGGACGCATCCCCGGCTACATGCTGTTCAGCAGCCGCGCGGCGTACGACTTCGGTCCGCAGCTGTCGGATTTGAACGTGGCGGTCGGCGTGAAAAACATCTTCAACAAGCAGTACTACACCCGCTCGTTCGACGATAACAACAAGGGCAAATACGTGGGCGAACCACGTACGGTGTACGTGCAAACCTCCATCGCGTTTTAAACACGCCACCCCCTGTAGGAGCTGGCTTGTCGAAAAGGGAATTAACTGCCCGCCAGGCAGCTGGGCGTACCCGCCACCAGCGCATCAATTGCGCAGCGCGTTTTGGCCGGCATGTGTGGGGCCGTCGGCCAGATCACATGGATCGGTGAAGGCTGCTCCCGGTAGCCCGGCAAAACCGGCTCCAACTGACCGCGCAAGACGTAATGCGCAATCAGCCAACTCGGCAACCAGGCCAGGCCAACGCCCGCAATCGCGGCGTCGGCCACGGCCTGGAGGTCGTCCAACACCAAGGGGGACGCCACACGCGAGCGGTACGCCGTATTGCTGCGGTAGGCGATACCTCGATGGCCTGCGAGGTCATCAATCCCTGCAATACGTCCCTTGCGCTGCAAGTACGCCGGCGAAGCCGCCAGGCCCACAACCTGTTCGCCCAGGCGGCGAGCGCTCAGTCGATCCGTATCAGGCAATGAGCCAATGCGCACGGCAATGTCGAAGCCCTCCTGCGCCAGGTCGATCATACGGTCCGAGAAGCAGATCTCGACTTCCAGTTCCGGGTATCGATCCATCAACCCCCACAGCGCCGGCGCCGCATAGTGATGACCGAAGGCCAGCGGCACACTCGCCCGCAAGCGCCCGCGTGGCTGCTGCCGACCACTCTCCAACACCGACTCGGCCGCCTCCAGCTCAGCCAGTGCCCGCAGACAATGTTCGTAGTACGCCTGCCCGTCCTCGGTCAGATACTGACGCCGTGTGGAGCGCTGCAGCAAGCAAGTGCCCAAGCGTGCCTCCAGCCGCGCCAGGCCCTTGCCTACCGCAGAGCGCGTGAGGTTCAGCCGTTCGGCGGCTTGCGTCAGGTTGCCGCTTTCCACGATCTGCAAAAAGAGTTCGACGCCATCGAAACGCGGAGTGGTCATGGTGCAATTGTCGCCTTTAGATCCCTTATCAGCAGAAAACTTATCACGAATAAAGAACCAGATTCCCCTGAAAATAACCGAATCCTCAACCTTCAGGAGAATCCCATGCCAACCGCCGCCACGTTATCGGCCGCCAGCACACCCCATGCGGCCAGGAACGCGCTCGCCCTCACCGCCGTTTGCCTAGTCGCCCTGATGTTCGGCCTGGAAATTTCCAGCGTGCCCGTCATCCTGCCCACCTTGGAACAGCAACTGGGCACGGGCTTTCAGGACGCCCAATGGATCATGAACGCCTACACGCTGGCCTGCACCAGCGTACTGATGGCCGCCGGCACCCTGGCCGACCGCTTTGGCCGCCGGCGCATGCTGGTGCTGTGCTTGTGGGTATTTGGCCTGGCCTCACTGGCCTGCGGCCTGGCCGACAGCGCACCCACGTTGATCACTGCGCGTTTCGTGCAGGGGATAGGGGCAGGCGCGATGATGATCTGCCAGTTCGCGATTCTGTCGCACCTGTTCCGCGAGCCCGCGGCGCGAGCCCGGGCCTTCGCGATATGGGGCGTGATCGCCGGTATCGGCCTGGGTTTCGGGCCGATCGTGGGTGCGTTGATCCTGGCCATGGCTGACTGGCGCTGGGTGTTCCTGGTGCATGTGCCACTGACCTTGTTCACCCTGGTGCTGCTGCGCATCAGCGTGCAGGAATCCCGCGACCCGGCCGGCCATCGCCTGGATATCGCCGGCATGCTCACTTTGACGCTGTCGGTGTTCGCGCTGGTGTACTTCATCACCCAAGGCACCGAACACGGCTTTGCCACCCCGGCCATGCTCGGCTGGGCCGGTTTGTCGCTGGCCGGGCTGTTGCTGTTCATCTTCATTGAACGACGCAGTGCGCACCCGATGTTCGATTTTTCGGTGTTTCGTATCCAGCGTTTCAACGGCGCACTGATGGGTTCGATCGGCATGAACTTCAGTTTCTGGCCGTTCATGATCTACTTGCCGCTCTACTTCCAGGCGGGCCTGGGCTACGACACCGTGACCACCGGCGGCGCCCTGCTCGCCTACACCCTGCCGACCTTGCTGGTGCCGCCGCTGGCCGAACGCCTGGCCTTGCGCTATGGCGCCGAACGCATCATCCCGCTGGGCCTTGGCCTGATGGGCGCGGGGTTTATCGCCATGGCCGTGATCAACCGTGCAGAGCAGCCGAGTACCGCACTGGTGCTCTGCAGTTGCGTGCTCGCCGGTATCGGCTTGGCGCTGACCAACTCACCCACCACCAATACCACCACCGGCTCGGTTTCGGCTGACCGTGCGGGCATGGCGTCGGGCATCGACCTCAGTGCGCGGCTGATCACGCTGGCACTCAATATTGCGTTAATGGGCTTGGTGTTATTGCTAGGGATCAGCCATCAGCTGGCCAGTTTGCTGCCCGCAACCACGGCCATGGACTGGCCTGCCATCAGCCAGCACATTGCCGCTGGCAAGCTGGATGTACCCGGGCTGACGACCACAGACACCCAGGCCGCCCTGCGCCACGGCGCCGGTTGGGCCATGCTCTTTGCGGGCATTGGCGCAGGCGTGCTGGCGTTGTTGAGTTGGCATTTTTTCCGTAGCCGCGCACAGCCTTTTTGAGATGTCGCCTGTGCCGCCGCCTTCGCAGCCTCGCTAAAGCTCGACAACTCCCACAGGGGATGTGTGCAGCGACGAAGATCCACTGTAGGCGCTGGCTTGTCGAATCGTCGCACCGCAGCGATCGCGGCGGCACAGTCGATTGATATGTCGCCTTCGCCGCCGCTTTCGCAGCTTCGCTAGGCTCTCAAAACGAAAACGGGCCTGCAAATACAGGCCCGTCTTTAGTGGCGATGAAGTAACTGTCAGTGATCAGCCGTTGAACACGGCACGTTCTTTTTCCAGGAACTCCTGTTCAAGCTCGTCTTCATTCACTTTGGTGGTCGGCTGGCTTTTGCCGGCAGCGCGCGGCTTGCCTTGCAGTTTGCCGAACAGATGTTCCAATGCATGCTCCAGCTTGATGGCAGCACCGTCGATGGCCTGTTCCAGCGTGTCGGCCTTGTCGCAGACCGAGACCGGTTGATGGCCCTTTGGCCGCGCTTCCAGTCGGCAACTCAAATCATGGGGGCCGGGCTTGTCGCCGTTCTCATCGCGCAGGTAAACCTCAACGCGGGTCAGATGTTCGTCATAACGTTCGAGCGTGCTCTCAATGGTAGTACGTACCCACTCCTCCAGTCGGATGCTGCTTTCAATATGGTTATCGCTATTGACTTGGATTTGCATAGTTCTTCCCTTATTTCAGCTAGCTCGCGGGAGGTCACAACTGCAACACCGGTGTGGTGTAACCATGACCTCTTGATGACACAATTGAGCAGTCAGAGAAGTAATTCAACCCCTTTGCAAAGATAAATCCCACATTACAAATTAAGTCTGACTACGAGCAAAAACGCTGTTAGGGTGGGGAGTTAGTTACATCTTCTTACGCCTGAATAACCTCACAATTGCCCCTCACCCAAGGGGTGCAATCCGCGAAAAATCCCCGCTTCTTCCACCAGCCAATCATGCACCGCCCGTACGCCCGGGTGGCTCAGCGCGCCTGGCGCATACAGCAATACATAGCGTTTGTGATTGGGCACCGCCAGGCCGAACGGCACGATCAAGGTGCCACGCTCCAGCTCATCATTGAGCAAGGTGCGCCGCGCAATGGCCACGCCCATTCCGGCGATGGCAGCCTCGATCGTCAGGTGGTTGCGGTTGAAGGTGTGCCCGCGCCGAACATCGGCCTCGTGATAGCCGATGGCATTCAGGTAAAACTCCCACTCCGCGTACTCATAACTCCCACGCCACGCAGTGATGTCGTGCAACAACGGGAAATGCACCAGGTCAGCCGGGCCATGCAACGGTGGGCGACCACGCAGCAGGCTGGGGGCGCACACCGGAAAAATCTGCTCGTCCAACAGGGCTGTGGATAACAGGCCGGGGTAGCTGCCGTCGTTCAAATCGATCGCCAGGTCGAAGTCGCCTTCGTGCAGGGCGATGCTGCTGTCTTCCGCGACCATACGCAGCTGGATGTCCGGGAAACGCTGCTGCAGCCGTGGCAAGCGCGGCGTCAGCCACTTGCCGAGAAACGACGGGATCGAGCGCAAGCGCAAGGTGCCACTGATCATCCCCGCGTCCAGCCGCTGCAGCTCCGCATCGATGCTGCCGTAGGCCTCCCCCACCGTCGTCGCCAGCCGCTGCCCCTCGGCGCTGAGTTCCACGCCACGCGCCCGCCGATGAAACAGGCGAAACCCCAAGCGCTCCTCCAACTGGCGAATTTGTTGGCTCACCGCCCCCGGCGTGATGTGCAGTTCTTCGGCGCAACGGGTGAACGACAAATGCCGCGCCGCGCAGGAAAACACGTGCAACCAGACGTAGGTCTGGCCATGAAGGGGGCGAGTCATAGGGTTTAGTCCTGCTAAAGGATGTCTTAGGATAATTCGTTGGTCAGTGCCGATCCAGAGGCTCAGTATCGCGCCAATTCCGCTCGTCCTACAAAACATGGCAGCGATTTCTACTCCATTGCTTGTAAGGCTTTAGCATGGCTATCAGTGTTTTCGATCTATTCAA
>Ga0157375_10003279_pt1 | contig 14036 bp, 12 predicted proteins | sample M35metaG_FD_115311 | JGI IMG/M metagenome (GOLD analysis project Ga0157375, IMG submission 115311) | Miscanthus rhizosphere microbial communities from Kellogg Biological Station, Michigan, USA - M3-5 metaG | ecosystem: Host-associated > Plants > Roots > Rhizosphere > Soil | place: USA: Michigan...
CCCGACATCATCTATCCGCGCGGCGAGCACAGTTTTGGCGTAGCGGCAGGCGGGATCGCGCTATTGTTCGAGGCGGCGCTGAGTCGGCGCTACCCGAACCGCGAAGATCTCACTTTCACGCGACTGGGGAAACCCCAACCGCTTCTCTACGAGCAAGCCATCCGGCGCTGCGGGACCCGCAGCGTCGTAATGATCGGCGATCAGTTGGAAACTGACATTCGCGGCGCTAAAAATTGCGGCATCGATGCGGTGCTGGTCAATACCGGTGTGAGCGTCACCGACCTCGGGCAAATCGATGCACCGCTGCGGCCGACATACTGGATGAAGTCGGTAGCGCCACGCGGGTACGTGACACAGACGTCGGAATTTGCGGATATCGACCATCGGCAGATGCCGGCAGAGAAGTAGGTTCGCTGGAGAGACGTCCCCTGGGCAGATTCTTGATCTACTGCGAGTGATGGAGGGTTGATCCAAGCTCGATGCAAAGTCGGATCTGGTGCAAGTACATCCGTCGTCTCGTGGAGGAGACGCGCACCGCGACGTCTAGGGTCGCCACTCCCGGGTGCTTTCAACCTTGCCGTCGGGACCCACCGCTTCAAGGCGCACGGGGAAACCCCAGAGTCGACCAAGGTGGCGCAATACCTGGTCAGCCTCTTCTTCGCGCAGCGGGCGCCCACGAAATATGGGATTGCGCAGAAGCAGTGAGCGATCGGCGTCGCGCTCATAGCGCGTCACCTGGATTTCAGGGAGCATGTTCTCCCGCCGGTATTGCTCCGCGAGCATGCGCCGTACACGCCGGTAGCCATGCTCGTCGTGGATGCTGTCCACCTCGAGTTCCGCCTCACCAGAGTGATCGGCGACGACGAACAGGCGCAGATCGCGGATCATGCGCGGAGACAGATATTGCGCGATGAAGGATTCGTCCTTGAAATTGCGCATGGCGAAGTCCAGGGACTTTTTCCAGTCCGTCCCTGCCAGATCGGGGAAGAAGGCACGATCTTCGTCGGTAGGTTGTTCGCAGATGCGGCGGATGTCCTGCATCATCGCGAAACCCAGCGCGTAAGGGTTGATCCCGTGGTAACCGCGCTCGTCGAAACCCCGCTGCGTGACCACGTTGGTGTGGTTATGCAAGAACTCGAACATGAACGCGTCGTTCACGAGGCGCTTTTCATAGAGGCGGTTGGTCAACGTGTAATGCCAGAAAGTCGCCCAACCCTCATTCATCACCTTGGTTTGGATCTGCGGGTAAAAATACTGCGCAAGCTTGCGAACGATACGCACCAGCTCGCGCTGCCACGGCGCCAGTCTCGGCGAGTGCTTCTCGACGAAATAAAGAATGTTCTCTTCCGGCTCAGCGGGAAACGGCCGATTGTCAGGAATCGACGACTGAGCTGACTTTTGGGGCAGAGTCCGCCATAGGTCGTTGAACTGGCGCTGCTCGTACTCGTCACGCTCGCTCTTGCGCGCTTCTTTCTCTTTAGAGGAGATCGGACCAGGCCGCTTATAGCGATCTACACCGTAGTCCATCAACGCATGCGCGGAGTCGAGGAGCTCCTCCACCTCGGCTACGCCATAGCGTTCCTCGCACTCCATTACATAGCGTCGCGCAAACACGAGGTAGTCGAGGATGGCCTCAGCATCGGTGAACTGTCGAAACAGGTAATTGCTCTTGAAGAACGAATTGTGACCGAAGCTGGCGTGCGCGATGACCAGCGCCTGCATCGTCATGGTGTTTTCTTCCATCAGATAGGCGATGCATGGACTGGAGTTGATCACAATCTCGTAGGCAAGCCCCTGATACCCCTTTCGATAGGACTGCTCGTTGCGGATGAATGCCTTGCCGTAGGACCAGTGAGGGTAGCCGATGGGCAAGCCACTGGACGCATAGGCGTCTAGCATCTGTTCCGAGTTGATGATCTCGATCTGATTGGGGTACGTGTCGAGCCCGTACTCCCCGGCCGTCTCGGCAATGGCAACGTGATAGCGCTCGATTAGCTCGAAATCCCACTCGGGCCCATGGGGCAAAGGGTTCACGCGGTTTCCTTGCTGAACAGGTCGCGAAACACCGGATAGATCTCCTCGGCGCTGGATACCCGTCGCATTGCAAAGTTGCCGTCCCGGACGGGGATCGTCTCGTACTCGACCCACAAGCTGCTTCGACGCCCCTCTTGGTCATCCGGAATCTCGACGTAGGCGAAATAGCGCGTAGTCGGCAGAAGGTGTTCCTGCACGAAACGGGCGCTGCGGCCGGCGTCAGCGCCGAAGGCATCACCGTCGGAAGCCTGCGCCGCGTAGATATTCCATTCAGAGGTCGGATAACGTGCTGCGCAGATCGTCTTCATAAGCTCGAGTGCCGAAAGCACAACCGTGCCGCCGCTGCGTGGATCATGAAAAAAGGTATTTTCATCCACCTCTTCCGCCTCATCGGTATGACGGATGAAGACGAGGTCTACCCGCTCGTATTTGCGGGTAAGGAACAGATAAAGCAACGTAAAGAAACGTTTGGCCAGGTCTTTCTTGTGCTCATCCATCGAAGCGGACACGTCCATCAAGCAGAACATGACCGCGCGTGCCGCCGGCTGAGCTTGGACCACGCGATGTCGGTAGCGCAAGTCCACATCATCGAGGAAGGGGACGCGTTTTAGCCGTGCTTCCAGTTCCGTGATTTGTGCTTCGAGCGCCTGAATCCGTACTGACGGGCGGCCTTCGCTTCTAGCCACCTCCAGAGCGGCGAGCGCCAGTTCCAGCTGATCCCTCACCTCGCCACCAAGCGCGATTCGACGCGCGAGGGCCGTCTTCATCGTTCGTGCCACGCTCAGATTCGAGGGCGTACCGTCCTTGACGTAACCAGCTCGGACGTACTTCTTGTTTTCGGCCTCGGCGATGGCCGTGCGCATCATGTTCGGCAGCTCGAGGTCCTCGAAGAAAATGTTCAGAAATTCATCGCGAGACAGCGTAAACACGAAATCGTCGACGCTCTGGCCTTCGCCCGGTTCGTGCCCACCGCTACCGCCACCGCCGCCGTTCGGGCGTGGAATACGGTCGCCAGTGACGAATTCCTTGTTGCCGGGATGGACCGTCTCCCAGTCTCCCCCCGATCCGTAGCGAAACCCCGGCTCGGAAATATCCTTCGCGGGGACTTTGACATCGCCGCCCTGGACCATGTCCTTGATGGAACGGTCAGCGATCATGCCCTTCACGGCTCGGCGAATGTGATCCTTGTACCTTCGTATAAAGCGCTCGCGATTGACGGCGCTTTTGTTACGTCCATTTAGCCGACGATCAATAAGGTAATTCATATTAGAAGCGTTACAGCGGAAACGTGACGAGGAATGCGTGGTAGGAAAGCGTGAGAGCACAACGTCACGTTCTCGCCGCCCAGCTTCGAGAGCGGTGGACTTGCGAGTGTCTGTTTGTCACGCTTCTCTGTCACGATTTTCTCTCACGCCTAATTCTGTCACGAGTTCGCTGTCACGGTTTGTCCTCCGCCTCACGATGACTTCTGCACCCGGAGATACCATTCCGATAGCAGGCGAACCTGCTTTTCGGTGTAGCCCTTGGCCATCATGCGGTCGACGAAGTTCTGATGCTTCTTTTGGTCATCGGCAGATGCCTTGGCATTGAAAGAGATCACCGGCAGAAGATCTTCGGTATTCGAGAACATCTTCTTCTCGATCACCTCGCGCAGCTTTTCATAACTGTGCCACGCTGGGTTCTTACCGGCATTGTTGGCTCGTGCCCGCAGGACGAAGTTCACGATCTCGTTGCGGAAGTCTTTCGGGTTGGCGATTCCAGCCGGCTTTTCGATCTTTTCCAGTTCGGTATTGAGTGCCGCCCGGTCGAAGATCTCACCGGTATCGGGGTCGCGAAACTCCTCATCCTGGATCCAGCAATCGGCGTATGTGACATAGCGGTCGAAGATATTCTGGCCGTACTCGGAATAGGACTCCAGATACGCCGTCTGAATCTCCTTGCCGATAAACTCGGCGTATCGCGGTGAGAGCCAGCCCTTGATGAATTCCAAATACTTGCGCTTCGTCTCCTCGGGATAATCCTCCCGAGCGATACGCTGTTCCAGCACGTACATGAGGTGCACGGGATTCGCCGCCACTTCGGTCTGGTCATAGTTGAACACCGTCGACAATATCTTGTACGCAAAGCGGGTGGAGATGCCGCTCATGCCTTCATCCGTACCCGAGTAATCGCGATATTCCTGATAAGACTTGGCCTTGGGATCAGTGTCCTTTAGGCTCTCGCCGTCATAAACCCGCATCTTCGAGAAGATGCTCGAGTTCTCCGGTTCCTTGAGTCGCGACAACACGGAGAACTGCGCCATCATCTCCAGGGTACCGGGCGCGCAAGGCGCTTTGGTCAGGGCACTGTTGCGGACCAGCTTCTGGTAAATCCGAACTTCTTCCGATACCTGCAGGCAATACGGCACCTTGACGATATAGATGCGGTCAAGGAAAGCCTCGTTGGTGCGATTATTCCGGAATGACTGCCACTCCGACTCGTTGGAGTGCGCCAGGATGATGCCGTTGAATGGAATCGCCGAAAATCCTTCAGTTCCCTTGAAGTTGCCCTCTTGAGTCGCCGTCAGTAACGGATGGAGCATCTTGATGGGTGCCTTGAACATCTCGACGAACTCCAACAGCCCCTGATTGGCCAGGCACAGACCACCGGAGTAGCTATAAGCATCCGGGTCGTCCTGGGAGTATCGGTCGAGCTTGCGAATATCGACCTTACCCACCAGCGAAGAGATGTCCTGGTTGTTCTCGTCGCCCGGCTCGGTCTTGGAAATGGCGACCTGGCGCAGTACCGACGGCTGCACGCGAACGACGCGGAACTGGGAAACATCGCCGGCAAATTCAGAAAGGCGCTTTATCGCCCAAGGAGACATGATCCCCGTCAGATAGCGGGCGGGGACACCATAGTCGGACTCCAGCACTTCGGCGTACTGAGCAGGCGGGAACAACCCCAGTGGAGATTCATTGACTGGAGAGCCTTTCAGCGCATAGATCGGCTGTCTCTCCATCAGTTGTTTCAGGCGCTCGGCGATCGAGGACTTGCCTCCACCCACGGGACCAAGCAGATACAGGATTTGTTTGCGCTCTTCGAGGCCCTGTGCAGCATGTTTGAAGAAGGCGACGATCTGAGCGATCGCGTCTTCCATGCCGTAGAACTCTTGGAAGGCGGGATAGCGCTTGATGACTCGATTCGAGAATAGCCGCGAGAGGCGGGGGTCGTGTCGGGTATCGACCAACTCGGGCTCCCCGATCGCTGCCAGCATCCGCTCCGCGGCGGAGGCATAAGCGCTGGGGTCACGCCGGCACAACTGCAGGTACTCCTCCAATGACATATCCGCATCCTGGGTCGCGGAGTACTTGGCCTTGAAACCTTCAACAAGCGTCGGCATTACGTGTCTCCTTCAAAAACTCAGTTCATGTCTGCCACTGTCCCCTCTTTTTCTTCCTGTCCTTGATGTCAGCGCTAGGTGTAGTCACTACGGTCCGCAGAAACGTTTCTTTACACCGTGAATGTTCTGCTCGAGCATCGTCCGTTAAAGATAATCTTCATCAAAGCGCGCGCATCGTTACCATTAACGCGCAGGTAATAAACCGGGTGGACCGTAACAAGTGAAGGCTGCACCTGAACGGATGTCCATTCGACTGCTGCTTTCCAATCGGTGGAAGCTTCCCGCCGTGCCCTCTACATGAGCAGCCAAAGCAGCTTTCTTGCCAGCGCATCTAAGCGATGATTCTGTCGGGAAAAACCCGCGAAACCAAGGCGATGACGTTCCGGGTCGGTGCGTAGGAGAGAGAGGAGATGCCCTATGATTGGGCGGCCGTTCGAATCCAACGAACGGAGGCATCAGCAATGCGACGCTCCGTAATCCCGACTCGTAAGGGCGCGAACGTCGAAAGACTCTCGCGCTATCACTCGACTGGAAATAACGGTGTGCGGGATGACACGACGTGAAAAAACTACACGGTGGGATTCGTCCACGACCCGGAAGTTGCAATTTGCGCGGACCGCTGCTGCTGTTAGCAATCGCTGTGGTTCGATGCCAGCCTCCCGATGGCGATACTGCAAGACGCATACGCCATATCGCTACTATCCCCCAGACGTCGTCGCGTAGCAAGAGCCTGTGTCGACGACGGTGATTTCAATGTCCGAAAACGGCGAGCCGCGACACCAGCTCGCGACTAAAATGCAGTCATGTACCTCGATCCAGACCATTGCTATCGAGCCCTCAAGGCTCACGACGCTCGCTTCGACGGGCGTTTCTTCGTTGGCGTTTCCTCGACGTGGATATACTGCCGCCCCGTCTGCAACGTAAAGACGCCCAAGCCAGAAAACTGTTTGTTCTTCCCGAGCGCTGCGGCGGCGGAATCTGCCGGCTTCCGCCCTTGCCTGCGCTGTCGCCCCGAGTTGGCACCAGGGAATGCCGGGGTCGATGCCAGCGCTCGGCTGGCTCAAGCTGCTGCCGGTCTCATCGAGGACGGTCTGCTCAACGAAGTCGGCATCGAAGACCTTGCCCATCGTCTCGGCGTGACCGATCGGCACCTGCGGCGAGTATTTCAAAGCGAGTTCGGGGTTTCCCCGGTCGAGTTCGCGCAGACTCAGCGGCTCCTTCTGGCGAAACGCCTTCTAACCGACACTATTATATCTGTGACCAATGTCGCGTTGGCTAGCGGCTTCGGCAGCCTGCGGCGTTTCAATACTTTATTCAAACAGCGATATCGAATCAATCCTTCGACTCTGCGCAAAGCGGTCGACCGTCCTTGCAAGATCGATGTGCTCGAATTCCAACTCGGATACCGTTCACCATTCGACTGGAACGCGCTCATTTCGTTCCTGGGTAAGCGCGCCATCCATGGTGTGGAATATCTCGACGGCAAGCGTTATCTCCGAACAGTTCGCATCGAGCACGCGGGAACGACACACTTCGGTTGGATTTCGGCCGCCCCCGCCCTGCGCAAGCCCGCAGTAAAAGTGCTGATGTCCGCTTCGCTGGCCGCGGCAATTCCGCCTGTACTCGGCCGGATCAAACGCTTACTGGATCTGGCCTGTGATCCCTCCGAAATTGCAGCAGCGTTGGGGGTACTGGCCGCGCACAACCCTGGATTGCGCGTTCCCGTCGCTTTCGACGGATTTGAAACGGCTGTGCGGGCCATCCTTGGTCAGCAGATCACCGTCAAAGCCGCAAGAACATTGGCGGGACGCTTCGCAACTGCATTCGGCGAACCCCTAGAGACGCCGTTTGAGGGATTGCGCTACCTGTTTCCGCCACCCCAGCGTGTCGCGATCCTGGGGCCGAGCCAGATCGCGTCGCTCGGAATCATATCGAGCCGTGCTAATGCTCTTATCGCGCTGGCAAGGGCGGTTGCCGACGGCGACATCCGACTCGAGCCCGGCGTCGACGTCGAGACGACTATGAAAGCGCTACGGGCACTACCAGGAATCGGCGAATGGACCGCCCAATATATAGCGATGCGCGCGCTTGCCTGGCCGGACGCCTTTCCACATACCGACTACGGAGTGCTCAAGGCGATGCAGCAGACAAATCCGCGCAAGGCGCTCGAACACGCCGGGCGGTGGCAACCTTGGCGCGCCTATGCCGTCATGCACCTATGGCATTCTCTGGAGAAACCAAAGCCATGAAGTACTTCACACACGTCGATAGTCCGCTCGGCACAATGCTGCTGGTGTCGAACGGAAGCAGTCTTACAGGTCTGTATTTCATCGGACAGAAATACGTTGCACAGCCCTCGGCGGATTGGATTCAGAGTGAGGTAACGCAACCGTTTCCGGATGCGAAGCGACAGTTGGATGAATATTTCGCAGGCGAACGACGAGTATTCGATCTGCCTTTGAGCTTCGAAGGAACGCCCTTCCAACAACGGGTGTGGCGCGCAATTGCCTCCATCCCTTGCGGAGAAACCATCAGCTACGGGGCACTGGCCAGATCGCTCGGCGCTCCGCGCAGCGTGAGAGCAGCCGGAGCAGCGACCGGACGAAATCCCATATCCGTCGTCGTACCGTGCCATCGCGTCGTCGGTACGAACGGCTCTCTCACGGGTTATGCGGGCGGGCTGGATCGGAAGCGCGGATTGCTGGCGCTCGAGACATCGGACGAGGGTTCTGTTCGCCCGTCGCCACTCGCTCCGGAACCGCAAGGCCAGTTACTCTTCTGAGACTGGCAATAGTGGTTGCGTTTGGCATTGATTGACAATGCTTTGACAGTTATTGTCCGACCGATATGCCAACGTCGATAGTCAAGTTGTAGGTGGCAGACAGACATGCATCGGTCGCGAGGAGGGAGAACATGGAACGCACTATCGCGAGGACCATCGCTACGGTCGTCGGCGCATTGGTCGTCGGTGTTGCCACCCCTGTCTCCGCTCTCATGATTGTCGTAGACCAGACGGCCACATACAGATACATAAACGCGACCGGCACTCCTCTTCCCACACCGGCAAACTGGTTCGCAGTAGGCTTCGACGACTCCAGCTGGCTTAGTGGAAACGGCCCATTCTCGTCCGGGTCTACTGCAGAAACAATCATGGACCATGGCAATGTGAACGCCCCTTTCGCGCCTGGTGCCACACAACCCGTTCCGACCACATTCACGCAATGGGACGTCAACCAGGACCCGTTTCTACGGACCAGGTTCAACCTGGCCGCCCCGACCGATCTGACCATCTGGATTGCCGTGGATAATGGCATCGGCGTGTTGGGCAGCAGCGCGGTTGCAGGCCTTTACGTTAACGGAGTACAGACTACCAACGCCGTCAACGCGGAAGGTGCGGCATTTCGTTGGGAGGTGGTCTTCAACGTTCCTTCTCAATACACGTTTGCCGGAACCAATCTGATCGCACTTCAACTTGAAGATCACGGCGTCGCCACTGGCTTCGACATGATGGTCACAAGCCAATCGTCGGATCCAAACATTCCACCCTTCACGACCAACCCACCGCCGGCAGTCCCGGAACCAGCTTCCTGGTGCATGCTTCTCGCCGGCCTTGGTGGCGTCGCCAGCTTTGCAACGCGACGACGCAAGCCAAATTCCCTCCAGTAGTCCGCCGTCGCTGCGAGGCAACCGCCCCGAGTCTTTCGAGGGACGCTTAAGAAACGCACAGTCCCAGCGCCTCTCAACACGATCGCCCGCTAATTCCGAGGGCGGCACCGACGCCGATCCGGCGTCGTACAATATGACTTCATTGTTGGCCCCACAACTCAGGTGATAGCGTGTACAAGGTTTTCGTCGACGGTCAGGAAGGTACGACAGGACTCCAGATCCGGGACCGGCTGCTCGGTCACGGTGGAGTCGCGTTGATCGAGATCGACCCCGACAAGCGTAAGGATTCGACCGAACGCCAGCGGCTTCTCAACGAGGCTGACGTCTCCTTCCTCTGCCTTCCCGATGCCGCCGCGAAGGAGTCCGCTGCGCTGGTGACGAATACACGCGCACGACTTATCGACGCAAGTACGGCACATCGCACCGATCCCTCGTGGACTTACGGTTTACCCGAATTGGACCGGGAGCAGCGGACAAGGATCCGCAGCGCCAAACGTGTCGCCAACGTTGGCTGTCACGCGGTCGGGTTCATCCTGCTCGTCCGTCCTCTAGTCGCAGCGGGGATTTTGCCGAAGGACTATCCGGTGACTTGCCATTCCCTGACGGGATACAGCGGCGGCGGAAAGAAGATGATTGCCGAATACGAAGCACAGGGTCGGCCACGTTTCCCGATCGGCGTGCCGCGCCACTACGCGCTTGCGATGCACCACAAGCACGTGCCGGAGATGCAGAAATACAGCGGGCTCAGCTTCCGTCCGCTGTTTAATCCGATCGTAGGCGATTTCTACAAAGGCATGGCGGTTACGGTTGCTCTGGAGAGTCGCTTACTCGCTAAGAAGGCGTCCGCGAGGGACGTGCACAGCCTGCTCGCCGAATACTACGCTCGGGAGCGCTTCGTAAAGGTCATGCCTCTCGATGACGCCAACAATCTGCGCGACGGATACTTCGACCCATTGGGCAGCAACGACACCAACCGCAACGACATCTTCGTCTTCGGCGACGGCGAGCAGATCGCGCTGTTCTCGCGCCTGGACAATCTCGGGAAAGGCGCTTCCGGTTCCGCGGTTCAGAACATGAACATCATGCTCGGGCTGGATGAGGGGACGACGCTGGGTGGGTAGACCAGGAAAACGGGCGCTGCAACGAATAGCGGCCCCGCCCCTACGCATCACCCAACCCTTCCCAATGGCCTTCGAGTACACCCTCGATGGTCGCAATCTCCTGATCGCCATCCCAGACCATGAAGATCGGATCGCGTCGAAGCGGATGGGACGCACGCGTTCCCTGCTGGGTTACTGGAACCCGTTTGGTTTCACTTCCCTGTTCGTAGACCGGCTTGCCGCTCCCGTCCTCAAAAGCAAGGCCAGAGGCGTAGCGGCAGCTCGAGTGCTAAGGTGCCACCGGCAGACGCGATGTGTGCTGATCCACGATCTGCCACCGCCCGCCGATTTTTGCCCACGTAACGCTAGAGCGCGTTGCATACGTCATCGTCTGACCTTTTTGGTCGGTCAAATAGAGCACTGAGTAACCGTTCTGAACGACCAAATCGTCGTTGTAGGCTCGCACAATCGGTTGCCGTGGCAGGACCCGACGCTTGGGATACAACTGGAAGAGCTCAGTGAAATACGCACGGATCGCCTCTTTCCCCTCCATTCGAAAAGGCGAGAGAGACGAATGAAATACAGCATTGTCCGCATACGCAACCATGTAAGCGTCGAGGTTCCCGTCCTGTAACGCTTGCAGCCGCGGTCCCGCGATTTGAACTACTTCTTCCGCTGGTCCACCCCACGCTGCGTCCGCAGACCACATGAGTGCCAAAGCGAAAAGCGTCGCGACATATCGTTTCATGATCAATCCTCCCATTAGACTGAACGACGCGTGCCGCATAGTTTCCATTCACAGTCGGTCACCTAGCGTGCACTGCGCAGCTCACCACTCGTAATGTCCAAAGCCAGGCAAATCCGACATGCATTCCGAAGGAGCCATGACGGTGAATCACTGCCCACTGCGCGCAAGAAGTGCGCGCGTTTGGCTACTTTGCAGAGTGGTACAGAATGTACCGAAAGAGGGGGCCCTGCGGCCCTAGTATGAGGCTGGAAACAGCCGGCCGGCCGATTCCTTATGTTTGCCCGTTTGTCATACTGAAATAAGTCTACTCCACGCGCGAGACTTTTGCTGCCGGACTTGGATCCGCGACCGGAGAAACCGCCTGCGCGAGATGCGATCGCTGTCCACGCGACATTTTCCGCACATACTGGTATCGTGCGCCGAGTCACCCAGGGAGGGCCGCTATCATGGACGACAAAACTTTTTGGTCGATCATCGAGAAGGCCAAGGCAGAGGCCGGGGACGACCTCGATGAACAGTTCGAGATCATCAAGATCAGTCTGGGAGAGTTGTCTGACGAGGACATCCTCGACTATCAGCGCTTTTTCTACGCGCTAGACGCCCGCGCACTGCGTGCCGATTTGTGGGGTGCTGCCTACGTGATCAACGGCGGCTGCTCGGAGGACGCTTTCGACTACTTCCGTGCTTGGCTGATCGGGCAAGGGCGAGAGGTCTACGAGAACGCATTGGCCAATCCTGATTCCCTGGCTGACGTGGTCGACGAAGACTCGGAAGTCGAGTTCGAATACTTGCTCTATGCCGCCATCGAGGCATACGAAGAAAAGACCGGAGAGGAGGATTTCTATGAGCGGCTGGGACGCATTCCCAGAGCCGAAATGGCAGGCGATCTCGCCTCCTGGTCCGATGGACACGGACACGCAGTCGAGGCCAAGATCAAACGCCTCTATCCGAAACTGTATAAGAAGCTGTGGGCTGAGTAGGCTGACTTACCGCCCCCCTTCAACCATCCGGGGACGCTGACTCTTACGTGAGGTCCTCTCTGTCCAGCAGCATCGCGATTCGTAGACCAGTAGAGGAGTCACCCTGTTCGCACGGGACGCTCTGGCCCGGATTGGTGGCCGCGGACTGGTTCGCCGACGAGTTCATGTTCATTTTCGCGAGACTCGCGTTGTCTGAGCCACTGCGCCCGTTACGGCTCGCCGATGTCGCTATGGTACAGGTATCTATTTGGTAAACCGGTCGAGCAATTGATCTGCACGGCCTAACCAAGCTTCAACACAAAGTCGAATCGCGCGACCTTGGCATTGTCCTGCTCCTGAATCGCCATCAATAGGTCGGGTCTGAATAGGAAATCACTTTCGTTGCTGGGTTCATCGGGAAAATAGAGTTGTGTGGTCAGCACGGAACGATGAGGCGCCTGTGCACGCACGTGGAGGTGGCGTGTGCGTCCCGGATAGACCGCAGGAACGATCGTCTCGAGGCGATAGCGACCGTCACCATCGGTAAATTGGTGGCCGCGCAGCGTATAGCCAGTGGTGTCGTAGTTGCCGTTGCCGTCGCATTGCCAGAAGTCGAGTAGAACTCCCGGCACTGGCTGGCAAGCTGTGGTCAGCACCACGCCAGACAATGCAATCGTTGTGCCTTTGATCCCGGGCGTCAGAAGCGAGGTGCGCTCAGGGGATCGTGGCTTGAAATAGGGTCCCGCCATCTGCGGCGGCGTGGGATCGCCTCTATCAGAGCAAGCACGCGTCGGCGGCAGTTCTCCCGCCTCCGCACGACCTCGTGGTAGCAATGCGTTCACAGGCAGCGCACCCGATGCAATAAGCACGAACCGGCGGCGCGATATGTTCGTTTCTCGGCTCATCGTTGTCTCCCCGAATACCTAACTCGGCACTGTAGCTTGCTTAGGAACCAGCGCCCGCTGCGCAATCAATGCCAGTATGCCGCAACCGGCGATGACCGCCGACATCGGCAGTGCCGTCCCATCGTGCACCCACCCCACGAGAATACTCGCGAGCGCCGCCGCTGCGAACTGCACGGTGCCCAGCAGGGCAGAAGCGCTGCCAGCGTGTTCTCCATGGGGCGCCAAGGCCAGCGCCGCGGCATTCGGAAAGATCAGACCGAGGCTCGCGACATAGCCGAATAGGGGAAGCAGGATTCCAACGAACCCTCCCGCACCGGTGGCCGCGGTAACCAGGAGCGTCACTCCGAGCGCAGCGGTAACCGCATTCATCCGCGCCAGCACGCGACCGGCTCCAAGCTTCATCAGCAGCCTCCGATTGAGCTGAGAAGCCGCGATGAGGCCCAATGCGTTCATGCCGAACAGCCAACCATAGTGCTGTGCTGGGATATTGTAAGTATCGATGAACACCGATGGGGAGGCTGCGATATACGCGAACATGCCGGCCTGCGCGCACCCGCCCGCCAGCGTGTAGCCGAGGAACGGGCGATCCGTCAAGAGTCTGCCGTAGCCGGCAAGCGCAGTGCCAACACCGAGGGTCGTCGGAGCTCCGGCGGGCCGCGTTTCCGGCAGCCAGAGCACCACGCTCACCAGGCACAGCAACCCGAATAGTGCCAAGGTCCAGAAGATCGACTGCCAGCCAAGCCATACCAGCAGGTACCCGCCGACGAGCGGCGCCAGGATTGGTGCGACGCCCATCACCAGCATCATCAACGAAAAGGTTCGCGCAGATTCCTGAGCATCGAACAGGTCGCGCACGACCGCACGCGCGATGACCATCCCCGCACAGCCACCAAGGGCTTGCGCGAAACGCGACACGATCAGGCTTTGGATATCGGGCGCCAGTGCGCAGCCGACCGAGGCGAGCACGTACAGGCCCGTGCCCAGATACAACGGTCCCTTGCGGCCGAAGCGGTCGGCGAGTGGTCCATAGAAAACTTGCCCGAGGGCCAAGCCGACGAAGAAAGCGGCCAGAGTCAGTTGCACCGAAACGATCTCGGCCGCAAATACCCGCGAAAGCGTTGGCAAGCTCGGCAGGTACATGTCGATGGACATGGGCGCAAACGCAGTCAAAGCGCCCAACAGGAGAGTAATGCGCAGGAAGGATGGACGCACAGCGCGAACGATATCAGCTCGAAGCGAGTC
>Ga0157375_10003283_pt1 | contig 14024 bp, 12 predicted proteins | sample M35metaG_FD_115311 | JGI IMG/M metagenome (GOLD analysis project Ga0157375, IMG submission 115311) | Miscanthus rhizosphere microbial communities from Kellogg Biological Station, Michigan, USA - M3-5 metaG | ecosystem: Host-associated > Plants > Roots > Rhizosphere > Soil | place: USA: Michigan...
CGCATCGTCGTCTTCATAAATGCGGCTATAACTCGACTGGCACAGCGTCGTCAGCTTTTCGACGTTCGCTAACCTGCGTCGTTCCTCTTCCAGCCGTTCGTCTTCACCAATCGACAACTCTGCACGTTCGAGCTCGCCTATCTGAAACTTCAACGTGTCAACCAGTTGAAACTTTTCTGCCTCGTCCCGTCGCAGCGAATCAAGCTCGCCCCGCAACGCAATCCATTTCTGGTAGGCCGCGGCCACGTCCGCGCGTAGCGAGCCATGGCCGGCGAACGCGTCCAATATCTCGAGATGCGTTTCGGGATTGAAGAGCGTCTGCTGATCTCCCTGGCCGTGAATGTCAACGAGAAACGGCCGCAGATCGCGCAGTAAAGATTGCGTGGCGAGTTGATTGTTGATGAAGATCTTATTGCGGCCGGTTACGGAAAGCTCGCGCCGGATGATGAGCTCGTTCGTTGGCGCTAAGCCTGCGTTCTCGAGCAGCACTTCGAGATCCCGATGCGAGGCAACAGAAAACAGGCCCTCGATCGATCCGCGCTCAGTTCCCGACTTGAGCAGTTCGCTGGTAAATCTTCCACCGATCAGAACACCGAGCGCATCGACGATGATCGACTTCCCGGATCCAGTCTCACCGGTGAGCAGATTTAGCCCGCTATCAAACTCAACCTGCATGTCGTCGATTAAAGCGATGTTGGAGATGTTCAGGAACTGAAGCATCGGCCACAGATTTTCGCACACAATCCACAGATTACACAGATGACACAGATGTTTATTAGAATCTGTGTCGTCTGTGGATGGAGTTAAGCGTGGCTATTAACCCGATCGACACCCTGCTGGTAATCGTGATCGTCTTGATCGTGCTCAATGGCTATCGCCGCGGGTTTGTTCATGGTGTGCTCGACCTCGCCGGTTGGGTGGTGAGTTTGCTCGCAGGTCTGCGTTACTACCATCCCGTTGCGCAGTGGCTTTCCCAGTTCGATCTGTGGTCGGAAGTGTGGGATCAGCCAATTGCCTTTGTGCTCGTCGCAGTACTCGCCGGAATCGCCGTTCACGTGATTGGTTACGCGCTGATGAGGCGTTTGCCGGAAGAAATTCACGAGAGTCGGGTGAATCAACTGTTTGGATTGCTTCCCGGCTTCGTGAATGGAGTGATAACTGCCGCGATCCTTTCAGCCCTGTTGTTGGCGCTGCCGCTGAATGAAGGTTTAAGCGAGCGCACCCGCGATAGTGCTATAGCCAATCGTCTCGCTGTCTATGCTGAACGACTCGAAGGCCAGCTTCGGCCCGTGTTCGGCGACGCAATCGCGCGCACGCTCAACCTGCTCACGATCCGGCCTGATTCAAATGAACGCGGCACGCTGCCGTTCAAGGTTGAAAACACGCGGCCTCGACCGGATTTGGAAAAGCAGATGTTGGATTTAGTAAACCATGAGAGACAAGCTGCGGGGCTTAATCCATTGGCGCCTGATCCTGAACTGACGGAGGTGGCGCGGCGTCACTCGGCTGATATGTTTGCGTGTGGTTACTTCGCGCACGACACGCCGGAAGGCCTCTCGCCCTTCGATCGCATGCGTGCGGCTAACGTGCACTTCATTACAGCCGGTGAAAATCTGGCACTCGCGCCGACTCTTTCCGTCGCGCATACCGGTCTCATGAACTCTCCGGGCCACCGCGCAAACATCCTGCGAAAAGAGTTCGGCCGCGTTGGCATCGGCATCATGGACGGCGGCATGCGGGGATTGATGGTCAGCCAGGAATTCCGTAACTGATCCGCGTTTTTAATCCGCGTTCATCCGCGGCTTACTTAGACTCGCGGGGGACAACGTCGAAAATCAACTTCTGCACTCCACGAATCACAGTGACGGGCGTTCGCTTTCCGATGCGTTCGTCCGTGAGTAGTTTGTGGAGATCGTCTATGCCGCGAATCGGGTGTCCGTCAAAATCAATTATCAGATCACCAGCCTGGAGGCCCGCTTCCTTCGCTGCACTGTTCTCACCATCTGTTTCAAACGAAACAATCAGCACTCCCGTCTCAACCGGTAACTGATAGTAGCGAACAATCCGCCGCGGTACCGGCACGTTCTGTCCGGCAACGCCGATGTAACTCCTGCTGATTTTGCCATCGCGAATCAGACGCGCCGCAACAAACTTCGCCGTGTCGATTGAAGTGGCAAAGCAGATCCCTTGCGCCGGAAGTATGGTCGCCGTATTTACTCCGATGACATCGCCGCGCGAGTTAACGAGCGGACCACCTGAATTCCCCGGATTGAGTGCCGCATCGGTCTGGATAACTCCGTCCATCAACCTGCCTGACTGCGCGCGCAATGAACGCCCCAGCGCGCTTACGACGCCGGCTGTCACCGAATACTGAAACCCGTAAGGATTACCGATTGCGATTACCAGTTGACCCACGCGAATCGATTGCGAGTCGCCGAGCTGGGCCGGAACCAGGTTCGGCGCTGTGATGCGAATCACTGCCAGGTCGGTATCAGGGTCATCGCCGATGAGTTCCGCCTGGAACCGCCGGCCATCCATGAGGGCGACGTCGATCTTCGACGCGCCGTGCACGACGTGGCTGTTCGTGAGAATGAATCCGTCGGGCGTAAAGACAAATCCGGAACCGCTTCCGGTGATTTCGCTCGGGGCTTGCCTGCGATTGCGCCGGTTCCGGCCGGTTACTTGAATATAAACAACCGATGGGCTCACTCTCTCCGCCGTCTCGATTACTGCGCGGGAATATGCATCGAGCAAGCCGTCATCACTGCGATGTGTCGCTTGTTCGCGTGCGCCGTCACCAACCACTTCTCCGTCGATACTGATCTCTGTTGCAACTGCGTGCTTCATTTATTTACTTCTCCCGAACATAATTGTGCTTTATACAGCCTCGCGTTGCAACAGGGCCTCTATGCGCCGTGGCATTTCTTGTATTTCTTGCCGGATCCGCAGGGACACGGTTCATTCCGACCCGGCGGCGGCGTTTCATATCTAACGGTCGGGTTCTTCAGCTCGTCGCCGGTGACGAAGCGCCACTGTCCGTCTTCGCGCTCGAACAGGCTCTTCTCACGGTGGTTCTGGTCCTTCCCGTTCTGCGTAAACTGTGCCTCGAATGATATGAACGCCTTGTTGTCGTCCACCTGCCTGGTTTCGAAAATTTGCAGTCCACGCCACGTTGATGTTTCGGACCATTCGCGAATAAACGACAGGTCAATCTCCTTTCGTGTGCGCGAATGAGTTGAGGCGACGATGAAGTCGATGGCGCCCGTTACAAAAGCCGAATAGCGAGCGCGCAACAACTCTTCCGCGGTCTGGCTCTCGCGCGTGCTATTAATGATCGGTTCACAGCAAACCGTGAAAGCAGCGCCAGAACCGCAAGGACAAATCTGGTTGTTTTCAGTCATAAGAAAACGTCTATTTCGCTTCGTAGAGGAGCACTCGCTTTTTTCCACTTCTCCCAATGAAAAATCCACCGAGGGCTCCTACACCGGCGCCGAGCACTGTCGTCACTGCCGTTGCTACGCTGTCAAGCTTTTCGAAACCATCGTTGTTGTTCGAGTCTCCGACGGCGCCAACTATTGCTCCAGCCCCCGCGCCTACTCCCGCGCCAATCAAGGTCGCGGTTTTAGCAGAGTTTCTGGTGACCTGGTGAACAGTGCTCACGTCGTCACGCTTTATGTCGGTAGAAGCCTTGTTGACCATCAGAGTCAGCGTTGTATCAGAAACACTGCTCAAAGTTCCGTCTATGGTCTTCCCGTTCCTTAGTTTTACTGACAGCTTGCTTCCGGTTGCAACAGAGGTGAGTCGAGACCAGTCATTTGTCCCGGCTTGCGCAGCAACTGTGATGGGTGAAAGCAGGATAGAAGTTAGCAGGATGACAACCGTTGCAAGTTGTGTGGTTTTAGTTCGCATAGTGTCTCCCTTGTCGAAGTGAGTGTTTGTCAGATTGTGGCGTGGACCTGCATAAGTTAACAGATGGACCGACCTTATGGCGAATTAATCCGTTTGTGGCGAAGAGTGTTGAGGCGAGGGATTAGTCGCGGAATTCTAACTTGCCGATAGCGCCGTTTGCGCCGGCGCCCCAGCCGGTTGACTTGCGCGGAACAAAACTGAAGGTGTCGAAACCAGGACCGGTAATTGCGGTCCATGTTTGACCGTCGTCGGTGGAGTAGTCACCACCGGATGGGCCAAGCGCGACCAGGGTCTTTGTGCCCGGAACGTAAGCTACGACAGATCGAAAGCCTGACAGGCCCTTCACTAGTGTCCACGTGATACCGCCGTCGTTTGTCACTGCCAGATTGTCGACAGCCTCTTGTTCCTTTCGATAGTTGCCGCCCGCGATCACTCCATGCTTCGCATCGCGAAAGGCTATCGAGAAGATCCCAGCAGACTGTCCGGAAGCGACTGGCGTGTCTGCAACTTGCCACGAACGACCGCCGTCAGCAGTGCGCAGCACGCGAGATTTCGCTGCGCCCCCTGTGCCAATCCATGCGTGAGACTTGCCAAACAAAGCGATGTTGGTCCCACTTGCGGCGAAAGCTCCTTCGTTTTCGAGTGCCGGCGGCAGGTTGGCGACAGGCACACGCGACCAGGCTCGTCCGCCATCGGCAGTTGTCATGATGTACAACTGACCATCGATCGAGTCACCAAAGACGATGCCATGGTTCGCATCCCAAAACGACATCGCGTCTAAGAAGGCCTTTGGATCGTCACTTTTAAACTGCATGGTCCAGGTTTTTCCGGCGTCCGTGGTTTTGTAGATACGTGATGCTGGACCATTGCCGATACTGAGAACGTAAGCAGTTTGCGCATCGATCGCATCGATATCGCGAAAGTCGAGACTCTCGGTCGTCACCGTCAGCTTCTGCCAGTTTAAGCCCCCATCAACTGTACGCAGCACGGTCGTACCCGACCCGCTGGCCCACGCAACACGCCCGCTGACCGCGCTCATACCACGCAGACGGGCAGTGACACCACTCGTTTGCAGCGTCCAATGTGGCGTTCCCAACAGAATCAATAAGACGGCTATCTTCAATCAACACCTCAGACAGCTCAATTCTTACTCGAGCATTCTAACACCGGCAGCAACACCCGTTTTCGTCATTCTCGCACCTCGCATCACAGTTCAAGGGGTACTTAGTTCTCACTCGAAGGAGTTGGCTCATGTCACTACCTGTAAAACCCCAGTCTCAACATCTGAGATTCTTACTACCGCTCGTTCTTCTACTCATTCAGGCACGCTGATCTGGGCGCGATGGAAGGCGCCCAATGCAAACTGCGTTGTCGAAGTGAATCGTACCATCGCCGGCAACTTTCTCTAGGCCTAAATGCGATTGTGTACTGCCGCTTGAAGAATCTTCGTTCGGAGGCGAGGTTTGTGGAGTTGGCAAGGAGTCTCGGTTTGAAGTAGAAGAGGTGACAGGATTGTTAAGAACCAATCTTGAAAATCCTATAATCCTGTCTAACAACACTTGCTGACTTGGTCAATTTCTATGAACCTTTCACGACGTAGTTTTCTGTCAACCAGCGCAAAATCTGCGCTGGCTGTAACCGTCTTGCGGTCGTTCGTTCCCGTACGCGCTTTGGAGCAGGCAGCAGCGGTGCAACCACTGTTTGCGCGGCTCGACGAATTCATCGCGCGCCACATCCGCGAGACAGGTGCGCCGGGAATGACGCTCGCCCTCGCTAATCGCGACGGCTTGATCAGAGTCTCCACTTACGGTTACGCAGACACAAAGGCGGGCTTGCGTGTCGTGCCCGAAACGATGTTTGAGATCGGCTCGATCTCAAAGTCCTTTGTGGCCCTGGCCCTTTTGCAGTTGCGCGATGAAGGTAAGCTCGATCTCAACAAACCGATTGTCCAATATCTTCCGTGGTTGAAGATCAATTCCAAGTTTGAAGCGATCACCACACATCACGTTCTCAGTCACAGTGCCGGCTTGCCCGGCGCGCCGCTCTTGCTCGATGCATTGCTTGGCGAACTCTGGACTGCCTATGCTCCAGGCAAGCAGTTTCTTTATTCAAACACCGGGTACAACATTCTCGGATTCCTGATCGAAACACTCGACAAGCGACCTTTTGCCGAAGCCATGCGCGCGCGAATGCTGGCGCCGCTGGGAATGACGGCGAGCGCGCCAATCATCACGAACGACTTGCGCAAGAAGATGGCAGTCGGCTACGAGCCGCTCGACGAAGGAAAGCCATTTCCCAATCATGGTCCACTTGCCGAAGCGCAATGGATCGAAGTCGATATAGCTGCAGGCAGTATTGCTTCGACGCCGGGCGACATGGCGAAGTACATGCGCATGCTGCTCAATCGTGGCGCCTTGCCGAAGGGCCGGCTCATCTCTGAAGAAGGTTTCTCGCTGTTTACCAAGCCGGCGATTAACTCTCCGTATCTTGGTGAACCAGCGTCGTATGGTTATGGACTCTGGATTAGCGACATCGAAGGCCACACACGCCTGCGCCACACAGGCGGTATGGTCGCTTTCAGCTCTTCGATTGATCTCGACGTGACGGCGGGGATTGGCGCCTTTGCTTCGGTCAACGCGAACCTGCGCGGGTATCGACCAGTTGCAGTGACGAAGTATGCAGTTGAACTATTCAATGCCTCACTGGCTGCGAAGTCGCTTCCCGATCCTCCCGCGCCTCCGCTTTCTCCGGATGAAGTGAAGAACGCAGCGGACTATGCCGGCACTTACACGACGCTTGACGGAAAGAAACTTGAATTCGTAACAGAAGGCGAGAAGCTGATTCTGGTGCACAGCAATCAGAGGGTTGTGCTCGAGCGCGCTGGAAACGATGTCTTCATCGTGAAGCATCCGGACTTCGATGTGTATCTACTGGGGTTTGTTCGCGACAAGCAACAGGTGACGCAGGCGTTGTACGGCAGTGATTGGTACTTGGACGCGAAATATACGGGACCGAAGACTTTCGAGACTAAGAAAGAGTGGGAAACTTTCGCTGGTCACTACTACAACGACAGTCCATGGTACGGCGACGCGCGAATCGTGCTGCGTAAAGGCCATCTCTACCTCGATGGCGTTCAGGAGCTTGTTCCGCGCGCCGACGGAAAGTTTGGGCTTGGCGATCCCGAGGCGCCCGACTGGATCAGTTTTGAATCGATCGTAGACGGGCGCGCCATGCGGATGAGCTTCTCGGGGACCCCGTTTCGTCGAACATTCACACCCTAGTCCAAAGTCATCCACATATTCCACCGATTTCACAAAATCTGTGAATCTATTGAATCTGTGGATGGTCTTAAGCGGTCGCAACAAATTGCTCCTGCTCCGTCGAACCAGTTAGCGCGGTCGTCGACGAATTACCCGCGGCTATAACCTGCGCGACCGTATCGAAGTATCCGGTACCAACAAACGACTGGTGCTTCACCGCGCGATACTGGCTATCGGCGGCGCGCTCGAACTCGATCTCCTGCAATCGAGCATAAGCACTCATTCCTGACTCGCGATACCCCTTTGCGAGTTCAAACATCGCCAGGTTGAGCGCGTGAAAACCGGCGAGCGTAATGAACTGAAACTTATAGCCCATCAGTGCAAGCTCTTTCTGGAATTTCGCGATCGTGTGGTCGTCAAGCTTCTTCTTCCAGTTGAAGGAAGGAGAGCAGTTGTAGGCGAGCAGCTTCCCTGGATACTGATCGTGAATGGCATGAGCAAACCGGCTTGCCTCTTCGAGGTTTGGTTCCGACGTCTCGCACCAGACCATGTCTGCATACAGAGCGTACGCCAGGCCACGAGCGATAGCCTGGTCCAATCCGGCTCTCACTGAAAAGAAACCTTCTGTTGTTCTGGTTCCGGTAAGGAACTCATGGTCACGCTCGTCGACGTCGCTGGTGATCAGCCCCGCCCCGTTTGCATCTGTCCGCGCGACAAGAATCGTCGGCACTCCCATCACGTCAGCGGCCAACCGCGCTGCAATGAGTTTCTGGATAAACTCCTGCGTCGGTACCAGAACTTTGCCGCCCATGTGTCCGCACTTCTTCGCCGCAGCGAGTTGATCTTCGAAATGCACTGCTGCCGCGCCCGCTTCGATCATTGCTTTCATCAACTCAAACGCATTCAAACAACCGCCAAAACCCGCCTCGGCGTCCGCGACAATCGGCGCAAACCAGTCGATCCCGTTTCGTCCTTCAGCGTGATCGATCTGATCGGCACGCTGTAGTGCCTGGTTTATCTTCCGCACGACGTCCGGAACGCTATTCGCGGGATACAAACTCTGATCGGGATACATGTGACCGGCAAGGTTCGCATCAGCAGCCACTTGCCAACCACTCAAATAGATAGCCTTCAACCCCGCCTGGACCTGTTGCACCGCCTGACATCCGGTCATCGCCCCCAGCGCGGGAACGTACTGTTCGCTATGCAGGAGATCCCAGAGACGTTGGGCTCCTCTCTCCGCCAGCGTGTATTTGATCTCGACAGACCCGCGAAGTTTTGTAACCTCCTCCGCGGTGTAGCCACGCTTGATTCCCTGCCAGCGCTCGGCCGTGGCCCACTCATTTTCCAGTGCAACGTAATCGTAAGTTTTCATGACTATCCCTCCCTGATCGTTTGTAAGGTTAGACCGGATCGAACTGTTCATCGCGAATCAGCGACTCGCTTATGTGTCGGGCCGTCCGGTACTTTTCAATCACCGACTCGTTAGCGGTGGGCAATGCGTTCAAAATTCGCTCCAGTTCCTGATCGAACATTTGGCTGACTGACTCCGGCGTGACCGCGCCATGGCGCATGCGCTGCGCTACCATCAAGCGATAGATGCGATCCGTCGCGAGATCTTCCATATAGCCGTCGAGCAGGCTGGCGCCTTTGCCGTTCAGCACGCCATTGCGATAACGGATGATCGTTCGAATCGCAGCGCGTGTTCCGGTTTCAGTGATCTGGCCCACTCCTTTTGGAGCAGGACGCAAATCCGGATGTGCCGGTGCTGCTGGTTTGCGCGCCTGGAGCTGATTAGGAAAAGGGAATTGCTGGACCGCGATCTCATTTTGATCGGGATGCCCGGTCCAGGCGCCATCCATTAAGCAGTTGGCCTCATTCTTCTTGTCTTCGGCGAGAACGCGAAGCGCGCGCGCATTCAATTCCGGATCGGTGCGGCTCGGATAGAGTGCTGTCATGCCGCCGATGGCCAGTATGCCGCGCTTGTGACAAGTCTCTGCCAGCAGTTCACGCAGGTTCTGAAAGAAAGGCACGTCATGTGGAATCGTGTTTCGATCGGGAAGGACCCACTCCGGATCTTCGAGGTTGAAGTGGATCAGGCTGGCCATGTAATCCCAGCGACCAAGATTAAGGCCAACGATATGATCGCGCAGGTTGTAGATGAACTCCTCCATCTGATAGGCAATCGGATGAGACTCAACGAGCGCCATGCACTTGATGTAACCGCGGGGCCAGCCTCGGGCATCTTCAATTGCCTGAAATAGATCACGCCACCACACAGCTTCTTCAGCCGATTCAGATTTAGGAATATAGAACGTGAGCGGATGTCGCTGTTGGTTTACGTCAACTTGATAAGCGACCATCGCCACGTCAAATAACGAAGCTGCCATCAATTCCTGTTTGACTATACCCGCCTGGCTAATGTGCAGCCCGCGCGGACGAATGAAAACCACTGTGTTGCTTTCGTTGATCCCTGCGCGTTTATTCCGTTTGGCGTCGAAGTAAGTGAGCTCACCTCTGAGGGCTGAGAGGATGTTGTCGATTCCCAGCCTGAGATTAGACCAGTAGTTCGCCATTGAGTCTTCGAGATCCAGCATCACGCCCGGCGCACCGGAATTCAGCATCTTCACTACGAGCTCCGCGTCGTCCGCGGGCCCAGTCATCTGGTTGCGCTGATCCGCGCACCATGCTGGGAGCTGAATCGTCCAGTCACCAGTTGTTGCTTCAGACGGCGGCAGGTAGTTTGGCTCGTCACCGCGATGTGCGGCCGCGAGGACTGCGGCGCGCCGGCGAACGAGCGACTGTTGGCGGGAGGTTAACTCCCGGTGCAGCGGCAGCAGAAACTCCATGAATCCCGTGGGAAGGTCTCTCTGCGCGTCAAATTCGGGAGGGGCGGTATTGAAACGTGTTCCGTATTGTGAACGAGTGCTCGACATAATGTAGCCAGAGGTTTAGCATGCATTCCGGTAGCGCTGCAATACATAGGTCGGAATGGTGAACGGATTGTTGTTAGCGAGGAAGTGAGAATACCTCGTGTTTACGGGCCTTTCTTAGAAAAAATGTGTCATTTGACTTTTCAAATAATCAGGCGATGTTCGATACTGTGAACACATTTTAACGAAACCGGAGCGCAGGATGACCGTAGCGGCAACATCAAGAAACCAGGAGACGACGAAACAGCGACAAAATCGTGAACAAGTAACCTCGGTAGAACGTGCTTTATCTATTCTCGAACTCCTGGCGAGTAAAAATCACGGGCTTAGCACGTCGGAGATCAGCCGCGCGGCGCGGCTGCCGAAGAGCTCAACAAGTTACCTGCTGCGAACGCTGGTGGGCCGCGGTTATGTCCGCCGGGATCACGAAACCGGCCAGCACACGCTCGGAATACGCATCCTGAGCCTGGGCGGGCAAGCCATGCAAGGCATGGCTCTGCGAGAACTTGCAATGCCGCACCTGCGCCAGATTGTGGAGTCGACCCGCCTTGGCTCGCACCTTGCCATTTTGGACCACGGCGATGCGGTTTACATTGAGCGGATGGAGTCGCCGGGTTTCATCAAGATGGATATCTGGAACGGAAAGCGAGTTGCTCCGCAGGTGACGGCAGTGGGCAAGGCGCTGATTTGCAACTTATCGCGCGAGGAAGTGCAGGAGCTTGCCGGGCTGCATCCGGTTCGCCCGGCATCTCAAAGGACGATCGTGACGCTTCCGCACTTGTTGGAAGACCTCGCCGAGATTCGACGGCGCGGGTATGCAACTGATGACGAAGAACACGAGGTTGGTGTACGTTGTGTTGCCGCCCCCGTATACGCAGCCAGCGGCGAGGTGGTTGCGGCGATCGGCGTCAGCGGCACCGTCAGTCAACTCAACGACGATTACCTTCCATCGCTTGGCAAGATTGTGCAAACCACCGCGCTAAAACTCTCCGCTCAACTCGGTGGCCGCCGCAACCGTTAATTTATCTTGTTAATCCTGAAAATCCTATAATCCGGTCTCAGGCTAACTCTTAGCTTTCATCGCGCTCAGCTCTTTCTCCAGCTTCTCCAGTTCGTCCTGCACACCTGCTTTGAACTCCGGATTCTGCAATGTGCTCAACGACTTCCTGAGTGCGGTGATACGAGCAACCAGCAACGCTTGCTCCGCTGGCACGGCGATGTCCGGTGTAACGCCGGTGCCTTCCCAATTGGTCTTAGTAATCGGACTGATCGCGCGTCCAGTTGGCACGAACACTCCAAAGTGCTCGTTAATGCGGAAGCCGCCTCCTGGATGCGCGCCGCCACCGGTCGTCTCGCCGATGATGGTAGCGCGCTTGAGGTTCTTGAGGTTGTAAGTGAATTCTTCGGCCCCTGAGAACGTCCGTTTACTCGTCAACACGTAAACGTCCTTGTTCAGGTAACGCTTGCCGGCCACTTCCTTCCTGGTCCAAAACTCCTCTGTGCGATTACCTTCGCGCCAGTAGAGATCATTCAGGTGGACCGGCTCAGGGCCGAACAAGTAAGAACAGACCAGCGCCACCATCGCTGGGTTTCCGCCTTCATTGCCGCGCATGTCGATGATGAGCGCGTCAGTGCCGTTAACAAAGTTCATTGCTGCGGCAACTGTGTCGGCGCCGAGCTCCTCATCCATGAAGTTGAAGAATTCAATATAACCGATGTTGCCGCGCAGACGTTCAACCTTAGAGAAGCCGTGATTCATCCAGTTCAGATCGCGGCGCCTCTGCTCACGCTCTTCCGCAGTCGGTTCACGCCGCTCTCCGCGCTCAGGAATTGCTTCGTACGAATAACGCACGCGGAGGTGCTTGTCATTACTGACGGCCTGAAGATCCTTCGTGAGTGTCGTCGCAAATAATTTCGCGCTGGTGATCTGAGCGTATTCCTTCTTTGCGACCCGCTCGCGAATCGACTCCTGCATCTTTTTGGCTGTCTCAGGGAAAACGTACGAATTATTGAGTCGTTTCAGAATTGCATCGATCACCTGCGTCCGTGTAGCGGCATCGATGGTGAGATCGGGTTGTTCCGGCTGTGCAACGGCAACATTCGCAATCGAAAGTGCAAGGACGCAGAGCACGGCCAGGCGGATAACGGCCCTGGAGGCGATTGAGTTGGACATTCGAGAGTTCTCCAATTGACTGCTGACCAGAATGGAATTGCAGTCAGTATAGACGTTCGAGAGAGAAAAAAGTTCGCGGAATTTAGCCACCGATTACACGGAAGGGCTCACATCAGCAGCGACTCGACCCGGTGCGCGTGAACCATCTCCTCACAAGGTGACCAGGCGAAGACTGTGAACCGTCCGTCCTGTGAGGCTACCAGCGCCAGAGCATCGCGTTGATCGTGGACGAACTGCGCGGCCGAGAGATGTCTCGTTCCGCCGTGTTCGGTTGGGTGGACGACCACCGGAAGGTTCCCGATGATGGGTTCGGTAATTACCCATTTATCGACATACGAACTGTTTTCCGTCCGCTTGATCTTGGCGCCAAACGCCAGCAGTTCATATCGATCATTGATGACGGTGGCGCCATCGACCGCAGTCAATCCTGCGATTGTATCTACTGACCGGCGTACTGCACTTTCCCACTGTCGAAGATCTTCTTCGTCCACGTTCTGACGCAGCAGTTCCGAGAGCGCCGCAAATGCAGGCGTAACGGAATAAAGGACCGGCTGCGCGATCGATTCACGCCAACTTTCATTTCCCGCGGGTACGACCAGTAAACTGCCGCCATGCCCGTGAGCGCGCATTGAAGCTGCGAGCTGGACCAGCATGTTCAACGAATGATGCGGTTCATTGGTAGCAGCGGCGGTGAAAGCCAGCAAGGCTTTGAGCAATGAAGGACAGTCAGGCAGGCTGGTGCCTTTTTCGTCTATGACCTTGACCTGTTCGCCTTTGAGAACGGCGACGTTCGCGTACTTACCAAAACCATCAAGGCGACGATGTTTGATGACGAGGAGTCCCGGTTCAATGTCTTCCAAAACGAAACATAAGCTCGGGATTGTTCGCGTTGCGCCCCACACCTTGAGTTCATCTCCATGATTCCAAACACCGAGGTGAATCTCCGGACGTTCGACAGCGGGTGCGAGCTTCCGGAGCACGCCGGCGTTCAGCGGCAGCGGATGTTCAAACACCATCGGTTGTCCGGCTTGTTCCGGCGGCAGGTAGGCAAGCGAGATTTTGGGAAAGCGGCCTTCCTCAGGTTGAAAGCTGGCCCAGAAAGTTGCGTTGATGATCGCTGCTATGCATCGCGCATCGGGTTTTGGCGCTAATCCGTCCTCGCCGAGCCGTTGCGCTTCCGCGAGCTGACGAGCGAAGTGCTCCTCTACTATGGGCGCTACGGTGCTGGCTGCCTGATATGTTGGGTTCGTGCTCATAAAACTTACTTACCGGTGAAGAGTGTGTTCTCGTCAACAAAGCAAAGCCCGTTGCCCCATGGATCGTGCGCGTAAAACGATCGCTCACCCCAGGGACGTTTGACGATCTCGCCGGCGCTCTCGCCGTGCACGTCCTCAGTCGACAGACATTGCAACTCTCGCGCACGTTCGTGCACGGCCTCGACGTCGTTTACGGCGAAGTAAATGTAGTCAGGCAACGGTTGTGGTTTGGTGTTATCTGCGGTGACGTCGACGAGGGCGAGAATCACGGGACCGCAATCGATGTAATGCCGCCCGCCGCGCGGAATTCTTCGCCCGCGATCGCCGAGCAGTTTTCCGTAAAACTCTTCAGCCTTGTCGAGATTGTCCACTTGCAGAATGATCCGGTAGAGTGTGGGCGCCATGTCTGGTTCCTTTCACTGTTAAGACCTGTGCTCAAGATTAACGCAGGTGAGCACGGATTATGAAATATGGCCCATTGGAAGATGAGGAA
>Ga0157375_10003284_pt1 | contig 14017 bp, 8 predicted proteins | sample M35metaG_FD_115311 | JGI IMG/M metagenome (GOLD analysis project Ga0157375, IMG submission 115311) | Miscanthus rhizosphere microbial communities from Kellogg Biological Station, Michigan, USA - M3-5 metaG | ecosystem: Host-associated > Plants > Roots > Rhizosphere > Soil | place: USA: Michigan...
CGCGTCGACGCCCGTAAGTCCGAGACCGGGACGCATGTCGTCGGTCTCGTCGATGCCGCCGAGATTCGGTGTGATCTCTGTCTTGTGCCACGGAAGCGCAGGGCCGGGCGGGAGACCGTTGACAATTTCCGCGGAGGAATTGGCCCCGCCAGTCGGGGCGAAGAGGATGACGTCGTATTTGTCGCGCAGGTTCGATGCCTTTGCTACGTCCTGCGTCGAAAGGTACGAGTACGGAATGCCGAGCGATTCGAGGCCGAGGCGGAACCACCCTTCATCCTGCGTGCGCAGCCAGGTGTGCAGGATGGCAATGCGCGGCAGGTGGATCTCGTGCGTCTTTGAAGTCGGAGCGGACGATGCCGCGACGATCGTGCCGGTGCTGTATTTCTTCGTTCCGGCAGTGAACGGCTCATCGGCGACGACCCAGTGCGCTTTGGGGTCCGCCCACACGGCGCGAGCCACGCTGATGTCGGCGTTATTCTCGATCGTCGTCGACGCGCCCGGCGCGGGGGCACCGGTCCATTCGTGCATGGGAACCTTCAACACATCGGCGTTCACCACGCGCCTGAAGTCGACGTTCTTCAGGTAGCCGAGCGTCCAGCCGGTGTCGTCGTAGACCTTCTCATCGCTGCGGACGTACTGCACGTCGAGCATCGTGTCGGCGAGCCGCGAGTACGGTTGGTCCATGCGGACGATGAAGCTGCCTTTGGCGAAATTGACGGTGGGGTCTTTCTTCGCTTTGTCGTCAGCCTTCTTCTCGTCGGACTGTGGAACGGGAGGCCAATTCGGATTGACGCTGAACGGCGCGTCGGATTGCTGCACCTCGACGCCTTGCGCGCGGAGCAACGTCATCAGATCGACGAGTTGTCCCTGCCGCTTCTGCGCGCCGTCGAAGACCCACGCCGCCGGTCCTTCGGTTGTCGCCTTGGCGATGGATCGCTTGCCGAGCAGGTAGAACTGATCGAGGAAGTGCTGTTTCCGCTCCGCCACGTCGGAGAGCGCCAGCAGGATGCCGCTCTGCTGGTAGTTGACGTTGTTGCGCAGCGACCAGTTCACGGTCGCTGTCGGCGGATTGGGACGGAACCAGGCGCGGTCGCTCTGGCCGCGCACGACGCGATCGGCGGTGATGGGGAAGCGATTGCCGAAGGTCTCGTAGAAACGGCCGATTCCGTTGTGCCCCTGCGCGATCCAGAACATGTAATTCGGCGCCCAGCCGTCATAGAAGCCGTAGGTCCAGACGCCGGGCAGACCGCGCTTGGTCAGCTCCTGCACTTCGTGCCAGGCCATGCGGTGCCATTCGTCGATGACCAGCGGATCGATCGAGGCCCCATACGGACCTGTACCGGTGGAGATATACATGAAGGGCACCGACTCATGCAGGTCGTGGACAAGCTGCGGATGAAAGTCGAAGTAGGCGTGCAGCACATTGCGGCTCAGCGCCAGCGCCAGCCCGAGGTTGTCGCGATTGTTGTCGTGAGCAACGTAGTGTCCCCAGTAAACCAGCGGCGGAACGGGGCGGCCGGGATTTGCCGCGCGCCAGCGGGCCAGATCGAGCTGCCGGTCGCGGCCGTCGGTTTCGATCACGGGTGTGATGAGAGTGATGACGTTGTCGCGGATGCTCTTGACCAGCGCGGAATCCTCAACCGCCAGCCGGTAGGCGAGCTCCATCAGCATCTCCGGACTGCCGGTCTCAGGGGAGTGCATCGAGCCGGTGATGTAGTAGATCGGCTTGCCGGCGGCGATGAGCTTCGTGGCTTCCGCGTCGGTGAGCTTGCGCGGATCGGCCAGCCGTCTGGTGATGTCCTTGTAGTGATCGAGGTTGGCGATCGTCTCGTTGCTGGCGATGGCCACGGCGATCATCTCCCGCCCTTCCTCGCTCTTGCCGATCGAGAAAACTTTCACGCGGGGCGACGCCGCTTCGAGGGCGCGCATGTACCGATTCACATCCTCCGAGTACGTCAGATGTCCCTCGGCGCCGGCGATGTAGCCGAAAAACTTCAGCGGCGTCGGAACCTTCGACGAAGCGGGCAGGTGATCGACCATCTCGGTGATGTACTGCGGACCGGTGGTGAACTGCTTGATCTGCCGCGTGTAGTCGGCGTCGTTTGACTGTTGGGAGAAGGCTGTGCTGGCGAGAAGGATGAGGAGTGCGAAACGTTTCAATCAAGCTCCTTACTGTTTGTTGCTCACATCAATATCCCATTCCTCACGATGTCGGACAGCTCTTTGATCACGTGCGCAGCGTCCTTGCCGAACGGTTCCGGGACGTTGAAGAGGATCTCGATGGTGAAGTAGTTGAAGAAGACGCGAGCGGTGATGAGCAGCGCGTCGATGACGGAGACCGAGGGACGGAGGCGCTGCCGCATCGCGCCGAGGGCTTCTTCGCTGACGAAGGCGCCGTAGCGCTTGCCCAGCTCACTGTAGAACTTGCGGATGTGCGTCCCCTCGAACTCAATGACGTCGACGAAGATGAGCGCGAAGTACGGCTTGAACTCGCGGATCGAATCGCGCGCCGCCAGGCCGAGCTGCTCGATGTTGTCGGGGAACGTTCCCACCGAAAGCGCACGCGTGAATGGATAGCGGCGCGTCTCGGTGATGCGCCAGAACTCGTCGAGCAGCGAATTGAAGATCGCTTCCTTGTCAGGGAAGTGGTGGTAGACGTTGCCGGTCGAAACGCGGGCGTGCTCGGCGATGTCGCGCACCGTGGTGGCGCGATATCCCTGATGGGAGAACAATTGCAGCGCGGCGTCGAGCACCTGCCGCCGGCTGCGCTCCGACTTCTCCTCTCTCTGCATGACCTTGCCTAGTAGTAGATTAGTCGATTAGTAGATCTGTGGATCAGGGGAAGCGACCGGGGGTACTCGGGATCGTCAGTTGCGACGGACTCCTCATTTGGGACTATCGTGCAGGCTGGCTCCTGATCTACTGATCTACTAATCTACTGATCCACTATGTCCATTAGAGCGCGCATCGACGCGCTTTTCCCGCGGCTCGCTTCCGAGCAGCAATTTCCGACGCAGGGACAGACGATCTTCGTCGACCTTGAGCGTCAGGAAGTGCGCCGCGCCTGGATCCCGCACCGCGTCGTGACCGCACTCCTCGGCGGGCGCGGCGTGAACATGTTCCTGCTGCACAACCTGCTCGACGAGACCCTCGAGCCGATCGATCCCGAGGTGCCGCTGATTTTCGGGACGGGGATCTTGACGTCGTTAGTGCCGTCAGCGTCACGCGGCAACGTGACCTCGTGGTCGCCGGAGTCTCGCGTGCTGATGGATTCGAATGCCGGCGATTACTTCCCGTCGTTCATGAAGCTCAACGGCATTGATCACCTCGTGCTCTACGGCAAAGCGCCGAAGTGGACGCTGCTGCATTTCGAAGGCGATCAGCCGAGGTTCGTCGATGCCGCGCCGTTCGTCGGACTCGACAACATCGATCTCCGCGCGAAGATCGCCAACGATTTCAACGGAGTCGAAGGGAAGGACTACGGCCTCGCGGCGATCACGACCGCCGGCGAGAACCTCGTCCTCTGCTCCGGCATCATGGCCGGCCCGAAAGCGATCTACGCCCGCGGCGGTCCCGGCGCCAAGATGGGCGCGCTCAATCTCAAGGCGGTGCTCATTCAGGGACGCAGCGCCGATCTGAGCACCGCCCGTCCGCACAAGCTCCGCAATCGCGACGTCGCCGTCAAGCTCCTCAACACCTCGGTCGTCAAAAACGCGCTGAAGAAACGCGGTACGCCGTTCCTCTACAAACCGTCGCGCATGCTCGGCGCAATGGGGACGAAGAACAATCAGGAAACGACCTGGACCGACAAGCTCGACGCCGAGAACATCGATCCCTATCGCCCCGGCATGGAGGGCTGCTTCGCCTGCCCGGTGAACTGCCGCCCACTGAACGACATGTCGAACGACGTGAACGTCCGTCACGACCAGTACGTGAAAGGCGATGGCCCCGAGTACGTGACGGTCGGCAAGTTCGGTCCGAACATCGGAATCACCGAGGTGACGCAGGTCCTGCGCCTGAACAACATCTGCAACGACCTCGGGCTCGATACAGCGTCGACCGGTTCCGCAATCGCGTGGGCGATGGAGCTCTACCAGCGCGGCATCATCACGCGCGAACAGACGCAGATCGATCTCGAATGGGGCAACTACGAGACGATCGAGCGGCTGCTTTTCATGACCGCGAAGCGCGAAGGCTTCGGCGATGTGATCGCTGATTCATCGCAGGCCGTCGCCACCGGCAAGTACCCGGCCGAGTCGCTCGACTACCTGATGGCAGTGAAAGGCCTCACGCAAAGCGACCCGCACGATGCCCGCATCCTGAAAGCCTTCGCCCTCGGCCTGGCCGTCGCCACGCGCGGCATGGACCACCTCCGCAACCGCGTCACGCTCGAGATCAACGCGAAGATCAACGACTCCCCTGATTTTAAAGCGGAGCTCTACGGCGGCCCGGTTTCCGCCGAGCCAAACAGCTACGAAGGAAAAGAGACGGCCGTCCGGCGCTGCGAGAACATCTACGCGGTCGGCGATTCCGTCGGCATGTGCCGCTTTACGACGAAGCTTTTCAACTCACCATCACTTCCGGGTTATGAAGAATTCGCCGACCAGGTCGCGAACGTAACCGGCATCGAGCTGACCAACGAAGCGATCGACCACATCGGCCTCAATGTGATGGGCGTCGAACGCCTCATCAACCAGAAACTCGGTATCACCCGCGCCGATGACACCCTCCCCAAGCGCTGGTTCGAAGAAGCCATCGGCGTCGGCCCCTACAAAGGCGAAAAAATCGACCGCGCCGAGTTCGACAAGATGCTCTCCCGCTTCTACGCGATCTCCAATCTGACCGAGGAGGGCGTCCCCACGCCGGAGTGGCGGGAGGAGTTGGAGACAGTGCTGAACGTGTAAAATGGACGGCCATAATGTTCGTATTCATTAGCCACGGCGACGCGGATCGTGAGTTTGCCGCCGAGATTGCTGGTTCGCTCCGCCGAGCCGGAATCGACGCATGGCTCGACGCCAGCGACGTCGAACCAGGAACGAACTGGCTTCGGTCAGGTGCGCGCGCGCTCGACCGCGCCGATGCGATGATTCTCGTTCTCTCCGAGGAAACGAGTGGTTCGCCCGACCTGAAGAAGGCTTTCGAATTTGCGATCACGACGCCGCGGTTTGAAAACCGAGTCATCACCGTCGAGCGCCGATCTCCGTCACAGGGCCCCTTCCGTTATCCGTGGATTCTTCGCGATTTGCCCTTCATCAAAGAGGCGCAGGATCCGCAGCGGACGGCGGAGAAGATTCTCAAGTTCCTGAAGACGGCCGCGTGAGTCGATGGCCTCGCGGAAACGGAAAGCTCGAACACTTCCTGTTGAAGTCTTTCTCTCCCACTCCGCCAAAGACAAACGATTCCTGAAGCGGCTCGTTGCCGTACTCCGCGATCATGGCCTGTCGGTCTGGTTCAGCGAGCACGGGATTCGCGGAGCGGCGCAATGGCACGATGAAATCGGCGCCGCATTGGCTCGCTGCGATTGGATGATCGTCATTCTTTCGCCGGCGGCAGTTGCCTCGCGCTGGGTGAAACGCGAAGTGACTCACGCTGTAGAGGAGCCACGCTTCGACGGACGCATCATCCCGCTGCGAATCAGCGCCTGCTCGGCGAAGGAACTCAGTTGGGTTTTGCCACAGATCCAAACGATCGATTTCATCGGCCGTTTCGATGACGCGTGTCGTGAGTTGTTCGCGATCTGGGGCATCTCGTACCGCAAGGAAGGTTCACCGTGATCACCGTCCGCCTCCCCGAGCCTCTGCGCGAGGGGCGCGGAACGGTCATCACGATGAACGCCTTCTCGCTCAGCGACATCATCGCAAAGCTCGATCTCTCCGACGACCGCGACGAATTGTTCAACTTCGCGGTGAATGGCGATCTGGTCCTCCATGGCGAGAAAGACGTCGCGCTGAAAGACGGCGATGAGGTGGAGATCGTCGTCGCGTTTGCGGGCGGCTAGCGCAATCCGTCGGCGACGTAGAGATCGCCTAGCATGCGCAACGCGTCGTAGGCGTAGGCGGTGCCGTCGGGAGTGATGCAGATCGGGGCGATCTTGTAGACGCCGGCAGGATCGGTTGGTGAGAACTGCTTCCACGGCTCGCGCGCGCCGGTGGCCAGCGTCACGCGCGTCACCTGGGCGGGAAGGGCGGTCGGGCGGTGGACGAAGAGCGACGCGCCGTCGGCGGACCAGGCGATCGGGACTTCGCCCGGCTCGATCGCAGGAACGATGGACGGCTCCGCGGCGGCGTCGATCGGATAGAGCGCGATCGTCTGCTGCTTCGTCATTCCGGCCGCGTAATGCCCATCGGGCGAGACCGCGAACGGGCGATAGGCCTCGCCCCAGATGCCTTCGGGCGAGATCGGTTTCACCGACTCGTCGAGCGTGTCGATGACCATGAGTTGATAGCCCTTTTTCGGAAGCGCGCCGGCGATCACGACGCGGCGTCCGTCGGGCAGCCACGCCGCGCCGCTGTCGAAGGCGCCGTCGGTTTTCAGCTCGCGGGCCTCGCCGCTGCCGGTGGGAACGACCACCAGCTTCGCACCGCTGTGGCCGAGGACGTACTTGCCGTCGGGGGAGATCGCGTCGCCGTAGCCGTCGGCGATGCGCACTGGTGTCGGCGCGTCGAGATGGCGCACGTACATCGCGCTCGCCGCGCCGCCGCCTTCGCGCGATTCGTTGAAGAGAATCGTCCGGCCGTCGCGCGAGAGATCGGCCAGGTTTGACCAGTCCAGCCACGACAGATCGCGTTCGACCGTCTCGCCCGGCGCCTGCACCTCCAGTGCCGCGCGCCACATCCCGTTCGACAGCAGCACGTGTCCCGCGGGCGCGACGTCGTAGAGCCGCATCGACCCTGTCAGACGATTGACCAGGCGCGTGTCGCCGGTGTCGACGTTCACCGCGTACAGCGACGGCGGCGCGCCCGTGTCGGTGGCGGTGATCCAGATTTCCTTGCCGCCTGGCGCCCACGCCAGCCCGTTGATGCCATGGCTCCAGCCGCGTGCGATCGAGACCGGCTTCGCTGATTTCGTGTCGAGGATCGTGACGTCGTTCTTGCCGACGTACTCTTCGGTGAATGCGATGCGTCCGTCGGACGCGACGCGAATGTCGCGCAGCGTGTGCGGCGTTTCGTAACGCACGTGGCCGAGCGGCGACTCGATGCGAAAGGTGCCGTTGCCGGCGACGATCGCGGTCAGGTTCGCCCCGTCGGGGGACCAATCGGCCTGCAGCACCTGCTCGGCCACCTCGCGCGGCGTGCCGCCGGCGAGCGGGACGCGCGCGAGCGTGCCGAGGTTCGTCAGACGATCGCGGCGAAGGAGGACGGCCAGTTCCGTCGATTTCGAGATGGCCAGGATGTCGGCGTCCTTCACGCCGAGCGGCCGCGCCTCCGGACTCTGCCGGTTTGCCACGAAAATCTCGGACGGATTGCCATCCCAGGCGGCGCTGTAGACGATCGAATCGCCGTCCGGCCCGAAACGCGCCGAACGCACCTCGCCGCGCCGGAACGTCATGCGATGAAACACGACTTCCGGCGGCGCCTCGGCTTTCATCCGATTCGTAGCGAAGTACCAGCCGCCCCACGCCGCGCCGGCGATGGCCACGATGAAGAGCAGCGCGAGCAGGATCGGCGACACGCGGCGCGGCATCGGCTGCGCCATCGTCGCCGGCCGCGCGGCGGTGCGGACTGTGGCCGGCATCGCGGATGTCACCGGACGGATTGCCGTGGCCGAGGTGCGCCGCGGCGCATCGGGTTGCATCCGCATCGTCGCCGATTGCGCGGGGTTGGCGACATTCGACAGCGTGCCGGGCGTCAGCGTACCTGGCATCGAGAGGGTCGACATCGTTTCGAGGTTGAAGGCCAGATCGCGCGCCGATTGGAAACGAAGCTCGCGATCCTTCTCCAGGCAACGCCGCGTCAAGCGCTCCAGCGCCGGCGGGACATTCGGCAGCGACTCCGCGATATCCGGCGGGTCCTCTTTCAGGATCGCGCTCAGCGTCTCGATCGAGGAGCCGCGCTTGAACGCGCGTACGCCGGTCAGCATCTCGTAGAGGATCGCGCCGAACGCGAAGATGTCGGAGCGTGTGTCGACCTTCTCGCCGCGGACCTGCTCGGGCGACATGTAGCCGACCGTGCCGAGAACCATTCCCGGCTCCGTGGCGGCCTGCTGAAAGATGCCGCCATCGTCGGACTGCGCGCTCAGTTTGGCGATGCCGAAGTCGAGGATCTTGGCGCGGCCGTCGCGGGTGAGGAAGATGTTGTCCGGCTTCAGATCGCGGTGGATGATCCCCTTCTCGTGCGCCGCGGCCAGTCCGTTCGCGACCTGCAGCGCGGCATCGACAGCGCGGCGCGGCGGCAGCGGACCGCGTTCCAGCCGCTCGCGCAGCGTCGCGCCTTCGAGCAGCTCGCTGACGATGTACGCCGTCCCGCCTTCGTTGCCGACGTCGTAAATCGTCAGCAGGTTGGGATGATTGAGCATCCCGGTCGCGCGTGCTTCCTGCTCGAATCGCTGCACGCGTTCCTGATCGCTGAGTGTGAGCGCGGTCAGGATTTTGATGGCGACGTCGCGTCCGAGGCGCGTGTCTTTGGCGCGATAGACAGCACCCATGCCGCCCTCGCCGAGAAGGCTCACGATCCGATAGGGACCGAGCATGGCGTCAGGCTGGAGCATGGGCGTTTGAAGAACCCTCAATGTTGAATGTCGAATGTTGAATGTTCAATGTTGAATGAAGGCGCCGCCCCTCGACACCCGGTTTCATTCAACATTCAGCATTCAACATTGAACATTCAACATTTGGCTTTCTTGGAATGGTAGCAGCGCGATGCGGCGTTAAGGCCGAATAACTTCGTTCCGAATGTCCCGACCAGCTCCCCTCCCGGATTCACGCCGGCGTACGCAGGGAGCAGTCCGCCTCAATCACTAGGAGACCGATCCCATGCTGAAACACTTCAGGGTGTACTGGCCGACGTGTGTCTTGATGCTTCTCGCTTCCGCCGCCTCGGCAACCACCATCGTGCTGCCGAATGACGATCAGCTCATCCGGAAGTCGCCGGTCATCGTTGAGGGAATCGTCATCAGCTCCACGCCCGTTCTTCGCGGCGAGGGAATCTGGACGGAGACGAAGCTCGCCGTCGACCGCACGCTGAAGGGCGATGCAACCGGCGAGGTGATCATCCGCGAAGTCGGTGGCGAGATCGACGGCCGCATCACCAAGGTTTTCGGATCGCCGGTGTACGAACCGGGCGAGCGCGTGATGGCGTTTCTGACGCCGACGCCGCGCGGCGACTACCAGACGATCGACCTCTTCGTCGGGAAATTCAGCGAAGAGCGCGCTGCCAACGGACGCCGCTTTCTCGTCCGCGACGACAACGCGGGCGACGTGCAGCTGCTCGATGCGTCGTTGCAGCCGATCGAGACGAAGAACATCCAGCGCGACGCCACCGCGTTCGAGTCGTACGTCACCGACCGCGTGGCCGGACGCGACGGCGTGAAAAGTTACGGCGTCGCCAATCCCGTCATCGAGCGCGGCGGCACGGCCGCGGCGATGGGCAACCGCGTCATCAAGCCGGAGTTCACGCTCATCCAGGAAGGGACGGTCTATCGCTGGAGCGCGTTCGACAGCGGCGGGAACGCCAAGTGGTACAGCAACGGATCGCAGTCGGGTTACACCGGCGGCGGCGTGAACGAGATCCAGACGGCGATGAACGCGTGGAACAGCTATACCGCCGCGAAAATCAACTACGCCTACTCAGGCACGACGACCACGCTGGGCGGTCTTTCCGGTCCCAACGGCGTCAACGAGATTCTCTTTAACGATCCGAAGGGGGAGATCAGCGGCACGTTCAATCCATCCACCGGCGGCATCGTCGGAGAGGGCGGATTCAACGGCGTTTCGGGCTCGATGAACTGGACCGGGCCGTTCACCGCCGACGCCGCGCACACGTCGCAGACGTATCACGCGTTCATCATCACCGAGGGAAATCTGACGATTCAGGACGGCGTGATGCCGACCGCGGGCATCTCCAGCAACGAGCTCGCGGAGATCGTCGCGCACGAATTCGGCCACACGCTCGGATTCGGTCACAGCACCGACGGCTCCGCCCTGATGTACCCCTCGGTCACTGGACTCGGGCCGTCGCTTCGCGCCGACGATCAGGTCGCCGCGCGCTGGCTCTATCCGAACGGCTCGGTCACGCCTCCGCCGCCGGCAACCACGCCCGCCGCGCCGACGGCACTCACCGCAACGCCGTCCGGTTCCAACGCGAATCTGCAGTGGAGCGACAACGCCACCAACGAAACCGGCTATCGCGTCTACCTCGCCACCGGAAATGGCGCGTTCAATCGCCTGTCGCCGGACCTCGCCGCCGGCGCTCGCGCCGCGACGGTTTCCAGCCTCGCCGCCGGCACGTTTCGTTTCTACGTCACCGCGTTCAACAGCGCGGGCGAGTCGGCGGCATCGAACACCGCCAGCGTCACGATCGGGACCTCCGTTTCCGCGTCGTTCAACGTCAGCCCCTCGGCTGGTGTAGCCGGCGTGACCACATTCCTCTGCACCGATACGTCGACAGGCGCGACCTCATGGTCGTGGAACTTCGGCGACGGCGGAACTTCGACGCTGCAGAATCCGACGCACATTTACAACGCGCCCGGCACGTACACGATCCAGCTCACCGCGAATGGACAATCGTTCGCGTCGCGCGTGGTCTCGGTCAGTTCCGGAGTCGCGTCCGACTTCACCTTCACGCCGTCGAATCCGACCACGCAGACCAACATCACCTTCAGCGATCGCTCCTCGGGCAACATCACGTCGTGGTTCTGGAACTTCGGCGACGGCACGTCGTCGACACAGCAGAACCCGGTGAAGCGCTACACGAGCGGCGGCAACTACCCGGTGACGCTGACCGTGTCGACGTCCACCGGCCAGCAGTCGATCAACTCGCACACGGTGTCCGTCACGACCGCGACACCCGCCTCGCCGCCGGTTTCTGCCGCCTTTGCGATTTCGCCGTCGACCGCCGCCGTCCTCGCGAATGTCGCCTTCACGGATCAGTCCACCGGCTCGCCGACGTCGTGGCAGTGGAGCTTCGGCGATGGCGCGTTCTCCAACGCACAAAATCCGACGCACGCATACAACACACAAGGTTCGTATGGCGTGTCGCTGACCGTTTACAACGCAACGTCATCGTCGACGACCTCGCACGTCGTCACCATCCTTCCGCCGACTTCGTACCGTTCGCTCGTTCCCGCGGCGGCGCAAACCAATGGCGTCGGCGGCTCGGTCTGGCGCACGGAGCTGACGCTCTTCAACGGCGGCAGCGAGCCGGCCAGCGGCCAGTTCACGTTCATCCCCGGCGGCGGCGCGCCCGTGCTCACGCGCGCTCTTTTCCTCGGCGTGAATCAGTCGATCACATACGCGAACGCGCTCAGCGATCTCTTCGGCCTCTCCAACGGCGCCGGCGCGATCGCCATCGAAGCGTCGAGCGCGACCACGACGCCGGCCATCCGCGTCACCAGCCGCACCTTCACGACAGGCTCCGTCGGAACGTACGGACAGTCGGTGCCGAACGTCAGCGGCGACGATCAGACCTCGACGCTGCTGCTGACCGGCCTCGAATCCGACGCGAATTTCCGCACGAACATTGGCCTCGTCAACCGCACCGCGCTCCCGGTGAACGCCGGTCTGACGCTGTACGACGCGAATGGCAGCGTTGTGGCCACGACCACCGTGACCGTGCCGGAGAAAAACTTCCAGCAGTCGTCCCTCGGCTCGTTCTTTCCGGCCGTGAACGGCCGCTCCTTCAGCGCTCTCTCGCTGCGCGTCGATTCCGCCACGCCGAATGCGGTCAGCGCGTACGGTTCCGTCATCGACAATCGCACGCAGGATCCCGTTTACGTTCAGGCCATCCCCACGCCGAAAGGCTCGGAGCTGACCATCCCAGCCGTCGGACGCGCGCCCGGCATCAACGGCACCTTCTGGCGCAGCGACGTCACGCTCTTTAATCCGGGGCTGACGACGATGACCGTCGCGCTGCGCTACCTCGCCGCCGGCCAGGACAACCGCGGCGCGGCGCCGCATAACGTCTCCATTCCTCCGTCGCGCACCGTGGTCATCGCCGACGTCACGCAAGCGCTCGGCGTCTCCTCCGGCAGCGGCGCGCTGCTGGTGTCGTGGACGACGCCCTCCGGTCCGATCGTGACCAGCCGAACGTACATCACCACTGACAACGGCGGCACGTACGGCCAGTCGATCGATCCGGTGACGTCCTTCGGCAACGATTCGTTCGTCCCAGGTCTCCGCTCCGACTTCTCCTTCCGCTCGAACGTCGGCTTCGTCAACGGCGGCGACACCCAACTGACCGTGACGGCGACGCTGCTCTCCGACACAGGCGCAGTCCTGGGCACGACCCAGATCGGCCTCTCGCCGCGCTCGCAGGTCCAGTACGGCGTCGGTTCGCTCTTCCCCGCCGCCAACACCCCGCGCGCCGGAACCCTGACGCTCCTCGCGCACGCCGACGGACCAGCAAACCTGTTCGCCTACGGCTCGATCGTCGACAACGCCTCAGGCGACCCGGTGTTCTTCGGAGGACGATAGGCTTTTCACCACAGGCTTTTCACCACAGAGGCTCAGAGGACACCGAGAGGTTTCTCTCTGTGTTCTCAGTGTCTCTGTGGTTCAAATAGAATCGCCCCAATGAACCGCCGCAAATTCATTGGTGCGTCCGCCGCCCTCACCGCTCTTTGGAGAACGCCGTCGCTCTTCGCGCAAGCGGCGGGCGGCGCGCTTCCGCCGTCCATCGCGGCGCTGACGTCGATGCGCGATCAGGCCAGGCCGATCACCAACGACGAACGCCGCGCGCGCATCGAGAAGGCGAGGCGGCTTATGGCCGAGCGCAAGATCGGCGCGCTCATCCTCACCGGCGGAACGTCGCTGGTGTATTTCGCCGGCATGCGCTGGGGCGGCGGCGAGCGGCTCTTCGCGTGCGTCATTCCGGTCAAAGGCGAGCCGTTCTTCGTCTGTCCCGCGTTCGAAGAGGATCGCGCGCGCGAACAGATCGCCGTCGGTCCGTTCGGACCCGATCACGCCGACGTGCGCACGTGGAACGAAGACGAAAGTCCGTACGCGCTCGTCGCGCACGGCCTGAAGGATCGCGGCCTCGGCACTGCCACAATCGGCATCGAAGAGACGACGAAGCTGGTCTGGAGCGAAGGAATCGCCTCCGCCGCCCCGCAGTCGAAAGTCGTCCTCGGCACGGCCATCACCGCCGGCTGCCGCATGATCAAGGACGAGCACGAGCTGGCGTTGATGCAACTCGCCAACACCGGCACGCTCAAGGTCTACAAAGCTGTCTATGAAGCGCTGCAGCCGGGCATGACGCAGCGCGATTGCTCCGATTTGATTTCGCAGGCCTACAAGCGCGTCGGTTTTCCCGGCGAAGCGAGCGTGCAGACCGCGCAGTGGACCGCGCTCCCGCACGGCTCATCGACTCCGCAGGTGATCCGCGAAGGCACGATCATCATGGTCGATGACGGCTGCACCGTCGAAGGCTACCAATCCGACATCACGCGCACGTTCGTCCTCGGCAAGGCAACCGACAAGATGAACAAGGTCTTCGACATCGTGAAGCGCGCGCAGAGCGCCGCACTCAAAGCGGCGAAGCCCGGCGCGCCGCTCGAATCGATCGATGCCGCCGCGCGCGACATCATCGTCGCCGCTGGTTACGGTCCCGGCTTCAAATACTTCTCGCACCGCCTCGGCCACGGCATCGGCATGGACGGTCACGAGTGGCCATACCTCGTGAAGAACAACATGTTCGGCTGGGCGAAGTCGCCGCGCGCGCAGGCGGGGATGACCTTCAGCGACGAGCCGGGCATCTACATCCCCGGCGAATTCGGCGTGCGCCTCGAAGACGACATGTACATCACGCCCGACGGCGCGAAACTCTTCACGCCGCAATCGGAATCGCTGGAGAAGCCGTTCTGA
>Ga0157375_10003291_pt1 | contig 13991 bp, 12 predicted proteins | sample M35metaG_FD_115311 | JGI IMG/M metagenome (GOLD analysis project Ga0157375, IMG submission 115311) | Miscanthus rhizosphere microbial communities from Kellogg Biological Station, Michigan, USA - M3-5 metaG | ecosystem: Host-associated > Plants > Roots > Rhizosphere > Soil | place: USA: Michigan...
CGCGGCAGGATGTGAAGGATCGGATCGTGGCCGAGATCGAAAGCGCTGGGATTACAACCAATGGATGACATTCGAGAAATCGTTCAGGCGGTGGTGCAGGAGTTTATGCCGCAGAAGACCGAACTGGAGGATGAGCGCAAGCGGCGTGAGGCGCTGGAAGAAAGAGTTCGCGAGCTGGTAGTGAAGGCGGACGAGGCGGAGCGGAGCGCGGCGGTTAGGGCGGAACTGCAGAGGCAAGGCGTTGCCAAGTTGGACTTGGCTTACAAGGCCATCCGGGACGAGATTCAGCGGGGCGAAGACGGAAAGCTAATCGGAATGCGGGAACACGTGGAGCAGTTCGTGAAGGAGAATCCGGAACTGCTGCCGGCACGGCTGGGCGGCGGTTCTGGGGCAGGCGCGGGGCAGAGAAGCGCGCCGGGTGAGACACGAGTGGAGTTAGAGACGATTCGTCCGGGCATGAGTCCGGAAGAACTGGACAGAGTCCGAAAGGAGATCGCCAGAGTGGCGTCGCTGACGCTGCGCGGGTGGTAGAGGAGAGAGAGAACAATGGCAACAATAACTTCGGCAAACGTAGCAAGCGCGATTGTAAAGCTGGTGGCGGCGGACGCCCTGCCGGCGTTGATGGGGAACCTGGTAATGGGGAACCTGGTCAATCGCGATTATGAGCCGGCGCTGGCGCAGGCGGGAGACACCATTAATGTCCCGATTCCGCCGACGCTGGTTGCGAACAACATCGCGGAAGGCGGCACGGTGCAGACGCAGAATCCCAGTCTGGGGAATGCGCAGATTGTCTTGAGCACCCATGCGGAAGCTACGTTCCAAGTGCCGGACGTGACCAAGATTCTGGCGGTGCCGGATCTGTTGAAGCTGTACATGCAGCCGGCGGTGGTGGCATTGGCGGAGAAAATTGAAGCTGACCTGCTGGGGCTGTATCCGCAGTTCACGGCGAACACGGCAGTAGGGACCGCGGGCACCACGATTACGGAAGCGGTGGTGGATGCGGCGGAGACGGCTCTTTTCAGCACCAAGGTTCCGGCGAGCGCGTCGAAGTACCTGGTGGTGGATGCGGCCACCTACTCGGCGCTGCGGCAGATTCCGCGTTTCAGCGAATACCAGACCGTGGGCGAAGCCGGGTTGCGCGTGATCGTGGACGGGGCGGTGGGCAAGATGAAAGATTTCTATATCTTCCGCTCGCAGTTCGTCGCGAAGACGGGCAGCAGTCCGGTGACGACGCATAATCTGGCTTTCGCGAAGAACGCGATCGGCTTGGTGGTGCGCCGGCTGCCGCAGCCACTGCCGGGGACGGGCGCGATTGCGGAGTACGCCGAGCTCGGTAACTTCGGGATGCGCGTCACCATGAGCTATCAGCCGAATACGCTGGCGCAGCAGTTCACTGTGGATGTGCTCTATGGCGTAGGAGTGCTGCGGAATAATCACGCAGTGCAAGTGAACAGCTAGTACGGGGCTGGTCGCGGTGGGGGACGGGTCTTAGGGCTCGTCCCCTTTTTTATTGGACGATTTTTGTTGAACGATTTTTGTTGAACGACAAAGAAAACGGAGATCAACTATGGCCCTGCTGACGGACGGCAATCCAAACGATACCGAAGCGTTGCGAGTATACGAGGCGGCGATTCTGGACGTGGCGAAGGTGGAGAGTATCGATTTGGACGCGAAGCTCGGTCTGGCCACCGTCGAGATTTCTCAGGACGTGCTGGATGTGCTGCTCGGTCACGCGCGGGCAAATGGAGACCGGCGGAAGATCGGAGTGTCGGACGTGGTGGTGAGTCCGCAAATGAAGCGCTGGCACGCGCTGCATACGCTGGCAGTCGTCTATCGGGACGCCTACAACAATCAATTGAACGACCGCTATAAGAGCAAGTGGGAAGAATATCGCGAGCTGGCGCGCGGAGCGAAGGAGAGGACGCTCGAGTACGGCATTGGACTGGTGGCGGGGCCGGTGCCGCGGGCTGGCACGCCGGTGCTTGGGGCGGCGGCAGGAGCGCTGGCGGGGACGATTTACTACGCGCAAGTGAGTTGGGTGTCGGCGACGGGTCAAGAGGGAAGCGCGAGTCCTGCTACGACTTTTCAGACCGCCGACAACAGTTCTTTGACCGCTGCCAGTTTGAATCCGCCGACAATCGCGGCGGGATGGAATGTGTATCTAGGGCTGACAGTATCGACGCTGATGCTGCAGAATAGCGCGCCATTGGCGATTGGTGCGACCTTCACGCTGCCTGGCTCGGGATTGGTGGGCGGGGCGGTTCCCAGCGATGGTCAGGCGGCGGACATGTTCGTAACCGGCGGCCGAATTTTGAGGCGGGGGTAACGTCATGGCGCAGGCTGCGAGCATAGCGGCGGGGAAAGTGGTGGCGCTGTTCACGGACTCTCTTGCAGGATTGGCGTCGGTGGCGGCACAGATCGCTGTGAATGCCGGAGTGGACTTGCCGTCGATTCCAGCGGAAAACGTGATTCCGCAAAACGCGCCGGTGGCTCTGATGGAGAAGAGCGCGGCGGTGAAGTATCCGGTGGTGTTGGTATACGCCGATCGGGTACAGAACCTGCTGACCGAGAAGTTTCGCAATTTTTCGGGAAAAGTGCGGATGGTGGCGGAGGTTAGAACGTCGCAGGACCGCATCGAGGGACTGGAAGAGAGAGTCCGGCTGTATGTGGACGCCGTGACCCAGGTGCTGGATGCGAATCGCGGGGACTGGGGGCAGGGAATGTTTTTTACCGGCGGCTATGAGGTGAAGTTCGACCCGGTGCAGCCTGGCGGGCGGAATATTTTGCAGGCTGCCAAAGTGATTTTTGAAGTAGATTTGTCGAGTTGAGAGGGGCTGGATTCATGTCGTGTTATATATCGTCAAACAATAACCGGTTTTATGTTGCGCTCGAATCCGACTACGGAAGTGTGCCGGCGATCTCGGGGCAGAACCGGATTCCGGGAGTCAAGCTGCCGGCGAGGCAGGTGCCGGAGCAGAGCTCGCGCAGGGATAAGTTGGGGAGCCGGACCTTCGTTGGATTGCCAAACAGCATCCGGAAGCGGAGCGCATATCAACTCAACACGTTCATGACGGATTGGGTGAGCAGTCAGGCGGCACCGAGTCACGGACCGTTATTTCAGGCGGCGATGGGTGGGACTCCACTGGCGTTCGCCGGAGGAACGGTGGCGACGACCAGCTGGACCACGCAGATTGCTTTTTCGGCGGCGCACGGATTGAGCGTGGGCCAGGCGGTGGCGAACGCGCGGGAGATTCGATTCGTCGCCGCGATTCAGGATTCGACGACGGTGTTTCTGATTGCGCCGTTCACGGGTGGCGTGGTGGCGGGGACGGTGCTAGGTCCGACGCTGACGTATCCGCTGGGGAGCGATTTGGGAAGCGTGAGCATTTTCGACTATTGGGATCCGGCTGGCGCGGTGCAACGAATTCTGAACGGGGCGGCCGTCGATACCTTGAAGGTTAAGGTGAATGGCGACTTTCAGGAGTTTGTGTTCGCGGGGCCGTCGCAAGATTTGCTGGATAGCGCCAGCTTCAATAGCGGACAAGGCGCCTTGACACAGTTCCCAACCGAGCCCGCGGACGCCGGCTTCGACTACACAATCGTGCCGGGGCATTTGGGGCAAGTGTGGATGGGTGCGACTCCGGGCAATTTTCTCACGCTCACGGGGGCGGAACTCAACTTGAGCAACAACGTTCAACTGCGAGCGCGCGAGTTCGGCAGCGATCTGGCACGCTGCATCGCGGCGGGGGAACGCAAAGTGACGCTGAATTTCAGCTTGTTTGAGATGGTGGACGCGCAGACTCCGGCGTTATATCAGGCGGCGAGGCAGCGGTCGCCCATCAGCGTAATGCTGCAACTCGGCCAGGCGAGTGGACAGTTGTTTGGAGCGTATATGCCGGCGATGGTGCCGGAGGTTCCGACGTTCGACGATTCAGAGACGCGGCTGCAATGGAAATTTCATAACAGCCGGGCACAGGGGGCAGTGAATGATGAGCTCTACATTGCGTTCGCTTAGAAGCGAGGCGGAACATTCCTACGACAGCGCGTTGTGGTTCGATGCGGAGTCGGCGGCGGGAGTGAGATACGCAATCGCACGGCTGACGTTTGGGCGAAGGCTAGACCTGGCGCGGCGGATTCGCGAGATCGGGCGCAAGGCTGAGTATCTGGCGGCGGGAACCGACGCGCGGGAGAAGCTGGAGGCCGCAGTCGTCGGCGCGGAGGTGGACCGAGCGTATCTCGAATGGGGATTGCTGGCGGTGGAAGGGTTGACGATCGACGGTGAGGCGGCAACTCCAGAAGCCGTGGTGGACAAAGGTCCGCTGGAGTTGGCGACGGAGATTCTCGGCCGCGTGAAGTCGGAATGCGGCTTGAGCGAGGCCGAAAGAAAAAACTAACAGTCGCATTCCATTTTCTGAGCGGGAATCAGGCCGGATGGAAATGCGAGTCATGCAGACGGCAAGGGCTGGAAGGGACGCGGCGGTGCGGCTGGATTTCGGAGGAGCAGCGCGGACCGCGGAGAGTCGTATGGGCGCGGGGGCGCGTGGCGACTGAAGAATGCCCGCGGTCTTGGGTTACGCCTGAGAGTATCGGCTGGGTGGAATGGTTTTTCGCGAGCAAGAGTTTTGGCAGGAACGAGCTGGCGGCGCTGCCGGCGAAAGAGGCTGACGCAATGTTGACGCTGGAAAAAGAGTGGCGAGAGGCGAGGGATGACGACCAACGGTCCTGAAATTTTGGCGGGTTTGTTGCGAGCGAGCGGACTCAGCGGAGGCGATTCGCTCAATACGCACATGACCAGTCTGGCCGATCAATTGCAGCAACAGCAGAGCACCAACGACGCTCTAATGCAGCAGGCGTTGGCGGCGATGGTGCAGCCGACGAGCGGAGGCGGATCGGGGGGTGATTCGGGCTTCGATTCGATGTTGGGCACGATAGGCAGCACGCTTGGGGGCGTGTTGGGCGGCGGGCTTGGGCTCGCGCCGTTGGTTTCGGGAATCGCTGGGCTGTTTGGCGGCGGCGATGCGAGCACTCCGGCGGCCCTGCCGGCTTACATGGCGCCTCTGCCTATCCATTTAAATGCGGGCTTCAGCGAGGGCGGTGGCGGGGCTTTCGGAGTGGACGCAGCGCAAGGAGGGGCGCCGAGGGCGATGACGAATTCCTCTTTGCCGCAAATCACGGTGCAAGTGAAAGCGATGGATAGTCAATCGTTTTTGGACCACAGCGGAGATATCGCCCTGGCGGTGCGGCAGGCGATGCTGCAATCGAGTGTGTTGAACGACGTAATTCGCGAGGTGTAGCGTGGCAACATTTCCAACATTGAAAACCGGGGCCGTTGCGCAGTACGGGTCGAGCCGGACACGCGGGTTTTCGACGCAGGTGTTCCGCTTCCTAGACGGCCGTGAACAACGCTTTCAAGATTATGGAACGCCGCTGCGGCGATGGACCATCCGGCTAAGCCTGCTGGACGAGGCGGAACTGACTGCGCTGGAATCATTCTTTAAAGCGCAGGGCGGGCAGGCGGAAAGTTTTGCGTTTCCCGATCCATGGGATGGGACGATTTACGCGAACTGCAGTTTCGATAGCGATCAACTGGCGACTCAGTACGGCGGGCAAGCGAATGGTATGGCGAGCGTCACCGTAAGGGAGAACCGAAGTTAGAATGCTGATTTTTCCTCAATTGACAACTGGCTCGGCGGCGCTCTATCCGGTGACCAAGCAAGCATTGCGGCGCACCGCTGTGAACACGCTGGCAGACGGGAGCATGGTAGTGTACGCAGATCCCGATGGAGCGGTCGCGGGCTGGGCGCTGCGAGCGACAGGACTGACGCTAGCGGAGTGGAACGCCATCGAGAGCCTATTTCAGCAGACTGCGGGTATGGCGGAGACGTTTACGTTTCTCGATCCCGTGGGGAATCTTCTGCTCCAAAGCGAGAGCTTCGGCGCGGGTGCGTGGACGATTGGCGGGCTGATCCAGTTAGCTGCCGGTATCGCCGATCCGTTCGGAACCGCGCGGGCGACACGAGTCGTGAATACGGGCCAGGCGAACGCGGGGCTGACGCAGATACTCAATGTTCCAGGAGACTTTCAATATTGTTTGAGCGCTTGGGTGCGGACTACTTCGGGATCCGAGGTTACACTGGCGGTGGCGAATAGCAGCGAGTCCTTTGCTGCGGGGACGCAATGGAAAAGAGTTTACCTCTCTGCCAACCCGGGCCAAGCGGGTGCGGCGACTGTCAGCTTCGCGGTGCGAATTGCGGCGGGCGGCTCGGTGGAATTATTCGGGATTCAGGCGGAGGCGCAACTCGGGCCGTCGGATTACAAGATCACCGGCGCTACCGGTGGTGTCTATCCAAAAGCGCGTTTTGGCTCCGACCAAATTACCGTGACTGCACAAGGGACCGATGTTTACGACGCGGTGATTCAAATTGTGAGTACTGAAAGTTAAGCACATGCCGACCATCGACCAAATCAAAGAGTTGGAAACGCCTGCGACACCGCTATTCATTTTCGACTGTGTGCTGGCGTCCGGCGTAACCGTGCGATGGAGCACACACGCCGTCACGGTGGGCGGTAACGCATATCCGGCGCGGCTGCTGAAGCACAATCTCGCGGCCCTGGTCGACTCGTCCGACCAAGGGGTGGATGGGGCGCAAAAAATAACGGTCACTCTGGCCAACGCAGATTCGTATTTTTCGCAGATCGAACGCGAGACTGGATTCCGCGGCGGACGCGTGACGGTCCAGTTCCTGTTTTACGACTTGGCGGCGGCCACGGCGGTATCGGAACAGCGAGTGGTCTTTCTGGGCACCGGAAGCATGGCGGAGGAAATCACGGAATCGGCGTTCCGCGTCAGCTTTACGAACCGCCTCAACCTGCAGCGGATCGTGCTGCCGGAGGTGCGAATCCAGCGGCAATGCGCCTGGTCGTTTCCATCCACCGCGGCGCAAAGACTAGAAGCCCTGAATGGCGGACCTAAAGAAAAGTATTCGGCGTTGAACCGCTGCGGATATTGTCCGGATCAGACCGGTGGCGTGGGAAATCTGGACGGCGCGGCTCCCTTCACGAGTTGCGATTACACGCGTACTTCCTGCGTGGCGCGCGGCATGTTCGACACCGATGGAGCGAGTCACGTGACTCGGAACTTCGGCGGCATCGAGTTCGTGCCGGCGCAGATTCAAGTGCGCAGCTTTGGCGAGAGTGGAACGCATCTCTCATCCCTGATCGATAACCAGGCGCGGTATAACGATTTCGTTCCGCTGGTGTACGGCACGGCGTGGTATCAGCCGCCGATCACGTTCGCTCGCAACGACGGCAATCTCACACACATGGAAGTGCTGCTGGGGATGGGGCAAATCGAAAACGTGGTCACGGTGGTGGTGAACGGTGTCGAGATTCCACAGGGCCAAAGCGGCAAAAATATGACCGCCACTGGGTGGTTCAATCTGGTGACCGCCGGGGCGCGGAACGGTGCGTTTAATGCGGACTTTGTGGATGCGTCTGGGCAGCCTTTGGGCGATCCGTACGGCAGCATGGCAGTCCTCAGTGTGGTGGTGCCCAACCAGGTGAGTAGTGCGCAATCGTTGCCGAAAGTCGACGTCTTGCTGATGGGGCTGCGGCTGGAGCGGTTCGACAACGGCGGAGTTTCGCTCGGCGAGACGTTCACCAACAGTCCGCCGTGGGTGCTGCTGGATGTGTTGCGGCGTAGCGGATGGCTCACCACGGAAATCGATCTTCCCAGTTTCGCGGCGGCGGCGGCATATTGCGATACGCAAATTCCGACGACGGACTTGTACGGCAGCGCCATCTCGATCCCGCGATTCCAATGCAATCTGGTCATCAACAAACGGTGGAGCGCGGCGGAAGTGGTGAAGGGAATTCGTAACGGCTCCGGCTTGATGCTGGGGTATGGGCAGAGCGGGCTGCTGAAACTGCGCGTCGAGAACACGCTAGCTCTGCAGCAGCCGACGCTGCCCGACGGCAGTAATAGCACGGACACGCTCAATGAAGGCTGGCCGGCTTACGAATTCAGTGACGGCTCCGCTGCGTTTTCGGGGATCGTGCGCAAAGCGAATGGCGATCCGGCGATACGACTGTGGTCTCCTAACGGTGCGGATGTTGCGAACCGCCTTACGGTGGAGTTTCAAGACGAATTCAACCAATACTCACAGGACAGCTTGGGTCTAGTGGATGTGGACGATGCGGTGCTGACGGGGCGCGAAGTCACGGCATCGTTCGCAGCGGCGGGATTGCCGAATTTCGATCAGGCGGCGCGCATGATGCAACTAAAGCTCGACAAGGCGCTCAGCGGGGCGACGTTCGTGGAATTCGAGACCACGGTGAAGGCGGTTGGGCTGACGCCGGGCGATTTGATCAGCGTCACGTATCTGAAGGAGGGCCTGGAACGGCAGCCGCTCCGAGTGGTGCAACTGGCTCCCGGCCGCAACTTTGAGAGTGTGCTGGTGACGGCGCAGTGGCACGACGATGCGTGGTATACGACAGGCGACGCGAGTACGATGGGCGGCAGAAGTCCCGGCGGCGCGGGGTTGGGGCTGCCCAAGCCGCTGGTGGGAAGCGTGATTGATAGCAATGGCATCGAACAATTTGGGATTACGGAAACCGTGATTCAGGGGGCTGTCGGGAGCGCGGTGTTGCTGAGCGTCTCATTCGTGCCTCCGGCTCTGCCGAAGGCAACGGGCGCGGCGATTCCGCTCGTGAGCCTTTCGCCGACCATGCGGTCGACCGGGGGCACTCTGGCCGGCAACCAGAATTTGTACTACGCGCTGACGGCGCTGGATTCCAGCGGCGCGGAAACCGGATTGTCCTTCGCGGTACGGGCCACGATTCCGGCGGGAACCGACACCAACGAAGTGACGCTGACGGGTCTCAGCTTTTCGCCGGAGACCGCCGGCTTCAATGTCTATCGAGGTTTGAATCCAGCGCAACAGCTGAGGATTGCGGCGAACGTGGCGGTGGCGACGACCTATACCGATGCGGGAGCGACGCCGGAGTTGGTGGGCCCGCCGGATTCCAATTACGATCACGCCAATTTTTCTTGGCGGCGGGAGTTGCAGCCGGAAGCGGGTGCGACAGTCTTCACGGGGACGACGATCGGCAACGGCACACTGGGAATGGCGGCTGATGAATTTCTGGGCAAATCCGTGCGAATCACTCGCGGAACCGGCGCTACGCAGGAACGGGCGGTGACTGCGAATGACGCGAGCACTCTAACGGTCGCGCCCCCGTGGACGGTGACTCCGGATACCACCAGCTACTTCGTGGTCGCCGACTCGGCCTGGAATTTCGGAGCGGTCGGGGCGACTAGTCCGGTGCAGATGCAAGTGCCGAACTGGGGCGGGCAGACGGTGGAGATTTCAGGGCGATCGGCGAACGTGCTCAATCAAGAGAGCCGGTACGAACTGAATCCTCTGACACGGTGGCAAATCGGGAGCGGCGGTGCGGGGGGCGACACGGGCTTTCCGCCGCTGCCGGACTTTGTGCTGACTCCAGCGGGCCTGGGGACTGTCAATCTCACGGGAATTACTTTCCCCAGTCTGGCGAATACGCTCACGATTGCGGCAGGTTCGCTGACGCTGTTCTACTACGACGAACTCAACACGCCGTCGCCGTTCAGCTTAGCGTCCGGGATCGGTGCAACGGACACAACCCTCACGTTGAACGCCGCGAGCGCGGCACAACCGGATGATTTCATCCAGATCGACGCTGAAATCTTTCAGGTTCAAAGTCTGCAAAGCGGCGGGCTGCAATTGACGATCACGCGGAGCGCGCATGGCAGTGGGGCGGCGGCGCATGCGGCGGGCGCGATCATCTACGTGCTGGAACGGGTTACGGTGATTCCGGCTTTCGTCGGGGCATTTTTCTCAAGTCCCGCAAGCGCGAACTACAGCTACTCGGTCTTCCTTCCAGACGTGCGCGTCGCGGCGGCTGAATTTTACGTCAGCAATATGTATGGAACGAGTCCGGTGATGCATGTAGCTTATTCGGCCACTACCGATGGCGGGCTGCGCACGCTTTCCGGTGGGCAGATTGCACTTCAGGTCGAGGGATACCTGGCGGTGCAGACGGATGCGACTCCGCCCTTTGTGATGGACGAAGCGCATGTTCCGCGCGACATTTTCGCGACCTTGCGGGAGGCGCCATCTGGCGGTGCGGTGACATTGCTCGTGCGCCATAACAGCAGCTCATACTCGACGCTGACGATTGCGGACGGCGCCACGGTTTCGAATACCGTGAACGGCCTCGGCCTGCCGCCAATCCGAGCTGGCGCGCAGATCCATCTGGATGTGGTGAACGTGCCGGGCGCGGCCAACACCTTATCGGGACGCGATCTGACCGTGACCATCCGGCTCTAGAAAATGCCTGAACAAATTCAGAAACTGAGTCCGCATCGGGATTTGCAGTGCTACTTCTTCCAGCCGTCGGCGGTGGCCGCGTTCAGCGGCGCGTCAGCCACGGGATTCACTTTGTCGGGGACATGGCGCCAGCAGTTCGATTGGGCGGTGGTCGAATGGAATCGCGACAACGTCTATGAGCATCCTCTATTTCGTAGTCTGCCCGACGGCGATTTGAGCGGCCTGACGCTCACTTACGAGGAGACGCGCGACAACTGCATTCCGCTCGATTCGGGGTTGTATGCGACAGTCGACTGGCCGAGTCTGCGAGTGTGGGCGACGCCGAGTGGCGGCACTGAGACGATTTATTACGTTCCTCTGGCGGCGCACGCGGTGCCTATTGCGGGTAGCTATCAGTGCGCCTTCGCGGATTTCACGCTATCGGGAACGGTGACCGTAGGCGACTTCGTGGGATTGTCATTCTTGACTGAAGCCTACACCTATGAGTTTTTGAGCGGCGACATTCTGGCCGACGCGGCGCAGGCGATCATGGATAGCGTCAACATGTTTTCTACGGTGATGAAGGCGACCCGAAGTGGGTCGACGATTCGGCTGTATTACACCGGCGGGGCAACGATTGCCGCCAGCACAGCGGGCGCGAATGGGAATCGTTTTTCAGTGTATTCGTATTCGACGGGAGCGGCCGTGTGGGATGCGGGCGCTAAGGCCTTTGCGAATGGAACTTCGCCAACTGCATGGAGAGTGACGCTTGATTTCAGCGTCCTCCAGGGTACGATTACGCCGGACCTTTCAGGAACGTTGTACACCATCCCCACGAACCTCATCCGCAAGATTCGTTGGACTTATGCAGCGGATGTGCAGGCGGCCGCATTCGAGCGTAGCGAATTCAGCGTGGTGGTGTCGAACTGGACGGTGACTGGAAGCAATCGAACTTACTCGGTTGCGGGCCCCGGGAGCCTGCGGATCGAAGACCACGATGCGTCAATGGTTTTCACCGGGAATTGGACCGAAGTGCGCGGCAACTACTCGGGCGGTACGATCCATAAAACGACGACTCGGGGCGACTCGCTGAGTTGTGCGTACCAGGCTACGCAGAGCCACACGCTTTATGCGGGACTGCGGTACACCGGAGTTGGCGGAACGGTTTCGATAGTCGTCGATGGGCACGCAGCCGTGTCCGTGGATTTGGAGATTTCGGCGGAAGACACGCTGTTCCGTTACTCGCTCGGGACGTTTGCGACAGGATCGCACACGGTGTTGGCGAGGCACACAGGCGCCATCGGAACGGAAGTCTATTTCGATTTCCTCGAACTCGCCTCGCCGTCAGTAGATCTGCCTGTGGTGCCGAGCCAGCCGGTAGTCACACTGGCGACCGACTGGGACACGCTGCATTGCATCTCGCTCCCGCCGGAGCGCACGGCGTGGATGTTGAAGTCGCTCAATTTTGTGGGGCGGGCGAATCATTATGTCGGTGCGTTGTGGTTCTACGAGCTGGTACGAGTGGGGCACGTGTACTCGTCTGCTACGGTGACGTTCAGCGGGACGCCAGCGCCGAACGCTTACGTCACGCTGACGCTTGGGCAGGTGGGCCAGCCGCCATCATCGGACACGATTTTGCAGAAACAGATCCATGTTGGCGATACGGCGGATACGATAGCGCTGGCGTTTGCGCAGGAGCTGAATCGCGGGTACACCGGTGTGTGGGCGATTGCGGTGGGGAGCGCCCTAACAATTACCGCGCGGACGATGGGCCTGGCTGGGGACTCGAACATGCTCACCGCGACTACCACTAGCAGCGGATTCACGGCGACGGCGTCCGGGGCGAGCTTCGCGGGAGGCGCGGACGGCGACTGGCGGACAGATCTGACGGCTAGCCCGGCGCTCAACCGTGCGGTGCGGGACTGGAGTACGGCATACTTTGCGGCGCTGCTGGGTTATGGGATCGACGCCGTCGCGGCTTTCAGCATGGAACTGCAGCATGGCGATCCGAGCGCAGCGGCGGGGGTAGCGCAGATGGGTCCCGCGGGCGATCCTATCCTGCTCCCGACGCCGGCTCTCCAGACCAATTTTTCGCCGAAGAGTCTGGCGTTCTGGAAAGTGGTGTACGAAGAGATGGCGGCGATCCAGGCGGCGGCGGGCCTCACACCCTATCTTCAGTTCGGCGAAGTGCAGTGGTGGTATTTTCCAAACGACGGCTTGGGCTTCAATTTTTCAGGGATGCCGTTTTACGACGCGTGGAATCTCGCGACGTTCGCCGCTCTCTATGGTCATCCGCTGGCGACCATCACGTTGAACACTGTGGACCCTGCGGCCTATCCGGATGAGGTGGCGTATCTGCCGACCGTCATTGGTAATTTCACTGCGGCCATCATGAGTTTCGTGCGCGTGACCCAGCCGGCGTGCCGCTTCGAGGTTTTGTATCCTACCGACGTCAATCAGACCGCGTTCAATCGGGCGATCAATTATCCGGCGGGGGCGTGGACGTCCTCCACGCTTACTTGTTTGAAGACCGAGGCGTTCGGATTCACGTTCGGGCGTAGGCTCGACCAGAGCTTGGCCACGCTGGATTTCGGCAGCCCGCTGGGTTTCACCGCGGCCGAACGCAGCCATCTGGTAGGCGCCGGCGACTCGACCGCAGCGTGGGTCAAAGAAACGCGCGCCGCGGCAGGGAAGCGCTTCGAGAGCGTGGTGCTGTTTGCGATTGATCAGTTCTGCCTGATCGGATACGAGGTGCCACTGCCGGGCGGCTTGCGGCGGAGTTTTCGCACCGGCGGGTGATAGTCTCGTAGGAATGAGGCTCGAACAGATCCAAGCGGCATTGCGCGACGAAGGATTAGACGGATGGTTGTTTTTCGATCACCATCGCAGGGATCCACTGGCTTACCGGGTGCTCCAGTTCACGCCGGGATCGATGGTGACGCGGCGGTGGTTTTACTACATCCCTGCGACAGGCGAACCACGCGGACTGGTGCACAAGATTGAGGCGCAAACCTTAGCGCCGCTACCCGGCCAACATTCCTTGTACGCGGGTTGGAGCACGCTGGTGGACGGATTGAAAACACTCCTCGGAGGCGGCCGCCGCGTTGCCATGCAGTATTCGCCGAATTGCGCCGTGCCGTACGTGGCAATGGTGGACGCGGGTACGGTTGAGTTGGTACGCGGGCTGGGAGTGGAAGTTGTCACCTCGGCAAACCTGATTCAATTTTTCGAGTCGCGATGGACCGAAGACCAGCTCGTGATGCACCTCGAAGCGGCGCGCAAGGTCGATGCTATTCGCCGAGAGGCATTCGATCGCGTGGGGGCCAAGTTGCGGGCGAGCGAGCGCGTCACCGAATGGGAAATGCAACAGTTCATCCTGTCGCGATTCGCGGAGGAAGGCTTGACCACCGATCATGGACCGGATATCGCGGTGAATGCGAACGCGTCGAATCCGCACTACGAGCCTAAGCAGGACGCCTCCGCTGAAATCAAGCGCGGCGATCTGGTGTTGATGGACATGTGGGCAAAACTGGATCGTCCCGACGCGGTTTACTACGACATCACTTGGGTGGGATTTTGCGGCCCGGAGCCGCCCGCGCAAGTGGAGCGCGTGTTCAGGGTGGTTCGCGACGCCCGGGATCGGGC
>Ga0157375_10003294_pt1 | contig 13982 bp, 15 predicted proteins | sample M35metaG_FD_115311 | JGI IMG/M metagenome (GOLD analysis project Ga0157375, IMG submission 115311) | Miscanthus rhizosphere microbial communities from Kellogg Biological Station, Michigan, USA - M3-5 metaG | ecosystem: Host-associated > Plants > Roots > Rhizosphere > Soil | place: USA: Michigan...
CGCGCCCCAGATGAACATCACGCAGATCTGCACGAAACCGAGCGTCCAGAGATACGCGAGTTTTCCGAGGAGGAGCTGCGTCAGCGTCAGGCGCGTGGTGAGGATGCGGTCGAGCGTGCCGCTCTCGTTTTCTTCGAGCAGCGCGCCGCCGGCGTTGGAGGCGGTGAAGAGCAGGAACATGACGCCGATGCCCGCCGCGTACAGCGCCGCGACGACGTTCGATTTGTTCTGGCCGATGACGTCGGTCTTCTCGATCTTGATGAGCGAGTCGGCCGACTGCGCGTTGCTAGACGGCTTCGCACTGAACGTGCGGTAGCTCTTCATGTTCTGATCGAGGTTCGCCTTCTGCTGCGCTGTCAGCCCGCCGCTCCAGCGATCGACCTCGGACACGCCCGCGTCCATCATCATCTCCGGCATCGACATCATCATGTTCTTCTGCAGCAGCCCGCCCACGACCTGGTCCGCGATCGGATCGGCGGAGTCGGCCAGCAGGCGGAACGCGGGGCCGTTGTTGCCGCCGCCCGCGAACTGAATCTTCGTCGTGCCGAAGCCTTTCGGAATCACCAGCGCCACCGGTGCGTCCCCCGCGCGAACGGTCGCCTCGGCAGTCTGCGCATCGAACGGCGTCGTGCTCTTTTTCGGAGTGGTGACGACGTCGAGCGCCGATTCGCGTTTCAGCGCGTCGACGAGACGCCGCGAACTGTCGCTGCGATCGAGGTCGGCGATGACCACGGTCGTCTTCGGCGTCTTCGATTTCTGCGCGCCGAAGATGCCGGCGAAGATTGAGAAGAAGACAATCGGAACGATGAAACTGAGCATGAGGGCCGCGCGGTCGCGGCGGAGGTTGAGCCATCCGGCTCGGACGACAGAGGCGATCATTCGCGTAGACCCTTTCCGGTGAGGTGCAGGAAGACTTTTTCGAGCGAGGGCGACTTCATGGTCAGGTCGCGCACGGCGCTGCCCTGCGTTTCCGCGTCGCGCATGACGCGCAGCATTTCCGCGGCGTCGTCGATGAGATGTGTGACGTGCGTGCCGTCGGCGAATTCGACGACGACTTCGCGCTTGGTGCCGATGGTGTTCCGCACCAGCTCGTCCTTGGTGCCGGTAGCGATGACGCGGCCGGAGTCGATGACAGCGATGCGGTCGCAGAGGCGCTCCGCCTCTTCCATGTAGTGCGTGGTGTAGATGAGCGAAACGCCGTCGGCGCGGAGCGACTCGATCATCTGGTAGATGCGCTCGCGCGACTGCGGATCGACGCCAACGGTCGGCTCATCGAGCAGCAGCACGCGCGGCCGGTGCAGGACGCCGACCGCCATGTTCAGCCGCCGCTTCATCCCGCCGGAGAAGGACTTGACCGGCTCTGATTTGCGGTCCGACAGCGCCGCCCAGTCGAGCGCGCGCGTCATCGCTTCGTCCAGCGCCTTGCCGCTGAGGCCGAGGTAGCGGCCGAAGACGGTGAGGTTCTCGTGCGACGAGAGATTCGGATACAGCGCGATTTCCTGCGGCACCACGCCCACCTCGGCACGCGCATTGGTATCGCCCGCTGCAGCCGGTTTGCCGAAGATCGTGACGGAGCCGCTGTCCGGCCGGACGCGGCCCATGATCGTCCTCACGAGCGTCGATTTCCCCGCGCCATTTGGACCGAGCAGCCCGAGGACCTCGGAGGGCCGCAGATCGAGCGAGGCGCCGTCGAGCGCGCGGCGGGATGCGAACGTCTTCACGACGTTCTCGATTTGTAGTGGATTCATGCCGCCAATGTAGGGCTCGCGCGGCGATCCGCCCCGTGTCGAAAGTCATGATGGCGGGATGACAAATGTAAGGATAATCGGCACATGCGCTACGCCCTTGTCCTCGCTCTCATCGTTGCATCGGTAGTTGCGCAGGAGCCGCCGAAGGTTGCTGCCGCGCCCGCAGACAAGACGCTTCACAGCACACTGCTCCTGCCGAAGGACATGAACAAGCCGATGCCGGTCGTGCTGTTACTCTCGGGTTCCGGCGCCACGGACCGCAACGGTAATTCGCCGGCTTCGAAGGGGAAGAACAACTCGCTGCTGATGCTCGCGGAAGGGCTGGCGTCGAACGGCATCGCATCGCTGCGCTACGACAAGCGCGGCGTCGGCGAGAGCGCCGGCGCGATGGTGGCCGAAGCGGACCTCAGTCTCGACACGTACGTCGACGACGCGATGGCGTGGTGCGAGCAGCTCCGCAAGGACAAGCGCTTCTCCGCCGTCATCATCGCCGGCCACAGCGAAGGCTCGCTGATCGGCATGCTGGCCGCGAAACGCTGCAATGCGGACGGCTTCATTTCCATCTCCGGCGCCGGCCGCTCCGCCGCCGACGTCCTCCGCACGCAACTCGCCGGCAAACTTCCGCCCGGACTCGCGGCGCAGAGCGAGGCGATCCTCAAGAATCTCGAAGCCGGCAAAATGACGGAGAACCCGCCGCCGGAACTGGACGCGATCTATCGCCCGAGCGTGCAGCCCTACCTGATCTCCTGGTTTCGCTACGACCCCGCCAAGTGGATCGCCGCGCTGACCGTTCCGGTGCTCATCGTCCAGGGAACGACGGATATCCAGGTCACCGTCGACGACGCCAAGCGCCTCGCCGCCGCCAATCCGAAAGCGAAACTGATCCTGATCGAAGGGATGAACCACGTCCTCAAAGAAGTCCCCGACGATCGCGACAAGCAAATCGCCTCCTACACCAACCCCGACCTGCGCCTCGCGCCGGAGTTTTTGGTCAGCATCGTCGATTTTGTGCGGAAGGTGGGGAAGTAGGAGGCTTGGACGTGGCTCAAATGCATATCGCGGAACCAACGAAAGAGCTAAGCCCCGACGAACGATGGGAACGGTATCTTCGGATGGCCCTTACGCCGGAAGAGGTCGCAGAGGGCCGCGCAGAATTGCAGAAAGAGATCGACCGCGCGCGCGCCGAGGGGGTTTACGAAGAGCTGAAAAAGTGGAGAGGCAAAATTCACTGGGACGTCAGTCTTGAGGAGCTGCGGGAGGATCGCGATTGATCGCGATCGACACGAGCTCGTTGCGGCGCTGGGCTGAGGGAGAGACTGGGAGGATGTCGATCAGGTGGCAGCAGCGCTCGATAGCCGGTCGTCGTGACCGAAGCTCTCAGCAAAGTCGATCTTCCCGAGGCGTTCGTCCACATAATCGCAACGCTACCTGTCGTCACACTTCGTTATGGATATTGGTTTCGAGCCGGGGAGCTGCGTGCGGACACCATGCGAAGAGGTCACAAGGCGAAACTGTCGGATGTCCTGATCGCGAAGGCATGCATCGACAGAGATCTTTCGCTCATCACCTACGACGCCGACTTCCGGCACTTCACGCGCGCTGGTTTGAAGCTCGCGTAGCGGCGCGCTTCTGCATCCAGACCATGATCCCGTAGAGGATCGCGACGGCGACGCCGAAGCCGACCAGCCACATCGACTTTGAGGAAAGCGCGTGGCGGAGCGCATCGGGGTCCTTCATCAGCGACGGTTGATCGCCGAGGACCTTCATGCCGAACCAGGCCAGCGCGCCGTTGAAGAGGCCGGCGCCGAGGATCGTCATGAGCGAGAAGCGGCCGAAGGGCATCCGAAAGAGGCCGGCCGGGATCGAGATCACGTGGCGGATTACGGGGAGGAGGCGGGCTACGAAAACACCGCCGGAGCCGTAGGTTTCGAACCAGTGATCCGCGGCTTCGATTTTCGACGGCCCCATGAGCACGAATCGGCCGTAGCGGCTCACGAGCGGGCGTCCGAGTTTGTAGGCGATCCAGTAGCTGGCGGCGGAGCCGGCCCACGATCCGGCGGTCGCGGCCACGATCACCAGCGCGAGATTGAAATGGCCTTGTGACGCCCAGTACGCGGCGGGCGGCATGACGACTTCGGCGGGAATCGGCAGCGCCGTCGACTCGAAGGCCATCATGATGAAGATGCCGAGGTAGCCCCAGTCGAGAACGAACTGCATCCAGGTCAGGAAGAAGTGATGGAACCATTGCATGGGCGCGGAATCCTACTCGAAAGGTGAGTGCTACGATCGCGCCATGCAGCCGGATCGCTACGACGTCATCATCCTCGGCGGCGCCTTCAGCGGCGCGTCGACGGCGATTCTGCTGCGCCGCGATCATCCGCAGCTGCGCGTACTCATCGTCGAAAAAGCCGAGGCGTTCGACGCCAAAGTCGGCGAGGCGACGACCGAGATGTCGGCCATGTTTCTCACGCGCCGTCTGGCGATGTGGCATCACCTCGAATCCGAGCAGCTGCCGAAAGAGGGGCTGCGCTACTGGTTCACGAACGACAAAGTGACGGGACACGCCAATGCGACGGAAGGCGGCGGATTCCTTCGCAGCGCCGTGCCGGCGTTTCAATTGCGTCGCGATGCGCTCGACGAATACCTGTTGAAGACCGCGGTCGATGAAGGTGCGGAGTTGTTTCGCCCCGCGAAAGCGCGCGACGTCGAGCTGAATGATTTCGACAACAAGTTGACCATCGAAGTCGGGGATGAGGTTCGCGAGCTTCGCTGCCGCTGGCTGCTCGACGCCACAGGACGCGTGAACTTCCTCGGTCGCCGGCTGAATCTCATCGAGCGCAATGACGAACATCCTGTCGCCGCGATCTGGTGCCGGTGGAACAGCGTGCGGCACATCGACGACATCGCGGCACGTTCCGGCGATCTTGCCGCGCGCAACGTCAGCTCGCGGCGTCTGGCCACGAATCACTACACGGGATTCGGCTATTGGATCTGGGTCATCCCGCTCGGCAATGGCGAGACGTCGATCGGCGTCGTCTTCGACAAGCGGCTCGTCGATCTCCATCACAGCAAAGACCGGGCGACGGATTTCATCGCCTTTCTGAACGCGATTCCCTCGCTGGCGGAACTGCTCGACGGCGCCTCACCGCGGCTCGACGATCTTCGTTTCTATTCGCATCTTCCCTATGTTTCAAAGCAGTACATGGGCAACGGCTGGGCGCTCCTCGGCGATGCCGCGGCATTCCTCGATCCGTACTATTCGCCGGGACTCGATCACGCGTCGTTCACCGCCGAGGCGACGGCGGAGATCGTTGGGATGGATGCGAAGGGCGAGGATGTCGCGCCGCGGATCAAGGAGCACAACGAAGCGTTCGCGCGCTCGTACGTTCGATTCTTTCGCTCGATTTACAAGGACAAGTACTACTACATGGGTGAGGCCGACCTGCTCACGGCGGCGATGATCCTCGACACGGCGCACTACTACATCTTCGTGGTCATTCCGGCGTATCGGTTCGCGAAAAAGTTTTTGTGGATGCCGGTGCTGGGGCCGAAGCCAGCGTTCTTCAGCTACCACTTCATCAAGTTTTACCACCGGCGCTTCAAGTCGATCGCGCTGGCGCGGCGCGCGGCGGGCGAGGCTGGGATGCGCAACAACGGGCGGCGGATCAAGGCGTACTTCAATCTCAACCTATCGCCGGTACACATGTTTCTGCGCGGCGTGAAGCTGTGGATGTTCGCCGAGGCGGACAACGTACGGCTGCAGTTGCGGCGCCCGTTTCGGCGTCGCGCCGCCGAAACTCAAGCTCCGGCCGAAGGCGCCGAAGCACGCGGATGAGTCGGCGTGTGGCCATCGTGTTCGACGCCGATTTCGGCGATCGGCTGGCGACTCTGGCGATGCGGATGCCGGTTTGGATCGTGGAGAGCAATGCGAATCGGCCCGCCGTCTCGGACGCGATGAATCGCGCGACGGAATGGCCGCACATCAGCGTGACGGTGTTTCGTCCGACGGACGATTTGAAGCATCTCCTGTCGCAGATCGGCCATCCGCAGCGGGTGGATGTGATCGGATTGATGCTTAGCGACGATGCAGGGGACGCAATTCGCGCCGCCGGTTTTACGAAAGTCGTCGAGACGAATGAAGGCTTTCGCGCGACGTGAAGAAATTTGAACCACAAAGACACAAAGAACACGAAGGAGCTCTCTTTGTGCCCTTTGTGTCTTTGTGGTGATAAGCCTTTTAAAGTGCCGCTAGAGCCGCGCGCTTCACCTTCCCGCGCTCATCCACAGGAATCGATTCGATCAGCTTCACGATGCGCGGTACCTTGTGCGGCGAGAGGTGCGCCAGGCAAAAGGCGCGGATCTGCTCGCGCGTGACGTCGGGACTGGCCACGACCGCGGCCGCGACGACGTCGCCGCGCGCTCCGGCCGGCTCGCCGTAGACCTTCGCCTCACGCACGCCCTCGATCTGCAGCAGAACCTGCTCGACTTCGCGCGGGTTCACCTTCTTACCGGCGGTGTTGATCAACTCACTGGCGCGGCCGGTGATGGCAATCTCGCCGGTTTCCCGCACATCGACGAGATCGTCAGTGACGAAGACTCCCTCGTCGAACGGCTGGAATGTGTTCGCGTCGTGAAGATAACCGAGGGCTACGTTGTCGCCGCGGACGATCAGGCGTCCGCGTTTCGAGGTCAGCGTCACATTCTCCATCGCTCGTCCGACGGTCCCGCGCTCGACAGCTGCGCCTTCGCGGTCGTAGGTGATTCCGCCGCATTCGCTGCAGCCGTAGAACGTGTGAATCGGGATTCCGAATCGCTCGCGGAACTTGCGCGACACAGCCGGCGGCAGCGGCGCGCCGGCGGAGAGGAACGTCCGCACCGTCTCGAAGTCGCCGGCGCCGGCAGTAATCAGATGATCGAAGACCATCGGAATCAGCGGCGCGACTGTGCACGAAAAACGGTTGCAGAGAGTCACCACCAACTGCGGCAGGTAATCGTTCGAGATGACGACGGCCGTTCCCTGCACGAGGAGCGGAGTGACCAGGTTCGAGAAGCCGTACGAATGCGACATCGGAATCGCGCCGAGGTTGATGTCGTCCGGGCGGATGTCCATCGTCGCGCAGATGTTGATGCAGTCGGCCAGCAGGTTCGCTTCTGTGGCCACGATCCCTTTCGGCATCCCCGTCGAGCCGGACGTCAGCTTGATCAGCCGTGCGTTGCCGGGAAGGTTGGTGAGAGCCGCCGTACGTTTCGACAGGCCGTTTCGATGCACGAGGCCTCGGACATTGAAGTGTGCGAGCACGTTTCCGACTTCCGTCTCCGTCGCATCGCGATCGATCAGGATGGCCACGAGCTTCAACTTCAGCACCGCGCCGAACGCCGCGATGAAATCGACGGAGTTGGGCAACTGAATCGCGACGACGTCGTTCGCGCCAAAGCCGAAATGTTCGAACTGGGAGGCGATCTCATCAATCCGCGCAGCGAGTACGCCGCGGCTCGTAATGTCACCTGACGACCCATCGAGGACCGCCACGGAATCGGGCGCCGCAGCAGCAAGGGCAAGGAAGTGTTCGAGCATCGAGTTGGGCCGCCGAGAATAGAGCGCACCCTTTCGGGACGTCAACTCAGTATCGCCGTGTTATGGTTACATGTAACCGCGAGGATCCCATGACCAGATTACCCCAGTCATCGCGAGAGAAGGTCCGCGCTTACCGCGAGCGCCTCCGGCAGCAGGGATTGCGTCCCGTCCAGATCTGGGTCCCGGATGTGCGTTCCCGAGGCTTTGCGATCAAAGCGCACCGGCAGTCGCTCGCGGTCGCTAGAAGTCGTGGCGCGTGCGATGATCAGCAGTTCATCGACGCTATCTCCGAGCTGAAGGTGATGTGAGGCGGGGCGAAATCTGGACCGTCGCCGGCGGCCCGGAGTACACCGGCAAGCCGCGGCCCGTCGTCATCGTTCAGGATGACCGCTTCGACGCCACGGCATCATTGACCGTCTGCGCGTTCAGCACCGATGCGACACCTGCCCCGTTGTTTCGCCTCGCGATTGAACCAACTTCGCAGAATGGATTGAAAGTCGTCAGCTATCTGATGGCCGACAAAATCATCACCGTTCCGAAGACAAAGCTTGGTGTCCATGTCGGTCGTTTGGACGATGAGGATGTCGTTCGCCTGAATCGCGCTGTGATGGTGTTTCTCGGACTGGCGGGTTCGTGATCGGACCCTAGTAGCGAGATCTCGACGATCTCAAGCTAGTGAGCTTCTGACGCCCTACGCCTCGAAATCAATTCGCCGGGCAACCGCGTTAGCATCGCTCGCTCATGATCGATGTTCTTGTCATCGGAGGCGGCCCAGCCGGATCGACTGCGGCGACCCTCCTCGCACGCAAGGGATTCTCCGTCACGCTCCTCGAACGCGAACGCTTTCCGCGGTTTCAGGTTGGCGAGTCGCTGCTGCCGTACAACAACGATCTCTTCGAGCGCCTCGGCGTGACGATTCCGATGACGAAGGGATCGTTTACGCCGAAGTACGGGGCGGGATTCGTCACCGCGGACGGCGCGCTCGGCTACACCTTCCGCTTCGTCGAGAACCTGCCCGCCGCGTATCACAGCTCGTTTCAGGTCAAGCGGGCGGAGTTCGATGAGCTGCTGCTGCGTAATGCGGCGGCGAGCGGCGTCGACGTGCGCGAAGAAACGGCGGTGACGGCGGTCGATCTTTCGGATCCGAAACGCGCCACCGCTACGACGTCGAACGGCGAGCGCGTCGAAGCGCGCTTCGTCGTCGACGCCAGCGGCCACGGCGCATTCCTCGGCAACCGAATCGGCGAGAAGGAAGACGTCGAGGCTCTGAAGAAAGTCGCGATCTTCGCCCACTATAAAAACGTTCCGCGACCCCAGGGGCGCGACGCCGGCAACACCATCATCGTCGTCCTGCGCGACGCCTGGTTCTGGCTGATTCCGGTCAGCGCCGACACGATGAGCGTCGGACTCGTCGTCGGCCGCGATCACCTCCGCGGCTGCGGATTGACTCCCGAGGAGTTGCTGCGGCGAACGATCGACGGGGCGCCGTACCTGGCGGAGCGGATGAAGGATGCCGAGCAGGTGACGCAGGTCTACGTGCGCCGTGACTTCTCGTTCATGATGAAGCGCCGGACGGGAAAGAACTTCGCACTCATCGGCGACGCTGCCGGCTTTCTCGATCCGATTTTCTCCACCGGCGTTTTCATGGCTATGAAATCGGCCGACATCGCCGCGGACGCCATCGAGCAGCGGCTCCGCAACGGCAGCACGCGCCTGCTGCGGCGTTACGATCGCTCGTTTGAAAGCGCGATGAACAAGTACTTCCGTTTCATCGACAACTTCTACAGCCGCGAGTTCCTGGAAGTCTTCCTGCAGCCGAAGACCGACTTCGGTCTCATCCCGGTCATCACCGGCATCCTGGCCGGCAACATCTTCGAAACGCAGGACCGGCTGAAGCTCGCGCTCTTTTTCTTTTTCGTGCGCATGCAGAAGATGTTCGGCGGAATCGCGCCGCCGATCGCGTGGGAGGAGTTGCCCGGCCCCGCAAGTATGTGAGAATGCCGCAGCCCATGAATGATCTGAGACGAAAACTGAAGGAGCTGCTGATCGAGCGGCTCAAGTTTGAAGACATGACGCCGGACGACATCAACGATGACGATCCGCTTTTCGCCGGCGGCCTCGGCCTCGATTCGATCGACGCGCTGGAGATCGTGGTGATGCTGGAGACGGAGTTCGGCATCAAGGTGAAGAACGAATCGGCCGCGCGCGACAACTTCCACTCGGTCGCGTCGCTGGCCGATTTCGTGAAGCACCGCCTCGCCGATCAGCAACGGGCGCCGGTGTGAGCTGGCTGGCCAGCCTTCCGCATCAGATTCCGTTCCGCGCGGCGTCCGCCGCCACACGCATCGACGACAAAACGATCGAGGGCTGTTACGTCTGCACGGCCGATGATCTGATGCCGCCGAATGTGATGGCAGTCGAAGCGATGGCGCAGCTCGGCGGCGGATTGGCGTTCGCGAATTCGCGCTCGCACGCGTTCCTCTCTGGCATCGATCGCTGCGAAATCGACCGCGCGATCGAGGCGGGTGACGTGATCCGATTCGTCGTCACGCTCGACGCCGATTTCGGAGGAACGTTTCGCTTCACCGGCAGCGGCGCGATCGATGGAGTAGAAGTGATTCGGGGCAGGTTTTATCTGGCCAGTCCGGATGCGCAACGCTGACACCTCCATCCGCCTCGCCGTCACCGGCGTTGGGATCATCTGCTCGATCGGGCGGAACCGGTCGGAGGTGTGGCGTTCAATCGTCGAATCGCGCGCGGGAATCGGGAAGTTGTCCAAGTTTCCCGGTGAGACGTTTCCGACCGACGTCGCGGCGGAAGTAGGCGACATCGACGATCTCGTGCCCATCGACAGCCGCGAAGCGAAGCGGATGTCGCGCAGCGATCTGCTGGCGGTGATCGCCGCAAATGAAGCGATCGCGCAAGCCAACGAAGGCGCGACGACGCCACTGTCGCGCGATCGCGCGATCGTTTCGACCGGCACGTCGACCGGCGGCCTGCTCGAAGGGGAGAGTTTCTACTTCGACCGGCTCGTGCGCGGACGCAGCCGCGTGGCGGTCTCGCGCGTGTTGCAGCAACCGACGTCCGGTCCCTCCGACGCCGTCGCCCGCGCGCTGAACCTCGGCGGCGGCGTGTTGTCGAATGCGACAGCGTGCGCGTCGGCCGGCGCCGCGATCGGAATGGCCGGCGATCTTCTGCGCTCGTATCACGCGGACGTCGCCATCGCCGGCGGCAGCGATGCGCTCTGCCGCCTCACGTACAGCGGCTTCAATGTCCTGCAGGCCGTCGACGAGAATCCCTGCACCCCGTTTTCCGCCGGACGCAAAGGCATCACCCTCGGCGAAGGCGCGGCATACCTCGTCATCGAGCGCTGGGACGATGCGCTGGCCCGCGGCGCGACGATCCTCGCGGAGCTCTGCGGCTATGGCGCGACGTGCGATGCGCATCATCCGACGGCGCCCCATGAAGACGGCCGCGGCGCGCAGGCGGCCATGCGTGGCGCACTGTCCGAGGCGAATGATCGTCAACAGGTTGACTACATCAACGCTCACGGCACCGGTACCCTGCTCAACGACTCTGCCGAGACGAAAGCGATTCTGGCCGCGGTCGGTGATGCAATTCCGGTGTCGTCAAGCAAGTCGTACTTCGGCCACACGCTCGGCGCTTCCGGCGGCGTGGAAGCGGTCATCAGCGTTCTCGCGCTCCAGCACCAGCTCGCGCCGCCGACGCTGCGACTCGACACGCCCGCCGGCGACTGCACGCTCGACTACATCCCGCACACTCCGCGACCGATGGCGATGACGAACGTGCTGTCGAACACCTTCGGCTTCGGCGGCTCGAACGTCTCCCTACTTTTTCGGTCGGCACGGCCGACGGCGTTGGTTGCCCAAGGCTCCGCCACCATTTCGGATCAATAAGTTGCGGTGTTCTACCGTGCTATAACCCGCTGGTCCGCAAATGAGTCGGGTTGCCATCAGCGGCATCGGGATTGTTGCGCCGGGCGCAAATGGGATCGAATCGTTTTGCGCGTTGCTCGATGCCGGGACGAGCGCGGTCGCTCCGGTCGAACGCTTTGATACCGAGGGGCTTTCGGCGCACAACGCGGCGCTGGTGATCGACTTCAAAGCTCGCGATTACATCCCCGCCATGAAGCTGCGGCGGATGAATACGCTCTCGCGTTACGCCGTCTCCGCGACAAAGCTGGCCATCGATGACGCCGGCGCCGCGTTGCCCAACGACGCCGGAGTCGCCCTCGGCACGGCGTTCGGGCCGGTGCAGACCTCGGTCGACTACATGCAGGAGTACGTTGCCAAGGGCGCGGCGCTGGCGCCGCCGCAGCTTTTCGCGGAGTCGGTGGCGAACGCGCCTGGCTCGCACATTGCGATCGAGCTCGACTTGCGCGGCTTCAATGTCACCGTTACGCAGCGCGAGTCGTCGCTTTTGTCCGCGGCCATGTTTGCGAGTGGGCAGATCATTAAAAATACCGTTCCTTCGGCGATCATTGGCGGCGTGGAAGAGGTCAACGAGATGGTCTTCTCCGTTCTCGACCGCCTCGGCGCGCTCGCGCATGCGGAGGGCGAGCTGACCGAAGCGATGCGGCCGTTCGACCGGCGGCGCAACGGAATGTCGATCGGCGAAGGGAGCGCGATTTTTGTGGCCGAGGCGGAGCCTTCGCGCGAGCCGTATGGATGGATCTCGGGATTTGGTATCGCCCGCGATACCACGGCCTCGATCTCCGATTGGGGCACCGGCGATGCGCAGGTCGCCGCGGCGATGCGAGCCGCGATCGATGACGCGGGCATCGCAGTTTCTGATATCGACGCGATCTACGCGTCGGCAAATGGAACGAAGCGCGGCGATCGATTGGAGATCCGTGCGATCCAACGGCTTTTTGGCGATGACGTTCCGGTCGTTGCCACGAAGGCGTATTTCGGCGAGTACGCGGCGGGCGGCGGATTGCAATTCGCAGCAGCGTTGCTGGCGATGCGCGATCAGAAGCTGCACGCGTCGTTCGGCTTCGGCGAAGCGGATGAGGAGATGCGATTCACGCCGGTTCGCGAATCGCGGCCGGCGAAACTTCGAAACATTCTCATCAACTCGATCTCGGCCGGCGGCGGCATCGTCTGCGCGGTGATCTCGAAGGAGCGCGCATGAAAGTGCTCGCGCTCATTCCGGCGCTGAATGCCGAGGGAAGCATCGCGGCGGTCATTCGCGACTGCAAAGCGGTCAACGGGGATGTTGTCGTCATCGACGACGGCTCCGCCGATCGCACGGCGGAAATCGCGTGCGCTGCGGGAGCGCAGGTGGTGACGCACGCCGTGAATCGCGGCAAAGGCGCGGCGCTCAAGACGGGATTCGCGTATGCGCTGGAGCATGGATTCGATGCGGTGATCACGCTCGACGCGGACGGCCAGCATCTCCCGCGCGAGATTCCGAAGTTCGTCGCGTCGCACGCGGAGACGGGCGCGGATCTCATCATCGGCGGACGCGCCCATCTCTTCGGCGAAATGCTGCCGCGCCGCCGCTTCGCGAACCGTTTTTCCGCGCGCTGCATCGCGTACGCGGCGAAAACGAATGTGACCGATTCGCAGAGCGGCTTCCGGCTCTACTCAGCGCGACTCCTCGCCGCGATCCGCCTGCGCAGCGACGGCTTTGACATGGAGAGCGAAGTGATCGTGCAGGCCGGCTGCCGCGGCTTCAAGGTCATCACCATCCCCATCGACCTCGGATTTGTCGACGGCCAGTCAACGAGCCATTACAAACCGCTCGGCGACACGTTACGCATCGCGTGGACCGTGATTCGCGCGCGCTACTTCTGGCGGTAACTCCGCGCTGCGCGCGCGTTGTCGGTTGTCGGTTGGATGCGCTTCGCGCGTTGTCCAAAACAACGCGGTTTGCGACAATCGAAGACCGACAACCGACAACGCGCACTTGCGCGAAGTTAATGCGCGGCAGGTGCAGTCGGCAGATCCGTCTTCGCCAGCGGCTTCCGCGGCATCATCTCGGGACGATTCGCCGCTTCCCACACGAATGTCGCCATGACCACGGCGGCCTGCATCAGGTCGTCGCGCTGCAGGCGGTCGTAGACGTCGTAGTTCGTGTGGTGCGTGCGCTGCTCGTACTCGACTTCGTCCTGGATGAACTGGAAACCGGGCAGGCCGACGCCGTCGAACGAGACGTGGTCGGTGCTGCCGGTGTTGCGCTCGGTGACCGTCGTGACGCCGAGATCCTTCAGCGGCTCGATCCACGATTGGAAGATCGGCGCGACCGCGTAATTCTCCTGCGCGTAGACGCCGCGAATCTTGCCGGTGCCGTTGTCGAGATTGAAGTAGGCGGAGAGTTTGGCGTGCTCGGGCTTGATCGTCAGCGGTCCGGGAGTGCGCATGGCCGCGGGAATGTCGCGTTCCGCGGCGCTCGGCTCGGGGCGCGACGCGAAATGTTCGGAGACATAGGCGCGCGATCCGAGGAGGCCTTCTTCTTCGCCGCTCCAGAGCGCGATGCGGATGGTGCGCTTCGGCGCGATGCCGATCGCTTTCAGGATGCGCACCGCTTCCATCGCCACGACCGAGCCTGCGCCGTTGTCAGTGGCGCCGGTGCCGCCGTGCCAGGAGTCGAGGTGACCGCCGAGCATGACGATCTCGCCTTTTTTGTCGGTGCCG
>Ga0157375_10003295_pt1 | contig 13980 bp, 10 predicted proteins | sample M35metaG_FD_115311 | JGI IMG/M metagenome (GOLD analysis project Ga0157375, IMG submission 115311) | Miscanthus rhizosphere microbial communities from Kellogg Biological Station, Michigan, USA - M3-5 metaG | ecosystem: Host-associated > Plants > Roots > Rhizosphere > Soil | place: USA: Michigan...
GCCGATCGTGTAGAAGGGGTGCAACGCCGTGAGCGCGTCCTGGAAGATCATCGCGATGCTGTTGCCGCGGATCTTCCGCATGTGGTCCTCGGGGGCGCCGATGACCTCCTGCCCGTTCACCCGGATCGACCCCGAGAGGCGGGTGTGCTTCGGGTCGTGAAGACCCAGCACCGCCATCGACGAGACGCTCTTGCCGGAGCCGGACTCGCCCACGATGCCGAGCGTCTTGCCGCGCTCGACGGTGTAGGAGAGGTCGGTCACGGCCTGGACGAGCCCGTCGTGGGTCGGGAACTTGACGGTCAGGTCCTCCACGATCAGGAACGGGTCCTCGGGGTTGGCCGGCGCCGCCATGTCACTGGGACGCTCGAAGGTATCGGTGCTCATACGACTCTTTCGTGGGAGGCGGGTCGAGGGACGGTCAGCCGTCTCAGGCGATGCTCACCCGTGGGTCGAGGAAGCTGTACAGGATGTCGACCAGCAGGTTGGCCACGACCACGAGGATCGCCGACACCAGCACGGTCGCGCTCACCACGTTGATGTCGATCGGCGTCGACAGCGCGGTCAGACCCCAGTTGCCGATGCCGTCGATGCTGAAGATCCGCTCGGTGAAGATCGTGCCGGCCAGCAGCGTGGCGAAGTCGAGACCGAAGATCGTGATCACCGGGACGATCGCCGCGCGCAGCGCATGCTTGAACAGCACCCGGTTGGTCTTGACGCCCTTGGCCTGCGCGGTGCGGATGTAGTCCTCGTTGAGGGTCTCCACCATCTGCCCGCGCGTGAACCGGGCGTACGACGTGCAGTTGGTCAATCCGATCACCAGCCACGGCAGCATCATCCACGAGATCGTCTTCGCCGGGTTCTCCGAGATCGGGTAGTACCCCGTTTCCGGGAAGATCTTCAGCTGCAACGACAGATAGATCCACGCCAGCAGTGCCACGAGGTAGAACGGCACCGAGGACACGATCAACGAGCTGCCGACCAGTAGTCGGTCGGCCAGGGTTCCCCGCCATCGTGCAGCCAGCGAGCCGAGCAGCACACCGAGGACCAGGTACATCGTCGCGCCACCCACCGCCAGGGTCAGGGTGGCGGGGTACTTCTGCTTCAGGTCGTGCGTGACCGTGTTGCCGGTCATGATCGAGATGCCGAGGCATGGCGCCGGGCACTCGTACTCCTTGCCGTCGACGTAGACCTTGTCCCGGCCGACGAAGATGCCCTTCGCCCAGGTGGCGTAGTTGGAGGCCAGGGACTTGTCGAAGCCCATCTGGTGCTTGATCGAGTCCAGCTTGGCGGTCGTGCACTTGCCGGGACCGAGCTTCTCGCAGTAGTTCACGGCCGGACTGTCGCCGAGGCCCTTGAAGAACAGCACGAACACGAACATCGAGGTCAAGATGACCACGAGGATCGAGCTGAGAATACGGCGAACGATGAATCCCGTCATCCCTGGCTTCCTAGCGGTTGTTGGTGGTGGGTGGTGGGGTACGGCGTGAGCCGTACCCCACCACCCGGATGACTGCGTCGGTCAGGCGACCGACCAGTCGACCGGAGAGGTCACTGGTTCACCCAGATGTCCTTCCAGGTCGGCATACCAAGGGTGTTGTCGTCGTTGTCGCCCATGATCTTCGATCCGTGGGCCTGGGCAACACCGGTGTAATAGGTGGTGAACAGCGGGAAGTACTTCGTAGCGATCTGCTTGTCGAGTGCGTTCCACGCGTCCGCCTGCTTCTCCAGCGGCATCTTCTGGATGGCGTCCATCTGGGCGTCCACCCCCTTGTTGCTGAACGCGGTGTAGTTGGTACCGAACGAGTGGGTCTTGTCCGGGTTCGTGGAGCCGAACAGCGTCGGCAACCAGGTCGAACCGGACGGCCAGTCCGAGCACCAACCGGCCGAGCGGACGTTGATGTCCTCGGTCGTGTTGTCGCGTGCGGCAACGTAGTTCGCCGTCGTGGTCGGCACCGGGGTGGCCTTGAAGCCCGCCTCGGTGAGGCCCTTGACGATGGCGTCCTTGCCCTTGACCGAGACCGGGTCGTCGGTCCGGAACAGGAACTTGATCTCGTAGCCCGTGGCGTTCGCCGACTTCAGCAGCGCCTTGGCCTTGGCCGGGTCGGTGTCGAAGCCCTGGCGACCGGTCACGTTGTACGGCGTGCGACCGGGCAGACCCGGAGGCATCAGGTTCGTGGCCGGGATCGCGTTGACGTTCGGGATCAGACCTCCCGCGAGGATCACGTTCTTGTACGGGTAGGCCCACGAGAGAGCCTCGCGCACCTTCTTGTTGGTGATCTTCCGGTTGTCCGGCGCCCAGTAGTAGGTGCACGGCGAGCCACCCAACGTCAGACGGTCCGGCGCCTTCTGCTTCATCTGGGTGAAGTCAGGGGCGAGCAGGTCGTCGTAGGTCAGCGTGGTCTGGCCGGTGCCGGTGTCGGCCAGCATGATCTGGTCGATCTTCTCCGACTGCTGCTGCAGCTTGAAGTCGTACCCGTCGGGGTACTGCGTGCGAGCCGGGTCGGTCGCGGGGTCCCAGTACGGGTTCTTCTCCAGCACCAGCTCCTTGGACTGGTTGAACGACTTGATCATGTACGGACCGGTCGACCACGGGTGCTTCTTGTAGGTCTTCGGGTCCGAGACCTTCTTGTCGGACGGGACCGGGCCGTTGGCCGGGAAGGTGCCCCAGTACGGCATGTCCGGGAAGGGCTTGGCCATGTTGATGGTGATCGTGTCGCCGCTGACCTTGATGCCCTTGAACTTCGAGCCCGGGTCGGTGTACATGCCCTTGTAGCTCGAGCCGCCCTTGAAGTAAGCGTTCGAGTAGTACGGGCAGGCGCCGGTCGGGAACGTCGTGGAGTCCATGCACCGGACCATGCCGAAGGCGACGTCCTTGGCGGTGATCGGCTGACCGTTCTCGCCCCACTTGACGCCCGAGCGGATCGTGAACTTCCACTGGGTGTAGTTGTCGTTGTGGGTACCCAGGTCGGTGGCCAGGTCGGGCACCAGGATCATCTGCTTGGTCTTGGGGTCGTACTTGTACTGGGTCAGCGACCGGGTGACCAGACCACTCATGATCGACGAGGTGTCGGTGTAGTAGATCTCGCTGGGGTCGAGGGTCGTGGTCAGACCGGTCAGGGTCAGCACCGTGACGATGCCGCCCTTCTTGGCTCCGGCGATCGTCACCGGGCCCTTGGCGGTCGGGTCCTGCCCGTTGCCGGTGTTACCCAGCTCGTTGTTGTTCTGTGTTTCGTTCCCCGCGGTGCCGCTGGATGACCCGGAGCCGCCACAGGCGCTCAAGGCCAACACACCGACCGCGGAGATGGCGATCAACGGTGATTTGAACCGCATAGCCCACCCTTTCCGTGGTTACTGCATTTCTCCCGGTGAACCGATCACCGGCGAGTTCTGGGGTCGAAGGCGTCTCGGATCGAGTCGCCCAGGAGGTTGAGCGCGAGGACCAGCACGGTGATCGTGAGGACCGGGGCCCAGAGGTAGAGCGGGTAGACCTCCCACCACGACTGCGCGTCGAAGATGGTCTGTCCCAAGGTCGGGATGCCGGTGATGCCGATGCCGAGGTACGACAGGCCGGCCTCGGCGGTGACGAAGGCGGGCAGGGAGAGCGACGTCGCGACCACGATCGGCGCGACCAGGTTGGGGAGCAGCTCCTTGAACAGGATGCGCCGCGTCGGCACGCCCATCACCTGGGCGGCCTGGACGAACTCGCGCTCACGCAGCGACAGCACCTGACCACGGATCAGTCGGCACAGCGGCATCCACGTGAAGACGACCAGGATCCCGATCAGCGAGAACAGCTGGACCTTGGACAGGGTGCCCAGCTGTCCGGGCTTGGCGAAGTGGCTGACGATGATCGGCGCCATCGCCAGGGCGCCGAGGATGAAGGGGAAGGACAGGAACAGGTCGGTGACGAACATGATGATCCGGTCCATCCAGCCGCGCGAGAATCCGGCGACGAGCCCGAGCACCACGCCGATCAGCGTGCTGAACACCGTGGCGGCGGTGGCCACGAACAGCGACGTACGGAGGCCGTAGAGGAGCCGGGCCAGGTTGTCGACCGCGGTCTGGGGCGCCATGCCCAACGGGTGCTGGGCCCAGAATCCGTGGTTCGGCGGGCCCTGGAGCGGCAGCCCGGTGCTGAAGTCCAGCACCTCGCTCGGGTCGTAGGGGATCGTCGCGGCCGTCGGGTAGATGTTGAGGAGGTTGCAGATGACCGGCGCGAAGATGCCGCACAGGACCAGGAACACGACGATGCCGAAGCAGACCACCGCGAGCTTGTCCTGACGGAGACGTTGCAGTGCGATCTGGGTCGGAGACCGGCCGGCGAGCTTCTTGCCTTCGGGCGCTTCTGCTGCACCTACGGGGGCTTCGGCAAGTTCGGTCGCACTGATGCCCATGCTTGTCCTCTCACGCCAAGAAGTTCGTCCGTGGCCGCTGCCCAGCGCGTTCGCGGCCGGGTGAGGCAGGTCACGGCATCTGGACCGGGATGGACTCTAGATGACCGTCAAGTGATTTCTCCGCCCCCCGAGGTAACGATTCAGTCTCGGGATTTGGACCGTTCCAAAGGGGCGTCCACACCGGCTTCCCTGCGCTGATCTGCGGTGATCGGCGCCGGCGCTCCGGTGAGCGGATCGTAGCCTGCTCCGCTCTTCGGGAACGCGATCACGTCGCGAATGGTGTCGGATCGTGACAACAACGCGACGATCCGGTCCCACCCGAAGGCGATGCCACCGTGCGGGGGCGCGCCGTACTGGAAGGCGTCGAGGAGGAAGCCGAACTTCTCCTGCGCCTCCTGCTCACCGAGACCCATCACCGCGAACACGCGCTTCTGGATGTCACTGCGATGGATACGGATGGAGCCCCCGCCGATCTCGTTGCCGTTGCAGACGATGTCGTAGGCCCAGGCCAGGGCATGGGCTGGATCCTGGTCGAAGGTCTCGAGGTCCTGCGGCGAGGTGAAGGCGTGGTGGACGGCCGTCCACTGACCGCTGCCCACCGCCACGTCACCGGCCGCGGTCGCCTCGTCGGCCGGCTCGAACAGGGGCGCGTCGACGACCCACAGGAAGCTCCACGCGGACTCGTCGATCAGGTCGCACCGGCGGCCGATCTCGAGGCGAGCCGCACCGAGCAGGGCCCGGCTCGCCGTGACGGCGCCGGCTGCGAAGAACACGCAGTCGCCCGGCTGCGCACCGACGTGGGCGGCCAGTCCCGACCGCTCGGTGTCGCTCAGGTTCTTGGCGACGGGGCCGCCGAGCTCGCCGTCCGCACCGATCGTGACGTAGGCCAGGCCACGAGCGCCGCGCTGCTTGGCCCACTCCTGCCAGGCATCGAACTGCCGGCGCGGCTGGTCGCCTCCGCCGGGCATCACCACGGCGCCGACGTACGGAGCCTGGAAGACCCGGAACTCGGTGTCGGCGAAGTACGCCGTGCAGTCGACGAGCTCCTGGCCCATCCGGAGATCCGGCTTGTCGGAGCCGAACCTGGCCATCGCCTCGGCGTAGGTCATCCGCGGCAACGGCGTCGGTACGTCGTACCCGACCAGCTGCCAGAGCGCGACCAGCACGTCCTCCGCGACCGCGATCACGTCGTCCTGGTCCACGAAGCTCATCTCGATGTCGAGCTGGGTGAACTCCGGCTGCCGGTCGGCGCGGAAGTCCTCGTCGCGGTAGCACCGCGCGATCTGGTAGTAGCGCTCCATGCCCGCGACCATCAGCAGCTGCTTGAACAGCTGGGGGCTCTGCGGCAACGCGTACCAGGACCCGGGCTGCAACCGCGCCGGGACGAGGAAGTCGCGAGCGCCCTCGGGCGTGGAGCGGGTCAGGGTCGGCGTCTCGATCTCGACGAAGCCATGGGCGTCGAGGACATCGCGCGCGGCCTTGTTCACCCGGCTGCGCAGACGGATCGCGGCGGCGGGACCGGCCCGGCGGAGATCGAGGTAGCGGTGCCGCAGCCGCGCCTCCTCACCGACGTCGCCGCCCCTCGCGGACCCGGCCTCGTCGATCGGGAACGGCAGCACGGCACTCGGGCTGAGCACCTCCACGTCCTCGGCGATCACCTCGATCTCGCCGGACGGGATCTGGAGGTTGGCGTTGCCCTCGGGACGCTTCTCGACGCTGCCGACGACCTTGAGGCAGTACTCGCTGCGCAGGTGGTGCGCGACCGCTTCGTCGCGGATCACGACCTGGGCGACGCCGCTGGCGTCGCGCAGGTCGATGAAGGCCACTCCCCCGTGGTCGCGGCGCCGCGCCACCCAGCCGGCCAGGGTCACCCGGGTGCCCTCGTCGGCGGCGGTGAGGGTCCCGGCGTCGTGCGTGCGGATCACTGGGTGTTCTCCTCGGGGTCGTCGGTGCTGGTCACGATCGTGGGCCGGAGGTCACCCTCCGGTGGTGTCCAGGTCGCGGTGTCCGCGTCGAGCTGGTCGCCGGATCGGATGTCCTTCACCTGGTCGCTCGCCCCGGTCTCGGTCGCGGGGAACCAGACGAACGGGATGCCGCGGCGCTCGGCGTACCGGATCTGGCGGCCGTACTTCTGCGCGCTGGGCGCGACCTCGCAGGAGATGCCGCGGCTGCGGAGTCTGTCGGCCACGCGCTCGCTGACCGGGCGGCTCTCGTCGTCGGCGAGGGCGACCAGCACGGCGCTCGGCACGGCCCGGCTGCCGGCGAGCACGCCTTCGGAGATGAGCGGCACCAGCGTGCGGGAGAGGCCGAACGAGATCCCGACCCCCGGGTACGTCGTGCGCCCGTCGGAGGCGAGGGCGTCGTACCGCCCGCCGCCGCCGACGGCCTTGAGCCGCTCGTAGCCCTCCATGAAGATCTCGACGACGGTGCCGGTGTAGTAGTCGAGCCCACGGGCGATGCGCAGGTTGGCCTCGACCGACACGCGTCCTCCGCTCGCGCGGACCGCGTCGGCGCAGCCCTCGAGCACCGCCGAGAGCTCCACCAGCCCGCGGCTCAGCAGCTCGTCGTCGACGCCGAGCGCCTGCACCCGCTGGACCAACGTGTGGTCGGAGACCCGGATCGTCGCCAGCTCGAGGCAGCGTTCGGCCTGCTCCCGGGTGGCACCGGCGTTCTCGACGAGCAGCTCCGCGACCGCCTCCGGCGCGAGCTTGTCGAGCTTGTCGATCTGCCGGATCGCGGCGGTGACGTCGGGGATCCCCAGCCCCTGGTAGAAGCCCTGGATCAGCTTGCGGTTGTTCACCTGGAAGGAGAGGCGCGGCAGCGGCAGACCACCGAGCGCCTGCACCATCACGCGCATCACCTCGACGTCGTGGTGGAACGGCAGCTCGTCCTTGCCGACGACGTCGATGTCGGCCTGGGTGAACTGGCGGTAGCGACCCTCCTGGGGGCGCTCGCCGCGCCAGGCCGGCTGGATCTGATAGCGGCGGAACGGGAACTCCAGCTGACCGGCGTTCTCCAGCACGTAGCGCGCGAACGGCACGGTGAGGTCGAAGTGGAGGCCCAGCCCCGTGTCGTCAGCGGAGTCGTCGGCCTGCAGGCGACGAAGGACGTAGAGCTCCTTGTCGATCTCGCCCCCCTTGGCCATCCGGTCGAGCGGCTCGACCGCACGGGTCTCGATGTTCGCGTACCCGTGCAGCTCGAAGGTGCGCGACAGCGCGGCCACGACCTCTCGCTCGACCGTGCGGGCCGCGGGCAGCAGCTCCGGGAAGCCGCTGAGCGGCGTGGGCTTGCTCATGGGTCAGAGTCCTCGGGTGACGCGCGCGACGCCGTCGTCGTCGACGGTCTTGTCGGCGAGGTCGAGCAGGAACGGGTTGGTCGCGCGCTCCCGGCCGATCGAGGTCTGTTCGCCGTGGCCCGGGAGGACGGCGATGTCGTCGGGCAGCGAGAGCACCTTGTCGCGCAGGGTCTCCAGCATCGTCGCGTGGTCACCGCCCGGCAGATCGGTGCGACCGATGGAGCCGGCGAACAGCAGGTCTCCGGAGAACATCACCTGCGAGATGCCGTCGCCGGCGTACGGCGTCCGGAACGTGACCGAGCCCTCGGTGTGACCAGGGGTGTGGTCGACGGCCACCTCCAGACCGGCCAGCTCGAGGCGCTGGCCGTCGGCCAGCTCGGCCACGTCGTCGGGCTCGGTGAACTCGTACTTCCCGCCGAGCAGCATCGCGGCGCTCTCGCGGGAGAGGCCCGCCATCGGATCGGACAGCAGGTGCCGGTCGGACGGGTGGATCCAGGCGGTCGCGTCGTACGCGCCCGAGACCGGGGTGACCGACCACATGTGGTCGATGTGTCCGTGGGTGAGCAGCACGGCGACCGGCTTGAGCCGGTTCTCACCGATGATGTCGGCGATGCCCGGCGCGGCGTCGTGCCCGGGGTCGACGACCACGCACTCGGACCCGGGGCCGGTGGCAACGACGTAGCAGTTCGCGGCCCACGAGCCTGCGGGGAAGCCGGCGATCAGCACCCCGGCAGACTATCCACCGGCCGTGAGCGTGATGGAATCGGTGCGTGGGCGCTTCGGCGGCCCTGGCTAGCATGGGGCGGTGTCCATGGTCGGCAGAGCGACGAGACGGACCGAAGAGGAACGAAAGTGACGACGAGCGAGTGGGGACGCGTCGCCGAGGACGGAACGGTCTTCGTACGGACCGCAGACGGGGAGCGCGAGGTCGGGCAGTACCCCGAGGGGTCGTCCGACGAGGCCCTGGCCTTCTACACCAAGCGGTACGACGAGCTGGCCGGCAGCGTGCACCTGCTCGAGCAGCGGGTGCTCGCCGGTGTCGTGTCGCCCGACGAGGCCACCGAGTCCCTCCGCAACCTGCGGACACAGGTCGTCGACGCCCGCGCGGTCGGTGACCTGACCAGCCTGGTCGGCCGGCTCGACTCCCTGCTCCCCGTGATCTCCCAGCAGCGGCAGGCCCGCCGGGTCGAGCGCGCGGAGAGGGCCGCGGCGACGAAGACGGAGAAGGAGCGTCTGGTCGCCGAAGCGGAGAAGCTGGCCGAGGGCAACGACTGGCGCAACGGCGCCAACCGGCTGCGGCAGCTGCTCGACGAGTGGAAGGCCCTGCCGCGCATCGACCGGACTGCGGACGACCAGCTCTGGCGGCGGTTCTCGACCGCACGCACGACGTACACCCGGCGACGCAAGTCGCACTTCGCCGAGCAGAACGAGAAGCGCGAGGGGGCTCGGGTCGTCAAGCAGCGGCTGGTCAAGGAGGCCGAGTCGCTGGCCAACTCCCGCGAGTGGGGACCGACGTCCGGCGCCTATCGAGACCTGATGCGGCAGTGGAAGGCCGCCGGCCCGGCACCGCGCGAGGTCGAGGAGGAGCTGTGGAAGCGGTTCCGAGGCGCCCAGGACACGTTCTTCGGGGCCCGCGACGAGGCGATGGCCGCCCAGGACTCCGAGTTCGCTGCCAACGCCGAGGCCAAGGAGAAGCTGCTCGCCGAGGCCGAGCAGCTGGTACCGGTCACCGACGTCGAGGGTGCCAAGCGCGCGATCCGCGAGATCGCCGAGCGCTGGGACGCGATCGGCAAGGTGCCGCGCGACCAGATCCGCCCCCTCGAGGACCGGATGCGAGCCGTCGAGCAGGCCATCCGGGGCATCGAGGAGGAGAAGTGGCGTCGTACCGACCCCGAGAAGTCCGCCCGCGCCGACGACATGGTCGCCAAGCTGCACGAGGCGATCGGCAAGGTCGAGGCCGACCTGGACCGCGCTCGCTCGGCCGGTGACCAGAAGAAGGTGACCGAGCTCGAGGAGAACCTCGCCTCCCGCCGCGCCTTCCTGGAGATGGCCGAGCGCGCGTCCGCCGACTACTCGGGTTAGCGGGCCGGACGGCCCCTACTGGGTGACGCGGTAGGCGTCGAAGACGCCGGGGACGGAGCGGACGGCGCGGAGCACGGTGTCGAGGTGCTTGGCCTCGGCCATCTCGAAGGTGAAGCGGGTCTTGGCGACGCGGTCGCGGGTGGTGGAGAGCGTGGCGCTGAGGATGTTCACGTGGGCGTCCGAGAGCACCATGGTGATGTCCGACAGCAGGCGGGCGCGGTCGATCGCCTCGACCTGGATGTTCACCAGGAACGTCGAGTGCGCGGTGGGCGCCCACTCGACGTCGAGCAGGCGCTCGGGCTGGCGCTGGAGCTCGCCGGCGTTGGTGCAGGTGCGGCGGTGGACCGAGACGCCGCCACCCTTGGTCACGAAGCCGAGGATCGCGTCGGGCGGAACCGGTGTACAGCAGCGGGCCAGCTTCACCCAGACGTCAGGGGCGCCCTTGACGATGACACCGGACTCTCCCGGCGCGGACACCTTGGAGCGGGCCCGCGGTGCGGTGATGCTGACGGCCTCGGCGAGATCCTCCTGGGCACCGTCGTCCCCGCCGTGCAGCTCGATCACCCGGCGTACGACGGCCTGGGCGCTGAGGTTGCCCTCGCCCACCGCGGCGTAGAGCGCGGAGACGTCGGCCAGCCGGAAGTGCATCGCGGCCAGCGTCAGCGACTCGTGCGACAGCACGCGCTTGAGCGACTGCCCCTCCTTCCGCATCAGCTTGGCGATCTGCGCCTTGCCGCGCTCGATCGCCTCCTCGCGGCGTTCCTTGGTGAACCACTGCTTGATCTTGGACCGCGCCCGCTGTGACTTGACGAAGCCCAGCCAGTCGCGTGACGGACCGGCGGTCGGCGCCTTCGACGTGAAGATCTCCACGACGTCGGAGTTGTCGAGCGTGGACTCCAGCGGCACGAGCCGCCCGTTGACCCGCGCCCCGATCGTGTGGTGCCCGACCTCGGTGTGGACGGCGTAGGCGAAGTCGACCGGCGTGGAACCTGCCGGGAGGGCGATCACGTCGCCACGTGGGGTGAAGACGTAGACCTCGGCGCGGTTGATCTCGAAGCGCAGCGACTCGAGGAACTCCCCCGGGTCCTCGACGTCGTTCTGCCAGTCGAGCAGCTGGCGCACCCAGTTGATGTCGTCGAGGTCCCCCAGCCGGTCGGTGTCGAGGCCGTTGCGACGGTCCTCCTTGTACTTCCAGTGCGACGCGACGCCGTACTCGGCGCGCCGGTGCATCGCGTACGTGCGGATCTGCATCTCGACGGGCTTGCCCTGCGGCCCGATCACGGTGGTGTGCAGCGACTGGTACATGTTGAACTTCGGCGTCGCGACATAGTCCTTGAACCGGCCGAGCACCGGCGCCCATCGCGCATGGAGTACGCCGAGCGCCGAGTAGCAGTCGCGGTCCTCCTCGAGGAGGATCCGCAGCGCCACCAGGTCGTAGATGTCGCTGAACTCCCGGCCGCCCACGATCATCTTCTGGTAGATCGAGTAGTAGTGCTTGGGTCGACCGGTCACGCTCGCCTTGATCTTGGCGTCCTTGAGGTCCTGCTCGACCTGCTCCTTGACCTGGGCCAGGAACTGGTCCCGGGACGGCGCGCGCTCGGCCACCATGCGCACGATCTCGTCGTAGATCTTCGGGTGGAGCGTCGCGAAGGCGAGGTCCTCGAGCTCCCACTTGATGGTGTTCATGCCGAGCCGGTGGGCCAGCGGCGCGTAGATGTCCAGGGACTCGGTGGCCTGCCGCTCCTGCGTCGACTGCTTGACGTAGCGGACCGTGCGCATGTTGTGGAGGCGGTCGGCCAGCTTGATGACAAGCACCCGGATGTCGCGGGCCATCGCCACGATCATCTTGCGGATCGTCTCGGCCTGGGCCGTTTCGCCGTACTGGACCTTGTCCAGCTTGGTGACGCCGTCGACGAGCAGGGCGACCTCGTCGCCGAAGTCGGACCGCAGCTCGTCGAGGGTGTACGGCGTGTCCTCGACCGTGTCGTGCAGCAGCGCCGCCACCAGCGTGGGCTCGGTCATGCCGATGTCGGCCAGGATCGTGGCGACCGCGAGCGGGTGGGTGATGAACGGGTCACCGCTCTTGCGCGACTGCGCACCGTGGAGGTGCTCGGCCGTCCGGTAGGCCCGCTCGATCAGGGCGAGGTCGGCCTTGGGGTGGTTGGTCCGGATGGACCGGAACAGCGGCTCGAGCTCGGGTCGCTCGTTCTGGTTGCGACCCCCGCCCATCCGGGCCAGCCGGTTGCGCACCGTCCGTGGCGACGGCAGGCGGTCGGCGGCGCGCTCGCGCGCGGACGGTCCACGCTCCGCGGCGCGCTCGGCAGCCCGCTCGGCAGCGCGCTCCTGCGCCACCGGGATGCTGCCGTCGGTCGTCATGCACCGAGTCTACGGGCGCCCCGGTGTGCTCAGACGGTCATCAGGCTGGTCAGGGGCAGGTCGCCGATCGCCTCGCGGCCGGGCAGGAAGCCGAGATCCATCAGCACCGCGACCCCGTGAGCCACCGCGCCGCTGTGCTCCACCAGGCGCCGGGTCGCGGCGACGGTGCCACCGGTCGCGAGGACGTCGTCGACCAGGAGCACCCGGTCGCCGGCGCGCAGACCGTCCCGGTGCACCTCGAGGGTGGCCTCGCCGTACTCGAGCGCGTAGGACTCGGCGTACGTCGCGCGCGGCAGCTTGCCGGCCTTCCGGACGGGCACGAGGCCGGCTCCGAGCGCCAGCGCCACCGGCCCGGCCAGGATGAAGCCGCGCGCCTCCATCCCGACGACGTGGTCGACGACACTCCGTCCCGACTCGTCGCGCCCCGCGTCGGCCAAGGCCTCGACGATGAGACCGAAGGCCTCCGGGTCGGCGATCACCGGCGTGATGTCCTTGAAGACCACACCTGGCTCGGGGAAGTCCGGAACGTCGACCACCAGTCGGCGCAGAGCGTCGGCCGCGGCGGTCGCGTCCGGACGCGTCACTTCTTGCCCCGCTTGGACTTCGACTTGCGGCTCGGCTGCGCGCGTCCGCTGGCTGAGCTCGGCCGCACCGGCCCACGCGAGGGCGGCACGACGCGCCCGCGGCCCGTGGCATCGGTGTTGGGCTGCGGTCTGGCTCCGCCCGTCCGAGCTGCCGCGGTCTGCTCCTCGCGGTCGCCCGGGACCGCCGGCCCATCGGCGACGGGCATGTCGTCGGTGTAGACCGGCACCTGCGCGTAGGGGTCGACCTGGTGCCGACGGCGGGCCTTCACCCGCTTCTCGAGCTCCTGCACGTCGGGCTCGCGCGACTTCATGTGCGCCAGCAGCGGCGTCGCGATGAAGATCGAGGAGTACGTGCCGGCAGCCATGCCCACGAACAGGGCCAGCGCCAGGTCCTTCAGGGCACCGGAGCCGAGCTGGACGGCACCGACGTACAAGATGGCGCCGACCGGGATCAGGGCGACGATCGAGGTGTTGATGGACCGCACCAGAGTCTGGTTCACCGCCAGGTTGGCCGCCTCCGCGTACGTCTGGTGGGTGGCCCGGAGGTTCTTGGTGTTCTCGCGGACCTTGTCGAACACGACGACCGTGTCGTAGAGCGAGAAGCCCAGGATCGTCAGCACCCCGGTGACGGTCGCGGGGGTCACCTCGAAGCCGGACAGGGCATAGATGCCGATGGTGATCACCAGGTCGTGGGCCAGGGCGACCATCGCCGCCACCGACATCTTCCACTGTCGGAAGTAGCCCCAGATCATCAGCGTGACCAGCACCAGGAAGACGACCAACCCGATGGCCGAGCGTTTCGCGACCTCCTTGCCCCAGCTCGGCCCGATCTCGTCGGTGGAGATGTCGGCCTTGGCGACGCCGACCGACTGGATGATCGCGCCCTCGATCTGGGTGCTCTCCAGGTGGGTGAGCGGCTCGGTCTCGATGATGATGCTGTTCTTGCCCGCCGTGGTGACCACGACCTGCTGGGCCGCCGCGATCCCCGTGCCTGACACGTCGTCGCGCAGCTTGTCGGCGTTGTCCTGCGTGACCTCGCCGGTCGGCATCGACACCGTGAACTGCGCGCCACCGCGGAACTCCAGCCCGTAGTTCAGGCCCTTGAAGTAGAGGCCGAGCACCGCCGCGATGATGATCAGCCCGGAGATCGCGTACCAGACCCGGGTCCGGCCGACGAAGTCGATCGACTTGCGACCGGTGTAGAGGTCGTTGCCGAGCCTGCTGAACTTGCCCATCAGGCCCTCCCTCC
>Ga0157375_10003300_pt1 | contig 13973 bp, 9 predicted proteins | sample M35metaG_FD_115311 | JGI IMG/M metagenome (GOLD analysis project Ga0157375, IMG submission 115311) | Miscanthus rhizosphere microbial communities from Kellogg Biological Station, Michigan, USA - M3-5 metaG | ecosystem: Host-associated > Plants > Roots > Rhizosphere > Soil | place: USA: Michigan...
ACATGCTGCGAATGCGGAATTGGCTCGCGCGCTCGCTCGCGAGCAGACGCGGAGAAGCGCAATGAGCGCAGCGCGCGCGATCCCAATAGGCGATTCCGGTCTGGACACTGGCGAAGTGATGAAGATCCTTCCGCACCGCTACCCTTTTTTGATGGTTGACCGGGTCATCGGCTTCGAGGGCGAAAATAAAATTACGGCCATAAAATCCATCACGATTAACGAGCCGTTTTTTCAGGGACATTTCCCCGGTCATCCAGTCATGCCTGGAGTAATGCAAATAGAAGCGATGGCGCAAGTGGCCAGTATCCTTTTGTTCAAATTGACGAAGACTTCGAGTCGGGTCGGCTATTTCATGAGCGCGGACGAGGTGAAATTTCGCAAACCGGTTTTTCCAGGCGACACGATTTTCATTCACGCCGAGCTGACGAGAGCGCGTGGCAATCGCATGGCGAAAACGAAATGCTACTGCGTAGTAAACGACGCTGTCGTTTCCGAAGCCGAACTGATGTTCACGTTCCTCGATAAATGAGCGACGTGCAGACCCATCAGACGGCAATTGTTGATCCGGCCGCCGAAATCGGTTCGGGAACAATCGTCGGCCCATATAGCGTGATCGGACCCGATGTTGTGCTCGGCCCGCAGTGCTGGCTGCAACATCACGTCACGCTCTGCGGACCGATGAAGGCCGGCGCGAAAAACAGATTCTACGCGTACTGTTCCATCGGCCAGCAAACCCAGGACCTGAAATATCGAGGCGAACCGACTTATCTGGAAATTGGCGACGAAAACACATTCCGAGAGTTCGTAACTGTAAACCGCAGCACGACGAGCGAAGGCAAAACGCGGATCGGCAATCGCGGAAATTTTCTGGCTTACAGTCACATCGGCCACGATTGCTCGGTCGGAGATGATGTCGTTTTCTCCAACAACGGCACATTGGCGGGCCACGTCCAAGTTGGGAATCATGCCGTGATGGGCGGGCTGACGGCCGTGCATCAATTTTGCCGGATCGGTCGGTTCGCCATCACCGGCGGTTGCTCGAAAATTGTGCAGGACGTTCCACCGTTCATGATCGCCGATGGCAACCCGGCCGAGATTCGCGGCGTCAATCTAATTGGTTTGGAACGGAAAAATTACCCGCCTGAAAGCGTCAAGCTGATCAAGGAAGCCTTCCGCCTAATTTACCGCTCGAAATACAACCGACGTCAGGCAATCGAAGCCATGCAGAAAGAATTGCCCCAGACAGAAGAAATCACGGAGATCATCCAATTCATCGAACAAAGCGAGCGCGGAATTACTAGGTGAGATTTGTGACCGCGGATTACGCGGATGATGATTGATCAGGCTCCCGAGATGTCCGCCGTTCTCACACTATTGCGAATTAGAAATCTCGCGCTCGTGGAAGAACTCGAGTGGCAGTTGGGAGCGGGGTTTGTCGCGGTCACGGGAGAAACAGGCGCAGGGAAATCAATCATCATTGGCGCACTGCAACTTTTGCTGGGTGAGCGCGCGGACAAATCGCTGATTCGCACTGGTGCTGATCTTTGTACCGTCGAAGCGGTTTTTAGTGGCGCGGAATTGCAAAAGCTCAACCCGAAGCTTGCCGATGCGGGCGTAGAGCCATGCGACGACGGTTTGATCTTGAAGCGGACTCTCTCCTCGACCGGAACGAATCGGCAGTTCATCAATGGGTCGCCAACGACATTGTCTGTGTTGAAGAATCTAGGGGACGAACTCGTGGATCTTCATGGTCCTCACGATCACCAGTCGCTGCTCTCTCCGGACAGGCAATTGAGGCTGCTCGATTCGTTCGCGCGTGCCGAACACCAGCTCGAGGAATATCAAGCGCGTTATCGGCAATTGCAGACATTGCTCGCCGAACATGCCGCGCTCAACACGGCGGAAACGGCACGCGAACAGGAGCTGGATTTGCTTCGGCATCAAATCACCGAGATCGAGTCGGCGAAACTTGTTGCGAGCGAAGAAGACGAAATCGAAAAGCGCTACAAACTCGCCAGCAACAGCAAACGGCTCGTTGAGTTTGCCAGCGGGATCGCGAACAGACTTTCCGAGGCAGACGATTCCGTTCTCGCCCAGCTCGCGGAAACGCAACGTCTGCTTCGGGAATTGGAAAAGATCGACAACGCGATTGCGCAATTTTCGTCGGCGCACGCCGCTGCTGTGGTCGAGCTTTCCGAAATCGCGCGCACGCTCTCGGCTTATGCCGAGAAACTCGATCTCGATCCGGAACAACTCGCCGCGCTTGAGCAACGCGTTTCGCTGTTTGAAACGTTGAAGCGCAAATACGGCGGTTCAATTGCCGACGTGATGGCGTTCGGTGAACGTGCGGCTGAGCGGATGCGGAAAATTGAAGACCGGGACGCAGAGTTAGAGCGACTGGCGAAAGAGATCGCGAATGTTCGGGCGCATATGAACCGCGCCGGCGAAGCGCTGCGCAAATCGCGACTAAAGATTGCGCCGAAACTTTCTGAGAACATTCGCCGTAACCTGCGCGACCTTGGATTTCGTCAGTCAGAATTCGAAGCAAACCTGAGCGCGCTCGACGAGCCGCGCTCGAGCGGGTTTGATTCGATCGAATTACTTTTCTCTCCAAACCCGGGCGAACCCCGCAAGCCGCTTCGCGCGATTGCATCGAGCGGCGAAATCTCACGGCTGATGCTGGCGATCAAATCCGCGCTGGCTGCGCATGATGCCATTCCATTGCTAGTGTTCGACGAGATCGATACGAATGTCGGCGGCGAAATCGCGCACGCGGTTGGCGCCAAGATGCAAATGTTGGGGCGTGATCATCAGGTGATCTGCATCACGCATCTGCCGCAAGTCGCCGCGACCGCTTCGTCGCACTTTGTCGTGACGAAAGACGTTACGCGTGGCCGCACATTTTCCAATCTGCATGAAGTCACCGGCAAAGCGCGCCAGGAAGAAATCGCGCGGATGCTTGGCGGGAAAAGCGAATCGGCGCTTAAACTCGCAGCGAGTTTGCTGAAAGAGCAGCGTTGACCGACGGCGATTACGCTGTAGCCGCGTCCCTGTGGGACGCGTACGCGTCGCCCGCAGGGCAACGGCTACAAATTCCATCTTCGTCCCCTTCGTGATACAAAAACTACTTCATCACGGGACCGAGGGGCAGCATGACTTTGCCGTAGACTTCGTTGAGCACCTGCGCTAGGCCGGCGTAGATGGCGGAGAACCCACAGAAAATTCCTTCGTAGCCGGTGAACTGTTTGAAACCAGGACTTGCGTGAGTGAAATCGCCGATTGCCAGGAGAAAGAAAAGAATCGTTAGTGAACCGAAGACGACCTGCAGCGCGACGTTCAACCGCAATGTGCCAACAAACATCACTGCGGTGAATAGACCCCACATGAACAGATACGCAGCCATCGCAATGTCGTTGGTAGCCGTGGCCCATCCCAACTTTGGCAGAACAATCGACACCACGAGCGAGAACCAGAACAAGCCGTACGAAAGAAATGCAGTTGTGGCGAAAGTGTTCCCTTTCCGCCATTCCATAGTCCCAGCCACAATTTGCGCCGCGCCGCCATAGCAGATGCCCATCGCCAGAATCATGCTGTTGAGGTCGTAAAACCCGGCGCCGTGGAGGTTAATCAACACGGTAGTCATGCCGAAGCCGAGCAGCCCAAGGGGCGCCGGATTCGCTGTCGTATCCTTGAGGTGAGTAGTGGTTTCGTTCATGGCGACGGCAGTGTGCCTAAAAAGACAGCGACAATGCAAGAAGGAATGGCTTCGCTGGTTCGATCAAGCTTCTGTAGCGGCGCTCTGTGAGCGCCGACGGCATTGCCGTGCGCAGATTGGTCGGCGGTCGGAGACCGCCGCTACAGCACACTTCCGGTCCCTTAACGATTTCGCTTGTCGGCGCACCTCCGCTGAAATTATGGTCAGAGTTTCGTATATGATTCGGCGCGATTATCTCGTCGTTGGTGCAAGCATCGGTGGAGCAAGTGCATGCGAAGGCATTCGCAAATACGACAAGCGCAGTTCCGTCACGCTGGTCGGCGCGGAAGCATTCCCACCTTACAAGCGTTGGATCATTTCAAAGGGCTTTTTGCGAGAAAAGGAACCGAACTTAAAAAAACTTCAGGAGTTCGATGACCGCTGGTTCGAAGCGCACAAAATCGAGGCACGCTTTGGCACGGTGGTCACCCAATTCAACATTGAGCGTCGCCTGGCTGTGCTAGCCAATGGCGAAAGCATCGAATTTACGAAGGCATGTCTGGCGATGGGCAGCCGGCCGGTACGCCCGGCAATGGCAGGGACAGGTCTTGGCAACGTCATTTATCTGCGAACGATTCGTGACGCGCTGGCATTACGCGAAATGGCGAGCTTGGAGAAAACGATCATGGTCGTTGGAGGCGGTCTGCTGGCGTGCGAGGCGGCGGCAAGCCTGCGCATGATGAAAATGAAGGTCGGGCTCATGCATCGCGACTCTTATTTGTTGAATCGCTACATCGACCCCGACACCGGCGCGTGGTTAACTGATTATTTTGCGAAGCACGGCGTCGTACTGTCGATGGGAGAAGCCCTCAACGGATTCGAAGGCAAAACCGTCCTGCGCAACATTCAAACCAAGAGCGGGAACCGTTTTCCTGTTGGCCTTGCCGTCGTTGCATGCGGCGCAGAACCGAATCTCGATCTCGTGCGCAACACTCCATTAGCGGGGCCGCACGGGTCACCGGTCACCGAATATCTCGAGACCGAGGAGAAAGGAATTTACGCCATCGGCGATCTCGCCTTTTACCCGGACAGAATCATGGGCGGCATGCGGCGCCAGACCCACTGGGAAAACGCGCGCCAGCAAGGTCTGGTAGCAGGGGCTAATATGACAGGCAAGAAGCGCATCCGTTATGAGCAAGTCCCCTATTTTTGGACGGAAATGTTCGATTTGCGGCTGGATTTTGTGGGAGATTTCACGCTGGCGCCTACTCGCGTGAATCTTGATGGAACGTATCCGAAGAAAAAATTCATCGCCCGCTATTACCAGGGCGATAAGCTTCGCGGGATTCTTCTTTGTCAGCAAACGCAACGCGAAGTCGATGCGGCAAAGAATCAATTGCGACAAGCGCTGAGCAAATAATCAAGGAACGACGGCTTCCCAGCCGTTGCGTTTGTGAAAGCGAGCCTGAAAGCGTTCGGGGTCGGTCCTTGTAGGTCGCGCAATTAGTAGGACAAATCCGCCGGGATTTGGATTGCCGGATTGCTCACGCGCACGAGCTTCCAATCCCACGGCTTTCCTGAGACGTGATGCCACTCCAACTCGAAAGGCGCGGGCAATCGATTGACGCGTTCATCCAATAACTGCATCACGCCATCGTCACTGCTATAGACGTTGATTTTGCCAATCCAGAACGCACGCGGCGTTTCAACTCGCACCATAGCGTCCAAGGCAGTAATCGTGGAACCGCGCACCCATCGAAAACCTTCCCGCATCCGCTCAAGAAGGCGCGCCCGATCGTGGTCCCACTGATCGCGATAGTCTTCGCCAATGAAATCGGCAACAGTGTCCCAATTTCTAGCGTCGATCGCATGAAAAAAATGTTCTGTATGCAAGCGGACCTGATGCTCGGGTCGCCAAAGCCAGAGCAGATATGCGCCGACGCATAGTGCTACGGCTAACACGCCGATGATTGCTCCACGAAGCGTAATTGTCACGCGCGCGTAGTTTACGCTTTCAGCAAAGTTATACCATTCCGTCCGCGGAACAGATGTGGACCGGCAAATCGCGAGGGCACGGACCCTGCACCAGACTTACACTCCGGCGGAACTTAGTGTAAACGTCTGGATTGCAGTCAAGTTGCGATAACGGTCCTTATTTTTCAGAAGTGATTTTAAATCCCTTCTAGGGAGACAAAGCGCGGGCGTAGAGTTCCTAAACGGCTGGCAATCCGTGTTAGCATGTCTCATAGGAAGATTTGTTCCACTGTCGCGACGACCAAGTAAGCATCTGCCCTTGAGAGTTGTTATGACTCGGTCGGAACGTTACGAATCGAGGTAGGCGATCGAAGGCAGCGCAAACGAAAACAGTTCTGAGTTGTTAGGGTCACCTGCTTCGTAACATGCCGTTAAGGGAGTGTTCCACTTAACGATAACACCAGCACGACTACACAAGAAAGAGGGAAAGATCAGTTTGTCGTCCCAAATCTCATCGCCCGAATAGATCGGTAGCTCAATTTGAGATCGAAAATAAGGTGCTTAGGAAGGCTACGCGAAAGCAAACGTCAAATTATGGATGTTGATGGTGTCGCCATGCGTGCCTTCAAGCAACCGTTCTAAGTGTGTCGTCCCAAGATTTGCATCTCCATTTTCTGCAAGGTCACAGGAAGAGTTCGTGCCGGTCCCCGAGTGACAGTGCCGCTTACCTCCCGAATTTCAATGCTGTTCACCCGTTTCTCGACGACGAGGCCCGGCGTAGCACCGCCATTGCCAGCCGTTTTGTTGGTGAAGAGAACGTTGTAGATTGAGCCGACAGGATTCAAAGAAAAATCTACGATGACGTCGCCCGTGAAGCCGGACTCGGTATTCGAGTTCGCAATCACCACCAGCTCTCGGTCATTCAGGATACGCGAGAATGCCAGTACGCCTGGTGAAAAATTTGAAATGCCGAAGTGGAAACCATCGCCAGAGAGCGGGCGGAAGTACTGTCGTCCATACCTGAGTGCCGGTTCATCTCGACGAATGCCGGCAAGGCGTTGCACTGTCGTGTAAAGACGTTGCCGAGAATCGAAGGCGTTCGGCTTCCCCCAAAGGGCTTCGCGCACCGCCGTGTCCTGATTTCCAGCGCCATGCAGCCCTTGTTCGGTTCCGTAGTATAAACACGGGATGCCTTGTAATGTGAACAAACACCCAATGCCCAATGTAAGCTGGTCTTCAAATCGCATCGGTGCTTCGGGCGCACTAAAGAAGAACCGTTCGTGTTGGTCGTGATTGTCGAGAAATGTAACGAAGAACCGGCTGGCTTCGCCGTGCGAACTGATGATTCCGCGCTCGACGTCTTTGCGATGCTCGAACATTTGGATGACTTCAGCAGGCGCGATCAATCCTTTGGTTACGCCCGGCAGCCTGAAGAAAAGGGGGAAGTCCAGAGCCGCGTCCACGCCCACTAAATCAGTCCGCTCGGTCGCCTGGCGACCTATGAAACGCGCGATTTGCTCTTCCTCATCATAAACCTCGCCGAAAGTGAAAAAGTTTTTCTTGCCAATACTAAGGGCGAATTCGCGCATCGAGTTGCCAAAGACCTGGGCGAAATCCCGCTCGATGTACTTCAATGTGTCGATGCGAAATCCGTCCACGTCGAACTTGGCAATTAGATATTGGTAGCTGCGGATCAAAATGTTGCGCACCGGAAACTGCACTCCATCAGCTGCGTCGAACTGATGGAAATCGGTGACTAATTCCTTCAGCGAGGCGAAGTCTCCGCCTCCCTCGCCTCCTTTGCCTCGACGGCGGAAAAACGGGTTCGCCCGTAGCTCGGAGGGCCACACCGCCCCATCGGGAGAGGGATTGACCGGAGCCTGCGTCCAGTCGGGCCGACCGATGCCATTTTCGTCACGCCAGTTGATCGTGTACTCGATATCGCGCCAGTTCGCCTCTGCACCACGCCGACCGTCGTCGAAAACATATTCAAATACATCGCCCGCGTGATTGAGGACGATGTCGAATATGACGTACATCCCGCGCGCATGCGCTTCGTCGACCAAGGCCCGCAACTCATTCTCGGCCAATTGTGGATCAATTTTCGCTGCCTCGAAATCGGAGGCGAAGCGTGGATCGATCTGCAAAAAATCCTGAGTCCCGTACCCGTGATAACTGGACGGATTATACTGGCAATTTTTCAGTACTGGCGATAGCCAGATTGCCCCGGCGCCGAGTGCCTTGAGGTAATCCAATTGCGCGCGCACACCGTTGAATGAGCCGCCCCGAAACTCGCCAACCATGCCGTCAAACGGCACTGATGTGGGCAACGGTGGCGTGTGCGGATTGTTAAAACGATCAACCATCAGAAAATAAATCCACTGATCCCGCCAATCCTCCGGCGAGGGAAATGGAGTGGGAACATCCATGGGTTTACCGTCGATCAAAACGCGCTTACTTCGCGGCGCTCGCGTCGCCTCAAAGATCGCTCGGACCTCAGGGTCGTTTATAGATGTTGCCATGTTTTGCCACACCTTTCTCCTTAGGGCCAATTCGAAACGCAGTACACCTATTATTCAGTTACCTCATCGTCAATGCGTGCATTTTGCAACTCCCGATCTCTTCTAACCAACGGCAGACGCGCCACGCTTATACTTGCCCTAACAAGAAACCTGACCGAATGAGAAAATCGGTAACAAATGGGAAAGAACATGCTGGAACTTCGCGATCGATTCACAATGTCATCTATTTCGACGTTGACGAACACTCCGTAATAGATTTACGTCCGGTTTAGCGTCTTCGGGATATAGCGTCGAAAATCGGTTAAGCTTCACAATTCACCCTCATGACACCCGCAGAACGTTTACATCGAATAGATCAAGAATTGGCAGCGCAACAAGCGGTATCACCGCGTGAAATGGCTGCTAGGTTGGCCTTGCCGCAATTTGCTGCGATTGCTCCTCGCGCGAAGAAATACAGATTGTTGGCTGATGGTGATTCCTGGTTCGACTATCCACTCGGTCAGGACGTCCTCGATTACTTGAATAACTACTTCAAGCATCCAGTCACCAAGTTAGCTCGGGCTGGCTCGACATTGAATGAGCTAGTATATGGCCCGGGCGATCTATTGCTAACCGATCCTAGCCAAGGCACGACACGATTAACAGAAGTTGTCAGAAAGCTTCGGGAGGTTGAAAATCTGCCCGGCCAACGATTTGACGCATTCCTATTTTCTGGTGGGGGAAATGATATCGCTGGTCCAGAATTCTTTTCCTTTGTTAATCATGCAGCATCACACCTTGCAAACCCAAATGCGGAGGTTCTACATGGCGTGGTTGCAGCCACATTCGAAAAAGCTTACGAAGATATGATTGATGTCCTAGAGGCCGAGGCACGCCGAGAAAACATTAAACTACCGATTTTTGTGCATGGTTATGATTATCCGTGGCCAGACGGACGGGGTGCTGTCGCACTAGGAATCGCCGGGCCATGGTTCGATCCGACGTTCCAAAAAAAGGGATATCCTTACGATAACGACGGTCCGCAGCATTCCCAACAATTGGCTCATCGTCGCACAATCGTGAATCGATTCATTGATGCTTTTAACGTTATGCTGGATCGTCTCGTCGCGAAATACCCTGGCACGGTTCACAAGGTTCCAACCGTCGGCACTTTGCCGGACATCAGCCAATGGGCTAATGAATTGCACCCAACGAATCCCGGATTTCTTCTGATCGCGAAGCAGTTTAATGATGAACTGTACAGAGTGCTTGGCTGATGTTTGCAGTTGTGCTGGAAAGAAATTCTAGACAGAATCAGTCCCTAGGCTCGGCGGATATGTCGAATTGCCATGCAGCGCGTCCGGCTGTTGCAAGATCCTTTTGAAGGCGCTGTAAGTCCTCGATCGGCTCTCGCACATCAGTTTTGCGATTCCTGGGGTCAGTTGTTCAATGCAGTTTGTAAAAGGGTGTCGAGCGACATTGCTAGCTGACTGCTTGCGACGGTAGTTACCGGCCCTGATCGTTTTCCAGCGTCGCACTGTTCGAAGCAAAGATTGAGCTCCGACATGCTAAGACGTCGTCGGCGATCCTGCCGTTCTCTTTTCACCTAAGTTCTGGCTGGGACTTTTTCTTAAGAATTATCTTGTCATGCGAATTACGTTGGAGTTATCGCTGGCAATTGGGTGAAAGCGTTACGCCCAGCTAGAGACGATTTTTCTCCGTCTCACTCGAGTCGGAACCGTTTTGTTGCATGCGCGATTTCGGCTTCTGAAAACTTCGTTGCAATTTTGAACCGGATCTGGGCAAGTTGGCTTTCCGGCGGGTATCTACGGGAGCACAAAGTCACGTCTACCAAGGAGGCAATGTTAATATGGACATTGATCTGAATAAGTTTCGTTTCCCGCATCAAAATTACGGTCTCATAATCATCGCGGTGGTTGCTGCTATTGGGGTTCTTACCATTCGATTGCACGCAGACAACAAAAGCGCCGACCGCGCGTACCCAGCAGCGTCAGGCCATGGTGGCTACGGAAAAAGCGGTAAATCATATTATCCGACCGGAACAATAAAGGGTGAGGCGCTCGATGAGGCGAAAGGCGGCAAGACAGTGCGCGGCACGCCCGTTGCGCCGCGCACCGAGTACTGTTTTCCCGCCGAACCGCGCGACCTCTTTTGGCAAATGGATCAGGTCGTTTGGAAAAAGGGGGGCTTGGAGCCGCTCGACTTCGATGAGAACCAGGATGGTGTGGTGGACAACTCCGAGCGCGACGCCATTCGGGGCCGGAATACCTGGCTGCTGTGGGGTGGCGGCAACGAAGCGTTCTGGGGCTTTCTGCAGGAGCAAGGCTTCGGGCTGACCGATTTCCTAATCCTCATGGATTCGCGCCAACGGGCGAATCGGTTCAAGACCGCGGGCCTGATCAATCAGCCGGGTTTTGAAACCTCGAAAGAGACAATCCTGGGACTCTATCTCGACAAAGCAAAAGGCGAGAACGGGCGCGACGCGCTTTTGCGGCCGCCGCAGCCTCGCGATGAAAACGGCAACGTTATATGGACGCCCTACAAACCAAACTACGGCAACCGCTACGATGCCGAGCCGGAATACTACGACGCACAGGGCCGCAAACTAGAGAACCCCGTTTACCGACCCACGCCGCCGCCGAATCATTACACCGAGCTTTTCGAGCCGTGGACGACCCCCGCCGAACGAGCGAAGGCGTGGGAAGAGGAAAACAAAGGCAAACCGCCTGCCAAAGATCCGTGGGAGGACTACGTGCCGCAGACGGTTCGCGAAAAGCTGTCGTACGACGGCCTTGATCCGCAGGTCTATGGTTACCCGAGCGGCATCTTCGGGTTGCGGCTGATGTTGAATCCGGACTTCTTCGCAAAGACGGACGCCGCCGCGGAAGCTCGCAAATACTGGAAAAAACAGGTCGAAGCAACGAACGGCCGATACTACACCGACCCCGGCATTCACGCCGATCCGAAGCTGATCCGTCCATTTCGCCCAACCATGTCGTGCGGGTTCTGCCACGTCGCGCAGCATCCGCTTAATCCCCCGGTTAGAGACGATGAGCCGGAATGGGAGAACCTTTCCTCAATTATCGGCGCGCAATATTGGGATCCGCAGCCTGCTTTCGGCAATCTGCTGAGGCGCCAAAGCTTCCTTTATCACTTTCTCAAGAGCCAGGCTCCCGGGTCGGTCGATACTTCCCTGGTCAGCACCGACCACATCAATAACACGAATGTCATCAATCCCATCTTCGACGTTCCATCACGGCTGGTGCGTGCGATGGAAAAACCGACGGAAACGCAAGATTTCGACAATCTTCTGTTGCCGAGCATCGAAGACCCCGAGACGAGCGATAACCCTAACGGGAATGTCCGGGAGCGGCACTTCCCGATGGTTCTTGGGCCGGGCGAGGACAGCGTCGGCGTCTTTGGCGCCCTGGCGCGCGTGCCCCTGAACATCGGCGTTTTCTCCGAGGAATGGATGAGGACAGGGAACCTGATTTTAGGTTACACCCCGCAGCGGCCCTTCAGAATCGCCGTGAATCGCGCGAACTCGGTTTTCTGGAACGTTAACGAGAAGTATCGGGTGCCTTACATGGCAAAGTTTTTCGAATTAGGTGCCTCAGGCAACGTGGCGAAGAGCACGGCGCCGATGAGACTCAAGTATGCGCAGGAAGTGCTGCGCGATTCGCAACGTAACCCAATACTCGACGGTGCCGGTAAACCATCCCGGGAACTTCTAGGCAAGAAGGTATTGGATCAGGAGGCTACGGCCGACCCAACCTTGGTTGCCAGGGGACGCGAGGCTTTTCTTAATAACTGCGCCATCTGCCATTCGAGCAAGCAACCCAAGGGATACGACCTGCGCTTCGAGCGGGAGATGGCGAGCGGCTGGGACAACGCGCCGGTGCCGACCGGCAAGAACGCGTTGATTTACACCCTGCCGATGGAGTATCGAAATTGGGAGGACTACAAGAAGAGCCCATCTTACAAAGACTATCTCGCGCATCTTCGGGCCATGCCCGAGGTGGCGGCTACACCGGCTCCGGGCGACGAAGATCCGTTTATCACCAATAACTTTCTCTCGAATGAACTGCGGATACCCATTACGCTCACGGGCACCTATTCCGGCAGGGCCATGGCGACGAATGCAATGGCCAACCACGTCTGGGATAACTACTCCTCGAGAACCTTCAAGGATCTGAAATCCGTCGGCAACATTCGTTACTTCAATCCCTACCATCCGAACGCCGCAGCGGTGAAGCTCGATCCCTTTGGTACCAATGACGAATACAATGATGGTCGAATTAAGGGCGGCCCGGGTTACTTTCGTCCGGCAACTCTGATCAGTATCTGGGCTACCGCTCCATTCTTCCATAATAACGCGCTTGGTATTTATACTCACGACACGAGCGTGAAAGGGCGCCTGATCGGGTTCGACGACGCCATTCGAAAGCTGTTGTGGAACGCGCAGCGACCGCGTTATGAGCGCGATTATGAGGGCGAAAAAGTCACTTACGTGCCGCCGGGTGACTTGCGTCCGGATGGAAGCGCGGCGGCAACCAACGATCCCGGTTACATCTATCGGTTGCCGGTGGACACCTACGTCCAGTTCCAGCCGGGCTTTATTCCTTTGATCATCAATGGTCTTTTGAATGGGCTGTTTGGGCCCTCGCTGGGAGGTATTGTCTTTTGTTTCCTGACCTTCTGGCTTTGGGTGATTCTGGTGGTTTTGCTGGCGGTGCTGGCGATTCGCGCCAAGGCGCGCCACGCCGGCGTGTTCCTGTTGTTGCTGGCCCTCATCCTCGCAGTCGCGCTTGCGTTTAGTGGCGCTACCGGTTATGGCGGAACCGTCGTCGGCGCACTGATGATGGGCATGGCGGGCATGCTCCAGTACTCATCTGTTTGGCTGTGGTGCATCGTGGGGGTGCTGGGGATCGGAGGCTTTATCCTGTCGATGGCGCGTGAGGATAAAAAAGGTCCGGTGCGCGTGCTGGTTAGGGCAATGTTTTTTGTGATCGCGCTGGCGGTGTTATTCGTCGGCATTCTCACCAACAAATTTCTCAACGGGCGGCTTCCCGATGTGAACCCGCTGATAGCGGTGCTGCCAAACAAATTGCTCAACGCGCCTTACAAAGGCATTAACGTCGGCCCGATTCCGCGCGGCACGCCAGTCAATCTGATCATGAATTTAGATCCCGAGAAGCGCGCGCAATCTGCGCAAGCGCTTGTGGCCCTCGTTCGCGCGATAGGCGAAATCAAGCAACAAGGCCTCACTGGCGAGACCGCTTACCAAGTGCTTGCTAAGCGAGCCGGGCCGCAGCTCATTGCTGCCAGCAAAGTACCCGACATGGTGCTCGATCGGGGCCATTGGTTCGGAGAGTTCCTCTCCGACGAGGAGAAGGAAGCGCTCATCGCCTTCCTAAAAACGCTCTGAGCGAAGACGCCGATGAAACCCGACGCCCCTGCTCCCACACCCGCTCCCAAGTCCCTCGAGGAATTGACCGAGGACCTCCTCAAAAATGGCTGCGCCAGGGACGCGGAAAAGTCGCAATTCGACTACATCATTGTCGGCTCCGGCGCGGGCGGCGGGCCGCTCGCGGCGCGGCTCGCGCGAGCTGGGAAAAGAGTGCTCGTCATCGAAGCCGGACGCGATCCGGCACTAATCAAATATCCCGATAAGGACGGCGAGCGGCTGATCGCGGGCGAAGTCACGCGCATCCCGGGCTATTACGGCCCGGCGTCGGAAGACGCCGAGATGAGCTGGATGTTCTCCGTGCGCCACCACGCGG
>Ga0157375_10003301_pt1 | contig 13970 bp, 8 predicted proteins | sample M35metaG_FD_115311 | JGI IMG/M metagenome (GOLD analysis project Ga0157375, IMG submission 115311) | Miscanthus rhizosphere microbial communities from Kellogg Biological Station, Michigan, USA - M3-5 metaG | ecosystem: Host-associated > Plants > Roots > Rhizosphere > Soil | place: USA: Michigan...
GACTTCACGACCCTCGCTCGAGCGCGTCTTGATGCGGCCGTCCTGCGGCCGGCGCTTCTCGGCCAGGTCCATGAGGCCGAGGATCTTCACGCGCGCGGTCACCGCGGTCATGACCGGCGTCGGCAGTTCGAACACCTTGTGCATCACGCCGTCGATGCGGAAGCGGATCGGGCTGGTGTCGCGGCGCGGCTCCAGGTGTATGTCCGACGCACGCTGCTCGAATGCGTATTGCAGGAGCCAGTCGACGATGTGCACGACGTGACGATCATCCGCGCCGACATCGCCGGACTTGCCGAGTTCGAGCAGCTGTTCGAAATTCAGGATCGCGCGGCCGTCGTTGACGTCGTTCTTGGCGTCCTTGGCGCGCTGGATCGAGCGCTGCACGCCGTAGAACTCGACCAGGAAGCGATTCAGGTCGACCGGATTGCAGACCACTCTTTGCAGATCGCGGCGCAGGATGTGGCCGAGGTCAGCGATCCAGCGCGTATCGAACGGTTCGCAGGTCGCGAACACGACCTGCAACGGCGTCACCGCGACCGGCAGGATGCGGTAACGCTGCGCATAGGCATGCGATATGACCTGCGTGACCGCCGCGACATCGATCTTCATCGGATCGATCTTCAGGTACGGCAGGTTGGCCTTGTCGGCCAGCCACTGGGTCAGCACCTCCAGGCTCAGCGGCTTGCCGTCGCGGGGATTGGTCGCCTTCTGGTTGGCGATCAACGCCAGCGGGTGCACGTCGATCTTCGCGTTCGCGCTGCGCGCATCGAGTCGCGCCTTGGCCAGATCCGCTTCGCCGATCATGCCGTCGTGCTTCAACGCGGCGAGCACGCTGTCGATGTCGAGCTTACGGTACTGGCCGAGCACCGGCGCTTCGCCGCCGCCATCGAGCACGCCGAAGCGTGGCGCGACCGGCGTCGGGCGTTGCGGAATCGTGGCCATCTAGCTAGCGCCTCGGGAATACCTTGACTGCCGTTATACTAACGCGCTTTGCGCGCCGAACCGTGAACTCCATGCCCAATCCCCGGCCCAGTCCGACATCCGGTCCGACCTTCCAGAACGTGATCCTGACCTTGAACCGCTATTGGGCGGAACAAGGCTGCGCATTGATCCAACCGCTCGACACCGAAGTCGGCGCCGGCACGTTCCATCCCGCGACTTTCCTGCGCGCGCTCGGTCCCGAGCCATGGGCCGCAGCCTACGTGCAGCCGTCGCGGCGGCCCGGCGATGGCCGCTACGGCGAGAATCCGAACCGCCTGCAGCATTACTACCAATACCAGGTCGTCATGAAGCCGAATCCGGACGACATCCTGGATTTGTATATCGGCTCACTCAAGGCGCTCGGCATCGATCCACTGGTGCACGACCTGCGCTTCGTCGAGGACAACTGGGAATCGCCGACGCTCGGCGCCTGGGGTCTGGGCTGGGAGGTCTGGTTGAACGGCATGGAAGTCACGCAGTTCACCTACTTCCAGCAGGCCGGCGGCCTCGAGTGCAAGCCGGTCACCGGCGAGATCACCTACGGCCTCGAACGCCTGACGATGTATCTGCAAAATGTGGACAATGTGTTCGACTTGGTGTGGACACAGGCGCCGCACGGGACGGTCACCTACGGCGACGTGTTCCACGAGAACGAGGTCGAACAGAGCGCCTACAACTTCGAACACGCGAACGTGCCAGAACTTTTCCATTGGTTCGACGTCTGCGAGGCCGAGGCGAAGAAGCTGGTCGAACTCAACCTGCCGCTGCCTGCGTACGACCAGGTGTGCAAGGCGTCGCACAGTTTCAACCTGCTCGACGCGCGCCGCGCAATCAGCGTGACCGAGCGCCAGCGCTACATCCTGCGCGTACGCGCGTTGGCGCAGATGGTCGCCAAAGCGTATTTCGCCCAGCGCGAAAAGCTCGGCTTCCCCGGATTGAAGCGCAAGGAGGCGGCGCATGTCTGAAGTGAAGCCGCTGCTGATCGAGATTGGCTGCGAGGAACTGCCGCCAAAGGCGCTGGACGAGCTGAGCCTAGGATTCGCGAACATCCTGGTCGACGAGATGCAAACTCGCTATGTCTCCTTTAGCGGTAAGCCCATTGTTTTTGCGACCCCGCGGCGTTTAGCAGTCCTTCTTGCGAATGTGCCGACTGTTTTTCAACCGATGACGCTTATGGAGAGAATTCCCCTTGCTCGCGCCTTCAATAAAAGCGGACAGGCTACGCCGGAATTACTCGGACGTTCGAAAAACCTAGGCATAAAGCCAGAAGATTTTTCAAAAGAAGGTAGTGAGCTTGTATATACGAGAACTCCGCCGGCCGAACCCACATCTCAAAAAATAGCGGAACTACTGCCTTGGGTGTTAAAGAGGGTCGCTAGGCTACCAAACATCAAACCGATGCGGTGGGGCGATCACGACTACGCGTTCGTGCGCCCGGTGCATTGGATCGTCGTCCTGCACGGCGACGAAGTCATCGACGTCGAACTCTTCGGCATTCGGAGCGGGCGACAGTCGCGCGGGCATCGCTTCCACCATCCGCAACCGGTACATATTGCCGACGCAGACAGCTACCTTGATGCGCTCCGCGCCGCCAAAGTGCTGGTCGATCCTCAGGAACGGCGGAAACGAATCGCGCACGAACTTGGGACGCAATCTGGTCGCATTAGGTCCGCAGCGAAGCGTACCGATCTTCGTGTCCACATCCCGGCGGAGCTCTTGAATGAAGTTGCAAACCTGACGGAATGGCCGACAGCGATCTCTTGCAGCTTCGATTCGCAATTTCTGGTAGTGCCGCATGAGGCATTGAGCCAGACGATGCGGGAAAACCAAAAATTTTTCCCCGTCTACAATGATCAGAATAGTCTGACCGAGCATTTCGTCGGCGTCGCGAATATTGACTCGAAGGACCCATCGGAGATTCGCAGGGGCTACGAGCGCGTGATCCGCCCGCGTTTCGCCGATGCGAAGTTTTTCTACGATGAGGATCTGAAAACGCCGCTCTCGGCGCAGCAGGAAGCACTGAAGACGGTAACCTATCAGCAGCAGCTCGGCAGCGTCTGGGACAAGTGTCTGCGTGTCATCGACCTGTCGCGTGTGATCGCGAATCGTCTCGGCGTCGATGCCGCACTCGCGACGCACGCTGCGTCGCTGAGCAAATGCGATTTGATGACGCGCATGGTCGGCGAATTCCCCGAGTTGCAAGGCGTCATGGGCCGCTACTACGCAACTGCAGACGGCGAAAACGCTGAGGTCGCGCGGGCACTCGACGAGTTCTACAAGCCGCGCTTTGCGGGCGACGACATTGCTACGGGCAAGCTTGCGCAGGTACTGGCGGTGGCCGAACGTTTGGACACGCTCGCTGGAATTTTTGCCGTTGGCCAGAAGCCGTCGGGCAACAAGGATCCGTTCGCCTTGCGACGCGCGGCGCTGGGACTCGGCCGCACACTTATCGAAGGTGCGCTCGAACTGAACCTCGAAGCACTGTTTCGTGAAGCGCTCGAACTATTGCCCAAGGTGCAAGGAAAGCTCAGCGAAAAATCACTGAAGGCCGGACTTGCGAGTCCGCAGGTTGATGCGGAGATTCGTAAGCAACAAGAAACAGGCTTGTCTTCGGATGAAAAGCGCGCCTTGACCGGGGACCTGGGCACGTTCATTTTCGAACGCCTGCGCGGTTACTACGCCGAACAGGGCTTCGGCGCCGAGCAATTCGAAGCGGTGCGTGCCATCGACGTGGAAACGCTGATCGATTTCGACCGCCGCCTGCGCGCCGTTGCCGAGTTTTCGCGCCTGCCCGAGGCGCAGGCGCTGGCCGCGGCCAACAAGCGCATCGGCAATATCCTGCGCCAAGCCGGTGGCATGAGCAGCGGCACGGTCGAAGCAGCGGTGCTGGACGCCGGCGCAGAAACCGACTTGCACCGCGCCCTGGTCGAGGCAAACGAGGCGGTCAAGCCGCTCGTCGCCGCGTCGCGCTACGTCGACATCCTGCGCCGCCTCGCCGCGTTGCGCGAGCCGGTCGACCGCTTCTTCGACGGCGTGATGGTGATGGCCGACGATGCAGCCAAGCGCAACAACCGCCTCGTGCTGCTGAGCCAGCTGCGGCGCCTGTTCCTGCACGTCGCCGACATCTCGCTGCTGCCGGCACCGGAGCGGACGACGGGCGACGTCGCGCAATGAGTCGCAGTGAGGAGCGGCTCTGGGAGCGGGCCCGCCGATATCTCGCCGAGGGTCAGAGCGCAGCCGCGCGCATCACGCTCGAATCCTTGCTGCAGCGCATGCCGAACAGTGCCGCCGTGCATCTGCAACTCGGAGGATTGGCCTACGCCGAAGATCGCCTGCGCGATTGCACGCGGCATACGGTCGAGGCGGCGAACGCTCTTCCGGACGACGTCGATGCGATCCAGCAGATCGTCCTGACCCTGTTGCAGGTCGGCGAAACCGTGCTCGCGCGGCGCTGCCTCGATCATCCTGCCATCTCGCAGTGTCGCGATGCCACGAAGCTGGCTCGGCTGGCCGGCGCGCGCCAGATGCTCGGCGACCACGACGAGGGACTGGCGCTGCTCGACCGTGCGCAGGCGCTCGGGCTCGACAATGCGGATTTCCGTTACATCCGCAGCGTGCAACTGCTGTTCAATGGCAAGACCGAGCAGGCCGAAGCCGAACTCAACGCCTGCCTGCGCATGGGTTCGACCTACGGTCGCGCCTCGGTCACGCTGGCGCGGCTGCACAAGCAAACGCCTCAGTCGAATCACATCGACTACATCCGTGCCGAACTGCAGCGCGTGACGAAGGGCAGCGAGGACCACGCCGGCTTCGAGTATGCGCTGTACAAGGAACTGGAGGACCTGGGCGAGTACGATGCGGCCTGGGCCGCGCTCGAACGAGGCAGTGCCGTGATGTACGCACGGCTGGAATACGACGCCGCGTGGGAGAGTCGCATCATCGATGGATTGACGACGCTGTTCACGGCGGAATTCCTCGCACAGCCCGCGTCGCAGCCGCCGGCCGGCGCGCAGCCGATCTTCATCATCGGCATGCCGCGCTCCGGCACGACCGTGCTCGATCGCATCCTCGGCAATCATTCGCAGGTGGTCTCGGCCGGCGAACTCGGGGACTTTGCGCGCGCGGTGCGCTGGGGCGTCGATCACAAGTCCGTCCAGCCGGTTGACGAAACGATCCTGCAACGCGCGCCGCAGGTCGATTTCGCGCAGATCGGTGCGCGCTACCTGGCGCAGGCGCAATGGCGCGCCGCCGGCAAGTCGCACTTTGTCGACAAGCTGCCGATCAACTGGATCCAGGCCGGCTTCATCCGCCGCGCATTGCCCGGCGCGCGCATCCTGCACATGACGCGCGATCCGATGGATACGTGCTTCTCCAACTTCCGTGCGTTCTTCGGCGTCGGCTACGCGTACAGCTACAACTTCGACGCGCTGGCGGCGCACTACCGGCATTACCGGCGCCTGATGGACCACTGGCACGGCGCCATGCCGGGACAGATACTCGACGTACCCTACGCGCGACTCGTCGCCGATGCCGAAAGCGTCGCGCGCGAAGTGCTGGATTTCTGCGGCCTGCCTTATGAGGCCGGTTGCGCCGAACTCGATCGCAACACCGCACCGGTGGCGACGCTGAGCAGCCAGCAGGTGCGCGAGCCGATCCATCAACGCGCGATCGGCGAGTGGCAGCGCTACGCTCGCCAGCTGGAGCCCCTGCGCGTCGCTATCGGCGTCTGAGCAGATCGTCAGGTCGCGCGCTGCACGCTTGTGAGGAGTGAGGACGCTCGCTGCGCTCGCTCGTGAGGAGTAAGGGCGCGCCAGGCGGTTGTGAGGAGTGAAGCACCGGCTCGGCCTCGGGCCTCGTCGTTCCTTCTTCCTCTCGAGCGGGCGTAGCGAACGTCCTAACGAGGCCGCGCAGCGACCGGCCTCACAAGGCGCGCAGCGCCGACCTCACGTTCTTACCTGCGCTGCGCAAAAAAAAGGGCTGGCCAAATGGCCAGCCCTTCACAAACGACGCTCTTTTGAAGGAGCGCTCTTATTCCTTCTTGCCGCCGCCGAAGTGCATGTTGAATTCCACCATGACCAGGCGCCCGTACGAGTTGTAGTTGAAGATGTTGTAGTACGGGTAGGCCGAGAACGTACGATCGACTGGCGGCCGCGAATTGAAGATGTTGTTGCCGATCAGCGTGATCGCGGCATCATCGTTGAAGTTGTACTGCACGGTCGCGTTGTAGACCATCCACGGCGAAACGGTGTAGCTGCCGTCATAGCTCCAGGTCTTGCCATAACGGACGCCGAAGACCGTCGTGCTCCACGGACCGATGCGCCAGTTGATGCTGCCGCTGCCGATATCCTTGAACTGGTCGTAGTACTGGTTCTCACGCAGCAGGTCGGTGACCGGATCGGTCGGGAACTGCTGGTACTCGTGCTTGAGCGTCGTGTTGTAGTCGGCGCCGAACGTGAAGTCTCCGAAACGGCCGGCTTCGACACGATACTGCATGCTGGCCGTGATGCCCGCCACGGTCTCGTTGGAGATGTTGATCGGGAACGTCGACACGGTGTTGAGCTGGCCGGCGCCGATCGGTGCATTGAGCGGATTACGGCCGACTTCGTTGATGTACTGCTGGCAGGCCTGCGAAGTGCCGTCGACCGGCTGACCGCTGCGCGTGTGGCCGAGGCGGCAGTCCGCTTCGCGATCGAGGATCGTCTGCAGGCTGTAGCTGTTGACTTCGTTGTCGATCTGGACGTTGTAGTAGTCGACCTTGATATTGAACTTGTTGGTCGGCGACCACACGACACCGTAACCCCACGACTTCGCCGTGATGTACTTCAGGTCCTTGTTGCCGGTCTGGAAGCCCTGGATCTGCACCGAGTTGTACGGCGGCGCGCAGTTCGTGAAGTTGTCGCCCTGCGCCCTGCGGCAGTTGAACGTGTCGATGACGCTGGTGAAGAACGAGCTGCCGGCCGAGAAGATGTAGCCCATGTCCGGAGCGCGGAACGCCGTGCCGTAGTTGCCGCGGAACAGCAGCGTGTCGATCGGGCGGAATTCCAGGCCCACCTTGTAGGTGACCTTGCCCTGCGAATTGCCGGCAGCGTCGTAGTTGTCGTAACGCACCGCGGCGTCGGCTGTCAGCATGCTGAAGATCGGCACGTTGAACTCGGCCGCTGCGGCCTGTCGGTCACGCGTACCATGACCGCTGGTGCCGCCGGTGCCCCAGAACTCGCCGGCCGCGATGCGCGGATCGACCGGGTTGTCCCACAGCTGGTTACCGACTTCGAGCACGCCGGCAAAGCCGACGGAACCCGCCGGCAGCGAGAACAGGTCGGTGTTGGTGACGGTCAGGTTTGCCTGCTGCGTGTAGGTCTTCGAATCGCTGCGCACGAAGTCGCTGATGCTGTCGTATTCGGCCGGCGTGATCGCACCCCAGAAATGCTGCTGCTGGCGGATGTGGTAACCCGGATAGCCGTAGCCGAACGGGTCGGTGCCATCCTGCGGGCCGAGGAAGAATGGGTTGACCTTGTCGGTCAGCAGGCGCCGGGCCTCCTGGTCAGCCTGGTATTCGGAACGGTGGAACGATGCATCGTAGTTGAAGTTCGAACTGCCGAAGGTGCCGCGAATACCGGCATTGAAGATGTAGCTGTCCTCTGTCACCTTGCCGTCGGCCTCATGGCCGATTTCTTCCGGCGCGAAGATATGCTGCAAGCGGACCAGCTTCTGGTCGTCGATGTCCCAGATGTAGGTCGGCATGCCGACGCCGGTTGCCCAGAACGCGGTGCCCCCGACGAGATATGTGGTCTTCGTGTGGTCGTAGAGCAGGTCCGTGTACAGCTGCGTGTTGTCGTTGAGCTGGTACTTGAGGCTGCCATAGGCGTTGGCCGACTTGTCGCCGTTGAGCAATGTCGTGAAGCCCACGCCGTTGTTGCTGCCGCAGTACTTGCCGAAGTTCGCGCGACTGCGATACGCCTCGTCGCCGTGGAACAGATTGCTGATCGAATCGCAGGTGGCCTGGCCAGGATCGTCGTACTTGCCCGTAAAACCGTCGATCATGACGCGATCACGCTGCGCGATCGGCGGCCCGCCATGCAGGGTCGGATTGTCCGCCGCGTTGTCGGTGTACGAGCGCTGGTAACCAAATATCGGATTCTGGTTGTTCAACTCCAACCCAAACATCGCATCGAGGTTACCCCAGCTGCCGCCGCCGCCGATCTGGAAGCGCTGCTCAGCACCGCCGCCGTCGCTGTAACCGCCGGCACGGTAGTTGACTTCGATGCCTTCCATCTTCTGCTTGAGGACGATGTTGATGACGCCGGCAATCGCCGCGGAACCGTAAATCGCCGACTGGTTGCCCGGCAGGATATCGATGTGATCGACCATGAAGTTCGGAATCGTGTTCAGGTCGACGAAGTTGCTGTTGCTGTTGTAGAGGAACGGATAGTCAGCCATCGGCCGACCGTTCAGCAGCACCAGGGTAAAGCTCGGATCGAGACCGAGCAGGCTGATGGTCTTCGCGCCCGGCGTGAAACTGTTGGTGAACTGGTTGTCCTGCACCGATCCGACGGCGGTCGGTAACGAACGTAAAGCATCGTAAACATTCTTGAAACCGTTGCGCTGGATGTCCTCGGCGGTGATCGTGACGACCGGCGAGGCGGTCTCGATCTGCGCCTTAGGAATCAGGGAACCCGTGACGATGACCGGCTCGAACTCCTGCGCGTTTTTCTTCTTGGCCTGATCGGCAGTGGTCTGCTGATCGGGAACGTCCTGCGCCAAAACCGTGCCCGCGGCGAGCGTGGCACAGAGTCCCATGATGATCGATGACACCAATAAGCGTTGTTTCATAAGGAATTTCCCCAACCGGTTGCAATGGAATCATGCACGCGCGGTCTTGGTTGCCGCGAGCGAACTAAAGGCGTGCGGGCAGCAGCTTCGATTCACCGAAGCCGGTTAAAGCCAACGTCTCATCCCCCGCTCGTCCGCCGAATGACCAGGCTCCCTGGTCTGTGGATCGAGCCGGCCGTGTGCCGTTTGCCGCCTTGTCCGCCGACCATAACAAATGCTTAACTTGACTGTCAATTTGCTGTCTTCTTCCTTTCCTGCGCCTTTTTTGCGCAATTCAGGCAACCCTCGCAGCCCAATCTCGTTCACGCTGCAGCTACCTGCCGGTAAAGATGATGCGGCACGGATAGGCAAGGCTCGGCCGGCGCAGCTAAAATGCGCGTCGTCCCGGGGTACTTCGCGGCTGGGGTCGGCCGCGAACGTTCATCCCTGCAACGCCCCCTGACGAACACCCTGCCGCAGCTGGATCGCGGCAGATTTCATCTCTGGAGATTTTCATGCGCACATCGATGTTTCTCGCGCTGCTGGCATTGGCTCTGCTGTCCGGCTGCAACTCGTCCGCTCCGCCGCCGCCGCAGGCAGCTCCGGCACCGAAAATCGCCAACAGCGTCAGCGGCAAGGTCATGCTGCGCGAGCCGCGCGAACTCAGCGCCCAGACTCGTCTGGAATTGCGCGTGACGGATGTTGCGCAACCGGGTCTGATCCTGGCGCAGACGACGGTCACTCCGGCCAATCAACCGCCGATATCCTTCAATCTGCCGATCGACACGAGCAAGGTCGATCCGCGCCGCACCTATGCGGTCGAAGCGATGCTGATCGATGGTGAGCGCCGTTATCTGCCGGTGCTTCAATACCCGGTGCTGACGCACAACGCCGCGGCGCAGGTCGAGATCGTCGTAGCGCCGGAAGCCACGCCGGCGGAAAAGATGTACGACGAATTCAAGAAGACGTTCGCCCAGATCGGCGGCATGAAGACGTTCAACGGCGCTTCGTTGAACGACAACGCGTCGGTGGCTTGGGACGCATTCGCACAGGGCACCAATGCGGGCCCGAAGATCCGCGTCGTGCGCGAGATCACCGACCTCGATGGCGACAAGGGCCGCGTCACGTACAAGATGGCATATCAGAACGACGCGCCATGGGTTGTGCAGAAAGAGGAATCGCCGGCCGGCTCGAACCATCCGTTTGCGACGACCAAGGTCGGCTGGGACGACAACGGCCAACTCGTGCTCCGGCAGCGTGTCGCCAACGGACAGAACAGCGAAGTGTCGGCCGAGGAGGCGAAGGCCATCTTCAACCACGCGCAACAGGCGTACGCCACGGCGCAGGCTCGCTTGCCGAAGAAATAGGTTTCACCACTGCCGAAAGCGGTCGCCGTCCGGCGGCCGCTGCTAAGCCACGCGACGCGGCGCGTGGCGCTTGAGGTGAACCAGCAGCAGCGAGATCGCCGCCGGCGTCACGCCGGAGATGCGTTGCGCCTGGCCGACAGTTTGCGGTCGCGTCCTGGCCAGTTTTTGCATGACTTCGGCGGATAGTCCGCGCACGCCGGCATAGTCGAAGTCGGCAGGGATGCGCGTTTCCTCGTTGCGCCGCTGCCGCTCGATTTCCTCGTTCTGGCGTTCCAGGTAACCCGAATACTTGGCCGCCGTCTCGACCTGCTCGGCGACGCGCGCATCGGCGACCGGCGGGCCGAGGGCCGGCACCTGCATGAGCTTCGCGTAATTCAGTTCCGGCCGGCGCAGCAGGTCGAGTGCGTTCGTTTCGCGCGACACAGCGACACTGATAGCGGCTGCGATCGCGGCGCCGAGCGCATTTTCCGGTGCCGCCCACAATCCGCGCAGGCGCTGCGTCTCGCGCTCGATCGCCTCGCGCTTGCGCGAAAATTCGGCATGGCGCCCGGCGTCGACGCTGCCGAGTTCATGGCCCTTGTCGGTCAGGCGCAAGTCGGCATTGTCTTCGCGCAGATGCAGCCGGTATTCGGCACGCGACGTGAACATGCGATACGGCTCATTCGTGCCGTTCGTAATCAGATCGTCTATCAGCACGCCGATGTAGGCCTCGTCGCGGCGTGGCGTCCACGGTTGTTCGTCGCGGACCGCGCGGGCCGCGTTGAGTCCCGCGATCAGACCCTGCGCCGCCGCCTCTTCATAGCCGGTCGTACCGTTGATCTGACCGGCGAAGTACAGGCCGTCGATCGCCTTCGTCTCGAGGCTTGCTTTCAATCCGCGCGGATCGAAGTAGTCGTACTCGATCGCATAGCCGGGCCGCGTGATGTGCGCGTGCTCGAAACCGCCGATCGAGCGCACCAGCTCGACCTGCACGTCGAACGGCAGCGATGTCGAAATCCCGTTTGGATAGATCTCGGTCGTCTCCAGCCCCTCGGGCTCGACGAATATCTGATGCGACGCTTTCTCGGCGAAGCGCACGACCTTGTCCTCGATCGACGGACAATAACGCGGGCCGACGCCCTCGATCTTGCCGGTGTACAGCGGCGAGCGGTCGAGGGCGCCGCGTATGATCGCGTGCGTGCGCTCGGAGGTATGCGTAATCCAGCAGCTGACTTGGCGCGGATGGTCGGCCGCGGAACCCGCGAACGAAAATACCGGGGCCGGGGCATCGCCGGGTTGTTCGGCGAGGCGGCTGAAGTCGATGCTGCGGCCGTCGATGCGCGGCGGCGTGCCGGTCTTCAGCCGATCGACGCCGAGCGACAGCTCGCGCAGGCGTTCTGCCAGACGCTGCGCCGGCGCATCACCGGCGCGGCCGCCGGCATAGTTGGCCATGCCGACATGGATCTTGCCGGCGAGGAACGTGCCGGCAGTCAGAACGATGCTCGCCGCTTCGAAGCGCAGCCCCATTTGCGTGACGACTCCGGTCACGCGATTGCCATCCAGGGTCAGGTCATCGACCGACTGCTGGAATATCGACAGATTCGGTTGTGTTTCGAGGCGCCGCCGGATCGCCGCCTTGTACAGCGCGCGATCGGCCTGGCAGCGCGTGGCGCGCACCGCAGGACCCTTCGATGCGTTCAACGTGCGCCACTGGATGCCGGCGCGATCGGCAGCCCAGGCCATGACTCCGCCCAGCGCATCGATCTCCTTGACCAGATGACCCTTGCCGATGCCGCCGATCGCCGGGTTGCAGCTCATCTGACCCAGCGTTTCGATATTCTGCGTCAGCAGCAACGTACGCGCGCCGACGCGGGCCGCGGCAAGGGCCGCTTCCGTGCCGGCGTGACCGCCGCCAATGACGATGACATCGTAGTGCTGCATTTCTTGTGAGCGATTGAGTCTCGACCGAATACCGCGCTGGTGCCTTGGCATCGTTGTACCGATGCCGGTGTTCATTTTACCCGACGATCGGCCATGTCACCGCGTGGCATGTGTCTTGCTGCAGTTTTTTCCGCACTCTTCACGACACGCGGCGTAGCGACTAGGCACGACGGCAAGACTGGGCTCAGGGGCCGGTCAGGTGTGCGCGGGAGGAAGCACCAGGGATGTGACGGGGAAGTCGGGAGTAAGGCTGGCGCCCGGCGGTCTTAGGAACAGGGGGAATCCAAGAGGACCGTATGCCGGGCGCCAGTAACTGCTAGATTCTTTCTGCAGATGCCGCTGCTCCCCCTCGGCATCTACTCTCACGGTTCGCGGCGCGAAGAATAGCCGCAGGTGCCGTTATCAAACCGTGAATCGAATCACGATGTAACCCTACCATGGACCTTGTGCGTCAATCTGCGACGTAGATTGTCAAGGAACTGTGAAATTCCGGGTTTTCGGCTCTGGCACGCGTTCTGCAGCGCACTGTCTGTAAATCCAGGGGGAGTGTGTCATGTTTGCCAATGTAAATTCGCTGACGGTCGATCCCATGTTCCTGCGCCATGATCTGTTGATCGAATTGGGCCGCCTCGAAATGGCGATCGGCGACATCCGCAGCAATGATTCGGCCGAACCGCATCATCTTGCCGTCCTCGAAACGCAGCACACGACGATCAGCCACACGCTCGGCCGCATCAGCGTCTGAGAACGTTGATGTTCTTGTCGGCGCAGCCGCGCTGCGCCCTGGAGCACATCGCGCCGCCGCGATGAAGTCCGCCGAGGCGGCCGTCGCACACCTTCGCTGATCCGCGCGTCTATCGCGTACCATGTCGGCATGACTACCGTGATCGATTCCACTGCCGTTCGGCAAGCCGCGCAGCGGATCAAGCCGCATGCCACGCGCACTCCAGTGCTGCGCTCGCGCGCCATCGACGAACTGGCTGGCGCCCAACTCGCCTTCAAGTGCGAAAACTTTCAGCGTGCTGGTGCGTTCAAGTTTCGCGGCGCATGCAATGCGGTGTGGTCGCTGGGCGAAGAAGTCGCGCGTGCCGGGGTGGTCACGCATTCCTCCGGCAATCATGGCGCGGCGCTCGCGCTCGCGGCGACGACGCGCGGCATTCCGGCACATGTCGTGGTTCCCGAGGACGCCATCGCTTCAAAGGTTGCCGCAATCCGCGCGTACGGCGCGACGCTGCACTTCTGCGCGCCGACGCTCACCGCGCGCGACGAAGCGGCCGATCGGATCCGCCGCGAAACCGGCGCGACGATGGTCCATCCCTTCACGCACCCGGACGTGATCGCCGGACAAGGAACGGCCACGCTCGAACTGCTGGAAGACGCCGGGGCCCTCGACGCGCTGATCGCCCCGGTCGGCGGCGGCGGTCTGATCAGCGGCAGTTCGATCGCCGCGCATTCGCTGGCGCCGGATCTGCCCGTCTTCGCCGCCGAACCCGAGGGCGCAGCCGACGCATACGAATCGCTGCGCCGCGGCGAGCGCGTCACCGACGTCATGCCGCACACGATCTGCGACGGCCTTCGCGCCGGCATCGGTCCGATCGATTTCAGCCTGATGCGCGAGCATCGCGTCACGGTGCTCCCGGTGAGCGATGCCGAGACGATCGCGGCGATGCGCCTGATCTGGGAACGCATGAAGATCATCGTCGAGCCGTCGTCGGCAACCGTCCTGGCCGCGGTGTTGCGCCACAAGGTGCACTTCGCCGGCAAGCGCGTCGGCCTGATCCTGACCGGTGGCAACGTCGATCTCGACCAACTGCCGTGGTGACGTTCTGCGTGGTTGCGAATTGAAGCGAAGCTTTTTTTAAACGCGGATTGCGCGGATGACGCGGATCAACA
>Ga0157375_10003303_pt1 | contig 13966 bp, 12 predicted proteins | sample M35metaG_FD_115311 | JGI IMG/M metagenome (GOLD analysis project Ga0157375, IMG submission 115311) | Miscanthus rhizosphere microbial communities from Kellogg Biological Station, Michigan, USA - M3-5 metaG | ecosystem: Host-associated > Plants > Roots > Rhizosphere > Soil | place: USA: Michigan...
AAGGACTACACCGTAACGAACGGCACCGTACGAGCTGGTACCGAAATCAAGGTGACCACCGAAAGGCCGACCGTGGCCCTCTCTGTGACGGAAATGGAGAAAGGCTCGTGGGTGATCTTTGATCTGCCGGGATTCACCGCGGCAGCCTCGGGTACGCAGCAGAACAGCCTGGATGCACTGCGTAAGGCCAGTGAAACCTCGTACTTCAAGGACAAGGGTGAACTCTGGGTCAAGGTTGTCTCCCCCGGTGACCCCGGCAACGGCGCCCCTGGTGGCGGAGCCAGCATCAGTGTCAGCAGGGATGCGGCGGCTGTTACTGCTGCTGCTCGATAGGCAAGTTGCCCCAGCCGTGTAAGGAAGGGAATCTGGAGATTTTGAGTAGCTACAGAATCGACTACGGCGGGTCGCTGACCTAAATTGTTGGGGGCTAGAAAAGACTCGCGGAAATGGGTCCGACCGCGCGGCGCAAGTCGGCGAGATAACAGGATGGTTGCGAGCGATGAGATCGAGTCGAAGGAGCGTCTATGTCGCCACCGGTCTCTCCGAAGGCAGTGAACGCTTCAGAACAGTTCCTCGGCCAGCGCGACAATGATGCCCGCAGGGCCTCGCATGTAGCAGAGTCTGTACTTGTCCTCGTACTGAGCCACCTCGCCGACGAGTTCGGCGCCGTTGGCGCGCAGGCAAGCGACAGTGTCGTCGACGCTTTCGACTGTAAACATGACGCTCCGGAGGCCCAGCGTGTTCGGCGGTGCAATCGCCGGTTCGATGTCGACCAGTTTGGGTTTGCGAAACTTCGTCAGCTCAAGCCGCCCGTGCCCATCTGGGGTGCGCATCATAACGATGTCAACTTGGACACTTTCGAGCCCGTTGACGCGGTCCACCCACGGGCCCTCGACCGCCGCCTCGCCTTCGAGCGTCATGCCGAGCGCGGTGAAAAAAGCGATAGCGGCTGCAAGGTCATCGACGACGACGCTAACGTGGTCCAATCTATTGATCGCCATGTCTCTAGTATTGCAGCGGCTACGGACCGTCAACGTAAACGCTAGTGGACAGAGCGTTACGGATCCCCGCTTTGACCTGCTGCCAGCCAGTTCGCAGGATCGGCGTCCCAGTTTCAGGATTGCTTCCCGTGATTCCCTCACTACCTTACGCGCGCTCAATTCTTCGCTTATGGCCCGCAAATCGCCACCATTCCAGGACATAGAGCCGAGTCAGCCAACCGCAACAACTGCAAGAGTTCTGCAGCATGAACATTCGGCTCAGCCCACCTGCCGTAACCCGGACGTGGCAGACGCCACGATGAAGCTCTTGAAGGAGCAGGGAATCAAGCGCAGTACCTCGTAGCGCACCTTGTGTTAATTCATCTGTTCCGTTGCCAATCCCGATCCCAAAACGGCGACTCTGGCGAGATCGTGACGACTACGAAAATCCAGACCGGATACAAGGGGTATGGCATTACCGGTGGTCTGGCAGTCCAGGACCAGGAAAAAGTCCAGAAATAGCGGGCTCGGATTAGTCCAGTATCTGCTATCATCTTAGAAATTCGTCTTCCGCCTTGAAGACGCCGAGTTCCCAGTTGGCACGCTCGGACTAATACCCTGTAGCCTTCGGATCGTTCCGCGGTTGACCGCCCCGTAAGCACAAGACTCCGATTTTTAACTTGGAGGAGTGCTTTGAAAGACATCGCATCCATCGCGAATCCTGTACCTTTACCCTCACGGCGGATTCGTGTGTTGATCGCGATCGACGACCTTTCTTACCGCCTCCGTCTCTCTCACATTCTTCATGCCAGAAACTACGAAGTGGAAGAAGTCCTCTCAGGCGAAACGCCGCAGGGTTCGGTACAGCGCGGTGCGTTTGATCTGGTCGTGTTGGGCTTAAGAAAACGCGCCAGCGCACAGGTGATCGAAGTGTGCCGGCGGATGAGAGAACTCTCTCCCGAGAGCGGAATCGTACTGGTTTCAATCCTGGATCTTGACGATGACGCCGCCGGAGACCGTAGAGCGGACGGGTTGGAGGCAGGTGCCGACGATTACATCACGGCGGCGGTGGAATCGCGAGAATTCCTCGCGCGCATCCAAGCGGTATTGCGCCGCATTCGCCGGGCCGACTCGTCCCGGCAACTCATGCGAGCTGGCGATCTGGAGATCGATATCGAGAGCCGATACCTGCGCCGCAACGGCAAACCTATCCACCTGACGCGCAGAGAATTCGATCTGCTGGCTTTGATGATGCAGAAACCTGGAACCTCCCTCACTCACGTCCAACTGCTGCGCTCGGTGTGGGGCCCCGACTACGGCAGCGAGCTCGAGTACTTGCGGGCATATATTCGCCTGCTGCGCAGGAAGATTGATGTCGACCCCGGGCAACCCAGCTACATTCGCACCGTACCTGGCGTCGGATATTGTTTCCAGAGCCCGTTCGATTTATCGTGATTTTTTATGCGTTTTTCATATGAGCTGTGGCATCATGAACAATCAGTTAGGAAGCCACCACCCGTAACGGCGGTTTCTTACTCATTAATTCTTTTGCTCTTCTGGTTCTCAGAGGCGCAAGGGGCTCGCTCGAAGTAAGGCGAGAGCATCACGTCCATGTTCGGACGCTAATCCTTAATATCGCGAAAGTCTCCGCGGCTGCTTTGCAGTGGTGCGGGATGTTTTAGCTCACTAGGGGGGAGTGTTTCGAAATGAGATCTCTGTTCACAGCGCGCCTACGGCGCTTTCCAGCCAAGATTCTTTTGTGCGCCATCGTCGCGATGGCCAGTCAGCTTCTCCTGAACACTGCCTCGGGCCAATCGACGTCCGGCTCATTTACCGGAATCGTGCGCGACCCAGCCGGCGCCGCCGTTCCCACTTGCATCGTGAGTCTGGTGAACAAGGGTACGTCCGTCAAGCGTGACGTCGTGACGGGCGCCGACGGGGCGTATCTGTTCGTGAATGTTGACGCTGGAATGTATGACCTCATATTCCAGGCGCCGGGGTTCCAGCGATCCACGGTAACGGATTTCGAGCTTTTGGCCCGCCAATCGGCTCGCGTGGACACCAACCTAACAATCGCGGCGCAGACGGAATCCGTCACCGTGACCGCTGCCGTCGCGACGATCCAGACGGAAGTGTCGAATATCGCCGAAACCAAGGTCGGCCGTGAGCTAATCGATCTTCCGGTGGCGATCGCGTCGCGTGCCGGTGGCTCCACCAGTCCAATCACCACGCTGATAACCCAGCCGGGCGTTCAAACTGATGCGACCGGGAATATCTCGGTCGCCGGCAATAAGCCCGCCATGCTGTCCATGACTCTCGACGGCGTGAGTACTTCGAGCGCAAAGACCGGAGCGCCCATCGCCGAATTATTCCCGTCGTTTGAGGGCATCGCGGAAATCCGAGTGAGTGAGATTAACAACACGGCTGAGTTCAGTGGCGTCAGCGATATCACCACCATCTCGAAGAGCGGCAGCAACGCCTACCACGGCAGCCTGTTCGAGAATTGGCAGAACGAATTCATGAATGCCCGCGATCCCTTCGCCAAGACCCTCCCGAAGTTGGTGATGAACGACTACGGAGCGTCCTTCGGCGGGCCTTTATCGGCCCCCAAGCTGTATCACGGCAGAGACAAAACATTCTTCTTTATGGACTTCGAGGGGCTACAGCTTCCGAGGTCGACCGCGACCACCGTCAGCATACCGACCGCCGCGTTGAAGTCCGGCGACCTCTCTGTCTACCTGCCCAAGACGGTCGTAAAGGATCCTCTGGGTGGTACGTTTGCCGGGAATCTGATACCCCTGACCCGCATTTCCGACCTTTATTAGCGAGCCATGAATTCCTCCTAGCCGATGACGCCCAATACCGGCGCGCAGGGAGCAATCGCCAACAACTACGTGCAGAATTTCCCCACCACTATTGTGAACAACCAGGGGGATCTGCGCGTGGATCACAATATCACCGGCAAGCAGACCGCTTTTGCGCGGTTCACTTACAAACGCCGGCAAAACTTGACAGCCCCGACCGGTGCCACGGTGCTCGGCGGCGGGCAATCGCTCGAGAACGATTACAGCATGTCGGGCGCTCATAACTACATCCTCAGTCCGAACATGGTCAATGAAGCTCGCGTCGGCCTGAGCGGGCAGAATACCGCCACAGGCTACGGATATACATCGGGGCAGGTCCTCTCCAATTTGGGGCTCACGCTTCCGTTCCCGCCGCCTCCGGGTGCGGCCGCTACGAATTTCACGATTACCGGCTTCACCGCCACCAGCGGTGGAACAACCTCTAAGTCGCGGGCCAGTACGGCTCAGTTCCTGGACAGTATTACCTGGACCAAGGGCCGCCACACCCTCAAGTTCGGTGGCGACTTCCGTTATCAAAAGGGGTTGTACACCAACGTCTTCGCCAGCGGTCGCATGGGGACTTACACCTTCAACAATTCTTCGGTTACAAGCGGGACCATAGGCTCTCCCTTTGCGGCCTTCCTCCTGGGCGTTCCAGACCAAACCGCACTGACTACAGTAACGGCCCCGGATACCGACGGCTACGGGTACAACATGGCCTTCTATGTTCAGGACGACTGGAAGGTAACTTCGAGGTTCACGCTGAATTACGGTTTGCGTTGGGAATATCACCCGAATTACGCGGACCACTACAACAACATCTCCAACTTTCTGCCAGACTATACCAGCGTCATCAACGGCCAAACGGTGCATGGTGCCATCGTTATTCCCGACGGTTCGGAATCGCTGGTCAATGCTTCGTTCCGCGCGTCGATTGCTCCCACGCCCATCATCACCGCCAGCCAGATCGGCGTAAATCAAAGTCTTCGCTATGCTGATACGCGCGATTTTTCTCCGCGCATTGGCTTCGCCTACCGGGCGACCAAGGACGGCAAGACGGTCATCCGCGGCGGGTACGGAAAATTCATCGAGGCTGAGGCGGGCAGCGGCGTCAACGCTTCGTGGGCAACCGAAGCCAGCTACGTAGCCAAATATGCCAACTCTTTTGTAAACGGAAAGCCGACTCTGGCATTCCCGAATGCATTTCCCGCCGTCCTGGCGATACCAGGAGCCGAATCCTTCCAGCTCGCTTCCGCCTTGCACTACCACGATCCTTACGTACAGCAATGGAATGCCACGCTGGAACGCGACATCGGTTTCAGCACGGGATTGCGAGTGACCTATGACGGCAGCCATGGAAGCCTGTTGGGATATCAATTTAACGCCAATCAGATTCCCGCCAACACGCTCGGTTTCGTGGCTTCCCAAGCGGCTACTCCGTACCCGGGGTTCAGCAGCATCGCCTACGAAACCAACGGAGGGCGGAGCAATTACAACGCGGTTACTTTCAGCGCGAACCGCCGTTTTTCAAAGGGTCTTTCGTTCCAAGCCAGCTACGCCATCGCCAAGAACCTCTCCGACGCCGGCGGCGCCAATCCAACCGGATTTGCTTCGGAAGCGGGTGGCACACTGACCGACAGGTTTAATCCCGGGCTCGATTACGGCAACGTCTCCTACACTCGCCGTCGGCGCTTTCAGGCAAACTTCCTGTACCAAACATCGCTTACGGGTCACAACGCGATCCTCCGGCACGCCGTAACCGGCTGGGAGGTGGCAGGAGTCCTGACCTTTGAAACCGGTCCATTCCTCACGGTAACGACCAGCGGAGCCGATCCCGCCGGCACGGGTTCCTCCAGCACGGCCGGTGGCACGGTGCGAGCCGATATCGTCCCCGGAGTATCACCGATTCCGGTGAACCAAGGTCCTGGTCTCTGGATCAACCCGGCGGCCTACGCCGTTCCCGCGAACAATATCGGCCGTTACGGAAACTCGCCCGTCGGCTCCGTTCTGGGTCCCCCCACGCAGGCTGTCTCGCTGTCTGTGTTCCGATCGATTCCGATTACGGAACGCGTGAAGATGCGGGTCGGAGTATCCGCGGCAAACGCGCTGAATCATCCAAACTACGCTGTTCCGACCAGCTTGGTTCTTGGTAATGCCGCTTTCGGGACTATCACAGCCATGCAAGGACAAGAAGCAGGCGGCCCACGCGCCATGCAGCTCACTGGAAGAGTCACCTTCTGAGGTCTGAAATGTTATGGAGGTTTTCATGAAGAAAATCGGGATTTCGCTGGCCGTGATCCTGGGCAGTGGATTGGTCATGGCTCAGGGCCGAAACGGGCGCGGCGGCGGCCAGCGTCCCGCAGCGGAACCGGCGGCTGTGGCCGAAGAAGGATTTCCGGTCACCGACCCTTTGGTGATTCAAAAATGTGGAACCTGCCACACCAAGGATGAAAAGGGCAATCTCTCGCGCATCTCCTGGACTCGGACCACGCCGGAAGGCTGGGAAGAAGCCATCAAGCGGATGGTGCGCCTCAACGGACTGGTCATCACATCGGAAGAGGCCAAGCCAATCCTGAAATACCTGGCGACCAATCACGGTTTGGCTCCGGAGGAGGCTAAGCCGGTGATGTACATGCCCGAGCATCGACTTCAGGACGAAGACGTGCCCAATGAAGCCGTGCGCAGCACCTGCATGAATTGCCATGCCCTCGGCCGTCCGTTTTCCTGGCATCGCACCAAAGAGGAATGGACTCTGCTGACCACCTTGCATTCCGCGCTGTACCAGCAGGCTGAGTCTGCATTCCGTGGCGGCAATAGGAACGGCGCTGGCGGCGGGGGAACTGCCGCGGCTGGCTCTGCTCCGGCTGTACCGGCCGTGCCTGTGCTCGATCAAACTCTCGATTACCTCGCCAAGAACTACGGCCTGCACACACCCGAGTGGGCCGCCTGGCGAACCCGGATGCGCGCGCCTAAGATGACGGGACGCTGGATGGTTTCAGCCCACATTCTCGGAAAGGGCAAATACTACGGTGAAATGACCGTCTCTCCAGGTGCCGCAGACGATGAGTTCACCACCACCGTGAAGCTCCAGCCAGTCGGGGGCGGCCCGGCGATATCCAGAACCGGAACCAGCATTGTCTATGCCGGCTATTCCTGGCGCGGCCGGTCGAAAGGTTCTGCCCTCGCCGCCAATGCGGCGCCGGATGATCTCTCGAGTGAAATGCGCGAAGCGATGTGGATCTCTCCGGACCAATCCTATGGACAAGGCCGCTGGTTCTGGGGCGAATATCAGGAGTTCGGTGTCGATGTGAAGATACAGCGCGCGACCTCTGAGCCCCTCCTGCTCACGACCGATAAATATTCGCTCAAGACCGGATCGAAAGCCCAGCGTGTCCGCCTTATCGGGACCAGCTTCCCGCTGGCCGTGACCGCAGACGATTTGGATTTCGGCGCGGGTGTGAAGGTCACCGCCATCGTTTCACACACTGCCAGTCAGATTGTAGCGACGGTGGATGTTGCGGCCAACGCTGTGCCCGGTAAACGTGACGTGGCCGTGGGGCGCTCCTCTTTGCAGGACGCAATCGCCGTCTACGACAAGGTCGATTACATCAAAGTACTGCCCGAGACCGCGCTCGCCCGCTTGGGCGGTGACGCGAAGAGCGTGCATCCCAAGGGATACCAGCAACTCGAGGCTATCGCGTTTTCAAAGGGTGAAGACGGCAAAATCCACACCGGAGACGATATCGAGTTGGGTCCGGTGGACGTGAACTGGTCGGTCGAGGAATTTATGTCGGTGTTTGGCGATGACGACAAGGAGTTCGTCGGCAGCTTGAGCTCCACCGGATTGTTCAGCCCGAACATTGACGGCCCGAATCCCCAGCGAAAATTCAGCCGCAACAACTACGGCGACGTTTGGGTAGTGGCGACCGCGAAAGACGAAAAAGACAAGGATGGAAAAGCGCTGGTCGGCAAGTCGTATCTGGTAGTGAGCGTTCCCACCTATATCAAGTGGGATCAGCCGGAGGTGACCAAGTGACCATAGAAAGGCCGATGGGGAGGAATGTCTGATGAAGCACCTACGAGCAATCAACAAGAAAGCACGACGAGTGGATCACTACGTCGCATCCTTGAAGGAAGACGTCGTCGGCTTGCAGAATAATCCTGTAACTCCGCAGCAGCGGCCGCATGTGCCTATGGGCTGTGCGCTGGCCTTTTCGCCCGGATGGGAAGTCGATTCGGCGGGCGGCACGGCCGGATTATGCCAGCCGGTCGAGCGCGATATCTACGATTGCTACGTGACCTGTTTCTGGCCGGCACAGGTGCCGGATCATCTCAACAATTATCCGGACTGGGCCAGCAAATGCGCCGCAGCTACTAAGGACTGGCGCAATCTGGACCTGGTTTTTCCGTAGAGGACGACGAGAGGCGACTACGAGGGAACTATGAAGCTACTAGTGTTCTTACTCATTCTGTCTTGTGTCTGCGCGAGCGGAGGCACGCTGTATTTGGGCGCCTATCCGAACATCGTGATGATCGTCGATACGACCGACGGCAAGGTTATCGAGCGGATTCCGCTGGTGACCGGTCTGCCGACGGGCCTGCGCCTGTCGAACGACAAGAAGACGATCTTCGTCACCACCAACGACCACAGCGGCGTGGAGGTGATCGACATTGCCACCCGCAAGGTTACCAATCACTTCGTCTTGAATTCCGAGACGCACCGCTACCGTCTCAACGGAGCCGCTCCCGATCCGGACGGTAAGGTTCTGTACGCGACGACCACGGAAATCATCAAGCACGCGGACCGGTTCGAGATTGGCAAGCCCAAGTATACGGTGATCGATCTGGCGCAACAAAAGATCGTCAAGAGCGTCGACTCCCCGTCGGCGCAGGGCGACACTCCGGATGCAGGCGGTGGCAACGGGGGCGGGGCATTCGAAGTCTCACCGGACGGCCAATACTTGTATCAGTTCCGCAACCAGGTGGTGGTTCTGAAAGCGGCGGACTTCAGTGTGGTCGAAAGGCTCGACCTTGGCCGCCCCGACGATCCGAGCGAAGACGGTCTTAGTCTCGGCGGGCTCCAGGAGGCTCTCAGCGAACCCGGCCAGCGCGTCACCCTCTTCAACTTTTCCGACCCGATCGTGCATAACAAGGCGTTCGGTCTGGCCCACTTCGATCTGAACACCCGCAAGTTTGAGTTCACGCCGATCGGTCCGGCGCCTGTGTCGATGACGAATCTGCGTGTCACGCCCGACAAGAAGATGGGCTACACCGTTATCACCAACGGCACGCTCGGAAACAAGCGCTGCGAGGTCTGGGGAATCGACATGGGGACCAGCCGCCTTGTGAAGACGTCTGACATCCCCTGCCGGTCCCGATTCAGCTTCGGAATGTCCCCCGACGGCAAGAAACTGTACATGTACGGGGCAGGGTTTGAAATCGACGTGTATGACGCCGCCACATTCCAGCACGAGGCGACCTGGGATTTGGGCAACGACATGCGCGGCGGCATGATTGGCGTCCCATAGTCCGCAGTCCGCATTCGACCGCTGGAGGGAATGAATGATCGCAACAGAGATTCGCACATACAGGCTGGGAGAATTTCACAAGTTCGAAGGAGGAGGCCGCCAGTTTCTATATCTGGTTCCAGCCGGAGCCATCTTCGAAGTGGACGAGGGAGTGGCCGCAGTTCTGGATGCACTTTCAGCGGGGGAAGCGCATCTCGATGACCTGTTGGCCACCCTCGCCGATCGAGGTTATGGGTTCGACGATTCCTCCGAGCTCCTCCGCGAGATGCTCTTCTCCCGCGCGATCGTAACCGGAGAACCCGCTCCCGAACCCGTCGAAAGCGCGCCCGCGAAATTCCCTCTGCAGAGTCTGGTGATGAACCTCACCAACCAGTGCAATCTCGCGTGTACGTACTGCTATGAATTCGGCGAAGACAAAGTCGCGACGCCCGAAGGCAAGCCGAAATTCATGGACCTCGAGACCGCCAAGGCTTCCGTGGATTTCCTGCTGAAGGAATCGGAGGGCAGGAAATCGATTCACATCACCTTCTTCGGCGGCGAGACGCTCATGAACTTCCCGCTGCTGAAGGAGGTGGTGGCCTACGCCAGCGATCGCGCCGCCTCCGAAGGACGATTCATCGACTTCAGCCTCACCACCAACGCGACTCTGCTGACGCCGGCGATCATTCAGTTCCTGTCGGATAACAGCATCGGTGTCACAGTCAGCATGGATGGTCCGCCGGAATTGCATGACAAACTTCGCGTATTCGCCAATGGCCGCGGAAGTTACGACATCATCGAGCCCAGGGTAAAGGCTCTGATTCAAGGGCATCGCACGCGGCCGATCACCGCGCGCGTGACCCTGACCAACGGTGTAACCGATGTGATCCGCATCTATCGCCATCTGAAGAACGAGCTCGGATTCGCCGAAGTGGGCTTTGCGCCCGTGACGACCTCGCCGGACCGCCTGTACGCGATCAATGAGAAAGGTATGGGCGGCGTCCTCGAGCAGTTCAAGCTCCTGGCGGATGAATATCTGGAGTATGCCTTGCGCGGCGAATTGCACGGGTTCTCGAATGTCAGTGAAACCATCGGCGAGCTGTACCAGGGCGTGAACAAGTCGCATCCATGCGGCGCGGCGCTGGGTCTGCTCGGCGTCGGGCCGTCCGGCGATATCGCACCGTGCCACCGCTTTGTGGATTCCGATACGCATTCTCTGGGCAACATCGCAACCGGCGTCGATCGCGAAAAACAGAGTGCCTTCTTAGCCAAGGGGCACATCGGCGCCAAGTACGATTGCCATAGTTGCTTCGCGCGGCCGCTGTGCGCCGGCGGATGCCACCATGAGGCCTTTGTCCGGTATGGCGACACCGGCCACGCGAACCTGCACTTCTGCGATTGGATTCGCGAATGGACTCACACCTGCCTCCGCATCTTCGGCACCATCAGCGCCCAGAATCCTGGGTTCCTGGAGCAGTTCGCGGAGAGAAAGGGCCTGGACTAAAGCGTGTTGTTGAGGGCTGCGGCTCTTGCCATTCTCGCAACGCTGCCGGCGTGGGCACAGGAGCCTATCGCGGGAAAGTGGCTCCTCAAGCATCAGGAAGTTGCCGGAAAAGAGACTACTTCGAATCCGCTGACGCTCGCAGTCACTCCATCCGGCAAGTCGTTTGAATTTGCATTCATCGTTACGGTGAACGATAAACCGGTAGTCTCGCTCAAGTTCACGTCGTCTTTGGATGGAAGCGTAGCCGAGGTCACTGGCGGCGACGGCAAGCAGATGGGCACCGCAAAAGTCTTTCGGGACGGCGAGTCTTATAAGGTGTTGATGGAAGGCTCGGGTCGTCCCGCCGTAACCACCCATATGACCGTATCGCCCGATGGAAAGACTCTGACGTCTGAGTCCGACGTCACCACTCCCAGCGGCGTCAACGTCCACACCGAGCAGGTCTTCAGCCTGCAGTAGCCTGGAGTTCGAAGCCGTTCAGCTGGTAACGGAAGTCCCGGCGATCTCCGATCTGCTGACCGCACCACATCATGCCTTCTTCGAGCGATTTTAGCTCCTGTTCCCACCACGGTCCGCGATGTCCCGTTTTGTAGAACTGCGAGCACAGCGCCAAGTGTCGTCCAAATCCCGCCAGCAATCGGGTCTCATAGTGCGAACGTAGCTCCTCCTCGTTCTCCCCATTGGCTGCCGCTTGGATGATCGCCGCCGCCAGGATTGCTTCCCTGACCGCGTGCGACGTTCCATCGCCGCAGAGTGGATCGAACGCCATGGCAGCGGTCCCGCACGCCAGCCAGTCCTCTCCGCACAAAGAGGAAACGATTCGTGGATGCGCTGGAAACTCACCGCCAAGCTCGCCACATTCCGCGATCTGAGCAGCGATCAGGCGGCTGGAGTCGATCATTGATTCCGTGCGGTCTCCCACTGCAAGAACGAAGGCAGATTCCGGCCCGTTCGGGATCAGGAACAACCATCCGTTCTCGAGGGATTCGATCCAGCAGGCGGAGGCATCGGCCTTACCTTTCAATTTCACCGGAACCACCGACGCCGTCCGCGTCCCGAACCGCTGCTCGATGGTTCCCTGCGGCAGAGGGCGGGATGCTAAAACCGTCCAGTCCCCGTTACCAGGCTGTTCCTGATCCAGATCCACGCGCGACCACAATGTCGCCAGCAGCTCTTGCTCCGAGACGACTCGCGCCAAGTGATCCACCGTGACAACCTGTGCATCTGGTCCCCAGGCGACCACGCGGCTTCGAATGGCATGGCAATGGCCGAACGAAAGGTCCCCGAAAACACCCTGGATCAGGTTCAACGCAGCATCGCTCAAAAGGATCGCGGGTAATCTGGGACGCTCGCCGCGCCTCACGAAGACCCCAAACCCAGCTTTTTTAAGGAGAAACGCGCAGCAGCATGCCGCGACCCCGTCTCCGGATATAAAAATCTTTTTCATATCTTTTGTACTAAACTGTGGGTGCTGTGCCTCGTGTTGCACACATCTTCGCCCTCGCCGGCGTGCTCAGCGTGAGCACATGCGTTTGCCGCTCGGAGTCTCTGCCTTCGCGCGAGAAGACTTTGGTCGTCTTTCTGACGTCGGATTTCAGCGTCGCGCCTGCAGCCTCTTCCGAAATCAAGCAGGAGCTCGGCCATATTTTTCAAGCCGCGGCGATTCACGTGAAGTGGCAGGATCCCGCAACTGACCGGAGTGATTCCGAAAACGACTATGCGGCTGTGGTTCGCCTGCGAGGCTCGTGCCGTCCTCCAGAACCGGGCCCTCGTTTCGAACACTCCATCAGCGGACCATTCACGCTCGCCTCGAGCGCCGTGGCGAACGGAGTGATTCTCCCTTTTGGCGATATCGACTGCGCAGCCCTGAACTCTTTCCTCGGACCTTCGTTGTGGAAAGAGTCCGATCAAACCCGGGAGTTTATCTACGCTCGCGCCATAGCTCGACTGATCGCTCATGAGCTTTATCACGTGATCGGACAAACTCACGATCATGCTCGTGGTGGCGTCGCGGAACCGTCCTTTACCGTAGCCGAGCTGTTGTCGGATCATTTCGAATTCACCGAACCCGCGCTGAGCGCGCTTCATGCGTCTCCTGACGTCGCGGAATACTCCGGACGAATCGATTCCGACGACGCTTCGGGCAAGTAAATCGCCCGCTCGATGAGCGCGCTCCAGATATCCTTGTCAGGCGCAGCCTCTCGAACCTGAGCGGCCAGTCCGGTCATATTCGCGACCGCAAAACTCACCCCGTTCAGGTTCTGCGACCTGGGAACTCCCGGGATGGGGCGGGGAAACGGAGATGCATAGAACACTCCATCTTCATAGCGGAATACGTCGCGCGAACAGGTCTCGTCGGAATCCACTCCGACTACGGATGCCAAGCTCCCAGGCAGCATATGAGCCGCACTGACCACCATCATTCCGGGCGCAAGCGCTTCGAGAAACCGCGCTCGGTGGTCCGGATTTGCCGTGCCGAGACTTAGATTCACGAAATCCATGCCTTCGTTCCGGCACCAATTCAAGGCACGCAAGACAGCTTCGATGTTCGCCGATAGCCGCCGGTCGAATATCTTCACCCCGAATAAATCTGCCTGCGGCATCTTTTCGCGAATCGCGGCTGCAACCGCGGTTCCGTGTCCCAGCCGATCTACGGGATCGTCGCCCCAGCCCGTCGCGGTCGCATGAACCGATCCCGCCACGCGCCCCACGTGTGGATGGCCCTCGTGAATGCCGCTGTCAATAATCGCGATTCTCATATCAACTACGATCCCGACTGCCTAAAGTGATCACCTGGTCGGCGATGCGAGCCAGGGAAGGACGGTGCGTAATGATAATGGCCGTGCGTCCCGAAAGAGCCGTTGACAGCGTCTCCGCGATGGTTCGCTCATTCTCTTCGTCGAGCGCCGAAGTTGGCTCGTCGAGCACTAGCACCTTGGGGTTCGCCAGCAAAGCCCGGGCCAGCGCCACGCGTTGGCGCTCCCCGGCTGAGAGTGTTTGTCCGCGCTCGGCCAGCGCCGTGTCGTATCCGTTCGGAAGCGCCATGATTCTTTCGTGGATGGCCGCGGCTCGCGCCGAAGCGATAATTTCGTCTTCGGTCGCGTCGGGCCGGGCATACGCGATATTCTCACG
>Ga0157375_10003306_pt1 | contig 13964 bp, 6 predicted proteins | sample M35metaG_FD_115311 | JGI IMG/M metagenome (GOLD analysis project Ga0157375, IMG submission 115311) | Miscanthus rhizosphere microbial communities from Kellogg Biological Station, Michigan, USA - M3-5 metaG | ecosystem: Host-associated > Plants > Roots > Rhizosphere > Soil | place: USA: Michigan...
ACTTCCTCAAGAAGCTGGATTCGATTAAGGATGGAGATGGGACGCTGCTCGATCGCACGGCTGTGCTCATGGGCAGCGGCATGAGCGACGGCAACGTGCACAACAACTACAACGTGCCGGCCATCGTCGTCGGCGGCAAGTCTATGGGCATCCGTGGCAACCGCCACGTTCGATATCCGAAGGGCACTCCGCTGGCGAACTTGATGCTGGGAATGACGGATCGCTACGGCGTCCACCTGGACAAGTTCGGCGACAGCAACGCTGCGATCGATCTTACGACGATCTAGCAGCGTCAGTTCGGAGCCGGGATACATCACAAGCTCAGGAGCTCAGGCGAGTACATCGCTTGGCTTCTGAGCTTTTTGTTTGCGCTCAATAGGGCGCTAGCCGGTCTCCGTTCAACTCGCTAGTTGTAGTCAATTGTGTAGGGGACGGTTTCAATAGGTCGCATGGAACGATCTGAACGCCCATGCCCTCAGCATCTTAGCTCCGGCGGTTACGGTAACCTCTTGACCATACTCCGCCCCCCATGGTAGTTTTGAGCGTCTCTTGAGAGATCAAGGGATGGACCTAAACCCATGCAATAGGTTCACTGCTGGGCATTGTCTGCCCCAACCAATCCCTGTCAGCTTGATCACCTTGCCGTTCGCGGTAGAACCGGGGCATCAACAGTCTGACGACCAAATCTCGAACTTTCTTTGACTACGGCCTGCTTTGGATCTTGCTAGCTCCCGGCGTAGTCGCCCTGGGGCAAGAGAACCCCTCCGTCGCCGAGCAACGCATTTTTCTGAAGAAGTATTGCGTCACCTGCCATAGCGAAAAGCTCCGCACCGCGGGGTTGTCGCTCGAGAACGTGAATCTGAGCGATGTCGCGCAAAGCGGAGACATTTTGGAAAAAGTTGTGCGGAAAGTGGGCAGCCGTGCCATGCCGCCAGCCGCGGCACCCAAATCGGATAAGGCCACGACCGATGCTTTCGTAACATCTTTGGAAGCATCCCTGGACCAAGCGGCCGCGGCTCACCCGAACCCCGGCCGTCCCATGATGCTTCATCGCCTGAACCGGACCGAATACCTGAACGCGGTCCATGACCTTTTTCAAGCAGACCTCAGTCCCCGGGACGCCTCATTGCTGCCCCAGGACGACACCAGTTTCGGTTTCGACAACAACGGTGACGTGCTAGGTCTGTCTCCGCTTTTGCTCGAACGCTATCTCTCAGTCGCGAACCGCGTAACCGCCACGGCTCTGGGGCCGACAGGAAGCGTCGATGCAGATGTCTACACGCATCGCGTCGACTTCACCCTTCCACAGCGGGAGTGGATCGAGGGCCTGCCCTTTGGCACACGCGGCGGAACGGCGTTTACGTATCGATTCCCGGTTGACGGCGAGTACACCATTCGTGTGAAACTGCAGCGCATCACGACGGCAATTCTCGGCCTTGACGACGCCAAGCCGCCGCAGCGTCTTGAAATCGCAGTGGATGGTGAGCGCGCCGGCCTGTTCGCAATCAGTTCGTCCGAAACGGTGAAGGAGCCGCTGACGGCGACCGCTGACGAGTTATTGGCCAGCCCCGCCAAGTCCACGAAAAAATTGACCAGGGTGGAGCGGGAGCAGCACGCGGCGTCGGCGGATTCGGGGCTTGAAGTGCGTCTCACCGTAAAGGCCGGAGAAAAGCGCATCAGCGTGGCGTTTCTCACGCGGTTCGAGCCGCTTACGGACCAAGTGCAACAGCCGCTTGTATCCGGACAGGGCGGCCCACCTCGATTATTGGGAGTGGATTCGGTTTCGGTGGCCGGACCCTTGAACGCGCAAGTCAATGCGCAACGCTCCGCGGACACACCCAGTAGGCAGCGCATTCTTACCTGCAAGCCCAGCGTGCCGGCGGAGGAGACTGCCTGCGCAAAAAAGATTCTCCAAACCCTATCGCATCGTGCCTTCCGTCGTCCGGTTACCGGTGGCGAGATGGATCAACTTCTCACCGCCTATGCCGAGGGCCGGAAAGAAGGCACTTTCGAGGCGGGAATCGCGTCCGGGATTCGGCGCATGCTCATGGATCCGGCTTTTCTGTTTCGAATAGAGCGCGACCCCCCTCGCGCTGCCCCGAGTACACCCTACCCGATCAGCGATCTGGAACTGGCTTCGCGTCTATCATTTTTTCTGTGGAGCACTCTTCCGGATGAGCCCTTACGGGAAGACGCCGAACGTGGCAAGTTAAGAGATCCGGCGGTCTTGAAAGGCCAGGTACAGCGCATGCTGGCCGATCCCCGCGCGCGCAACCTGGCCACCAATTTCGGGTCACAGTGGCTGCAACTGCGGGTCACCGAGGCCGCTCACCCGGATCCGGTGATCTTCAGCGATTTCGATAGCAGTCTCCGCCAGGCATTCATCCAGGAAACGGAGTTGTTGCTCCAAAGTGTGTTGCTGAGCGATCAGAGCGTCCTAGATCTGCTGAACGCCAAATACACCTTCGTCAATGAACGCCTGGCCCGACACTACGGAATTCCAGGCGTGTATGGAGACCAGTTCCGGCGGGTGGAGTTGAGCGACGGCATTCGCGGCGGGCTGCTGGGGCAAGGAAGTATCCTGACCGCCACGTCGTATCCGAACCGGACATCTCCGGTGTTACGAGGGAAATGGATTCTCGACACTCTCCTTGGCAGTCCTCCGCCGCCCCCTCCGCCCGATGTTCCCGCCTTGCCAGAAGCGGGTCAAGGCGTGAAAGTTCTGTCGGTGCGTGAGCGCCTGTCGGAACATCGGAAGAACCCCGCGTGCGCGAGCTGCCATGCTCGAATGGATCCCCTGGGTTTCGGGCTCGAAAACTTCGATGCCACAGGAAAATGGAGAACCGTCGAAACCAACGGCCCGGCGGATCTCAATCCTCAAAGGATCGACGCATCCGGGCAACTGCAGGACGGAACGAAGTTCGAAGGCGTGGTCGGCCTCAGGCGAGTTTTGAATGAGCGCTCATACCAGTTCGTTTACACCATGACGGAAAAGTTACTCACCTTCGCTTTGGGAAGAGGCGCTGACTGGTACGACGCCCCTGCCATCCGTGATGCGGTGCGTGCCGCGCAGAAGGACGACTACCGCTTCTCAACTCTGGTCACTGCAATCGTGTCCAGCCGGCCGTTCCAGATGCGTATGTCGCAGCTATCAGAATCCGAAACGAATCGACTCGATACGAAAGGAAATTAAACCCATGTTCATCACCCGAAAGGCAGTGGATCGCCGGTCGTTTTTGCGCGGGGTTGGCGCTACGCTCGCTTTGCCCTTCTTGGACGCGATGGCGCCTGCCTTCGCGGCCCCTCGCAAGGCCATCCCGCGGCTGAGCTTTATGTATATCCCCAATGGCGCCAACCTTGCCGCCTGGACGCCGTCGGGGACCGGAAAAGAGTTTACCTTCTCTCCTACTTTGAAAGCGCTGGAGCCGTTTAGGGAGCGCGTGAATGTGCTCTCCGGTTTGGCGCTGCACTCCGCCGATCGTTTAAACGACGGCGCGGGCGATCACTCGCGCGCCACCGGCGCATTCCTCAGTGGTTGCCATGCCAAGCGCACGCAGGGCGCCGACCTACTTCTTGGAATTACGGCCGACCAAATTGCGGCGAAATCGCTCGGCAAAGACAACCTGCTGCCATCGCTCGAACTGGGAATCGACGATAGAAAAGCTTCCCCGCTGTGCGACGAAGGTTATACGTGCGCTTACAGCAATACACTTTCCTGGAGTTCCTCGACCACGCCGCTGCCGATCGAGAACGATCCCCGCTTGGTGTTTGAACGGCTCTTTGGCGAGGGTGGAGACGGCCGGCAGCGGGCCGTCCGGATACGCGAAAATCGAAGCATTCTCGACTCCGTGACCGGCGCGATGAAGCAACTTCAGGGTTCGCTCGGCGCGCCCGACCGGCAGAGAATGGACCAGTATTTCGATTCGATCCGCCAAGTCGAACTGCGCCTCGAACGGATACAAGCTCAGAACACGGACTCGCCCACGTTCGCCGCGGGAATGTCCCGGCCCCTCGGCGCTCCCGAGAAGTTCGAAGATCACATTCGTCTGATGTTTGATCTTCAGGTGCTCGCGTTTCAGTCCGATATTACCCGCGTCACCACGCTTATGCTGGCAGGCGAACGAAGCGGGCGCAGTTACCCTGAGGTGGGCGTGCCGGATTCCCACCACTCGGTTTCCCACCACGACAACAATGCAGAAAAGTTGGCCAAGGTGGCGAAAATCGACTCCTATCACGTGCGCCAACTCGCTTACTTCCTGGGCAAGCTGCACGACACCCCGGACGGCGAAGGCACGCTCCTCGATAACTCCATGCTGCTCTACGGGGCCGGAATCAGCAATGGCAATGTGCACGATCACAGCCCCTTGCCCATTGTGCTGGCCGGCGGCGGTGCGGGCCAGCTCCAGGGCGGGCGCCACATGGTTTTCCAGAACGAGCCGCCTCTCTCGAACGTGGTGCGGGCGATGCTTGACAAGGCCGGCGTGCATACGGATGCTCTGGGCGAGAGCACGGGTATGGCGGAGCTATAGGCGACAAAATGCGCAAACTGCGATCGAGTATTGGGACAGTCCTAGTGCTGTCCCTTGCGCCGGCCAGCGTGGCGGCGGATTCCGTTTCTGTGGTTGAAGCGGTAAAGACCGGGAATCTGCCGGCAGTTCAGACTTCGATCAAACAGCGCAAGGACGTGAATCAAACTGAACCGGATGGTACGACGTCCCTTCACTGGGCAGTCCAGGAAGATCGTCTTGATATGGTTGAGGCGCTGATTTCCGCCGGCGCGAACGTGAATGCGAAGAACCGCTACGGCACCACTCCGCTGGTGCTGGCGGTTACCACCGGGAATGCATTTGTCACTGCCGAATTGCTCAAGGCGGGCGCGGACGCTCGAGTCAGTGTGCCGGAGACGGGAAGTGTCCTCATCGCGGCAGCGCGCACCGGCAACCCGGAGATCATCAAACAACTATTGGCCGCCGGCGCCGACGTGAACTTCTCAGAGAACAGCAGCGGGCAAACGCCCTTGATGTGGGCGGCTGCCGAGGGGCATCCCGAAGCCGTGAAAGTGTTGCTGGCAGGAGGGGCGAAGGTAGGTGCGGAGGCGCGAGACAAAAAGACCGCCCTCTTTTTTGCGGTTCGCCGGGGAGAGATCAGTGTAGTGAACGCTCTGCTCGCCGCTGGTGCAGATGCGAATGCACGGACGGCCCCCGAGGCGCTTCCGAAGTGCGAAATCTGCAAGCGATATTCCGCCGGCGCCATGTTCAGTCCGTTTGGAGACAGCATGCTGGTCATTGCCATTCTCAATGCGCATTTCGAGGTGGCGGATCTGCTTTTGAGCAGGGGAGCGGACCCGAACGCTGCAGGCACGCACTGGTCTCCGCTGCATGCACTCATCCGGACTCGGAATTATGAGGAAACTCAGTTTCCCGCGCCCAAGGGGAACGGCACGCTCGACAGCCTGGAGTTCGCAAAACACCTGCTGGCACATGGCGCGAATCCGAGCGCGCGGGCTGAAGCCTACACGTCGAAGCGCTCCTCCGGAGACCAGAATTACGATGAATTCAAGGGCGCGACGCCGTTCTTCCTGGCGGCCAAAGCGGGCGATCTTCCCATGCTGCGGCTGTTGCTGGCCGCAAATGCCGATTACACGACGCCTACTGAATTGCATACAACACCCCTGATGGTTGCGTCCGGAGTCGGCTGCGTCACCGGGCAGTGGATCGAGCCGGAACACGATATTCTGGAAACTGTAAAATTGTTGGTCGAAGAGTTAAAAGCCGACGTAAACATCCGAAATGACCGCAACGAGACCGCCCTGCACGGCGCCGCATGCAGAGCAATGGATTCCGTTGTGCAATATCTGGCCGACAAAGGGGCTGTACTGGACGTCAGGAACTCGGACGACATGAGACCGCTCGATATCGTGGTGGATGGCATAGCGAAGCCCGTCAGTATCGGTGGAGTTCCCATCGAGAAAATAGGGTATTCCGATCACACTGCGGCCCTTCTCAGGAAGTTGATGGCCGATAGGCATTAAGTCGAAGTCTTCTCTCTTCGGCCTCGCGGTGCGTGGCCGCTGTAGCACACTGTTGAATTCGGGGGGATCGGCACCAGCCCAATCGACTACAAACGCGGATTCAGACACAGTAGATTTCACGATCTGCAAAATTATCCCTTTTTTCGGCGACTCCCTTCCCGCGGGTTAGGCGACTTGAACTTCCTCTTAGGGCGGAAACAATAGGGCACAGCCAATCAGCCGGCGCGAACGATAAAAATTCCCTGCCGCTCCGAGTTCAATGCTCCACGTGGTTTCGAACGAGAATCACTGACGTCAAGATAAGTTCAAAAAAGCAAATAAAGTGTGCATTATTATTTTCGCTGGTTCGAGCCATACACCAGTACCAAAAATAGATTTAGAAATTCTCTTGACAGTACTAGACCATGGGTTTATTCTTGTGTCCGGAGAGAGAATTAGGCGCGCTTAGACCGCTCGCGCGAGTTGTCGAAACTCCTTCGTCCAGGGACGCTCGTCCAGTAAAACCAGCGCGCTAAGAGTAACTACAAACGCGACGATTCGGAGGTTTAGCAATGAGTACACCCCACTTAGCGAAGAACGTCTCTTCGATTATTCATTCTCACGGGAAGCCGCTCCGGGGATTGATGTCCACCGCGGCGTCGCCGTTGTTTCAAGGCCGCTTCGGGCGTATGTTCCGACTGCGTCCGGCGACTTACGGTCATACGGATGACGAGAGCCGCGCCGCGTTAATTAAGCTCGGCGAATTAATGAGCGCGGACTTTGACGCGCCGAAGGATGGCAACGACGCTGAGGAGAGCGGAATCCCCTCGCTATATACTTATTTCGGCCAGTTCATTGACCACGATATTACGTTTGATCCGCTGAGTTCTCTGATCAAGCACAAGGATCCCGACGCCCTCACCGACTTCCGGACACCCGCTTTTGATTTGGATAACGTGTACGGCCGCGGTCCGAGCGATCAACCGTATATGTATGACGGCGGATCCAAGTTTCTGCTTGGAAAGCCTCTCGGAAACGGCGCGCCAGACCTGCCTCGTAACGGAGCTAACCCGAGCCGTGCGTTGATTGGCGATCCGCGTAACGATGAAAATAGTATCGTCTCCCAGCTTCAGGCGTTGTTCCTTCGCTTCCACAATCGAACCGTCGATGACAGTGCGGGAGTCGAGTTTGCCGACATCCAAAAGAGAGTCCGCTTCCATTACCAGTGGGTGGTGCTCTACGATTTCCTCCCCAAGATCGTTCATTCGAGTGTGCTGGATGCTCTTAAAACGAATGGCAAATACGACCGCTCCAAACTCAAGTTCTTTCACTGGAGAAATAAGCCGTTCATGCCAGTCGAGTTTTCCGTAGCGGCGTATCGGCTGGGCCATTCGATGATTCGTCCCGGCTATCGTCTCAACGATGACAACAGCACTTTGCTCCCTATCTTCCCGATTCCCTCCAATACCATTCCGGAAATCCCCGCAGGCATCCCTGATGGTCTCACCGGATTTCAGGAGGTGAAGGCAAACCGTGGAATTGACTGGGGGCGTTTCATTAACGTCGATACGCGTTCCTACGGAACGGACGATCCCAACGACGTCTCGACCAAGAAACGGCTCCAGTTCGCATATCGCTTGGATACTTCGTTGGTCACTCCGCTATCTGTGTTACCGCCCAGCGTCGCGCCGGATAAACCGATCTCGCTTGCGCAGCGAAATCTAATTCGCAGCTTCGAACTCGGCTTGCCAAGCGGCCAGGACGTCGCGTGCTTTATGGGAGTCCCGGTTCTAAAGGATGTAGACATCGTCATCGGCAAAGCCGTCGATGATCCGGAAGACGGAGACGTTCGCGGTACAATAACCGATCTGATTAAGAACAATACGCTTCCGGGAACTTTCAAAGGCAAATGCCCGCTTTGGACTTACATCCTCGCCGAAGCGGCTAAGAATCAAGAGAAGGTGACGATACCCGTCACCGAAAAGAAACAGATCTCCACGCCTCGCCTCGGTCCCGTCGGAGGCCGCATTGTCGCGGAGGTCTTCCTTGGTCTCATGTTCGGCGACAACGACTCATTCCTGAATCTCGAACCGAACTGGCAGCCGGCTTCCGGTCCGAATTTCGATTTGCCCGCTCTTGTAAAGTACGCTCTTGGCGGGTGATTGTCGCAGTTAACGAGATTGACTCATCGCTTGTGTTGACCTGTTGCTATTCGGATAGGTCCATCAGACCTGATGGCCGCGTCGTCCATCGTCTAACTCTACTAAGCTCTTTTGATGGCTTCCGCATGCAAGGAAGCCGGCCTGTTTGGCTTTCATCAATCTAGTTCGGAGAGGCTTCTGACATGAGATTTTCAGCGGTGCGTGGCTGTTTGCTGCTGACTGGGGTGACGCTGATTTCCCCGCTCAAGGCTCAAATAGACGTCTTAACGTATCGCTACGATAACGCCCGCAGCGGAGCGAATCTAAATGAGACTAAGCTGAAGAAAAGCAACGTCAAGAAGCAAACCTTCGGCAAGCTGGCCTTTCGAATCGTCGATGGCAACATCTACGCCCAGCCGCTGATCGTGACGAACGCCAAAATCGCAAATCGCGCGAACCCGGTGAACATCGCGGTTGTCGCCACCGAGCACAACAGCGTCTACGCGTTCGATACTGATGATGTTTCCGCAGACCCAGGCGGTCAGGAGTCGCTCAAGGACCTTTGGCATACAGGCCCCGGCGGTCCTCAGGGCTTAGGGGCCTCAGTCGACAGTCTCGATCTTTCACAGCAACTCGGAGCCGGGAATTGTACCGACATCACAACTGAAGTCGGCATCACGAGTACCCCGGTAATTCGAATCACGCCCAACACCAATCCCAAAGAGGGTGTCGTGTTCGTCACGGCAAAATCGAAGGCCGGGAATCAGTTTTCGTACAAGTTGTTTGCACTGAACCTTGCGAACGGCCAGCCGCTCGGCAGTGGTGTGGCAATCGATGGCAGTGTCACGGGCCCCAACGGAACGATCGAGTTTGACGCGCTCCATCAGTTGAATCGGCCCGCGCTGCTGCTCGATCAGAACATCTTGTACATCGCTTTCGGCGGCCACTGCGACGTCGGTGATTATCGCGGCTGGGTCTTTGCGTATGACGTCTCGAACGCGGCCGCTCCGCAGAAGCTCGATGCGTTCTCCGCAACATTCACTCCGCGAAACGGCGGGATCAACGATAAAAACGGCCGCGCCGGAATCTGGATGTCGGGGTATGGGCCTGCGAGCGCTGATGGCAGCGTATACTTCGCAACCGGCGATGGCACCTTCGATACATCCAACCCGACCTTCCCTCAACTCGCAAATAGCGTCGTTAAAGTGAAACTCGTCGGTGGAAAGATTCAGGTCCAAGATTTTTACACCCCGCAGAACCAGGCTTTCCTCAAGGCGCTCGACGCCGATCTTGGATCGGGCGGACCGGTTCCTTTGCCCAACAGCCACCTGCTGCTCGCCGGAGGCAAAGAAGGCCGCCTGTATCTCATCGATCGAAATGATATGGGCCATGGCGTCAAACTTTCGATCCACTCCCTGCAGGCGACCAATCCTCCTCGCAATCGCGTGGTGAATCCAACTGAGCCCGGCGACACGCTCTTCTGGAACATTCACGGGGCGCCGGTGGTCTGGGCGAGAACCAATGAAACGTTCGCCTACGTCATGGGCGAAGAGGATTTCCTCAGGCAATATAGGCTGACCCCTGATGCAGGACCCGCCGGCTGGAAATTCACTTCGGACACGCCGTTCAAAAAAAGCAAGAGTTCCGTCGGAATGCCTCCGGGGAACGTCATCAACGATCCTACTCGCAATGAGATTTTCATGCCTGGCGGCTTCCTAACGCTCTCGGCCAGCGGTACCGATGCGGCAACAGGGATCGTATGGGCGACGATGCCCTTCAACGGCAACGCAAATCACGAGGTGGTTCGCGGCGCGCTGCGTGCCTTCGACGCCTCGGACGTTTCGAAGGGGCAGCTCTGGGGTAGCGAGGATACTGGGAATCCCAACGATGGCGTCGGTTTCTTCGCAAAGTTCAATCCGCCCGTAGTCGCCAACGGCAAAGTCTTCATTGCTACGTTCCAGCAGGAAAACATCGATAACGGAATCCACAAGAAAAATCCAGCAGGGTTGCTGCCCGCGCTGGTCATGTACGGCTTGAAATAGACTCGCAATGCCTGTTACTTGCCATCAAGCCCCCAACAGTATCTGCCGGGAGAGCGAAGTCGGAACCCCTCGGGCCGTGAAGATCAAGTCCGCCGGTCTCATCGCTCCTGGACCACCATTCATTCGTTCAATACAACACACAGACTGGTCGCTCATCCAGTCACTAAAGGACCCGCGGCGCTGCACGCGACCATCCCGACGAATCCAAACGTCGCTCCGTCGGGCTGGTACATGCTGTTCTTGCTTGATTACGGCGGCGTACCGTCTATTGCGAACTGGGCTCACCTGAGCTGAAAGGAGTGCCCATGGCATTTCCCGACGAGATTCATTTCTCTTTGCAACCCTCCGGCCCGTTCCTCTCGTTCGACGCGGGACCACTACAAGGACGCATATATCAGAACACCGGTCACATCGAAATCGCAGGACCGAATCTGGCTGGAAATCCGCACGCAAACGTGTTTCACTTCGGGCCCCCAGCCATTCTCACCGCACAGGGTTCGTTCCTTCTCGGAGGAGTCACCGGCTCAAGTGCGATCCCCAATGGACTCGAAGTAAAACAGCACGCCGGCAACAAAACGATCACCGCACATCTGACCTTGGCGCACGATGGCGTGTTGCGCTACGAAATCACCGATTGGGGCGGGATCACACCGCTCGCCACAGCCATAGCCGCGCGCTCCGATGGAGACGAACACTTCTATGGCTTCGGCGAACGATTCAATCAATTCGATCAGGCCGGCAAGCGTCTCGATCTCTTGACGTTCGACGATCCGGGCGTCAAAACCAATCACGCTTACAAAGTCTCGCCGTGGTTCATCAGCAACCGGGGCTATGGAGTTCATCTGGACTCATCCGCCGAAACCGTGTTCGACATGCGGTCAGCCTCGCCCAATCAGTACGTCCTTACGAATCAGTTTCCGTCGTTTCGTTTCAATATTGTCTACGGACCCAAGCTGACCGACGTCTTGAGCCGTTACACGGGCTATACTGGGCGGCCTCCACTCCCACCTATGTGGGCCTTCGGACCCTGGATCTCCTCCGATGTCTGGCGCACCGGTGGCGAAGTCCGATATGCGGTAACAAACTTCCGGATTCGTGGCATTCCCGCCTCGGCCTTCGTGTTCGATTCGCCCTGGGAGATCGCCTACAACGACTTCAAATTCAATATGACCCAGTTCGCCAAGGATGACACCGTCGACGGCCAGCACTTTGCAGGGTTCCAGTCGCTGTCCGACATGATGTCTTTCCTGCAGACCAACGGTCTCAAGGTGATCTGCTGGATGGCGCCTTTCGTAAACAAATCATCCAACGACGAAAACGTTCCTGGCCAGAATCTCGGCAAAGCGTCCAACTACGACGACGCTGCCAACCAAGGCTTTTTCGTCCGATCCTCAGTCGGGGGGGCACCGCTTGTTGTACCGTGGTGGAAAGGGCAGGGCAGCCCGATCGATTTCACGGGACAGGGCGCGCGCGACTGGCTCACCAATCAACTGCAGCAGCTCGTCGATAGCAGTAAAGTCCCAACCAAAGACGGCGGCACTGAACCTGCCGTCGCAGGATTCAAAACCGACGACGGCGAAACGGGGAATGGACCGAACACATACATCCCGGTCACGGCGAACTATGTCGACGGTCGCACTGGGATCGAAATGCGCAACGGTTACTGCGTTGAATATCACAAGACAGTTTGGAATGTTCTCAAGGAAAATGGAATCCTATTCGCCCGCAGCGGATTTGTCGGATCGCACGCCTTCCCTAGTTCGTGGGCTGGCGATAACGAACCCAACTTCGGACCAAATGGATTACCGAGCGTGATCACCGCCGGCCAGTGCGCCGCTATGAGCGGGTATGCGATCTGGGGGCACGACGTCGGGGGCTATCAGGATACGAACCCCAGCCAATCGCCTCCCAATCTGTTCATGCGCTGGACTCAGTTCGGATGCTTCTCACCGATTATGCAAATGCATCGGCAGGTCGCAAAAGGAAAGCAATATCCCTGGCGGTATGGGGACGACGCCCTCAACAACTTCCGCTTCTTCGCGAAGCTGCACACCCAACTGTTTCCTTACATCTACACTTACGCGAAGATCGCAAGCCAAACCGGACTGCCGATCATCCGCCCCATGGTGCTTATGGATCAGACCGATGCGAACACATTCGGCCTGCAACACGTCTATCACTTCGGCAATGAGTTTCTCGCAGCGCCCGTCATCACGCCGAACTCAAACAGCCGCCAGGTCTACCTACCGTCAGGCAACTGGATCGATTTCTGGAACAATACGAGGCACAACGGTCAGCAGAATTTCAATTGGACGAACGCAAATCAATCTCAATTCCCTTTGTTCGTGCGCGAAGGCGCCGTAATCCCTATGCTCCTCGGCGATACGGATTCGCTCTGTGACACCAATTACGTCAACAACGCGGATGTCAAGTCCTGGGATGATGATCTGCTGTTCCGCATTTATCCAGCGGGCCGCTCCGGATTCATCGTCTACGACGGAACCGATCTGCAATGCGACGCTACGGGATTGCCGCCGAAGATTACGATTTCATCGAAAACACGCCGGATCGAACTTCAAATCCTCAGTGATCCTCCCGCCGCCGTGAGACGAAACGGTGCCGCGATGACGCAATTTTCTTCCCAGGCTACCTTCGACGCTGCCGCGGAAGGCTGGCGAACTGATTCTCATGCTCGCCAAGTCTTCATAAAATTCCTACATCCAGGGGCAATTGCGACCATAGAGTTCTAAGCCAAGAAACTGCCAGCCTGCGTGCAGCGCCGCTCCCGACTCGTGGAGTTGTGCCTGTTCGACGAGAGCCAGAGATTTGGTTCGGTTAGTGTACTTGATCGTTCACTATTTTGAATTTGCAACTGTCGAGAGTTTTTTGGCCACTTGTTCGAAAGGGGCGTTTCCCGTTACGTTGATGGCTTGGTCACTTCACGGGGAATACTTCCCACCAATCGTTTCCGGACCCCGTGCCTCTTGGCCGACCAAATAGGTATCAAGCTCCCCAGATGCGACAGGCCGACGCGTCATCCACCGGGCTTCTCGGGATTAATCCTAATAAATTCCCTGAGCGGCATTGCCCATGAAGGAGTCTTCGACCCACCCACTCCAGAGCTAATAGGCACCGAAAAATCATGGGTTATCATGAGCCATGTTTCCCTACAACGCCGAGCTCCTCGCCGCTCTTCAGACCAACCCGCAAACTATTTCCGACGTTCTTCAAATTCTCCAGATCATCGATACTACTTGCGTCGACGCGGATGGTCTGAAATGGTTCAACTGGCTCTATTCACAGGTGACACAGGCCGTCGAAGCTCGCGTCGCAGCTGGTGGATTCACAGACTCTGCGTGGCTCGCCCAACTCGACATACAATTTGCAGATCTTTATTTCTCCGCGCTCAAGTCCTCACTCTCGGGTCGGACCCTACCCGCTTGTTGGCAAATCTTATTCGATAGCCGCAACCAGGGTTCAATAGCCCGAATCCAGTTCGCGCTGGCTGGGATCAACGCCCACATAAATCACGACCTGCCTGAAGCCATCGTCGCCACTTGTCAGGTCACCGGCACAACTCTAGATCACGGCGGAACGCACTATAGCGATTACACTGCACTCAATTCTACACTTGAGGGCATTGTTGAATCCGCCAAGGGCACACTGAATGTTCGGCTTCCCGGCGGGGCACTTCCGCCAATCTCTCATCACGCAGACACACGCGCCGCCTGGAGGGTACGCGCTGCTCGGCAATCCGCGTGGCAAAATGCT
>Ga0157375_10003310_pt1 | contig 13955 bp, 8 predicted proteins | sample M35metaG_FD_115311 | JGI IMG/M metagenome (GOLD analysis project Ga0157375, IMG submission 115311) | Miscanthus rhizosphere microbial communities from Kellogg Biological Station, Michigan, USA - M3-5 metaG | ecosystem: Host-associated > Plants > Roots > Rhizosphere > Soil | place: USA: Michigan...
CGACGCTCGGGTGTGCTTCGCCCGCAGGAGAGAGCGAGAAGGCGAAGCCCTTCGGATCGATGATTGTGCCGGTCGCGCTGATGCGCATGCCGAACATGTCGCCACGCGCGTCGAGCTGATCGAGCGTGAAGGGCGCAAAGCGGTTCTTTTGATCCATGAAGCCAACGACGAACTGATTTCCGTCCCAGGCTGCGCTCGGATTGTACTGGTTTCCGATCCAGGGAGTCATGTTAAGCGACGACCCAAGCGACCCGTCAGCGTTGATGATTCGCGCGACGAGATCAGTCTCGACGCCGGAGGTTAGCTCCTGTGACTGAACCACAATCGCGGTCGTAGGGCCGGCGGCCATGGCCATCTTAAAGATGCCGTTGCCTCCCGATGTGAAATAGGTCCCATAGGCGGTAAACTCGGGCAGATGCGTCCCGTCGGCATTGACGAAGGCGGCCTGCGTGGTGGCAGCGGGATTGTCATGCGTGGCGTTGTTCTGGTAGGCCACGAGCCAGCGCCCGCCCAAGGACGCGACCGCCAGCGAACTCGTAAAGTTGCCGCCAATGGCCAGTGGCGGGGAATCCAAGACCACACCATCCGTGCCGCGTACGCGCGTCGCGAAAGTTGTGACGGTCTCGCAGTTGAAGCCGCACTGGTGGCCTGCGACGAGAAAGACATCGCCCAGCGCCGCGGCATCCACCGGCCCAAACCCGGGCATAAGAAAGAAAGGAGCGGCATCGACGAGCGTGCCGTCCTGCAACACCCGCTGGCCGACGATCCCGCTTCCGTTATCCCAGATTGCAAGATAGAGCGCGCCGTTCCAGGCGATCGAGGGCGTGCCGGGACCGCTCGTGCTGTTACCCATTTCCAGCGCGATAGGTGCGCCAGTCGTAGGATTGCCGCTGAGGTCCAGCGGCTGGATCATGATCCGGTTGGTCGAAGAGGTGTCGCTGCGCCAAATCGTCATCGCGCCCGTACTCCCGATGATGGTGTCCGAGAGGACTTGCATCGGGGCGCTCGTCGAAAGCGTCTGGTTGGCACCCGCCGTGTTCGTCGGAGGGATTGCGGCCGAGAACACGTCGTACTGTTGGAGGGTGTCGAAAGGTGCGGACCAGACGAGCTCAACCCCGCCGCCGGGCAACCCGGCTGAGGGACCAGTCATAGGGCCCGGGACAAAGACGCCACCTGGATCCAACACTGCGCCCCCAGTCGTGACTCGGGCCACTCTGACCGCGTTGTTGAATCCCCAGGTCACTCTCCAGTTGGTACCGTCCCACGCCACGCTTATGGCAGTGAACGCCTGCGGCGCATTTTTTCCCGAGATCACAAGTCCTCCGCCATCGAGGTTCACGCCGGCCGTGCTGATACGTGATCCTTTTACCTTGAGAATGTATTGGGGTGGGAGTTGATCGGCCCAGGTGATGAAAAACTGGCTGCCATTCGAAGCGAGCCCCGAAAGGCCATAACCAGTTACAAGCGTAGCCGGAACCGTGTCGAGTGGGTCAAGGTTCTGATCAAACCTGAGACCGAACGTGTCGTAGAAGTCGGTCCAGGTAAAGAGGTACACACCTGCAGCATAGGCGAGATGGAAGTTGGACCGCAGGTAGTAAGTGGAAGTTATGATCGTCTTAGGAGGTTGCACGACCGCTCCAGCAGAGGTAACGCGCAGTAATTCGATAGCGCTGGAAGAATCACTCGTTTGGTACACGAGGACCCAGTCGGTTCCGTCGCTCGCGGCAGCCCAGGCCAGACCGACCGGGGAGACACCGCGAATCTTGATCGGTGTCGCATCCAGCACCTGCCCGGCGGCTGACACGCGGACGGCTTCGAGGGACTTCTGGTAGTAAAAGCCGGTCCCGGAAAGATCGTAACTCTCGAAGAGGACGAGCCAGTTCGTGCCGTTCCAGACAACCTGCGGATTGTCCTGCGAAGCCGCCTCCTGCGTGATCACAAAGGACACGGTATCGATCGGGTTACCCGACGCGTCGAGGCGCATGCCATAGATGTCGTGGGCCGTCTCGAATTCATAGAAAGGCGCACCCGCCGGGTAGGACCGCTTGTCCGACCAGACCACGAGCATCATGTTCCCACCCGCTGCGATGACCGGGACCGTCTGGTCCGATGTTGCACCCGAGATCGCATCGTCACCGGAGAGAAAACGCGATGGAATGAGCGACGCAGACTGTGCCAGAGAGCCCAGAGTCAAGAATCCGAGAACCATGAGCCCGATGTAGAACCGAATGTTGCTTTTCATAATAATACTCCCTCTGAGTATGAAGCACCCGCAGCACAACATCCGCTAATCGGAATCTGCGTTAGGCTGTGCATATCTTGCCTATTTTCTACGCCGTCTTGTCGGCGCGATGTTCGAGTAATCAGAATAGCCCCGGTTCGACCTGGCCATGATTCGGAAACCATGGATCTGACCTCATTTCGTTAGGCTAAACGTGGTCCCCACGCTGTGAGTTTTGAGCACGGGAATCCTTTTAACCGGAACACCGCACTAGTTACATGACGGCATCATCGGCGGAAAGCAGCCAGCTGGATCAGTAAGCTCAACCGTGTGTTCCCCGGACGTCGGGTTGTTGATCGAGAGTTGGGCCTTGTTGCCATTGATGGTCACGGGCGTGGGGTTGCCATCGACTGTGATTGTGACCTGTTCCCCAGAGTGGCTCGTGTTAGTGAGAGTAAGCTTGGCCTGCAATTTGTTGCCGCCCCCACCGGGCTTGCAGCGCACCTGGAAGGAAACCAGGTCTCCGCATGGAATCCCGCCCCCGCTGTTACCCCGCACGCTGACCGCCAGCAGTTTGTTTACCCCGCCGATCTCAGTTGTTGGGGCGTAAACCGTTTCGCCGTCGTTGCTGAAGGAGACCGGCCCTGCGATACCTGCCGAAGGTCCCGTGATTGGCAAAGTCCAGAGGACGGAGCCGTCGGCAGCATTAACGGCGACCAACTTTCCGTTCACCCCAAAGGAGAAAACAGTCCCGAAAACAATCACGCTACCGTCGGGTGACACGGTCGGAGCCACGGGGAAGTTACTACCCGCGACGCCGTCAACTTCCCACCGCTTCTGACCAGCCGCAGTAAGCGACCAGAGATTGGAATAGGAGTGGAAAATATAGATCGTCCCATCCGGTGCGACGCTCGGTCCGATAAGGGTGCCGCTGGGGAAGGGGAAGGTAAAAGCCCAGTCACGCGATCCGTCTGGATTGTAGTCGTAGAGGACGCCAAAGTCATGCACCAGAGCATCGCCGTTAGGAGAAGCGATCGGGCGCGAGATGCCGCTGAACGAAACGCACCAGAGCAGGCTGCCATCCAGATCCAGCGCATTCAACCCTTCACTGAATCCGTTGCAACCCGGCACGACATCCTCAGCGAAATAAAGCCGGATCGGAGTCAGCGGAACTGTCGTTAGGCCAGTGCCGTCAAAGTTAACATATCCAGGCTGATTCCAGATTAGTTGTCCGCTCGGAGTCAGTGAGAGCGCACCCAGTCCGCCGCCGTCCGTTACAGCGTAGATGTTGCCATCCGCACCGACCGTGGGTCCCGCCATCAGTCCCTGGCCGCCCGGTGGCTCCTTAAAACTCCAAAGTAATTGGCCAGCCGGCGTGTAGGCAAAGATCGTGCCGCCTGAGCCGGAGTAAACCGTCCCATCCGGGCCAACGTCAACCGCCTTTGGGTCGGAGGAAGCCTTTGTCCAAATGATCTGCCCGGCCGGCGAAATCGCATAGAGATCGTCAGAGTGAATGTAGATGTCGCCACTCGGCGCCACTCGAGGTGCAGCCGTCTGTGGAGTGTAGGCGAGGTCCACGCTCCAGATTATCTCGCCGCCAGATTGAGCGGAGGCAACGCTCCCGGCTCCCAGGACAAACGCGAGCAAACAACACCAAACCAGCAAAGCACCCGGTTTTTTTAGGAAGGTGCGGTTGCGGGTCTGGAGTGGATCGAGGACATGGAGGACAAGAGGTTGGAAGGGAAGAGGAGTTTTCATATTGACCGGCGAATTGGATCGGTTTCCCGACCAAGGAGATGATTAGCCCTCGCGACGGCCCGGACAATTTCGCAATAGTTACACGGTTGAAACCTTCCTCACCAGCCGTGGTGAGGACCGTCACACACCAAAGCGGATAAACCTACGGAAGCTGATAAAACTCGACCAGCGCGACGCCGGTCGTGTTGTTCTTGCCGGCCACAATCGCGGTGTATGCGCCCGGCAAAAGCGTCGCCGCGATCGCTGACTCGCGGTCGTCGGTCGGCGCCAGTTGGGCGGCCATAATTTCACTTTCCTGGGTGTCGCGCCAATTGTCGTTGCTCGTGACGTTTCCCCCGTTGGCATCGTGCAATTCCAAAGTCGGATCCTGCAACGCGCCGGCCATCGCGACATCGCCTAACGACGGTCCGATGGCGCGCGCCACGAGGTTGACCGGATCGGGTCCGGTGATGATAACGCCGCCGATCATGACGTCATCGCCTGTTCCCACCTGTCCGCGAGTCGAGATATTGACCACGTTTGCCTCGGACGCCTGATCGAGATCGTAAACTTCGGCTAGGCCAACTCCAATGCCGCCACCCACGCCGCTGACAATGGCCGTGTACGCTCCCGGCGCGAGGGTTTGGACGATGGCCGATTCGAGATTGTCGGTCGGCGCCACCTGCGAGCCTTCGATCTCGGCTTGCTGGGTGTCTTTCCAGTTATCGTTCGTCGCCAGCAAAATGCCGCCTGCGCCGTGCAGCTCCAGTTTTGGATCGGCCAATGGGTTGGGAATCTCAGCCGCTGCCAAAGAGGGACCGAGCCCGCGCACGATCACCTTTTTGGTCGAGCCGCTCGGCCCGGTAATGATGAACCCCGCGATCAATACATTATCGGAGGTCCCAACCGGCAGGCGAGTGGAGATGTTGCCGAGATGGTGATTTGTCCCGCCAGTCGGAGTCAGGAGGAACGGTTGCTCGACTAAGTTGTCGGTCGTTCCTTGGGCCAGGATTTGCCCCGCAGTGTTGATCCCCTTGGCAGAGGTCAGGATTTGCAGGAAGGTGTCGATATAAGTGTTGAGATTGATGGGGGCACCGCCGGGCAGCAACCGGAAAGGCCCTTCACCCGTAGCAGTCGAGTTACCAATGATCGTGCCTGAATCGTTAATCCCGATCGCATAACTGTTGTTCGAGCCGCTGACCGCGCCGAGATCCGTCATCGGCCCGCCACTCATGAGAAAGGCGTGCGCGGCCGCATCGTTAGGAACAAAACTCCAGCCCACGACTTCCCCGAGCCCGTTGATCGCACGCCCCCGTGATTCGGATCCGCCAAGCGTGCCGAGATCATTCATCTGCCCGGCCGTGTAAAGAAATGCGTGCGTCTCGAACTCATCCGTCACGCTCCAGCCAGTTACTTCGCCGGCAGCGTTGATTGCAATCCCATGGCTGTAATTCGCAAACTGGCCGATAGCGCTAATGTTGCCCAGGTCCGTCATCTGACCGTTGGCGTAGATAAAGGCGTGATCCGGGCGCGGAAATGTTGTTCCGGATTGGACCGTGTCGCTCCAGCCGGTGATTTGGCCGGCGTCGTTGATTCCGGTGGCATAACTGGTCGCACCCCCCGGTAACGTCCCGAGGTCGATGACCTGGCCATTCGACCAAAGAGTCGCGTGAGTCAGGCCATTAGCGAGCTGGCTGTCGCCAACTGCGTCACCGGCAGCGTTAATCGCCACTGCTTCGCTGAAATCGCCACCCAAGGTTCCGAGATCCATTAGTGGGCCGGCAGGAAGAAGCGCTGCGTGCGTCGTGCTCCCATTGAAGCTGGCGTAGCCAACCACCTGTCCCGACGCGTTTACCGCCAGGGCCTGCAACGAGGGCGGCAAGCCTGCCACCGAATATGCCGGCCCCTGCGCCGGCACAGGAGAAAGCGCGGCCAAAAACATCGCCGCGGAACCCAAAATACAAATACACCTACGATGACATTTGAAAGACCGCTTTTTCATTTTCGACCGTGATTTTGGCCTTCCAGGAAGCACATACCAGACCCGCGAGCGCCCAAAGCCACCCCATAAGCTGTCCCTGAGTGCGTCAAGCAGGGACCTTTCGATGTTCTCAACATGACAGTTAAGGTTAGTCTGTCGAGCGTCTTTAAATCGTAAAAGGCGATTGCGCTTCGAACTTCGGGTTAGACGCGCCGACGACGTAGTAATTTGGCGTCTGATCCGATGGCATCTTCGACACGATTACGTCACGTAGCTTGCGATAATTACCCTTAAATTTCCCGCCATTCCAGACCTTGCGCAGAGTGCCCGTGAAGAGGCCGTTCTCATCGCCATCCCGCGATGTCTGATTGTCCATGCAGCCGGAAATGAGGAGTATGCTTGCTCTTACCTTCGTTTTCTCCGCGGCGGGATGCTTCTTCTGGATGTCGCGGTAAAGTTTGGCGTGCGCGTTTTGCACCGCCCGAGCTACCACGGTCGGCATGGCGCGAATGCGTGGACCGCCGGAGATAAAAGGCGGGATATTTCGCAGCACCGTTCCGCTATGACAGCTATCCGAAAGGACCACGATCCGCACCGCAGCCTTAAACTTTCCCCAGAGCTCGTAGAGTTCGTCGTCGATAAACTGGCGATCGTGGCACACCCAGGTCTCATCCATCCGGTCTTTCTCGTCGCCATTCGTGTCGTCGACCTGCCCACCATGACCAGAGTAGGTAAGGAAAAAGAGATCGCCGGACTTTAATTTCTTGCTTGCCTCGAGGATGGCATCGGCCACGGCCTCGGCGGTAGCCGCCTTCGTGAGGAGGATTTTGCTCGACTTGAATTTCTTCTTCTTCGCCAAAGCCAGCATGTCCTTGGCATCCGCCTCGCAGGCGGTGAGCTGGCCGTCCCACCCTTCATACTGGACAGGGTCGACCCGATTGAGACCGATGTGAACCGAGATACCTTGCGACATAACAAATTACCTCCAAATCGTGCGCTGTAGTGAAGCGGGTGGTCAGCCACTCGTTCGCGCCAGCGTAGGTGTCGCGTAAAATGCCGTCAAGACGCTTATTGCTGTGACTTATCGGCGGTCGCGTGAGCCAAGCTTCTTCTCCTTCTGCTCATGCTCCGGCTCGTCATCGTCATCGTGATCGTGATCGTGATCGTGATCGATTATGACGCGAGCACGAGAAAAAACGCCCCCGCGCTCGAAAGCGCGAGGGCGTCCCCCTCCAAAAAATCGAAATGCCAGCTTAGTCGTGGTCGATTTCGTAAACCTCGATCAGAGCAATACCCGTCGAGTCATTCGCTCCCGTGACGACCGCGGTGTAAGCACCGGGCTCGAGCCGCACGAGGATGCTGGCTTCGCTCGGGTTCTGCGGCGGAATCGTCGTCGCGATGATATCATCGGAGTTTGATTCATCCTGCCAGTCGTCATTCGATCGCAACTCGGTTGCACCGCTCATGAGTTTCAGGACCGGGTTCTGCAACGCCGGAGTCACGCCCTGGCTCGCCAGCGAAGGTCCCAGCGCCCGAACGAGGACCAGCTTCGGCCCTCCGGTGATGATGAAGCCTCCGATAAGTTGTCCCTGACCCGTGTTGACGAAGCCGCGGGTAGAAATGTTCGCGAGGTGATTCTCCGAGGACTCCTGCGGGGCGCGGAAGAAATAGGTCACGCCCGAAAGGGTGAGATCACCGAGCTGCGCGCCATGCCCAAACGTCAAGTTACCTGTAACGGCTTCCCCGCTCAGGAAAGTGAGCGCGAAACTCGCATTCGGATGATCGTCGTTGAGGTCTTCATTGAAATCCTCCAAGTCATCCGCGTCCTGGCCGTGATCATCACCCGGAGGATCGTCATCCCCATTTTTGTTGGTGATGGCGGATGCGTTGGTTGACGATCGACTAATCGTCCCAAAACCGCCCCGAACCGAGCTTCCATCGACCGCAATCAGGAAAATACGATTCTGCGCGTCGACAACGAGCTTGACCTCCAAGGCCGCACCCGAAGTACTCTGGGCCGTCCCCGTGAAACGTCCCGGGATGTCATCGCTCGGCCCGAAACTCGACGTCCGAGTTACCGTCACGGTCTGACCCGCGACCGTAGCCGTGAGGGAGTCATCATCAAGACCTGGCGCATCGTCGTCATGCAACGAACCAGCGATGGTGGCGCCATTGCTGGCGACTACGGAAAAGGTGCCGTCATCGGCAATGTCTCCTCCAGCGAAGCTGGCCGTGCTTGTCGCGACGTCGAAGACGTAGACGGATATGGCATGATTGCCTTGGACAAAAAAGACTGCTTTTCCGCCGCCATTGAGGTCGGCCTCAAAGAAACCGCGGTGGCTTTCTTCAGCAAACCCCGGCACTGCGAAAGCGAGCAGCACACCGAGGAACATTAGGATTCGGCTGACAGTTGTTTTCATATGCCGCAAGGTTATGGGGCCTCCTCAAAGTTCGCGAACCGGCAATAGTTACTCGCTTGTAACCTTTTACGACGCCGTCGTTAGGTTGGAAAGGGCTGTTGCCTCTCCGTCCGTTCGTTAGGCGCAGTCTGTGCCCACTCGCCTCTAGCCTGGCGGCATCGACTCACGCGCCGCAAGCAAATAGGTTTCCAACGCCGCCCGGTCGGACGGCTTTAGCCCGGCACGTGGCGCCATGATCCCAATATAATGCCGCCATTGCGCCGGAGAATAATGCGCGATCGTGCGCGCGACGTGACACTCCGTACAGCTGGTAGTGTAGATCTTGCGACCCCTCTCCAACGTCCAAATGTCCCCGGCCTGTCCCGCCTTCGTACCTGCCAAGGTTTGGGCCGTCGGGAAAGCGACAGTCGGGTTGGATTGACAACCGGTCAGGAAAGCAAGGCAAACCGCGCTCAATCCTGATAAGAGATTCCTGGTCATGACTAGAAACTAAAACCGAAGATCAAGCGCGTCTGAAAATCGACTTCTGAGGCAATGTCGGTGAGTTGAACAAGTGGCGTTACGGTTGCCCACCAGTTGCCGTGCCGATAGGACAGGTTCGGACCGCCATAGACGACTGAATCCTCTGCCTCCGACCAGTCGGGCAGGTCGATTTCGTGCAGTAGCTCTGCTCCAAGCAGGAAAGCAGGCGAAGCCTCGTAGCTTACCCCAAATGTCTGAGAAAATTCGCCGCCTTTTTCTTCCAGTCGATCCCCTTCCCAAACCGCTTCTATGGTCGCATTGTATCCGAGGACGATGCGGCCAATGTTTTTCTGCAGGATTACCTTCGACTCCAACTCGAGTTCCTCTGGACCACCGCGCACTTCTTGATAGAGCGCCGTCCCGAGCAGGTCGGTAGTCGGATTGCTTAGATTGTAGATCAACTCGATCGCAGAGGATTGATAGCTAAAGCCATGCTCGTTGGCTCCCGGATCCTCGCGATAACCCCAATCCGCCAGATAGATGCCCATCTGCAAGTGATCGGTCAGGCCAAACTCAAGCTCATGCCGGAAGTCGAGGCTGTTAAAATCACGCTCCTCCTCGGGGCTGGTTTTCCACGTCACCCAATTCTCCGATTCCAAGCTTCCGGGCGCTGCCGTGGTGGCTTCGTAGACATAGGTGAAGCGACGCGCACCCGCTTCGACGCCAACCGGTGGGACGAGGCAGACCGCAACAAAACACACCGCAATGAGCAAACTTGAGCCGGGCCGGATTTTTCGCATGGGCCCGACCGTAGCAGCCGATTAAATATCGCGCTGCCGCAGCGTTGCCAATTTTTAGCGGACGGTTGCGCGTCCCTGCACGGCGGCGGGGCGGAGGAACAAATGTCCCCCGCCCCAGTTAGCGCGACTTACGGAGTGGTGTCCTACTGCACCACGATTGATTGGACACTTGTTCCTTGGCCGCCGCGGTTGTCGAAGACGGTGAGCGAAATTGTGTATGTCCCGGATCTTGAGAAGGTGTGGAAGGCGGTTTCGCCGAAGTAGACCCCGCCATCACTGAAGTGCCACTCTCGGTTGCCGATCGTTCCGTCCGGATCATAGGAGCCGTCGGAAGTGAGGGTAATACTGAGCGGCGCCTGACCAGTTTGCGGAGTAAAGGTGAACTTAGCAACTGGGTTTTGGTTCGGGGCCGTAATCTCTAGCGCGACTGTGTTACTCGTGGAAACGCCGAGGTTGTCCGTCACTGTAAGGGTCGCGACATACTTACCGGGCACGGTGTAGGTGTGCTGCGGATTAGCGCTGGTCGAGGTCGCTCCGTCGTCGAAGTTCCACAGGTAAGAGACAATCGAACCATCGAGATCAGTGCTGCCGGCCGAGCTGAAGTTAACCGTCAGAGGCGTGTTTCCGCCGTCCGGCGTCGCGGAAGCGACCGCGAGCGGCCACCGGTTGCCACCCGCCCCTCGGAATTGATAACCGATCCGATAGGAATCATATCGCTGGTTGAGCATGATTGAGCCGGTCAGCAGGGTCAGTCCATTACCAGCGGTGACATTCGGCCAGCTCTCCGCTATGGGGGACGCGGAAAAGACGAAACCCATCGGATCGACTTTGGCGCCATTAGACGTGACGCGGATGGCAAAGAGATCGCTCCGGGCGTCCAACTGATTGAGTGTAAACAAAGCAAATCGATTGATTTGGTCATTGTAGGCGACGACATAGTCCGTTCCATTCCAGGCCGCCTTCGGGCTGTACTGATTTCCGAGCCAGGGAGTCAGATTTACTGCTGGCTGATGAGTCCCATCCGCATTAACGATGACTCCAATTAGATCTGTCTCGACGGTCGAGGATAGAGGGGCTGATTGAAGCGCAAGGGCCTTTGTACCATCGGAAGCGACGGCGACGTCGACGATCCCATTTCCAGGCGCGGAAGACGGTCCGTAGATGAGGAAGGTGTTGCTCTTCGTCCCGTCGCTATTCACAAATGTGCCGTAGGTTGATCCGACAGGGTTGTCGTGGGTTGTGTTCGATCGGAACACGGCCAACCAGCGGTCGGTTACAGTCGTGAGCGAGACCGAGACACAAAACGAATTCCCCACCGTGATTCCGTTCGGATCGAGGACTGCACCAGTGTTTCCGTCCACTCTCGAGACGACGGGCACAATCAATTCGGGATTATTATTTACAAACTGGCGTGCGATGATCAGGAAAGTATTGCCGACAGCCGACACCTCAGTCGGCCCAAACCCTGGCATAACGAGGAAGGGAGCAGGATCGACCAGAGTCCCGTCCTGATTGATGCGCTGCGCCACAATCCCGTTGGCGTTTCCCCAGGTCGCGAGGTAGAGATTGCCATTCCATGCGACGGAGGGCGCCCCCGGTCCGCTGTTGTTTGGGCCGGAGTCGAGCTGGATCGGATCGCGCGTCAAGGCGCGGCCATTGAGATCAAGAGGCTGAGCCTTGATCCGCTGACTCCCTGCGATATCGCTGCGAAAAACGATCATCGCGCCGGTCGCACCGATTGCGGGGTCGTTCCTTGTCTCGGCCGGCGCCCCGATTCCGATTGATAGGTTACGCCCGGCGAGGTTATTCGAAGTGAGATGCGCGGAAAGAACGTTAAATTCATTTGCCTGGAGCACGCTCCAGACGACCTGAAGGTCGCCCGTTCCGGTCGAAGCCGTCGGGCCCGACATCGGCCCCGGAATCAAAATGCCACCGGGATCCAGCACGGTGCCGGCCGGGCTTACACGCGCAAGGTAGAGCTTGCTCATGGAAGCCCAGGTGACTTTGAAATTAGTTCCATCCCAGGTCACGAAAGCCGGCGTAAATGCATCGGGTTTGCTACTGTTATTCGAGATCACAACACCGCCTCCCCCGCCATCCAGAACCACCCCCGCGGTTGAAACGCGAGATCCGAACACCTGGTCGACAAAGGAGACCGGCTTTTTCCAAACGGCATAGAACTGAGTCCCATCCGAAGTGAGATCGGTTACGACCCCGCCGGTCACGATCTTGACCGGCGCCTGATCGAGAAGATTCAAGCTGGGATCAAAGCGAAGGGCCTTAGTGTCGGAAAACTCCGCCCAGGTGAAGAGGAAAACTCCATTGGCAAAAGCCAGCCTGAGATCGGACCGCAGGAAATAGGTAGAAGGCACAGCGACGGTAGGACCCTGCAGGACCGAACCGGCGGCGGTCACGCGCAAGAGATCCAGTGCACTATTCGAATCGCTCTCCTGAAAGGCCACAACCCAATCCGTCCCATCACTCGCCGCCGTCCAGGAATTGCCGGCTGGATTGACATTGCGGATCTTAATCGGGACTGGATCCAGAACCACACCGGACGCGGAGATGCGGACGGCTTCCAGCGAGTCCTCGAAATAGAAGCCGGTGCCGTTCACATCGACGCTGACAAACAAGACCAGCCAGTTAGTCCCATTCCAAACTACTTGCGGTTTGCTCTGCCGGGCGGCTTCCTGGGTGACGGGGATCGGAACACGATCGATCAACTTGCCGTTCGCATCAATCCTCGCCGCATAGATATCGCCGGAAGTCTCCCACTCAAACTGCACGAGCAAGCTTGCGGGCAGAGCGCGCTCATCCTGCCAGACAGCCAAGGTCATATTACCACCTCCGGCGATTTCGGGTGCGGTCTGATCGCCTGAAGCCAGGCCGATCGCTTTATCGCCGGTAATGAATTGCGGCGGGAGAATCGAAGAAGCGATCGCCGATTGCCCGGAAAGAAGCAAGCATGCGACGAGGATCGAGGAGAGGGACAACAGTTTTGTTTTCATAGTTAGTGTTGGGAAGGTTGATATGAATGCGCCTCATCACTGAGGTGGCCCGGAAGGAGGACTTTGGTGGTGAACATTAAGATCTGTCGAAAAAGACAAAGGGACTCGCGAAGTATTCTGGTTAGGCACCGACTCCGCTGGCCCGCTTCGCTTCCAAATGCTGCCTGGTACATCATCGATGTCCTGATCCTGTCCGCCGGCCCAGCTGTTCTCAGAGTCTAGGAACTCGAGGCAAAACCAGGCGGTGTTCGAGGGACGTTCCATCGTCCAGCTAATCCCTCCGTCACTTGTCCGGGCAATGTCTTCTATGCCGCCGATCCAAGCGGAGGTTGGACTGACCGCGAAGACGGAGAACGAAACGTCCAAGCCGGTATTCGTAGCGAGCGCGGCGCGCAACTCTCGATGCAGGTTCGCACCCGCCGCCTCAATCCCAAACGCGCTCCTCGGAATTCCAAGGAGCAAGATCACGAGGGGAAGAGTGCACAATAATGAGAACCTTCCAAGGGAGATTCGAGCAAGACAACCTTTCATTCCCCCCTGTAGTGTTGTTTCCATTTGTTCTCGATTCGTCTTGCAGGCGTGGCGAGGCGGTAAAAATAGAGCGGTTGTAACTTTTCTTTTTTCCCCCACCCGCCGCCAGCTCCACGGAGTCGTCGTAAAGACCTGAATGGCAGATTACTCACTGGTCTCGGTCGAGCACAGGGTCGCTACCTGATATTCATAGGTGGTTGCAGGCGAGAGCTTATTCAGCTTCAGGGAGGCACCGCTGCTTTGTTTGGTCTTCCATCGTGTGGTCCCAAGCTTGCGATACTGCAACGAGTAGGCTGTTGCTTCCGGGATCGCTGTCCAACTGATCTTGGCCGTGGAGGAGGTGATACTACTGGCTGCGATTCCGGTTGGCGGTTCACAACCCGGACTGACCGTCTCACAGAACTGGCAGATATCCGCCGCGATCGACGTAGACCAGACTTTCTGCGCGGTGTATTCCGCGTCTGAACTATGAGCCAAATCGTAACAACACATCCTGCCCGACGAAAGATCGCTCCGGCTGGTCGACCCGATCTATCTCTCTCGTATTATTTCTCACCTCGGGAGAGCGCAGACATGTAATCCTGCGCCCTCCTTTGGCGAAATGCTGCCTGTTATGGGCAGCGCAGGGTCTGGAACGTGATCGAGTCGGATAGCTTGGTCCGGCCGTTCTTAATGACTGACGCCGTCGCGGTCTCAACCATCTCGTCGGGATACAAGGTGGTGACCGTTGGGTTAGCGTCCGGCACAGTGTCCAGGACACCGTCACCGTTGAAGTCCCAGGCGTAGAGCACGCCG
>Ga0157375_10003312_pt1 | contig 13948 bp, 14 predicted proteins | sample M35metaG_FD_115311 | JGI IMG/M metagenome (GOLD analysis project Ga0157375, IMG submission 115311) | Miscanthus rhizosphere microbial communities from Kellogg Biological Station, Michigan, USA - M3-5 metaG | ecosystem: Host-associated > Plants > Roots > Rhizosphere > Soil | place: USA: Michigan...
ACCGCCAGGCGATACAGGTTTCCGAAAATTCCAAGTTCTTTATCTGCGGCCGCCCTGGGAAGATCTACCACATGACGGTAAACAAGTCGGCTTAGCATATCGTTCACCATTCCTCCCAAGCCAACCACGATCAATGGATAACTGTATTTCATGACACGTTTCCATAAGGCGGTATCAAATTCAAACCGTAGATCTTTGAATTCTTTCCATAATAACAAAAAAGTAAAAATGCTGCCGCATACGTTCCCAAGCAAATAAAAACTTATAGGGTCTGTATCATTGTAAATAAGTTTTATAAAACTGTCCGGATGGTTTTGGAGATATCGCGGTATGATACCAAGAAAAAGAACAACAACAAGGATGGTCATTATTATTCCTGCCACCCGGACAAATGCATATTTCCTTGGACGGCCTTCCTGCCTCAATCTTGCAAAAGGAAGCGTGGCAAGCGTATCGAAAAAAAGTATCCAGCACATCCACATTACATATTGAGGATGCTGATCCAGACCTGCCCAGTTGGAGATATCAGAGCGAAAAGAATAAAGACAGATCGAAAAAAGGATCGTTGAAAAAAATATCGAAAGTGAAAGTGTACTGTACAGTTGTTTGCGTTCTTCTTCCTGTGAAAAACGGAAATAAGCCGTTTCCATTCCATAGGTAAAAAGAACATTCAGGAAGGGAATAATGGCGTAAACCTGTGTAAGGTCGGCAGTAGTGCCCGGCTGCTTAAAAATAAACGGCAGCGACAAATTCATTAAATACCCCAGGAAACGATTGGCAATAGTTGGGATCCCGTACCACAGGGTTTGGCTTGCAAGTTTTTTTACACTCAAGAATAAAAGATTTCAACGCAAAAATAGCTTTTGAAAACCGATTTACTAAGTGCTTATAGTTTTTTAATGATATTACAACGCTTTATAGCTGTATGAGAGAAAGCGGCTATTGTGGTTTTGCAAACCTTGGATCAGTAAGCATCGCTGAATCGCTCAAGGTTTTTAAAAAATTGTAAAGGTCAGTTTTCTCATTATCCGCTAATGGAATTTTGTTGACCAAGAGGGGGTCAAGTGTTGGGCTGTTTTGTATTCCTGTTGAGTAGTGATTAAGCACCTGGAGTAGAGTGTTGAATCTTCCATCATGCATATAATTCGCAGTCAAATAGACATTCCGTAAGGATGGCACTTTAAATTTCAATGAATCTTCACTCTTTCCGGTAACCCTCATTCTTCCGTAATCATTTAAAAGCGAATCTACCGGCAAGCCAATGTTGCGATAACTATAGTCCGTAAACATCGGTTCTGGATGGCAAGTAGAGCAATTTGCCTGGTATAACTGATACCCATTTTGTTCCGAAGTCGTAAAGCTTGCTTGTCCTTTTTTATACAGGTCATATTTGGAATTGGAAGAGGTTATATAACCTGTAAACTGTGCCAATGCTCTTAAGATCCTGTCTTCCGTAACAACCGGGGTTCCGAATGCAGCTTTGAACATGTGCCGGTATCCTGAATCGCTGCCAAGCCGGAAAATGATGGTAAAGAAATTCTCTGCCATCTCATTATGCGTTAAGATGGGTTGAGAGGCTTCTGCATATAAAGACTTGAATTGCCCGTCCCAATGAAGTTCTTTCTGCCAGGCAAGATTGAAAAGTGGCGGAGCGTTTCTGAGTGTGTGTGAGAAATTATAACCATGACTCCTGTCGTGTTCATACGTACCGAAAATAGCGATCTCCTGGTGACAGGACGCACAGGGGAAACCGGTGTCACGGGAGAGGCGACCGTCATAAAATAATTTTCTTCCCAATTGAAATCCTTCCTCTGTCAATGGGTTGTCTTCAAAGCGATAAACCGGCTGTGGGAAGCCGCCGGGAATTACCTGTTCAAGTGAGGTTGTGATATGAACGATATCATGTTTTTTACAAGAACCGACCAGGTATGAAACGATGAACACTGATGCAAACAGGATAAGTATGGTGAGCCATTGTCGTTTCATAAAATACACTGTGAAATTACACTTTTTTATCGGCGCTAATACTCACCGGGTCTCAGTTTCCTTCGATAAGACTTGGTTTCTGCATTTCTTTTTTTCCATTCCAGTCTTTTTTCTTTTACTTGTTTGCCAGGTCTTGTCGCTATCCTGGCTTTTTTCTTTTTTAAACCATCATATACCAGTTGATTTATCTTTTCGATCACTTCTTCTTTATTGGCCAGTTGTGTACGATGTGTTTGTGATCTTACCAGCAAAAAGCCTTCGGCATTGATACGGTTAGAGAGTTTTTGAATGAGGAGCTGCTTTTGATCTCCAGTTAATAAAGAAGAAGATTGAATGTGAAATAAGCCGATAACAGCCGTTTCTACTTTATTTACATTTTGCCCACCTTTGCCACCACTGCGGGTAGTTTGAAATTTTATTTCGTTGCTTATGTCTGTCATTTGAAATAATAAAACACGAATTAAAACGAATTACACAAAGGTCAAAGTTTTTATTTTCAGAAAAAATTCGTGTAATTAGTCTAAAATTCGTGTATTAAATGCGGGCAGTCATACAACGTGTAACCAGAGCCAGTGTAACGATTAAAGGAAAAATAAATGGGCAAATTGAAAATGGCCTTCTTGTATTCATGGGTATTGAAGATGCTGATACCGATGAAGATATCGAATGGCTGAGCAGCAAGATCGTCAACCTGCGCATTTTTAATGATGAAAAGGGAGTAATGAATATTTCGGTAAAGGACATCGCCGGGAACATTCTTTTGATCAGCCAGTTTACTTTACATGCCTCTACAAAAAAAGGGAATCGCCCTTCTTACATCAAAGCAAGTAAGCCGGATATTGCGATACCTATCTATGAAAAAATGATCGAGCAATTATCAATTGATCTTGGTAAGCAAATTCAAACAGGGATCTTTGGTGCAGACATGAAGATAGAATTGCTCAATGACGGCCCAGTGACCATAGTGATAGACACCAGGAACAAAGAGTAATTTAAACACGAATTTTAAGCGAATTACACGAAGGTGGTTCATATTAAACCACGAATTTTAGACGAATTACACGAAGTGGCCGACATTTTTTTAAAAGAAGAATCCTATAAAATAGTGGGAGTTTGTATGGAAGTCCATAGGGAATTAGGCATGGGTTTCAAAGAGGCGGTTTACAAGGATGCATTAGAACTAGAATTCAAGGCCGCTGAAATTCCCTTCACAAGGGAAAAATCATACACCCTCCGATATAAAGGGAAGATCCTACCAAGAAAATATTTTGCGGACTTCGTAGTTTTTAATTCAATCATATTGGAAGTGAAAGCCACGCCGGTTATCATTAATCCTTTTGTATATCAAACGATCAATTATTTAAAAGCATCGGGAATCAAGCTGGGCATAATAGCCAACTTTGGTAACAAATCGCTCGGCTACAAACGGGTAGTATTTTAATTCGTGTAATTCGAAATAATTTGTGTTATTGCTGAACTCCGATCTTTTCAGTAAATCTCTTTCCTCCCTGCAATTCCAGCATCATAAAAACAAACTTTTCTTTGGCAGGAATGGTAAAATTATAAGAAGACGCTTCTATGTTCGCTTGCTCGACAAACCTGTTGCCACTGGCTGTCCAGACAATGATCTTGTTAATATTCTTATTGCTTTGAATTGTGATTTGCTTTCCATTGGTTAAAACACGGAAAGGCTTGCTCCCTGATCTCTCTGCAGGAGATAATTTATTGTTTGGGCCGCCTGGGTCCTGGGCCATTGAGGAGCCGACAAAGCATGTAAAGAATGCGATTACCGCTAGTTTGCGGATAACTGGATACATCATAGAATACCAAATTGGGTCAGTAAAGATTTTTTGTAGTTTCCAGAAAGGGCGAGGAACGTCTCAAACGGCAATAATCATGCTATATTGCACCAATCAATAAAAAATTTTGTTATGACTTTGCAGGAAGCACAGCAAAAAATAGATCAGTGGATCAAATCGACAGGGGTTCGTTATTTCAGTGAGCTTACCAATATGGCAATACTTACCGAGGAAGTGGGTGAAGTAGCCAGGCTGATGAGCCGTATGTATGGCGACCAGTCCTTCAAGGAAACTGACAAAGACAAAAACCTTTCGGATGAACTGGCTGATGTTCTTTGGGTGCTGATCTGTATTGCCAACCAGACCGGGGTTGACCTTACTCAAGCCATGCAAAGAAATTTTGAAAAGAAAAATACCAGGGATGGGCAAAGACACCAGGAAAATGAAAAATTAAAGTAATCCGGGCTCACCGTTAGAAGTAACTTCTTTTGGCACTATGTGTGATTAATTATTTGCATGACCATATTTCCTTTTATGTCACCAAAAAGAACATGGAAAGTCATTAAATGCTCCTTTGCCGATTTCTTTGACAATAATGTTTTAAAGCTCAGTGCATCACTGGCTTTTTCAACTATATTTTCGTTACCGGGTCTGCTTATTATCATTATCTGGATAAGTGATCTCTTTTACCGCAAGGACGTTGTAGAAGGCTCATTGTATGGGCAAATAGCAAAATTCGTAGGAAAGGATGCGGCTGAAAGTATCCAGCAAACCATGGAAAATTCTTTAACGGGTACGAGTAATCATTTCGCAACGATCGTAGGATTGGTCTCCCTGATCATTGGCGCTACCAGTGTATTTGGCGAAATACAGGATTCTATTAACAGGCTTTGGAAATTAAAAGCAAAACCACGAAAAGGAAGAGGCTTGTTCAGATTCATAATTAATCGTCTCCTTTCTTTTTCAATGATCATAAGTCTCGGGTTTATTTTGCTTGTTTCTCTTATTGTTAACGGAGCAATGGATCTGCTCGTCAATCATCTCCTGAAAAATTTTCCAAGCGTAACAGTTATTGTCGCGTATATCATCAATATTGTGGTAACGTTCCTGATAACCGCTTTTGTCTTTGGTCTCATTTTTAAAGTGCTGCCGGACGCACGCATTCAATGGAAACACGTAAGAGTAGGAGCTTTTACGACAGCCTTTTTCTTCATGGCCGGAAAATTTCTGATCAGTTATTATCTTGGACATAGTACAATGTCAACCGCCTATGGTGCCGCCGGCTCAGTCATTGTCGTACTGTTATGGGTATACTATTCTTCTGCTATTCTTTATTTCGGCGCCTCATTTACCCGCGAATATGCGGTGGAAATGGGTTCACAGATCTATCCTAATAATTATGCAGTTTGGGTTGAACAGGTTGAAGTGCAATCAAAAAAATCGCTGGCAGAAAATACCTAATGCTTTGACGGTTTCCGTAAGGACCGTGAATCCTGAGACATGACAGAAAGAAACAACTCACGATTGTCGATTGACGATTCACGATTCACGTCTCACGATTGACGATTATCTTTGCGCCCTATGGCAACAGACAGTAACAAATTCCAGTCAATTATTTCGCATTGCAAAGAGTATGGATTTATTTTCCCCAGCAGTGAAATTTACGAAGGCCTGCAAGCCGTGTATGATTACGGCCAGTGGGGAAGTGAATTGAAAAAAAATATCAGGGATTACTGGTGGAAGAGCATGACCCAATTGCATGAGAACATCGTGGGTATTGATGCCGCCATTTTCATGCATCCCACCACCTGGAAAGCCAGTGGGCACGTTGATAATTTCAACGACCCGATGATCGATAATAAAGACAGCAAAAAAAGATACCGTGTTGATCATTTGATCGAGGCAAAAGCTGAAGAGATGAGGAATGAAGGCAGGCAGGATGAAGCGGATGGCCTGCTGAACGATATGGATAAGCTGCTCGCAAAAGATGATTTTGATGGATTGAGACAGCTTATCATTAACCAGGGAATAAAATGTGCTATCAGTAAAACAAGTAACTGGACGGAGGTACGCCAATTCAATTTAATGTTCAGCACTCAAGTAGGAAGTGTGAGTGATGAAACCAATGAGATCTATTTGCGACCGGAAACAGCACAGGGGATCTTTGTAAACTTTTTGAATGTACAGAAAACAGGTCGCCTGAAAATTCCTTTTGGTATCGCACAGATTGGAAAAGCATTCAGAAATGAAATTGTAGCAAGACAATTTATTTTCCGCATGAGAGAGTTTGAACAAATGGAGATGCAGTACTTTATTCGTCCCGGTACACAAAAAGAATGGTATGAGACCTGGAAGGAAATAAGAATGAAATGGCACCTGAGCCTCGGGATCCCGAAAGAAAAATATCGTTTTCATGATCATGTAAAACTTGCGCATTATGCGGATGCGGCCTGTGACATAGAATATGAATTTCCATTTGGTTTTAAGGAAGTAGAGGGAATTCACTCACGCACAGATTTCGATCTGAAGAATCACCAGGAATACAGCAAAAAGAAAATGCAGTATTTCGATAGTGAGATCAATCAGAATTATATTCCGTATGTGATTGAAACCTCGATAGGGTTGGATAGGACAATCTTAATGATGCTGAGTGAAGCTTACGCAGAAGAAGATCTGAGCACAGCAGAGAAACAGGATGGCCGCGTGGTATTGAGATTTCCCGCAAAAATTGCTCCCATGAAATTGGCGGTACTGCCGTTAGTTAAAAAAGATGGCCTGCCTGAGATTGCCAGGACTATTATGGATGATTGCAAATCCCATTTTCGCTGTTTCTATGAAGAAAAGGATACGATCGGTAAGCGATACAGAAGGATGGACGCTATCGGTACTCCATTCTGCGTAACAGTCGATCAGCAGACAAAACAGGATAATACCGTCACTATTCGTTATCGTGACACAATGCAGCAGGAAAGGATACCGGCGGATAAAGTGAGGGAAATTGTTTTGAAAGAAATAAATTCTTAAGAGTGGATGCTTGTTGAATAGAATTGGTACAGTAAAAGTGTGCGACCTTGCTCCGCCGACCGCATGCGCTAAAGCTATAGCGGTGGTGCAAGCTACGCGAAGGCGATGCGCAACTGGTGTTGCATCGAAGCTATGCAGCTGGGAACATAAATAAACTCACCTCAGGCAATATTCCTGTTAAGATTGAAATCCATTAATTTTCTTTCAAGCAAACTTGCCAGTTCAACAACCGCACGATTGTCTTTTTTCATGGCATCGCGGGTGCGTGAAGGGAAAATAGAGACACCAGTGTAAATGCTGTAATGCAAAGTGAGAGTATGACCGTGAAAACTGAATTCCCAGTCAATAGTATCAAAATCATCTTCTTTGTTTGTGAACCTGATACGTAAATCGCCACTTAAAATATCAGCCACCTGGTAGAAGCGCTTCAATCCGCCATCATCATCAATAACGGCTTCTGTACAGCCCAAAGTTGTTCGTAGGGTGAGACTCATAGTAAACGGTTTAAGATTTATAAATAGGACTTGTATTTACGATGAAAAGCTGCATCAGGATCCCTTATCCTCTAAATTTTGCCTTCCGGGCTTTCTTCTCTTCTTTCTTGCTCATTTCGCCGGAGAGTAGCTTTTCGGCTCCCACATTTCTTCCATCACTGGGGCAGCCATACTTAGGCGGAAATACTTTGTTCCATACACTGCATGATGATAAAATAAGACGCACGGTGACGAGTAATACTATGGAACGGAGGTTTTTCATGCAGTACGAAACAGTAACGAAACTACTCATAATAAATTGCGCTTGAAATAGGAAAACTACGAAAATGAGTCAAGAATTGGTGTTAAGAATTCAGGATTGCATTAAATTATAAGTCATCGAAACCAGTCTGCATATTTTACATAATTATTGGCAATACGATCGATCTCCCCACTGATCATTTCCTGCGAAATATCCTTAACCTTTTTAGCAGGAACCCCTGCATAAATACTTCCGGCCTCACAGATCGTACCTTCCAATACAACCGCCCCCGCGGCAATTATACTGTTACTGTGGACAACGGCATTGTCCATTACGATCGCACCCATGCCTATCAGTACGTTGTCATGTAATACACAACCATGCACAACTGCATTGTGACCGATAGAAACATTATTTCCAATCGTTGTGCTGGTCTTTTGAAATGTACAATGGATACAAGCGCCGTCCTGGATATTGACCTTGTTACCCATTCGAATAAAATTAACATCGCCACGAACCACTGCATTAAACCAAATACTGCAGTCGTCACCCGTGATCACATCGCCAACGATAGTGGCATTTGGAGCAATGAAACAATTTTTCCCAAACTGCGGATGTTTGTCTTCAACAGGAAGTATGACAGGCATTAAATTTAAAATTTGATATTTGAAATTGTTACCACCCTTATTATCTACGCATCTGCAAATTAGAGAAATTCTTTGCGCCTTTGTGGTCCTTTGCGTTCTTTGCTGAAATAATTTCCGTAATGACCCAACGGGAAATTTTTTTAAGACATATTGCACAAACTTCAACTGTTCCTTTGGCTTTGGAGATCGTAAAAGCTGAAGGTGCGCTGTTGTTTGACATAAATGGAAAAGAATATATCGATCTTATTGGTGGCATCAGTGTGGCAAATCCCGGTCATCGCCATCCAAAAGTTATCCAGGCGATCAAAGATCAGCTTGACGCGTACCTGCACATCATGGTATATGGAGAATTTATTGAAACACCGCAGGTGCAGTTTGCAAAACTGCTGACCGAGCATCTACCTTCCTCCCTCAATTCAGTTTATTTTACCAACTCCGGTGCTGAGGCAACAGAAGGTGCCATGAAACTTGCCAAGCGTTTTACTGATCGAAGAGAAGTAATTGCTTTCAACAACTCTTATCATGGCTCAACCCAGGGTGCATTGAGCATAATGGGAAGCGAATACTGGCGAAATGCCTTTCGTCCTCTTCTGCCCGGGGTTTTTCATTTTGACTATAATTCCCCGGAGTCACTACATGCGATCACTGAACAAGCTGCCTGCGTGATCATGGAAACTGTACAGGGCGAAGCTGGAATTATTACTCCCTCCAATGATTGGATACAGGCATTGAGAAAAAAATGTACTGAAACAGGAACCTTGCTAATCCTCGATGAGATCCAAACCGGTTTTGGAAGAACGGGAAAACTCTGGGGTTTTGAACATTTTAATATTGTTCCCGATATTTTATTATTAGGCAAAGCCCTTGGCGGAGGCATGCCGCTTGGTGCTTTTATTGCTGACCAGGAATTAATGTCTGTGCTCACTAACAATCCTGTATTGGGTCATATCACAACATTCGGCGGTCACCCGGTTTGTTGTGCAGCCGGCTTGGCCGCACTGAAAGCCTTACTGGATGAGGAGATGATAACTAAAGTAAAAGAGAAAGAAGAATTATTCCAATCATTACTAGTTCATAAAAAAATAAGATCTGTTCGTTCATTTGGTTTATGGCTTGCAGTAGAATTTGATTCATTTGAAACGAATAAAAAGATCATTGATCACTGCATTGGCAACGGAGTATTGACGGATTGGTTCTTATTTGCTTCCAACTGTCTTCGCATTTCTCCCCCATTAATTATTTCAGAAGAACAAATAAAAAAGGCTTGTGAAATTTTGCTTAAAGGCATCGATTAAACTCATGCTTTGTTTGAAGACAACGACCAGCTTGTTATCAAAAGACTCACAAATACCGGCGTGTAGTACAGGTACAGGTAGGTTACGTCTAAAAAATTGTAAAAGAATGTCAGGCTCAATTGAAAACCGGCCAGCAAGATATTCGGTTGTGTAGAAAGTTTTTTTCGCAGAAAAAGCAGGAACGAAAGAGGAATCAAAAAACTTCCACTTACCAGTATGGAATGGAGTAATTTGATATGAGAGGCGCCAAAGAATTTTGCCATGCCCAGGGTTTCAAAATAAGTATCCGGTTCGTCGTGCCAAACCCTTGCTGCATGTGAAATATAGTTATCATGCAAATGAAGATGATACAGCAATGGTCCAAATCCAAATGGTATGACAAGGACAAATGCGACGATGACAGCTGTGATAGAGACTCGCAATAAAAGCTTGTATTCTTTTCGTAGTACCAGGTATAAAATGGCAAACGGGATCCAGCCGATAAAGGAATACCTGCTCAGCAAGCAAGCGGCAACAGAAATTCCCAGGAGCCATGGATTGTTGAAGATCATTGCCGTTGCTAAAAGACTGTAATAAAAAAATACGACGCCTTCTTCTGTTAATTCGATCACTCCATTATCCCCGTTGGTGTGTAGCCAGACGAGCAGGATCAGAAACGCGGCAATTAAAAAAATGGATGCGGTTATTTTTCTCCAGGCGGGCAATACACAAAGTATAATTGCTAACCAGATACCACAAACGGTTATCCATCGGATATCGAAATCAAAGATTAGTGAAAGGCCGAATGGCATCCACATCGCTGGTAAGTAAATCGGCTGTATTCCGTTCCATATCTCGGGAATGGGCTGATATACCTGTTTCCATTGACCATTTAAGAATCGCTGGTTCATCGATTTTATGATCGGTAGCATGTCGGCGTTTTGATAAAGCAGTGGATTGTCGTCCATAATGTGCCGCGCAAGCTGATAGCTGACTGGTAATAATAATAAGATGACCAAAAGTTTAAATAGCAACTGCCGGTTGAATATTGAATCCTTCTGAACCTGGATAGGTGGAACCTGGAGAAGACAGAGACTTATTCCGACACCCGTAAACAGAAATAAAAAACTATCCAGCGCTTGAAAGTTTGGAATGTCTAAAAAATAAGTTGCAGAAAGAACCTGCAAAATTGCAAGAACTACAATGGGAATTGTTGGGTCTCTGCGAGGAAGCATTGTTACCTGTTCGTTACGGTTTTAGTAGTGTAAAAAACCAGGCTGCTAATAATCCTCCAATCACCGGGCCAACCACCGGTATCCACGAATAATTCCAGTCACTATTTCGCTTACCGGGTATTGGCAATAAAAAATGGGCGATACGCGGACCAAGATCTCTTGCAGGGTTGATCGCGTAACCAGTGGGACCACCAAGAGAAAGACCAATCGCCAACACCAAAAGGCCGACGGGTAATGCCTCCAACGTTCCCATTTTAATTTCCGGCTTTGACATCAATGATGCACCAAGGACTAATATAAAGGTGCCAATAATTTCTGTGATCAAATTGAATCCGGTATTGCGAATAGCTGGACCAGTGCAAAAGACTGCAAGCTTTGCGTCGGCATCTGTTGTTTCATCAAAATGTTTTTTATAAGCCACCCAAACGATTATGGCACCTGTAAATGCCCCGGCGAACTGTGCCGCTATGTAAGGGAGAACATTATTCCAATCAAAATCAGCAAACCAGGCAACCGCCAGGGTCACAGCGGGATTTAAATGGCCACTACCGCCAAGATGAGTTGACGCAAACACACCTGTGAAAACAGCCATTCCCCACCCGAATGTGATGACGATCCATCCGCTGTTATTTCCTTTTGTTCTGCTGAGTACAACATTGGCAACAACCCCGTCGCCGAGAATAATGAGTAAAGCTGTTCCAATAAATTCACCGAGAAATGGAGACATGGCAGTTAGTTTGTATCCGCCCGGCTGATCCGGTCGGACGGGATTAGTAGTTTATTGTTTGAAGTTGGAAGATAGTTTTTTGCTATCGAATTAAAACTATCAATTTCATTTTTGATCCAGTCCTCATTTTTGTTTTTTTCCCTGGCCATAATTTCAGCTACCAAAGAAGCAGATTCAATGGCTGCTTTGGCATCCAACAATAATGCCCTGGTTCTTCTTGATAAAAAATCCTCCACTTTCATACACATCTCATTTCTTACAGCCCAAAGAATCTCTGCTTTGATAAATGGAAACATGGGATGAATCTGCTCAGCTAACGTTTTATCCGACTCAATGATGGAACGAATTCCTTCTTCATCTGCACCATAATAATAAAGAGGTTTATTGAAATCGGTTCCTTTTTTGTATCCATGAATGTGCAGATCTTTTGTCAGGCATTCTTTATCTGCTAACCCGGCTTTTGGAATAGCGATCTCCAAAACATCTTCCGCCATTTTACGGTAGGTCGTCCATTTTCCCCCTGTAATGGTTATCAATTCCGAATCAGAAACTGTTATATGATGATCTCTTGATAAAGCAGCCGTTGTCTTTGAATGAGCCTTTACCAATGGTCTCAAACCGGCAAAAACGCTTCGGATATCAGAGCGAACCGGATCTTTTGTTAAATATTTCTGGATATGATGGAGAACAAATTCAATTTCTTCTTCAAATGCAATTGGCTCCTGTTGAGACAGGGTATGTCCTGTCTCAACTGAAATGGGAGTATCCGTTGTTCCAACAATAATTTTGTTGTGCCACGGAACGGCAAACAAAACCCGCTTATCATCGGTTCTTGGTATCATGATCGCAGTATCCGACGGAAGAAACTCCCTGTCTAAAACAATATGGATCCCCTGGCTCAGGGTGACAAAGCTTTCAGCTTTTGCATCATCCATTTTTAAAATAGAATCAGTGAATATTCCCGTTGCATTAATGACCGCTTTTGCCTTTACTTCATATGACGGGGAAGATGACACACCATTCAATTTGTCTTTCAGAAGTACGCCGCAAACTTTATTGTTTGCTTTCAATAGTCCCTCAACACTCATATAGTTGATGACCGTCGCTCCGTGATCAGCCGCAGTCATCGCGAGATGCATCGCCAGCCTTGCATCATCAAATTGTCCATCGTGATACAATACCCCGCCACGCAAACCATCGGCATCGAGAGTTGGAGCAAGGTTCAGTGTTTCCTCCCTTGATAAAAATTGTGAAGGACCAAAACCGAGGCTTCCCGCCATCCAGTCATAAACTTTTAAACCAATTCCATAAAACGGTCCCTCCCACCATTTATAATTTGGAACAATGAAAGCCTGGTTCTTTACAAGATGTGGTGCGTTCTTTATTAGAATTCCGCGCTCTTTCAAAGCTTCCATCACCAGTTTGATATTGCCTTGCTGCAAATAACGAACACCCCCATGCACTAATTTGGTGCTGCGTGAGGATGTGCCTTTTGCAAAATCAAATTTTTCAACCAGCAGGGTTTTGAATCCTCTTGAGGCTGCATCTACTGCTATTCCTAAACCAGTAGCGCCCCCGCCAATGATGCAAATGTCCCACTCAGGTATAGCCTGCAATTGTTGTATCATTTCAGCCCGCTGCAAGGATTCTTATTTAAAGGAAGGTAAAGCATCTTATAATTATTTTTCTATAAAAATTGCAAACGATTTTTATTATTTTGGCCGCTTCAATCAGAACTAATAAAAATTTAAACCGCAAAAATGAAAGCCTTTAAACCATTCACGATCCTGCTATTTTCTTTTTTTGTAGCCCTGGCTGTTTTTTCACAGACCAATGCTGTTTTAAATTATTTGCCTGAGAATGCAAAAACCATCATCAAAATTAATTCGGCCAGTCTTGGGCAAAAGATAAAATGGGAAGACCTGTTGAAATATAAAATGTTTGAAGACTTTCTCAAGGAAGTACCGAAAGAAGGAAAAGATTTTATAACAAACCCGGCACATACCGGTATTGATCTAAGCCAGGGACTGTTTTTAATTATGCCCGCAAACGCAAACAATAAAAAGGCAGAACCAATTATTTACGGTATTCCAAAAGACACAGCTCAATTTGCGGCTATGGTAAGAAAATTCGCTCCCGGAAAAAAACCGGTAAAAACCGGTAATGGAAAATTATTGGTTGATAAAAACACCGCTTTCGCCTGGAACCATGAAATTTTTATAATAACAGGAACCGGCACGAAGGAAGAACCTCCCAATCAAACTGCAAAGGCGAAGGCAGCGGCTGAGCTCACTAAAACAAAACAATTGACAGAAAAGTGCAAGACACTTCTAAAGAAACGCCAGGCTGCGTTCAGTAATGAATATTTTACCAGTCTTGTAAAAGAAGACGGAGATCTTTATTTATGGACAAACAACACGATCCAGCCAAAGGAGCAGAAAAAAGACAAGGCGCCGCAGGTTCTTGGAATGCTTAATAAAAACCTGATGCGGAGTGCAGATTATACTTCGGGTATCATAAA
>Ga0157375_10003313_pt1 | contig 13948 bp, 9 predicted proteins | sample M35metaG_FD_115311 | JGI IMG/M metagenome (GOLD analysis project Ga0157375, IMG submission 115311) | Miscanthus rhizosphere microbial communities from Kellogg Biological Station, Michigan, USA - M3-5 metaG | ecosystem: Host-associated > Plants > Roots > Rhizosphere > Soil | place: USA: Michigan...
CGCGTGCCGTATCACACAGCCGCCGATCTTCGAACGCGAGCAATGCATGCCTGACAAACCGATCCGCATCCTCATCGCCGACGACGAAGCGCTGGCGCGCGACCGCATCGCCGACCTGCTCGCTCATGAAGCGAACGTTTCCATCGTCGGGACAGCATCGACAGGTTTGGAAGCGATCGAGGCCATCCGCACGCTGCATCCCGACCTCGTCTTCCTCGACGTGCAGATGCCGGGACGAACGGGACTCGAAGTCGTCGACGACATCGGCGCCGAGAAGATGCCGGCCACGATCTTCGTCACCGCCTTCGACAAGTTCGCGCTCAACGCCTTCGACCGCGCCGCCGTCGACTATCTGGTCAAGCCGTTCGACGACGACCGTTTCGCGCAGGCGTTTCGTCGCGCGCGCAAGATGATCGAGCTGGAACAGGTGCAGGAAGTGACGCAGCGTTTGCTCTCGCTTCTGCACGAGCCGCAACCCGAAGCCGCGCCAGCTCCGCCGAAGAACGATTACCTCGAACGGATCTCCGTCGAAAGCCGCGGCCAGGTGCGCGTGGTGCCGGTGGACAAGGTCGACTACATCACCGCGGATGGTCCGTACGCGGAACTCCACGTCGGCGACCGCGTCTTCGCCATCCGGGAGCGAATGCAAACGCTGGACGAGCGGCTCGATCCCGAGGTCTTCTTCCGCATCCACCGCTCCGCCATCGTCCGCATCGACCGCATCGACACCCTCCTCCGCCACCCCGGCGGCGACTACGGCGTCCGACTAAAGAACGGAACGGAGCTGAGCTTGAGCCGCGGACGTCGGGACGAGTTGGAGCAGAAGTTGGGGATCTCGAAGTAGAGATTTTCACCACAAAGACACAAAGGGCACTAAGAGGGCCTCTTTGTGTCCTTTGTGTCTTTGTGGTTCAAAGAATCTATCATCCAACCTTGCCCCAAATCAGCCGGCGCGCCGTTCTGCAGTCCGCACCAATTCTTCTGGCGACGCTCGTGCGCTGTTCCAACGCGGTGGCCGGACGCGCGCGCGTCGCCGAGGCCTTTATCGTCGATCCGTCGTGGAATGCGTACCGGCCTGTTTTGCGCGGAGTCATCACCGCCGTCCTGCCGTTCGATGCGCCGGGATTTCCGCCGATTACCCTCGATGACGTCGAGCAACGTCTCCTGAAACTCTTTCCCATCGAAAACGACGTTCTGTTCACGGGATGGCAGCGCACGATCGCCTTTTTCGATGAGATCGGTCTCTTCCCGCTGATGCCCGGTCCGCTCCTGCAGGAAGAGTCGATCGTTCGCGACCTTGCCGCGCGCGGCGGTGACAGCGCCCGCATCGGCGCCGAAATCGCCGCAGCCGACGCGGCGGCATTCGCCGCGTTCGCGGCCACCATCAAGCCGAACGCCCGCTTCCGCGATCTTTCGATCGACGCGCGCCGCACATACCTCGGCTTGTGGCGCGACAGTGCGTCGGTCGTCAAACGGGAGTTCTTCGGCTCGCTGCGAAACCTGGTCATGATCACCACCTGGTCGATGGACGCCACCTGGCCGAGCATCGGATGGGCCGGACCTCTCGTTCCGCGGACGGACATCGGATCATGACCCGGCTCGCCTGCGACGTCCTCATCATCGGATCCGGCGCGGCCGGCGGTGTGCTCGCCGCAACGCTGGCCGAGAAGACGAAGAAGAAGATCATCGTCGTCGAAAAAGGCGGCTGGTTTGGCGGCGAGTCGTTCGATCAGCGCGAGTGGGACATGCGCGTGCTGTATGCCGAGGATGGGCGGCGAACGACGGCGGACGGCGCCATGGCCGTGCGCGGCGGCGAGTGCGTCGGCGGCGGGACGACCGTGAATTACGCGCTCTGCTTCAATCCGATCGAATCAGTCTGGGATGGATGGCGGCGCGACGTCGGCCTGACCGGTTTTTCGTTCGACGAACATGCGAACGACTACGGCGTGACCGGTCTGAACATCCCGTCCGCCCTGCATGAAGTCCGCGCGCGCATCAACGTTCATCGCGCCGAGGACGACGAAATCAACGACAACAACCGCGCTCTTGAGCGCGGCTGTACAGCCCTCGGCATTCCGTCAAAACACTTCGAGCTGAACATGCGCGGATGCGTGCGCTCCGGTTTCTGCGGCGAGGGCTGCAACTATGGCGCGAAGCAGGGAACGCTGGTGACGTACATGGAGGACGCGATCGCGCGCGGCGTGCAGTTGATTCACCACTGCGACATCGAGCGGATCGTGTTCGAGAAAAAGCAGGGCGCGATGACGGCCGTGGCCGTGAACGGACGCGTACGACGAACGCGCGGCCTTTCGAAGCCGAACAGCGTTGCCACGGGCCGCATCGAAATCGAGGCGAAACTGATCATCGTCGCCGCCGGGGCCGTGGCCACGCCGGCGCTGCTGCAGCGTTCGCATCATCCCGATCCGCACCGCCGCATCGGCCGCGGCCTCGTCACGCACCCGAGCCTGCCGGTTATCGGCATCATGGATCACGCAATCTCGAACTATCGCGGCATCCCCGGCACGATCTACAGCGATGCGTACGCGACTTCGCACCGCATCTACTTTGAAACGCTTTTCGGGCAGCCGGTGTACGGCTCGGTGGTCATCCCAGGCATCGGGGCGGAGCACTTCGACGTCCTTCGCGAGCTGCCGCGCCTGATCGGATTCGGCGCCATGCTGCTCGACGAGGTCGACGACAACAATCGCGTGGAGTGGAACGAGACCGACGGCAAGCCGCGCATTCATTACCTTTTGAGCGACGGCGATCGCGTCCGCCTGCGCTTTGCCGCGCAGCGCGCGGTGGAGGTGATGTTCGCGGCCGGCGCGCGCAGCGTGCTGCTGCCGTCGAGCGAGCGCGTCGGCCCGCTGCCGCGTCCTCGCTTCAGTACCGCCGCCGAGGCTGCGTACTGTTCCGATCTCCGTTTCGAGCCGCACCGCACCACGCTCACCTCGGCGCACGCGCAGGCGACGACCAAGATGGGCGAGGACGAGCGGCGGACGACGACGAACTCGCGCGGTGAATCGCGCGCCATCCGCAATCTTGTGATCTGCGACTCGTCGTCCTTCCCGACCTCGTGCGGCGCGAATCCGATGCTGTCGATCATGACCATGGCGCGTTATCAGGGCCGGCGCATCGCCGCGGAGCTGGCGCGCTATGACCTCTAGGCGCGCGATCGCCGTTGTCTGTTTTTTCGCTGTGGCGACAACCGCGCGCGCCGACGACTTGAAAGTGCTCACCGCCGCGGTGTTGTACGAATCCGGTCTGGCCGCGCCGGCGATCGAGCTTCGTTCAATCGCCGCGGACGGTTCGCTGTGGCGCGGTGGAATCAGCGGCTGGTCGCTATCCCTCGGCCGCGAACGTCCGCTCGATCACAATCGCCGCATCATCCTCGACGTCACCGCCACCCCCTACGACGCGCACAGCAGCAAGCGGATCTATCGCGAGGGTGTTCGCAGGCGAGATCTGGAGTTCGACGATGCCGCACTCACCGCCCGCGCCGCGTTGCGTTTCCGGCAGAGCGAACACGCATCGATCGAGCCGGGCATCGTCATCGGCAAGGAGATCATCGGCGACGACGCGCCTACGGTACTCCGCGATGCGTGGCGTTCTCCGTATGCCGGGATCTCCGTCATTCAACGCATCCGGTTCGTGACTGCAGAGGATCCGTTCGCGAATCGCATCGACGGGATCGTCGTCACAGCCACCGGCGAGGCGTATCACGGCAATCGCACCTGGACGCGCGCGATGGTCACAGAAAACGGCGGCGCGTCGTTCGGACGCATCCATCTTCGCCAGTCACTCGCCGCATACCGAGGAAGCAGTCTCGATACCGTGAGCGCGTTTCTGATCGGCGGCTCCTGGGACCTCCTCGGCGCGACCGCCGTCTATGGCCGGCGCTACGCCGAGTTCCGCGTCAATCGCGGCATCAACGCCAACGCAGGCGTCGATTTCGCCATCACTGGCTCATTCGAGCTCGGCCTCCGAGGCAGCGCGTTCCGTTCCGGTTCCCTCCACACGACCGGCACGATGCTGCAGGCAACCCAACGCCTCGGCGGATACCGCCTGACAGCGGGCGCCAGCCGTTCGCAACACCGCACGACGGTGGTGGCGACTGTGAGCGGCGCGTTTTTCCTGTGGTAGCCGTTTCGAGTCAACGGCTTGGGCAACGCATGACAGTCGCCGAAGATCTTGCTACGCGGGAGTCGTGTCATCTTGCGTCTTCCTCGTTATTTCCATCGGAAGACGAATGGGTATGCCCGCTGCCGACGTAAGCGTGAGCGTAACCTCCTGTTCCGCCTTCTGAGAATCCGCGTTGATCACCGTCAAACGGAAGGGTGAGGTCAATTCCGTTTTCTTATCATCAGGAAGCGTGATTTTCTTGGTATTCCGGTCAAAATTAGCGCGCTCAATGAATACGTTGACGTGCTTGGCGTAGCGTTTGTCGTCTTCGTATACGATGCCGTCAACCGTCATCCACGCTGCCGGCACTTCCACTTCATCGAGCTGGATGCGGAGCGGCGAAACGCTGAGATTTCGCCCTTCGATCTCGAGTTTGAGGCTACCTGGGGTCGCCGCGACACTGCTCACCACAGGTCCTGGCTGACGCGCGAGCTTGCCACCAAGGTAACCGGCCGAACTGATGCCCATGAGGTAGAGGAATCCCTGTGGGACCTTGGGCAATGTGTTGATCTCACCCGGCGAAGTATTGAAAACGAGAAAAAGGAAAGAGGTGATCCCGACGAGCGTCCATACGAGGAACTGCACGCGCTCGGGGACGACCAGACCGCCAGTCGTAATCAGGTCGCTCCAGGAGGGCTTCGGAGCGCCCGCTCCTTTTGTCTTGTCACCGTTGACGCCGGCGGCCACAAGGGTCGTCCCGGCGCTGATCATCAGAATGCCGGGCACATTCTCCGGCACGTCGCTGAACTCGAAGTCACCCTGCACCAGACTGCGGGCGATCGTCAGATAGGCATATGCGAGGACGATCACCGCTGTCCATGCATAGAACTGCAGATACGAGATGCTGTAAGACTTCGACACTTCGTCGTAGAAGAAGCTGGTGAAGAGCGGCGGACCGGGCGCGCCTCTTCGGCGCCCCGAAATGGCGATCACGACGATGAGCAAGGCCAGGAAAGTCGTGAATCCAATCGCCCATTTGACGGGCTTGGACTCAGGAACCGCAGAGAAGATGACCTCGAAGTCTTTGTCGGACGTCACGCCACCGACACGGACGCGGACCTGACGTACACCTTTGTGTTTTGGTCCCGTGAACTCAAAGTCCAGCCGATGCTCGCTTGCCGATTTCACGGTGACGCAATCGGTATTGTTCGTCGGGCCACACATCTGCTGCGCGGATTGATCGATGAGGAGAGTGTTGTCGGCTTCTACCGTGCTGAAATTGTCGCCTTCGATGGAAATGCCGTTCTCCGGATAGCGAATGTGCGGATAGACACCGGTGATCTTCGGCGCGGCGCTCAGGACCAGGTGGAGCTGCGCCGGCGCGGTGGCCACATCCTTCGATTCGCCCGCTCCGGCCGATTCTTTCGCTCTGAGCACGACCGCGTACGTCCCGAGCGGTTGTCCGTGCGGTATGTCGAACGAAGCCGGATAGTCCGCCGCCGTTCCAGCCGTTGCGGCACCGATTCTGACCGGAATGGGTGTGATCGGCTTGTCCGGTTTGCCGCCAAGCGTGCGAAGCTCGATGGATGGATCGATCGGAGCCGCCGCGGTACCGCCGGTTGGCGGCGTCACATGAATCGTTACCGTAATCGGCGCAGGGACGTCTCGTTTGACCTCAGTGGGAGAAAACGTGATCGACACCTGAGACGGCTGGACGGGAGCCTGCGCCAGTAGCGGCGTGACCAGAACGAATAACAGCACCGCAGTCAGCGATCTACGCATCGAAACCTCCAATTTGTAAGGGATCTATTCAAGGAGTACCGCGGCGATGGTTTTTCCCTACCCTCAGTTGCCCGGAATCGCCACCTCCTTCCTGCCGTTTGCCCCGCCGTGCTCGCTGAAAATGCGCTTCGACGGTTTGTCGCACCGCGAACGCTCTCGCGCGGCGATGCGTACTACGCGCAGGGACGCGTGCGGCGCATCGAGCGGCTCTCGCCTCATCTGATTCACGCGGACGTGCAGGGCAGCCGCGTCTACTCGGTCGAGTTGATGATCGACGGCGATCACCTCACCGCCGAATGCGAGTGTCCCTGGTTTCACGAGAACTTCGAGGAGTGCAAGCACATCTGGGCTGTCATCCGCGCCGCCAGCGCGCGAAAGATGTTGCCGGAGCGCGAAATGGTCCTCGGCGACTTTTACGAGGACAACGATCCCTTCGAAGACGACGAGCTGGACGAAGACGATGAGCCGGCGGTCACCTATCCGCGCGCCGTCCCGAACCGCCAGCCGCCGCCGGCGTGGCAGAGTTTTCTGAACGCGCTTCCGCCGCCTCCGCCGCCCGTGCGCGAGAGTGGTTCGCGCAGTATCCCCGAGGAGATCGCGTACGTCATCGTGGGATCGCGGCGCGCGCAATCGCTCACGCTCGAAATTCTCGGACGCGTTCGCAAGAAAAACGGCGAATGGGGAAAGTGGAAACCGCTGTCCATTCGTCTCGACGAGCTGGCAAAGCTGCCGCCGTTCGATCGCGAATCGCTCGCGCTCCTGAATCCGAATTCGTGGTCGTACAACACCGAGCGGATGGTCACCGTCGCTCCCTCGATGGTGGCGTGGTGGGTCGAACGGCTCGCGCGCGCGGGCAAGCTGGGCGTTCTTGACACCGAACAGGTTCTGCCGATCACCTGGGATGATGGTCCGCCGTGGACGCTGCGCGTTGCGATCGTCAACGACGCCGCGGCCGCGAAGTACCGCATCGTGGCCACGATCGAACGCGACGGCAAAACATTGCCGCTGGATGACATCGACTACACAGTGCCCGGAATCGTGATCGCCGGCAGACGCGCCAGCCGTTTCGACGAAGGCGGACGCGGATCGTGGCTCGAAGCCGTTCGCGCCAATCCGACCATCGAGATTCCGCACGCGGACGCCGATCGTTTTCGCCAAGCGCTGCTTCGCGCACCGATCGCGAACATCGAACTGCCGGAGGAGCTCGGCTGGACGATCCTCGACATCCGTCCGCGTCCGATCCTTTCACTCGCGAATCAATCGTGGACCTCGGAGCTCAGCGCGCAACTCGATTTCGCATACGACGAGTGGCGCGTTTCCAGCCGTTCCGAGGAGATGCAGACGACGCTCGCGCGCAAATTGATCCGCCGCAATCGCGCCGTCGAAGAAGGATTTCGCGGACGGCTCGGCAGCCTCGGCGTGATCTCGACCTGGGACGGCTACCGCGTCCGGCAGTCGCAAGTCGAAGACATCGTGCGGAAGTTGAGCGCCGAGGATTGGACCATCGAGCTCGACTCCGCGCAGGTGCGTGTCGCGGACGATTTCGACGTCGAGATCTCCAGCGGCATCGACTGGTTCGATCTCAACGTCAGCGCCAGCTTCGACGACATGGAAGTCGATCTGCCGGAATTGCTCGCGGCCGCGGAGGGCAATCGCTCGCTGCTTCGATTGTCCGACGGCTCGTTCGGCATCATGCCGTCGTCGTGGATGGAATCGCTCGCGCCGGCGCTGGAGCTCGGAAAGCGCGAAGGCAGCGGCGTGCGCTTCCGCCCGTCGCAGGCCCTGCTCATCGACGCATTGCTGAAGTCGAACACGCGCAACGTCGACACGGCGTTCGCCGAACTGCGGCAGCGCATCGCCGACGCCTCGCCCGAACCGCGGCAGGAACCGCCGACGCTGATGACGGAGTTGCGCCCGTACCAGCGCGCAGGCCTCGGCTGGCTCGAATTCCTTCGCACGACAGGCCTCGGCGGCTGCCTTGCGGACGACATGGGCCTCGGCAAAACGGTGCAGGCGCTGGCGTTGCTGGAAGGGCTGCGCGCGAACGGAAATCACGGACCATCGCTCGTGGTCGCACCGCGATCGCTGCTGTTCAACTGGGCCGCCGAGGCCAGGCGATTCGCGCCGCAATTGCGGGTGATGGAACACCACGGAACCGAGCGCGGAAAGAACGACTTCGCGGGCGCCGACGTGGTGCTGACGACGTACGCGACGATGCGCCTCGACATCGCCAAGCTGGCCGAGATCGAGTTCGAGTACGTGATCCTCGATGAATCGCAGGCGATCAAGAACGCGACCAGCCAGGTGGCGAAAGCGAGCCGTCTTCTGCGCGGACGCCATCGCCTCGCGCTCAGCGGCACGCCGATCGAGAATCACCTCGGCGAACTGTGGAGCCTCTTCGAGTTCCTCAATCCCGGCCTGCTCGGATCGTCGCGATCGTTCGCACGCACGTTCGCCGCGAAGAACACGCCGCCCGAACGCCGCGACGCGCTCGCGCGCGGACTGCGTCCATTGCTGCTTCGGCGAACGAAAGAGCAGGTCGCTCCCGAGCTACCGGAACGCATCGAGCAGACGCTCTACTGCGAACTGGAAGGGACGCAGAAGAAGCAGTACGAGGAGCTGCGCGATCACTACCGCGCCGCGCTGCTCGGCCGCATCAAGAAAGGCGGCATCGACAAGGCGCGCATGCACATCCTCGAAGCGCTGCTCCGCCTGCGCCAGGCCGCCTGCGATCCGGCGCTCATCGACGGCAACACCGACGCGCCATCCGCGAAGGTCGAGCTGCTGATGGACGAGCTGCGCGACGTACTCGACTCCGGCCATCGCGCGCTGGTCTTCTCGCAGTTCACGTCGTTCCTGTCCATCGTGCGCGGCGTCCTCGATCGCGAACGCATCCCCTATCTCTACCTCGACGGCAAGACGACCAATCGCCAGACGCTGGTCGAGCAGTTTCAGGATTCCTCCGGCCCGCCCCTCTTCCTGATCAGCCTCAAAGCCGGCGGCCTCGGACTGAACCTCACGAACGCCGACTACATCTTCCTGCTCGACCCGTGGTGGAACCCGGCCGTGGAAGCGCAAGCGATCGATCGCGCCCACCGCATCGGCCGCCAAAAGCCGGTCGTCGCCTACCGCCTCATCGCCCGCGACACGGTCGAAGAAAAGATCCTCGAACTGCAGGCCAAGAAGAAGGAACTGGCCGAATCGATCATCTCCGAAGACAACAGCGTTCTACGCCGGCTGGAGGTAGAGGATCTGGAGATGTTGCTGGGGTAACAACGATTCGGTAATTCCGAATCGTTCTCGAGTTCTACACCCGCTGGAATCGGACAACTGACTCCCTCAGCAGCGCGAGCAAATGCAGGTAGTCGGCGTGTGCCGTGAGAGACTTTTCTCGAATCGCATGACTTCTGAAACGCCTCGTTCGAGCATGATGCAGCGCCACGAACTTGTAAGTAATCCTTACAAGTTGCCCCCTCATTCATCTCACCGTCGGCAAAGATCGCTCTCAGACGAGGTGGGGGCTGCAGTTGGAGGGCCCGTCGTGTGACCTCCAATCCCCCGCAATCGAGCATCGTTCTTTACCGCACCGAAGACGGCCGGACGCGCATTCAGTGCCGGTTCGAGGATGAAACGATCTGGCTGACGCAGGCGCAGATTGCGGAGCTGTTTCAGGTCACTCCCCAGAACGTGACGCTGCACCTCAGGGCGATCTTCGATGAAGGCGAGCTGGACCGCGCGGCAACTATCCGGAAATTCCGGATAGTTCGATTGGAGGGTTCCCGCACGGTCGAGCGCGAGATCGAGCACTACCGTCTGGAAGCCATCCTCGCCGTCGGCTACCGCGTTCGCAGTCCGCGGGGAACGCAGTTCCGCCAATGGGCCACGGCCCGGTTAAGCGAGTTCCTGGTGAAGGGCTTCACCATGGACGACGAGCGGTTGAAGAACCCGCCGGGCCCAGGTATCCCGGACTACTTCGATGAGTTGCTCGAACGCATTCGCGACATTCGAGCGAGCGAGCAGCGGATGTACCTGCGCGTCCGCGAAATCTTCGCGCTGGCCGCTGACTATTCGCCGAACGAGGCCGAGACGCATCGTGTGTTCCAGATCATCCAGAACAAACTCCACTTCGCCGTCACCGGTAGGACGGCGCCGGAGTTGATCGCCGAACGCGCCAACGCCGCCGAACATGGGACTGACGAGTTGGAAGGGGGGAGTGGTCCGGAAGGGTGACGTGACGATCGCGAAGAACTACCTGCACGGCGATGAAATCGAAGAGCTGAATCGGATCGTGGTGATGTTTCTCGACTTCGCCGAAGATCAGGCGCGTCGCCGCCAACAGATCTTCCTGCGCGACTGGCAGACGCGACTCGACGAGTTCCTCCGCTTCAACGATCGCGACGTACTGCCTGACGCTGGCACCGTAACCCGCGATGAAGCCAACGAAAAAGCGCAGCGTGAATACGACGATTTCGCGCAGCGCCGTCGAACGCATCGCGAGTTGCTCGCTGAAGCTGATGTCATGCGCGAGATCGAGTCAATCCGCAAACCGGCAAAGCAATAACCTCACCGCGCGTACGCGACATATCGCGCGTCGCTGGCGACGACGCGTAACTGATGCGCGATGAGTTGCGCGCGATGCGCGGCGTCGTTTGCGCGGACGATGAAGATGCGCGGGGTGGTGGTGTCGGCGAGGGCGGTGTCGAGCCAGGGCATCGGCTTGATGGACGTGCCGCCGGCGAAGTTTGCGTAGTGGCGGATCAGGTAATTACTCGTGAACTCCTCGGCGTCCGGCGTGATGACGGTGATTGGACGGCCGAGGTAGAACGTCATCGAGCCGGTGAAGGCTTCGATGCCGACGATCTCCGTTTGCGGCGTGACGATCGGACGGAGTTGCTCCATCAGCGCGGCCTCGGAACGGCGTGCGCCGATGGCGCGCATCATTGGATTCGCCGCCACCGGGATGGCGATGATGGGGATCGTCAGCGCGATGAGGACGACGTCGCGATTGCGCACGAAGGCCAGCGCGCCGCCGAGGATGAACGCGATGCCGATCGACATCGCGGAGAGGCGCGCGGCGTCGCCGTATTCGGCGCGCAAGTGGAGGAACGGAGGCGCGATCACGAGCGCCACACCGAAAACCAGTAGCACGATCGCCGCGATTCGCGAGCCGATCCGCGCGTTTTGCCATACGCGTGCGACCAGCAACGCAACCGGCGCCATCAGCGGCAGGATGTACTGCGGCCTCTTGGACTGGGAGATTGAGAAAAAAATGAAAGGAATGATGGTCCAAAGCAACAGGTAGATCGTCGAGCGGTCGCGGCGATCGATCGCGCGCGGACTGCAGAGGAGAACGATCGACCATGGCAGCGCACCAGCGAGCAGATACGGGATGAAGTACCACGGCGGGCCGGTGCGTTTGAGCGCTTTCGTGGCCAGCCGCTGCGCGGTTTCGGTAACGAGAACGTAGTGCAGGAAATCGGGGATAGCGCGCGAGATCGCCCAAACCCACGGCGCGATTGCGGCGATGAAGAGCGCCAGTCCGCCCCACGACCATAGCGCGCGAAAGCGCTTGCGCCAGATCGCGTACGGAATCGCAACGAGCAGCGGCAATGCGATCGCGACCGGGCCTTTTGTGATCACGCCGAGGCCGATCGAGAGCCACGCGAGCGCGGACCACTTGCGCGCGCCGTCCTCGCATGCGAGGTAGAAAAACGCCGTGGCCATCGTGATGAACAGCGCCAGCGCGGCGTCGAAAATCACCGTTCGCGAGAATGCGACTGCCAGCGGCGTGGCCAGAAAAACAATCGCGGCGATCAACGCCTCGTCGCTTCCCCACACGCGTCGTGCGAACCACCACAGGAACGCCGCGCCGGCGATCGTGAAGAGGAATGCAGGTAGCCGCGCGGCGACCTCGGTCGGTCCGAGGATCTCCATGACCGCGGCCTCGGACGCGAAATAGACGATCGGCTTGTCCAAGTACGGTAAACCGTCGAGGCGCGGCATCACGTAGTCGTTCGTCGCCGCCATCTCGCGCCCCACCTCGGCGTTGCGCCCTTCATCGGGGTCGAGCAACGGAAATCCGCCGAGGTGAATGGAGAGGGCGATGACGACGACGAGAAGCCACCAACGGAGGATCGTGGAAGGGGCGGCCAAAGCGGGCGAAGGATACCGCTAATATTCGCGGCCATGCTTCGACGATTGATGCCTCTTCTCATCATCTGCTGCGTAGTTTCCAAAGCACAGACAAGAGTGTCTGTGCCACATCAGATTCGTCCCGCCGCGATCGCATCGCACATTCACTTCCTCGCCAGCGATGCGCTGGAAGGACACGAGACCGGCATGCGCGGATTCGAAGTCGCGGCCGAGTACGTACGCGCGCAGTTCCAGGCGATCGGACTGCAGCCGCTGCACGGCGATTGGTTCCAGCATTTCGCGCTGCGGGCAGCGACGCTCGACGAGGCGCAATCGTCGCTGGCGATTAACGGCAAACCGCTCGTCATCCGCAAAGACTTCCTGATGCGTCCCGACTTTGCGCGCGAGAGCGTTGACGTCGACGCGCCGCTGGTCGTCGCGGGATTCGGCGTCACCGCGCCGGAACTGCATCACGACGACTACGCGGGCATCGACGCGCGTGGAAAGATCGTGGTCATCCTCAGCGGCGCGCCGAAATCGTTTCCGTCCGATCAACGCGCGTACTACTCCTCGGGCGACGTGAAGCGCCACAACGCCGCCGCGCATGGTGCGGTCGGGATGGTCTCGATTTCCACGACAACCGACGAAGCGCGCACGCCGTTTGAGAAACGCGCGCGGCAGAGCAACATCGTGCCGATGACGTATCTCGATGCGAGCGGCAATCCGGTCGACACGGTTGAATCGCTGCGCGGATCGGCATCGCTGAGCGGCGCGGCCGCGGCGGCGCTTTTCAGCGGCGCGACAATTCCGCTCGATCGTCTGCTCGCCGACGCCGAGAACGGTGTCGGACATTCGTTTCCGCTCACCACGAACGCGGCGATCAAAACCGTGACCCGCTTCGCACAGATGCAGAGCGAGAACATCATCGGCGTCCTGCCCGGCAGCAACGCGAAACTCCGCGACGAGTACGTAGTCGTCTCCGCCCACCTCGATCACCTCGGCAACCATCCGCCCGCGAACGGCGGCGACGGTTTGTACAACGGCGCGTACGACAACGGCTCCGGCATCGCCTGCCTCATCGAGATCGCGCGCAGCCTCGCGGGCGGTCCGCGGCCGAAGCGCTCCGTTCTCTTCGTCGCGCTGACCGGCGAGGAGAAGGGCGAGCAGGGCTCGGAGTACTTCGTTCACTTTCCGCCGGTGCCGAAGCGGCAGCTCGTCGCCGACGTCAACATGGACATGTTCCTGATGATCTATCCGGTCGGTGACGTCGTGCCGCTCGGCGGCGAGCATTCGTCGCTCGGCGCGATGTCCGCGACCGCGGCGCACGCCGCCGGCTTCGACGTCAGTCCCGATCCGTATCCCGAGGAGGTGCGGTTCATTCGCAGCGACCAGTATTCGTTCGTCAAGGCAGGCATCCCGGCCATTCATCTCAAGCCGGGCAACAAGAGCACCGATCCGTCGATCGACGGCGCGAAACTGACGCGCGACTGGCTCCGTACGATTTATCACTCGCCGAAGGATGACCTCTCGCAGACATTCGATTGGGCGTCGGGTGCGCGATATGCGGAAACGAACCTGCGCCTCGTGCGCGCGGTCGCGAATGCTCCGTCGCGGCCGAGTTGGACTCCGGGTGATTTTTTCGGCGAGACATTCGGACGAGGCGGACGAAAGGCGACGATCACATTGCGGTGATTGTGTGGGCACAGACACTCCTGTCTGTGCTTTGGCAAGGTGCAGCGGCTGATCTTAAGAAGCAGGAGTTAGTTTCACAGGCGTCCCGAGCCTCACCAGCACAGACAGGAGTTGATGTGGCTCAGCACATCGTGGACATCTTGAAGGCTCAGCACATCGTGGACAAGCGATGCGAGCCGTACGACGCTGCCGAAGGAGGTGGCGTCGAATGGATGGTTGC
>Ga0157375_10003317_pt1 | contig 13942 bp, 10 predicted proteins | sample M35metaG_FD_115311 | JGI IMG/M metagenome (GOLD analysis project Ga0157375, IMG submission 115311) | Miscanthus rhizosphere microbial communities from Kellogg Biological Station, Michigan, USA - M3-5 metaG | ecosystem: Host-associated > Plants > Roots > Rhizosphere > Soil | place: USA: Michigan...
CGTTCGAAAGGTCGACGCTGCGACGCTGCATGTGGTCCATCAACCGCCCCGGCGTGGCGACCAGGATGTCGATGCCGCGGCGCAGTTCGTCGAACTGGGTGCGCATGCTCGAACCGCCGAACATCGGCGACACCTGCAGGCGCATGTGCTTGGCGTAGCCGCGGATGCTGTCGTTGACCTGCACCGCGAGTTCGCGGGTCGGGGCCAAGATCAGCGCACGGATCACCTTGCGGTTGCGGGCATTCGGATCCTGGTTCGCGAACAGGCGCTGCAGCATCGGCAGCGCGAACGCGCCGGTCTTGCCAGTGCCGGTCTGAGCGCTGGCGAGCAGGTCGCGTCCGGCGAGCACGAGCGGGATCGCCTCGGCCTGGACCGGGGTCGGGGTGTTGTAGTGAAGATCGGCGAGCGCGCGCACGATCGCGGGCGACAGCCCGAGGGTTTCAAACGTCATTGGAAGAACTCCGGTCAATATTTGTCGATCACATCCGCTCGAGAACACACGCAGGCGCGTGCATCGTCGATCGATGAAGATCACAAATTCCCGAAGCGTTCCCTGAAACCGCGCTGCGAGGAGACAACGATGTGCGGAGCCGCCGACGGCGGTCTCCGGGTTTGCGCATCGAAACAGGCGGTAATGGCCGGACGTTGCTGCCGGAACCATGCGATCAATCGCAGGCGGTGCGGGCTTTGCAGCGTCGGTAGACCGGGCGGGAATGCAAGCCGCGGCGCGCTAACCCGCAAAGTGTACGCGAGTTTGCTGCAGCGCGCCATGGGCAGGTCATGGGCGAGTGCCAGGCGAGGGGCGTGCGCATGACAGCGGTAAGATCAGGAATTGGTCGCCGAAGCACTGACTCGCCACGGACATCGCCCATGCCGATACATCGTTTCCCGGGACTCGCCGCCGTTTCGCTCGCAGCAGCCTGCGGGCTTGCACCCGCCGGCGCGGCGGCTTCGGCCTACATCCGCATCGATCAACTCGGCTATCAAGTCCATGCCACAGCGCGCGCCTACCTGATGTCGACTGCTCCGGAAACCGGCGCCACGTTCAAGCTGCTCGACACCACAGGCGCCACGATCGCATCGGGCAACGTGCCTTCGACGTCGAAGCTGTGGAAGTCGTTCAATGTCTATGCGCTGGACTTTACCGCCACCAAATCGGGCACGTTCACGCTCGCAGTCAGCGGACCGGATTCCGCGATCTCGCCATCCTTCCGGATCGCCACGCCCTCAACGCTTTATGCGAAGGCGCTCGCGAACGGCCTGTCGTTCTACCAGACCCAACGCGATGGTGCCGGCTTCATCGCCTCGTCACTGCGTTCCGCGCCGGGGCACCTGCACGACGCGACTGCGGGCGTGTACCGGACGCCGACATTCGACAGCAACGACAACGTCGTCGGCAGCCTCAGCGCGACGGGCACGACTGTCGATGCATCCGGCGGCTGGGTCGACGCGGGCGATTACCTGAAGTTCGTGCAGACCACGAGCTACACCGAGGCGATGATGCTCGCGGGCGTGCGCGACTTCCCCGCGCAAATGGGCGCGAGCGCATCGACGGATTTCAGCGCGGAAGCGCAGTTCGGCGTGGACTGGCTATTGCGGATGTGGGACGACGGCAGCCGGACGCTGTATTACCAGACCGGCATCGCCGCCGTGAACGCGAGCACGTTCGGTGACCACGATCTCTGGCGCCTGCCCCAGGCCGACGATGCGTTCGGTGGCACCAATGCGGCCTACCGTTACATCCGCAATCGGCCGGTGTTCCGCGCCGGCGCGGCGGGCACGGCGATCAGCCCGAACCTCGCGGGTCGCCTCGCCGCCGATTTCGGCCTGTGTTACCAGGTCTTCCACGCGTCGAACGAGACGCTCGCGAACCGTTGCCTGCTTGCGGGCGAACATGTCTTCGACCTCGCGAACACTGCGCCGACCGGCAAGCTCATGACCGCCGCGCCGTACGATTTCTATCCGGAAACCGAATGGCGCGACGACCTCGAATGGGGCGCGACCGAGATGTTCCTCGCGCTGCGCGCCGGCGGCGCGTCGTTGCCCGGCGGACTTCCGCATGCCAATCCGAACTTCTATCTGACGAGGGCGGCGACTTGGGCGCACGCGTACATTGCCGGCCCGAACGACGGCTCCGATTCGCTGAACCTCTACGACGTGAGCGGGATCGCGCATTTCGACCTGTATCGTGCGATCGGCGCAGCGGGATCGCCCGGCGGCCTGGCGGTCACGCAGGCGCAACTCGTGGCGGACCTGCAGCAGCAGGTCTCCAATGCCGAAGCCGTCGCCGCGTCCGATCCGTTCGCGTTCGGCTGGAACTGGGCCGACGGCGACACCACGGCGCATGGCGCGGGACTCGCGGTCACGGCCGCGGAAGTCGCGTTCCTCACGCAGGCTGCGAGTGCCAAGGCCGACGCGAGCCACTGGAGCGGCAACATCCTTGGCGCGAATGCGTGGGGCGCGTCGTTCATCATCGGCGACGGTAAGACCTTCCCGCAGTGCCCGCAGCACCAGGTCGCGAATCTTGCCGGGCATCTCAACGGCACCCAGCCCGTGCTCAACGGCGCCGCCGTCGAGGGCCCGAACTCCTCCGCATCCAGCGGCACTCTCGATGGCATGCGGGCTTGCCCGGTCGGCGGCGGCGATGCATTCGCCGCCTTCAACGGCCGCGGCGCGGTGTTCAGGGACAACGTGCAGTCGTACACGACCGTGGAGCCTGCGATCGACCTCACCGCACCGTCGTTGCTGATGTTCGCATGGGGGGTGGCCGGGACGGTGCAGCCGGTTCCGTGAGGACGGATGCGCAGGCTCCGGTTTCCGCCCTCGCCGATCCGGTATTCGCGGCAAATGGCAAAGCCGGTCGCGGGACGTTGGTAAGATCGTCCGGCAGCGCATACCTTCCCGGACTCCCATGACCTCGCGTTCGAAGACGACCCTCGCCACGACTTCCGTCATCGCCAGTTGCCTGATCGCGGCTACGACGTCCGCCGCGCCATCAGACCGCTGGAGCCTCCCGATCGCGACGAAGACGCTCGGCAATGGCCTGGTCGTGGTCGTGTCGGAGGACCACAGCTCGCCGACCGTCGGCATCAGCGTGGTGTATCGCGTCGGCATCCGTACCGAACCGCGCGACCGCACCGGCTTCGCGCACCTGTTCGAACACCTGATGTTCGAGGGAACGCCGAACGCGCCGCAGGGCATCTTCGATCGCGTGGTCAATGATGGCGGTGGCGACAACAACGGCGCAACGCATCCGGATTACACGAGTTACATCGAACAAGCGCCGGTCTCCGCGCTCGAGCCCCTGTTGTGGCTCGAAGCCGATCGCATGAAGACGCTGGCGTTCACGCGCAGGAGCCTGGACAACCAGCGCGACGTGGTGAAGGAAGAGATCAACGTCAACGTGAAGAACCAGCCGTACGGCGGCGCCGCCGACACCGAACTGCCGAAGCTGGCGTTCGCGAAATGGGAGAACGCGCACGATGGCTACGGCAGCTTCGAGGACCTGGACAAGGCCGGCATCGACGACGTGCGCGACTTCCACCGCAACTTCTACGGACCGAACAACGCGGTACTCGGTATTGCCGGCGACGTCACGCCCGAGCAGGGGTTCGCACTCGCGCAGAAATATTTCGGCGCGATCCCGGCGCGCGCGACGCCGCCGCGCCCGGATGTCGACGAGCCATTGAACACGGCCGAAAAGAGGATCGTTCAGGGCGATGCGCTCGCGCGCCTGCCCGCGCTCGCAGTGGGCTGGAAGATGCCCGCGCGCGGCAGCAAGGACCAGGCGCCGATGATCGTCCTCGGCGAATTGCTGGCCACCGGCGATGCGTCGCGCCTGTACCAGGCCCTGGTCAAGGGCAGCGCGCTCGCGGTGCAGATCGAGACCTTCACCGGCAGCGGTTCCCCCTGGGGCTACGGCGGCCCGACCCTGTACACGTTGATGATCACCTACAAGACGGGCGGCAAGGCCGACGCCTTGCTCGCCGGGATCGACGAGCAGGTCGCGCGCGTCGTCAAGGAAGGCGTCGATGCGGCGACGTTGCAGGGACTCAAGACGCGGATGCTCGCGGACTGGTACGACGGCGTGGAGCCGTTCGTCGATCGCGCCGAAACGCTTGCGATGCTGCAGGCTGTCTGGGGCGATGCGAAGGTCGCGAACCAGGTGCCCGACCTCATCGATGGCGTGACCTCGGCCGACCTGCAACGCGTCGCCGGCATCTACCTGACCCACGCCAATCGCAGCGTGATCGACCGCCGTCCCGACGATTCGCTTGCACCCGATGATCCCGCGCGCTCGGACAAGCGCGACAAGGCAAGGCCAAAGCCCGCCAAACCCGCGCCAGCCAAGCCGCCTTCGGACAAGAAGGCGGCCGGCAAGCCTGTTGCAACGACACCTGCCGATCCGGGAACGAAGTGACCATGGCGACGCATCTGCTGCTTGCGTTGCTGTTCGCCGTCGCATCGACCGATACGCCTGCGTCGGTCGCGACCAACAGCTCCGTCGCCAGCACCCGGACGGCTACGGTCGAATCCCCCGTGAAACCGACACCTGCAACCCCGACGACAGCAGCCGCAGCATCGTCGACGAAAAAACCGACGCAGGTTCCAGCGTCCACCACTGCGACGCCTGCATCGAGCGCGCACGCGCAACCATCGCAACCGGCGGTCATTCTGCCCGCGGCGAAAGGTCCCACTCCGCCGCAAGCGCCCGCGCCAGCGCATGTTGCGCCGGTGGTTCCCGCGACAACGACGCCCGCGGCACCAACAACGAAGCCAGCCATGCCCAAGTCGCCAGCAACCGCCACGACCGCCGCACCCGCGCCAAACACCAAGGGCACGCCGCCTGCAATGGTGGCGCCCGCGGGGGCCAACAACCCGCACGCGACGACGGCGCCGGGCAAGGCGCCATCGGCCAGCACCGCCGCGGTCGCCAATACGGCGACGACCGAACCAGCCGCGCACGCGCAAGAACCGCTTCCGAAGGATCTTCCGGCCTACGGGAAGGAACGCTCGCTGCCGCCGCTCAGGATCGAACAACGCAAACTCGCGAACGGGTTGACCGTCTGGGTACTGCCGCGCGAGGACGGCCCGCCGAAGATCCACTACGTGCTCACCATTCGCGGCGGGCTTGCGGCCGATCCAGGACTGCAACCGGGTTTTTCGTCGCTGCTCGCCGACCTGCTCAAGGAAGGCACCACGTCGCGCGACGCGCTGCGCATCGCGCAGGACCTGCAGTCGTATGGCGGCGACCTGCAGGCCGAAGCCGGCGTCGATGGCATCACCCTGACGATGTCGGGGCTCGCGTCGAATGCAGCGAAGACCATCACCCTGCTGTCGGAGATCGCGTTGCAACCGGCGTTCCCCGAGCACGAGGTCGAGCTCGCCAAGCTCAACGCCGTGCAGGCGCTGCTCGCCGCGGAAGCCGATCCGGACTACCAGGCGCGGCGGGCGATGGGGCGGCTTGTGTTCGGCGCTCACCCGTATGGCCACGTGCTGCCGACGCAGGCGTCGATCCTGTCGATCACGCCCGAGATGTTGCATGCCGAACACGACAACCGCTTCCGTCCCGACCAGGCGTTGCTCGTCATCACCGGGCGGATCGCGCCGGACGCGGCATTCCGTCTTGCCGAAAGCGTGTTCGGCGACTGGCGCGCCGAAGGCCGTCCGATGGATGCGACCCCGCCTGCGCCGATCGACGTCGCGCCGGGCCATGTGCTGGTCGCGCGCAACGACAGCGTGCAGTCGGCGATCCGGATCGGCAGGCCCGCGATCGCCGCGGATTCGCCGGATTATTTCCCGTTGCAGCTGACCAACGCCGTGCTCGGTGGAGGCTTTCGCAGCCGGCTCAACCAGAACTTGCGCGAGGACAAGGGCTACACCTACGGCGCGGGCAGCAGCTTCCGCGCGGAGCGCGCAGGCGGAGCCGTGGTCGCGTACGCGAACGTGCGCAACGAGGTCACCGGCGCGGCGCTCGCCCAATTCATGCGCGAATTCACGCAGCTCGGCAGCAAGCCGGTGTCCGACGACGAACTCGCGCAGACCAAGCACTACCTCGCCGGCGGCTATCTGTTGCTCAACCAGCAGCAGGCGCAGGTCGCCGCTGCGCTCGCCGACTACTGGCTGGTCGGCCTGCCGCCGCAGACGCTGTCCGACTACGTGCCGAAGCTGCAGGCGGTCACCGCGGCGCAGGTGCAGGCGATGGCACGGAAATATTTCGCGCCGAAGGACCAGTCGATCGTGGTGGTGGGCGTCGAGGACGTGAAGGCGCAGCTTGCGCCCTTCGGAAGCTTCGACATCGCGCCCAGGTAGGGCGCTTTGCGCGCACGACGCGTCCGCGCGCTTCCGAAGTCGCTATCGCAACACGCGCCGCGCGCCGAGATAGTGTTCGCGCCAGTAGTAGCCGTTGATTTCGTCGAGCCGCACCACGCCGCCGCTGTTCGGCGCGTGCACGAAGCGGCCCTGGCCGACGTAGATGCCGACGTGGTTCACGCGCGAGGATTCGCCGAAGAAGACGATGTCGGCCGGCGCGAGATGGTTGTCGCGCACCTTGGGGATTGGTAGCGCCGCAATGTCGCGCGCGCTGCGCGGCAAGCTCAGGCGACCCATGTCGCGGAACACGAAGTTCACCAGTCCGCTGCAATCGAAGCCGCTCTGCTGGGTGTTGCCGCCCCATTTGTATGGCGTGCCGACCAGGCCGATCGCGCGGATCAAGACGCTGTTCGCGCGCTGCGGATCGATCGCCGCGACGTCCACGATCGCGATCGGCGCGATGCGGTGCCCGGCCTGCGCGGACGGCCGCGTGCGATGCGAGCAACCCGCGAGCAAGGCGACGACCATGGCCACCGCCAGCAGCACGACGCGCTGCGCTGGCATGCGCGGCGCGCCACCGCGATAATGCAAAGGTACGCTCACGTCTGGTTCGCCCATGCGGCATAGCTTGCCGCGTTGCGCGCGCCACGTCATCCGCCTCCTTCCCTCCAATTCGCGAGCCCGCATGAAGATCGAGAACAACGCCGTCGTCCGCTTCCATTACACCGTCGCCGAATCCGGCGATGCCGAAGTCGAGAATTCGCGCATCGGTGATCCGGTCGCGATCCTGATCGGCCACAAGAACATCATCCCGGGCGTGGAGAACGCGCTGATCGGCCACGAAGCCGGCGACCGCTTCGAGGTCACCGTCTCGCCCGAGGAAGGCTATGGCCTGCATCGCGAAGGAATGACCCAGCGGCTTTCGAAGAAAGTGTTCCCGAAAGGCCAGCCGCTGCAACCTGGCGCGCAGATCGTCCTCAAGACCGACCACGGCCCGCGCATGGTCACCGTGCAGAAGGTCGGCATGACCGTGGTGGACGTGGACCTCAACCATCCGCTCGCCGGCAAGACGCTGAACTTCGACATCGAGGTCATCGAGGTGCGCGAAGGCAGCGCCGAGGAAATCGCGCATGGCCACGTGCACGGCGACGGCGGCCACGCGCACTGATGGATCGTCCATGCAGGTGAGCGACGACAGCGCGCGACCTGCGCCGGGCGGGTCCGCCGATGTGCTCGTCATCGGTGGCGGCGTGATCGGCCTCGCCTGCGCTTTCGAATTGCAGCGCGCGGGCCGGCAGGTGCGCGTGCTTGAACAGGGACGCATCGGCTCGGGCAGTTCGCACGGCAACTGCGGCACGCTCACGCCCAGCCATGCCGAACCGCTCGCCGCGCCCGGCGTCGTCGCGAAGGCGCTGCGCTCGATGCTGCGCCCGGATGCGCCGTTCTACATCGCGCCGCGCGTCGATCCGGCGTTGTGGCGCTGGCTGTGGCATTTCGCGCGACGCTGCAATGCGCGCGACAGCCGCGACGCGATGCATGCGAAGGGCGCGCTGCTCTCGACATCGCGCGCATTGATCGAACGACTCGTGCGCGAACACGCGCTCGACTGCGAGTTCGCGGCCGACGGCCTGCTGTACGCATTCGCCGATCAGCGCGAACGCGATGCGTTGCTGGCCGAGTTGCCGTTGCTGCGCGAGATCGGCATCGCCGCCGAGACCTGGGATGCGGCGACGCTCGTCGCGAACGAGCCGTCGTTGCGCGATGGCCTTGCCGGCGGAGTCCTGTTCCCCGGCGACGCGAGCTTGCGGCCCGATCGCTATGTCGACGAGCTCGCGCGCTTGGCCTGCGCAGCAGGTTGCGAATTCATCGAGGATTGCGCCGCGCAGGGATTCCGTCGCGAGCGCGGCCGCGTCGTCGGCATCGATACGAATCGCGGCCTGCAGCGCGGACGCGACGTGCTGATCGCGACCGGCGCGTGGTCGCCCGCGCTCGCGCGGCAACTCGGGTTCAAGCTTCCGATCCAGCCCGGCAAGGGCTATTCGATCACCTGGGATGCGCAGCGCGCGCCGCCGCGCCGGCCGCTGGTCCTGAAGGAACGCTCGATCTGCGTGACTGCGTGGGGCAGCGGATTCCGGCTCGGCAGCACGATGGAATTTTCAGGTTACGACACCTCGCTCAATCGCACGCGACTGGATGCGATCGAACGCGGGGCAGGCGAGTACTTGCGCGATCCACCGACCGGCGCACGACGCGAGGAATGGTACGGCTGGCGACCAATGACCTGGGACGACCTGCCGATCCTCGGCCGCGCGCCCGGCCAGGACAACCTGTGGCTCGCGACCGGCCACGGCATGATGGGCGTCGGCATGTCGGCGGTCACCGGGCGATTGATCGCCGACCTGATGGGCGGACGCGAACCGATCATCGATCCGGCGCCATACTCGGCGCTGCGGTTCCAGTGACGTGGCAGGGGGCGATGCGATGTCCGACTTCGACCTGATCGTGCTTGGCGGCGGCTCGGGCGGGCTTGCCGCTGCGTTCCGCGCCGCGCGGCACGGCGCGCGCGTCGCATTGCTCGAACCGCACCTGCTCGGCGGCACCTGCGTCAATGTCGGTTGCGTGCCGAAGAAGGCGATGTGGCTCGCGGCGGACATCGCGGGAAAACTGTCGATGGCGCAGTCGCTGGGCTTCGACGCGCAGGTCGGAGCGCTCGACTGGCCGACCTTCATCGCGCATCGCCAGCGATACATCGAGAACATCCACGCGAGTTACCGGCGAAGGCTCGATGCGGCCGGCATCGCGACCTTGCCGATGCGCGCGCATTTCGTCGATGCGGGGACCGTCGAATGCAGCGATGGCGTGCGCCTGCGCGCGCCGAAGATCCTGATCGCGACAGGCGGCCGCCCGCAGCGGCCGCAGGTTCCAGGCGCGGAACTTGGCGGCGTGTCCGACGATTTCTTCCACCTGTGCTCGGCGCCGAAGCGCGTCGCGTTGATCGGCTCGGGGTACGTCGCGGTGGAACTCGCGGGCGTGCTGCAGGCGCTGGGCAGCCAGGTCGAATTGTTCGCGCGCGGCGCGCGGCTGCTCGGCAGTTTCGATGCCGAACTCAGCGAATTGCTGGCCGAGGACTATCGCCAGTCCGGCGTGCACTTGCATTTCGACTATCGATTGCAGGCGCTGGAACGCCATGGCGAATCGCAGGTTCGCCTGCGCAACGCGGCTGGCAGCGCGGGCGATCCCTTCGACCTGGTGCTGTTCGCGACGGGACGCGAACCGAATACCGATGGCCTGCGCCTGGATCGGGCCGGCATTGCGACCGATGCGCTCGGGCACGTGCAGGTCGATGCGTGGCAGGCAACGGCTGCCGAAGGCGTGCATGCGGTTGGCGACGTCACCGGCCAGCTCGCGCTGACGCCGGTCGCAATCGCCGCCGCGCGCCGCCTGATGGATCGATTGTTCGACGGCAAGCACGACGCGAAACTCGATTACTCGAACGTGCCGACGGTGGTGTTCGCGCATCCGCCGATCGCGACCGTCGGGCTCACCGAGGCCGCGGCGCGCGCGCACCATGGCGATGCGGTGCAGGTCTTCCGCACGGGATTCCGGCCGATGCTCTACGCGCTCGCCGACGTGCCGCAGCGCAGCCTGTTCAAGCTGGTCTGCGTCGGCGACGAGCGCCGCATCGTCGGCATCCACCTGCTGGGCGAAGGCGCCGACGAGATCATGCAGGGCTTTGCGGTCGCGCTGAAGCGGGGCATCACCCTCGACGACCTGCACGACACCGTCGCGATCCATCCGACTTCGGCTGAGGAAGTGGTGCTGATGCAATGAATCACGACACGACCAACGACGAATCGACTGCGATCTACACGCTCCATCGCGGCACCACGCCGCTGCTCGTGAGCCTGCCGCACGACGGCACCGCCTTGCCGGACTCCATCGCCGCGCGCATGACCGAATCTGCGCGGCGCGTGCCGGACACCGACTGGCATGTTGCGCGGTTGTACGCGTTCGCGCGCGAACTGGGTGCGAGCGTGATCGTCCCGCGGCATTCGCGCTACGTGGTCGACCTCAATCGCCCGCCGGACGATGTGTCGTTGTACCCGGGCCAGAACACGACCGGGCTGTGCCCGATCGTGCAGTTCAGCGGCGAGCCCGTATATCGCGACGGCGCGCAGCCGACGCCCGAGGAAATCGCCACGCGGGTCGACACGTACTGGCGGCCGTACCACGCGGCGCTGGTCGACGAACTCGCGCGCCTGCGCGCACGGCACGCGCGCGTGCTGTTGTGGGAGGGTCATTCGATTCGCGGCGAAGTGCCGTTCCTGTTCGATGGACAGCTCCCGGATCTCAATATCGGCACGGCGAATGGCGCGAGTTGCTCGCCGCAATTGCAGGGGCGGATCGAACGCGCTCTTGCGGCGCAGGACGACTATGGCTTCGTCGTCAACGGCCGCTTCAAGGGCGGATACATCACGCGTCGCCATGGCGATCCCGCGAATGGCATCGATGCGGTGCAGCTCGAGATCAGCCAGCGCAACTACATGGACGAAGCGTCGTTCGGGTACGACGAAGCGAAGGCCGAAAGACTGCAGGCCATGATCCGGCACCTGCTCGAGGCCGCGCTGTCGCGGTAATCCAGCCGCTCGAAGGATGCAGCAGGAGCCTAGACCGGTTCCTTCGGCTTGTTCGGGGGTGCTTCCAATACCACGGTATCGACTTCGCCTTCGGGCGGCGGCGGACCCTGCAGCCGTACGTGGAGTGCGAGGTCGGTGCGCGAGTCGGCATTCTCGATCGCTTCGGCATAAGTGATTTCGCCGCGTGCATACAGGCCGTACAGCGATTGGTCGAAGGTCTGCATGCCGCTGGTCGTGCTCTGCTTCATCGCCTCGCGGACCTGCGCGATCTCGCCCTTCTGGATCAGGTCCGCGACGTAGGGCGTGGAAAGCAGGATCTCGACCGCCGGGATGCGCTTGGTGCGGGTGCCCTTGAGGAGGCGCTGGCCGATCACGGCCTTGAGATTCAGCGACAGGTCGATCAGCAACTGGTGCTGCGCCGAATCGGGGAAGAAATTGATGATCCGGTCCAGCGTCTGGTTGGCATTGTTGGCGTGCAGGGTGGACAGGCACAGGTGGCCGGTTTCCGCGTAGGAGATCGCGGCCTGCATGGTTTCGCGGTCGCGGATCTCGCCGATCATGATCACGTCGGGCGCCTCGCGCATCGCGTTCTTCAGCGCGTTGGCGTAGCTCTGCGTATCCAGGCCGATCTCGCGCTGGTCGACGACCGAAGCCTTGGACTTGTGCACGTACTCGATCGGCTCCTCCACGGTCAGGATGTGGCCGGTCCGGATCAGGTTCCGGTGTTCGATCATCGCGGCCAGGGTCGTCGACTTGCCGGAGCCGGTCGACCCGACCAGCAGCACCAGGCCGCGCGGCAGCATGACGATGTCCTTGAGCAGCAGCGGCAGGTTCAGGCTCTCGATGGTCGGGATCTTGTTGGTGATGTAACGGATCGCCATGGACACGTCGCCGCGCTGGCGGTAGACGTTCACGCGGAAGCGGCCGAGATCGCCGAGCGCGATCGCCAGGTTCATCTCCCAGGTCGACTCGAACTCGCGCTGCTGGCGCTCGCTCATGATCGAATAGGCCATGGTGCTGATCTCGTCGGCGCGAAGCTCCGTCTCGCCGATGTGCTGCGTGATGCCTTCGATCTTGATGTTGGGCGGCGCGCCCACGCTCAGGAACAGATCCGACGCCCGCTTCTGCGCCATCAGGGTGAGGAAAGGCATCAATTCCATGGATCCAACTTCCACGGCGCGTTGGCGGGACTATAGCCGATCACACGCGGCGTAGAAGGGCCCGGAAAGAACCAGGAAGACCTAGGCACGCGCGCGGCGCATCGCGAATCCATCACGTGGCCGCGCGGCGCTCCTGCTCGAGCGTGGGCAGGAACCATGCAAGCAACCCAATCGCCGGCAGGAATGAGCAGATGCCATAAACCTGTTCGATGCCGATGTGGTCCGCGAGCATGCCGAGCACGGCCGCGCCGATGCCGCCCATGCCGAACGCGAAGCCGTAGAAGATTCCCGAAATCACGCCGGTGCGGCCGGGCACGAGCTCCTGCGCATACACGATGATCGCCGAGAACGCCGATGCGAGCACGAGGCCGATCACGATGGTGAGTGCGGTCGTCCAGAACAGGTCCGCGTGCGGCAGCGCCAGCGTGAACGGCAGCACGCCGAGGATCGATCCCCAGATCACGTACCTGCGGCCGATGCGATCGCCGATCGGGCCGCCGATCAGGGTGCCGGCTGCGACCGCGCCGAGGAACACGAACAGGTGCAGCTGCGCACTCTGCGCGGTGAGGTGGAATTTCTGCATCAGGTAGAACGTGTAGTAGCTCGACAGGCTCGCGAGGTAGAAATACTTCGAGAAGATCAACGCGCCGAGGATCGCCATGGTGACGACGACCGTGCGCGTAGGCAGCCGCGACGCGCGCGCGGCTGCATGCGCCGCACGATGCGCGGGCAGGTGATGGCGATACCAGCCGCCGATCCAGGTCAACATGGCCATTGCGGCGAGTGCGGCGATCGCGAACCACGCGACGCTGCCCTGGCCGCGTGGCATCACGATGAATGCGGCAAGCAATGGGCCGCTCGCCGAGCCGATGTTGCCGCCGACCTGGAAGATCGATTGCGCGAGGCCGTGCCGTCCGCCCGACGCCATTCGCGAGACCCGCGAGGATTCCGGATGGAACACGGACGATCCCGATCCGATCAGCGCAGCCGCCAACAGCAATAGCGGAAACCTCGAGGCTTGCGACAGCAGCAGCAACCCGGACAGGGTAAAACCCATGCCGAGCACCAGCGAATACGGCAATGGCCGCTTGTCCGTGTAGATGCCCACGAAGGGCTGCAGCAGGGACGCGGTGACCTGGAACGTCAGCGTGATCAGGCCGACCTGGGCGAAGCTCAGCGCGAAGTTCTGCTTGAGCAGCGGGTACATCGCCGGCAGCAACGACTGGATCATGTCGTTGAGCAGGTGGCACACGCTCAGCATCGCGAGGATCGGAACCGCGGTGCGCGCGGCGGCTTCGACCGGCGTTTCGATCGAGGTCGGCGGCGTGACGGGCGAATCCGCGATGGTCGAGGATGCGACGGTGTTCGACATGGTTGAACGCTGGCGAGCGGATGTCCGCACTATTGTATAGGTCGGCACCGCGCAGGCGGGTTGGCGATTGGAGACCGTGGCCCGGATGCTGTGTCTTGCTGGCGATGCTTGGCGCCGCGATCGATGCGCCGGTTCAAACCGCATTTGATCCCTGGATTGCGACGCCGGCCGAATGGAGGATGCCGCGCACGCGATCCGCATCGATGTGCCGGGCGATCACGACTTCGTTGATTGCCGGAGGATCGCCCGGGCGCGCGGGCTGCATCGTCATGCGCAGGACGAGGCCATCGCCGCGGTCCCAGCGCGCCAGTTCGCAATGCTGCATGTCCGCATAGGCATCGAAACGGGCGTACGCACTGCCGAGCAACCATTCGATGCCGTCCTCGCGCATCGTGACCTGGGCGCGGCCACCGCAGGACATGATCCACGAGCCGATACACCCGAGGACAATGAAGACCAGC
>Ga0157375_10003318_pt1 | contig 13940 bp, 11 predicted proteins | sample M35metaG_FD_115311 | JGI IMG/M metagenome (GOLD analysis project Ga0157375, IMG submission 115311) | Miscanthus rhizosphere microbial communities from Kellogg Biological Station, Michigan, USA - M3-5 metaG | ecosystem: Host-associated > Plants > Roots > Rhizosphere > Soil | place: USA: Michigan...
ACCTGCGACCAGGCGCGACGCTTACCGGTAATAGGCCTCCACCTTGCCCTTGAGCTTGATCAGTACCGGATGGCCCGTGCGATCAACCGTCTTACCGGCGGGCACCTTGACCCACCCTTCGCTGATGCAGTACTCCTCCACGTCCTTGCGTTCGTTGTCGTTCAGGCGGATGCCGATTTCGTGCTCGAACACGGCGGCTACGTAGTGGGGGCTGCGCGTGTCCGTGGACAGCCGGTCTGGCAGTGGCGGGCGCTGGCTGGTGTCGGTCATGGTGTGCCTTAGGTTCTCGACTGCGAACAATATCAATTGCGCTGCCGTACGCTGACCGCCGACCCGCATCGGTCCGTTTGCGAACGTCCGGTCTTGGTCAGGTCAGCCCCTACGCCGTGTCCATCGCACCGCCGGCAGTCGCGGCGAAGCGGACCGTCGGTCACATTGGACGTGTGACCGCGAAGGCGGTAGCAGTCTTCGAGGACAGACCGCCTCACCGACAACAGGAACCGAGACGTCAACATTCCCATAAAGAGTTCTTAATGGGCGAGTCGAGATTGAGGGCCGGGCGACTCGGGCGCGAAATGCCTCCTTGACAACGGCTTGCATTGGGAACAGGAGGACCGTGTGTCGCCGCTAGCGCTCTACGCAGAGCGAACGGATAGGGTCCGCTGGTCGTCAATTGCTGCTTGACGGGCTAAAGAAGTGCGGTGAGCCGCGCGTGCAGTGTCGAAGGCACGGTCACGCCCGCTATCTTTGTCTGCTTGCGCGCGGCGAGCCGCTTATCGCCGGGGAGTCGCGTACCCGGCTCTGCGAGCATACGAGTGAACAGTTCTTCGAGACGATCTGCGAACCCTGGACCCGCGAAGGTAGTTGAGGCTATTGCGATGAAGAATTGACCGGTGCGCGGGGGTCCGCCATCGTTGTTGGCGAACGACGATGCTGTGAAAGAGAAATTTGCACCGGTGAGGCCCGCGGCCATGATTTCGACCAATAGCGCGATTCCGACGCCTTTGTAACCACCAGCAGGCAGCAGGCTGCCGCCGTGCAGCGCGGCTTTGGGATCTGTCGTCGGCTTACCCGTTCCGTCCAGCGCCCACCCCTCAGGAAGCGGCTTCCCCTGCTGCTCGTGGAGCATGATTTCGCCCCGCGCGATCACGCTCGACGACTGATCGATGACCAACGGCGGCTGGCCCTGTCGGGGCGCGGCGAGCGCAATGGGATTCGTGCCGAACAGCGCCGCTTTCCCACCCCACGGGGCAATGGCGCGCGGTGTGTTAACGAATCCCAATGCGACGAAGCCTTGCTCGGCGAGTCGCTCGACATGGTCCCCAACTACTCCGCAATTGTAGGAATTAGTTACGGCGAGGGCGGCAATCCCGCAAGCGCGCGCGGATTCAGCAAGTGGTACAAGGCCCATATCAATCGCGGGGTGCGCAAAGCCGGTCCGCGCGTCCACACGGACTGCGCCTAGTCCGAGACGATGTAGCGTTGGTACCGCAAGGCCGTCCACCTTGCCACTGCGTGCGTGCTCGCAATATGTGGCCAGGCGGGCTAAGCCGTGACTCCGAATGCCAGCGGCCTCTGAGGCGCGGATCGAGTGCGCTACGGATCGTGCGTTGGCCTCGCTCGTGCCGTTTTTCGTTAACGCTTCGCGCGCGAGAGACTCGACTTCCTCCAAACTCATCGTAATGGTTCCATTGCTCATCTTGTCCTCCACCACGAGGGCGAGAATGCCTTTACGCTAATGTAGCAGTCGCTGCTGCCCATGAACATCATTGGACGCGATCGTCCCGCTAAACCTCAACGCGTGGTAGTAATCGGCGCTGGGGTTGTTGGAATCGCTTGCGCGCTCACGTTGCGCCGCGAAGGTCACGACGTCGTCGTACTCGATCCTCGTTTGCCGGGTGAGGGTGCGTCGTTTGGCAACGCCGGCATTATCGCCAACTGCACTGTTGACCCAATCGGAATGCCCGGCATCATCCGCCAAGTGCCGCGAATGCTGCTTGATCCTATGGGGCCGCTCGCGATTCGTTGGCGCTACCTGCCGCGAATTGCACCGTGGCTGATGCATTTAGCTGCGGCCAGCCGCGCCGAACGTGTGGAGACAATTTCTCGCGCACTGGCCTCACTAGTGGGCAATGCCGTTGAGGCTTGGGGAGACTTGATTCGCGGTACGGGAGGCGAACAGTACGTTTTATCGCGGGGATGGATCCATGCATTTGAAACTGAGACGGCGTTCACGTCAGTGCAGCCCGTGATCGAACTACGCCGACGGCGCGGTGTGCGGGTAGAAATCCTGACCCCCCGTGAATTGCACGATCTGGAGCCTAACATTGCCCCGATTTTCCGCCATGGCGTATACCTGCCCGACACTGCGTTTGTCACCAATCCGCTGCAACTCGTCCGAGCCGTGGCGGACGTGTTTCTTGCAGCAGGTGGAAAGCTAATGCATCAACGCGTCATCGGATTCTCCGACGAGGGAGCCGGTCGACACCAGGTGCTAACGGAAAGGGAAGTCCATGATTGTGACCGAATAGTCCTCGCTGCCGGTGCGTGGTCACGCGCACTTGCGGCCATGCTGGGCAGCCGGGTGCCACTGGACACTGAGCGCGGTTATCACGTAATGCTGCCCATGCCTGATCGACCCCCACGTCATCCGATCAGCTCCGGAGAGCGTAAATTCATAATCCTTCCAATGCTCGATGGCATACGAATTACCGGCGGTGTTGAATTAGCGGGACTCGAAGCTCCAGCAAATTTCACGCGTATTCGCCGCATGGCGAACTGTGCGCAGCGAATGGTTCCCCACCTCGACACGAGGATCGTCTCTGAATGGCTAGGATTTCGTCCGTCGATGCCCGATTCCCTCCCGGTTATCGGACACGCGCCAAAGCGTCCCGCAGCGCTATTTGCCTTTGGCCACGGGCACGTTGGATTGACGGCAGCCGCTTCGACCGCGCGCGTCATTGCCGACCTCATCGCCGGGCGATCGCCGACGATTGACCTTCAACCGTTTCGTCCCGACCGGTTCGAATTATGATCGCTGGGTTCACGGATCTCTGCGGCGGCAAAAGGACTGCAGTACCGGAAGGGCAAGTTCGAAGCAAGAATCAGCGCACGACTAGATAAGCAAGCTCGCCTTCCTTGCGATACGCCTCGGCGGCGCGTGCAAAGCCATCCGGGTCAAGCTCAACGCCCAAGCCGGGTTTTTCGGGGGGTCGATAGCCGCCGCTCTTCACGCGCCAAGGTTCACCCAGTACCAGGTCGTCGACGACCCAATTGATTAGCGCTTGCGCCGGATGCCGCGCCTCGGGGCAAACCATCCCGAAATGGCAGCGAGCCGCCCATGAGATACCGAGCTCCTGATAGGTGTGTAGCCAGAACTGGCGGTGCTGCGCCTGTGCCACGGCTCCCAGGATGAGCGTTGGTACGATGCCGCCTTCATGATGGAAGTCAGCAACGACGCTGTCGATCAGCGGATAGTGCTTCAGTGCCTCGAAATTCGTGCAATGCGTCGACATCGGCACGCCGAATTCCGCGCGCAACTTTTGCATCTCGCCCAGGCCCGCGACCGGCTCCTCGAAATTCAGAATGCCCACATCGACGATTCCCTCAAGGAGTCGACGTGCTTCGCCGATCGTATAGCCCATGTTGGCGTCCAGCGAGAGGCCGATCTCTGGCCCAAGTGCCGCGCGCACTGCGCGCACGGTCTCGATTTCGCAATCGACTGAATTGCGACCTACTTTGAACTCAAAAACGCGCGCGCCGGTCTCGGCGATGGAGCCGCGTGCCACTTCGGCCATCTGGTCCGGCACCTGGCGCTCCGTGATCCCCTCGGAAGTGTCTACCGAATACGCGTACGCGACAAATGGCGCGACCTTGCGTACGGGACCACCCAGCACACGGAAGAGGGGTCGTTCGAGCGATTTACCAACGAGGTCCCACAGGGCCATGTCAACCCCGCCAAACGCCATCCGCTCACGTGCATCGCCAATTAATCCCCAATCGCGATTCCGCGGCAGGCAGCGCAACCGGGCCGTCTGCCATTCGCTCGGGTCGAGCCCGATCAAGCGGGGAGCGAAGTAGCGATTCACGACTTCGGCCGTGTCGCCACGTGGGGCCTCGCCGAGACCGGTCAGCCCCTGGTCGGTGCCGATCTCAATGATGGTGCGCGAGAATCCCGTGCCCTTGCCTCGTGACCATGCATTGCTACGTGTGGTACGCGCGCTGACCGGGGTCGCGAGCACCTTAGTAATCTTCATCGATCGGCCCCGGCGGATGATTCGGTTTCATGTGGCGTCGTAGCGGGTAAAGGCACCGTGCGTGCGATAGCGCTCTGCGTAATGCTGAAACGCCGCTTGGTCGAGCTCGATGCCAAGGCCGGGCGTGTCCGGTGGTCTCACACCGCCCTTTCGCACAAGCCACGGATCACCCACGATTAAGTCGTCTTCGATCCAGTCGATCAGCGACTGACTGGGACGATCAAGTGCGTCGCAAGCCATGCCGAGGTGGCACATGGCTGCCCAGCCGATTCCCGTCTCGCCGTTGGAGCGCAGCCAGAACCGGCGCTCTTCCGAACGTACCGAGGCGGCAAGCCGAAGCACTCCGGAGATGCCCCCATCGACGTTTAGATCACCGACGACGTCGTCTATTTCGGGATATCCCCTTAGCTTTTCGATATCGGTGCAATGCATCGACACTGGGACCGGAAACTCGCGCCGTAGCATCGCCATTCCGCCCAGGCTTGAAACGGGCTCCTCAATGCCGCCGAGGACATCGGCCGTGCCGGCGAGAAAGGTGCGTGCTCGCTCGATGTCAAAGGCCATGTTGGCATCGACGGCGAGCTCAACCTTCGGCCCGACCGCCGCACGCACGGCTTTGACCGTTGCAATGTCGCAGGCGACACTATGCCGCCCGACCTTGAACTCGAATATTGCTGCTCCGGTGGCCGCGATCGATTTCGCAGCGATCTCGGCCATCATCTCGGGGACCGCAGATTCGACGTGACCCTCTTCGAGGGCGACTGTGTAGGCGTAAGCAACAAAAGGGGCGCGCTCGCGCACGGCACCGCCGAGGACCTTGTATAGGGGTTGCTCCCGTTCCTGCGCGATTAGATCCCAAAGAGCGATCTCGATCGCGGAGAACGCCATCGCGGACGTCGTATCCGCGAGATAACCAAAGTCGTGATGTTCGCGCAGGCACGCGAGTCGCGCCGTCGTAATCTCGCACGCGTCGAAACCCTTAAGCTTCGGGGCGAATTCTTCGTTGACAATAGACGCGACGCGAGCGAGCGAGGCTTCACCCAAGCCCAGCCGACCATCGTCTGTTATGACCTCCACGATTGTTCGCGTGTGGCCATAGGAGCGGCCGAACGACCACGTACAGGTGCGCGTCGCGGGAATGCTAACCGGCGTGGCTCGTATTTCAGTAATCTTCATTGACGGTATCTCGACGGACACACGAGCTTGAGCATAGCGTATTTCCTGTGCCGCAAAATAACGGTACTGTAGCGCGGTTGCGTCATACTGCACGCTTGGCGACCGCACTTCTAACGGCTCTCGAGCGTTCGACGATAACAGAGTAACTCGGAGGATCTATGACTGGTTCGGAAGGACGGCAGCGATATTTTGGTTGGGTCAGCGCGGTTGCGGCAATTCTACAAATCTGGCTTGTAAGTGGGCAGCTGTACGCAGCTGCTTTGGAAACGATCAAGCCGGGCACATTGGTTGTTGCATTCAACGGCGATATGCCGGGAACGAGCTGGGAAAACGGCAAACTGGTCGGTGTCGACGGTGAGCTGGTGCAGTGGATTGCCGACGAGTTGAAGCTTAAGGTCGAGCCCGCCACCATGGAATTCTCGGCCGAGATTGGTTCTATACAGACACGTCGCGCGGACGTGATGGTTGGCATGGTGAGCTGGCGACCGCAACGGGCGGAAGTACTGCTTCTCACCGACCCGATTTACTACGCGCAGGCGCTGTATGTGCAGAAGAAGGGCCAGAACTGGAGCCACATAAAGGATCTCGACGGCAAAGTCGTAGCGTCGATCCAGGGCTTTGGACAAGCCCAGGAGTTGAAAACCCTGCCGAACATTGAGCTCAAGCTTTACGACACCTCAGATGCAGCATTGCGGGATCTGCTCGCAGGTCGTGCACAAGTACTGTTTGCTGATCCGCCGTTGATCGCCTACGCACTGCAGAAGAATCCAAGCTGGGACATACATGCGGTGCCCGCATCAGCCGAATTTGATGAGAAGCGTCCTGTCGTTAGCGGTATGAAATACCAGATAGTCCTTGGCTTGAGCAAAGACGCCCCCGAGCTAACCAAAGCGGTGAATCAGAAGATCGCGGAAGCCTGGGCCACCTGCCGAACGCAGAAGATCGCCGCGAAGTACGGGCTCGGCGACAAGAGCTGGTTCGTGCCAGGCGAGAAGAACCCGCGCGCTGGAGTCGATCGCCTGAATGACTGGCGGCAGCCCTCCCTCGGGGATGGCTGCAAGTAGCGTCGGCCAGTTACGCCGCCAATTTAACGCAATGCCGGCAGTGCGTGAGCCGGGCGCTACCCAGGCGCCCGGCATCCCCGCCATGGACGATCGTGGTGCTGGCCCCGTCGTCAAAATCGAGGATTTGCACAAGAGCTTCGGTTCGCTCGAAGTGCTGAAAGGAATCGACCTCGCAGTTGAGCGGGGCGAAAAGCTTGCGATCATTGGACCCAGCGGGTCGGGCAAGTCGACCCTTCTTCGCTGTGTCAATTATCTGGAAGTGCCAACACGCGGCCACATTTATCTGGAGGGGGAGCTCGTCGGTGAGCGGGTGGTCAACGGCGAGTACATACGAATGTCAGATCGAGAGCTTGCGAGCCAGCGCAGGCACGTCGGAATGATCTTCCAGAGTTTCTATCTTTGGCCGCACCTAACTGCCCGCGAGAATGTCGCGATCGCACCCGAAAAGGTGTTTGGTCGCCCTCGTCATGCGGCGCTTGAACTCGCCGATGAATTACTCGCCAAAGTGGGTCTAGCGGAGAAACGCGACGTCTTTCCTGAGCGGCTATCGGGTGGTCAGCAACAGCGGGTCGCGATCGCTCGCGCGCTGGCCCAGGAACCGAAGGTCATCCTCTTCGATGAGCCGACCTCCGCACTTGATCCGGAACTCGTTGGCGAGGTTCTCAAAGTAATAGAGCAACTCGCGAAGGAAGGGCGCTCCATGATGCTGGTGACACATGAAATCCGCTTTGCTCAAAACGTCGCCGATCGAGTGATTTTCATGGATCGCGGTGTCATCGTGGAGCAGGGCTCCCCGGCCGAAGTTATCCGACGCCCGAGCCACCAACGCACGCGCGCCTTTCTGAAGCAGCTCCTGGCGGAGAGCTAACGAATTGGTGGAACAGATTGCTATGTTCGCTGCGGCGTTGCTGGCAGGCGCCTTCGTGAGCATCCAAATTATGCTGGGCGCGCTTGGAATCGCCATAGCCATTGGTTTGTTCATGGCGCTGCTCGCAACGACGCGCGTTGTGCCGCTGCGATTATTCGTAGCGTGCTATGTCGAGGTCTTTCGCAATGTTCCGGCGCTGACCCAGCTGTTCATCATCTATTTCGGGTTGGCGCAGGTCGGGTTACGTCTGCAACCGATCCCCGCCGCCATCATCGGCCTCGGGCTCGGCGGCGGCGCACTGCTCACTGAAGTGTTCCGTGCCGGCATTCAGGCTCTGCATCATGGGCAGCGCGAAGCCGCAGTTGCGGTCGGTATGACGCCGATCATGGCGATTAGATACATCATCCTGCCCCAGGCCTGGCGCATCGTTCTGCCTCCATTGGGCAACTACAGCATCTCACTGCTCAAGGAGACGTCAGTCGCCTCCGCCATCGCCGCTCCAGAAATCATGTTCTACGCGCGTCAACTGGTAACGCGATCCTTCGAGACCCCCGTCATTTACTCGCTGACCGCGCTGCTCTATCTGGCCATGTGCCTGCCGATTGGGCGATTGGTGGCGCGTCTAGAGCGTCGCAGCAGGGCGTGGCAATGATTGAGTTCTTTCAAATTTTCTTCGACAAGTTGCCGCAGTGGTGGCCGGAGATGCAGACTGCCGCGGGTCGCACGCTTCTTCTCGCTGCTTACGCGTTCATTCTCGCCATTATCTTCGGTCTTGCACTAGCGCTTGCGAAGCTCAGCCGCTCCTCCATGCTTCGACGGGTGGCCAGCGTCTATATAGAAATAATGCGGAGTATTCCGACCCTTGTAGTGCTGTTCATAATCTATTTCGGCATCGTCCCTTTGGGAATCACGCTTAATGCCCTAACGGCAGGCTCGATCGGCTTGGGTATCCATGCGGCGGCTTACGTTGCGGAGATTTTTCGGAGCGGCATCGAGGCGATCCACCGGGGACAGCGTGAGGCCGCGCTTTCGGTCGGTATGACGCCGCGGCAGACCTTGCGTTATATCGTTCTGCCCCAAGCCACCGCAATCATGCTCCCGCCCCTCATAAATATGCTAGTGGTCGTACTAAAAGACACGTCTATCTGTTCGTTGATTTCAGCGCCAGAAATCATGTTGCGCGCTAAGGATCTGGCGTCTACCTATTTTCGTCCCATGCAGTTGTATGTGCTTGCAGGCGCGATGTACTTCGGTATGGCGTGGCCGTTGTCCCTCTTGGCGCGCCTGTGGGGAAAACAGCTCGGTCGCGGGCGCCGAACCATTTGACCCGCAACCGTACTGTGCACATGTAGCGTCGTGTCGTTTCCACCTTCTCGGCGCAGACTCTTTATGTAAGACGAGCAGTGCACGAGTCGGCTACCCAATCAGCTATGTCGACGCCACGTTACTCAGGCACCGACCGCCGCTACTTGTAGTCGTTGGATCTCTAGTGGCTTGTCGCTACTCGTCGCACCATATCGCGCGGAATCGGTCCGGCGCGAGCTGGGTGTAGCGGACTGTGTGCATAATATTGCGATGCCCTAAGTAGGCCCCGGATGGTGCGTGGTCGACACCTTGGTTTGCAAGATAGTAACCCGTGGCTTGGCGCAGCATGTGCGGGCGCACCGGGAATTCCAGTCCCGCGGTCTGACCTGCGCGCGCAACATCTTTCGGACAGTGACAGCCGTAAGCGGACCACGCCGCTCGCTGTTGAAAAGCCGTGCCGACGCTAGATGAGCCAAGCGGAGCTCACGTAAGACTGATACCTCCGCCTCACTCAGCGGGTGGGTAGCGGCGTCGCCGCGCTTGTAACCGGTTCACGTGCAGTGTCCTGCGGTCCAGATCGACTTGGTCCCAGCGCAGCCCAACCAGTTCACTGACCCGTAGTCCATGGCGGTACGCCACGAGAATTAGCCGAGAGTCGCGCACGCCGTGGCGTGCAACGTCTTGGGCGGCCTCGATGAGGCGTTTGATTTCACTGGAGGTGAGGTGCTCGCGACTGGGACGGCGTCTATGCCACGTCGAGGAGTTGCCGTTGGAATCCGCCAACCGGTGAACCTTCTCCACTAATGGTTATCGCCGTGGCATCATCATCGCTCTCGGCGGCGCGCGCTCGACGCTGCGATGACATCAGCTTTGATTCCCTGCACGCGGCGGGTGATCTAGGTACGTGTGCCCGTCTGAGGCAAGCTCGAGTTGCTCCGACTGCTATGCCAACACCGAGATCAAGCATTGCGGTGCCACTTCCGCCGGCAGCATCTTCGTAGAGGTCGAAAAGCGCATCTGAAGCGTTCCTGTGCGAGGCAAGCCGCATGGATATACGTCACCTCGTCGTCGCGGCAGCTGCCATGTACTGCGCGGCCTGTACCGGGCCGCTGCCCGTACGCACGGTCCTGGACGCACCGTCCGGTGCTGCGCAACCGATGTGCAACCCGGCAGCGGGCAGCGTCGATCCGGTCTGCGCGCATCGTGCGCACGAGCACGCTTCCGAGTGCGTGAGCGATGCGGGCGTGCGCAGCGATCGCGGTTACGACCTTCATTTCGTCGAGGTCGACGACCAGGGCGCGCTGTATCCGCGCGAGGCGCCGTATGGGGACGCATACGGCCAGCTCGACGCGTTCATCGCTACTTTGCGCGAAACGATCGAGCGCAAGCCGGTAGCAGACGGAGTCAGCCTCGCGATGTTCGTGCATGGTTGGAAGCACGACGCGGGCACCGACGATGACAATGTGCGGAAATTCCGCAGCTTTCTGTGTGGGATGGCGGAGATCGAACGGCGGCCCGGCAATCGCGCGGTCGTGGGGCTGTATTTCGCGTGGGACGCGAAGCGCATCGGGCTCGATACCGACCATGCGGCGCTCAATGTCACATTTTGGGATCGCGAGCGCGCGTCCGATCGCATCGCGCAGGGCGTTATCCGCGAACTTTTGGCGCGCGTGCGCTCGATCGAGGCCGAGGTCAATCGCGAGTGGCAGGAGCGGGTGCGCAAGAGGATCCTCGAGGGCGGTTTTCCTAGCCCGTTCGACAAACCGCCGATGCGCTTCCTATTGCTCGGACACAGCTTCGGCGCCCGCATGGTGTTCGAGGCGCTATCGAACACGTTGATCCGGGACGTCGTCGATCTGCAGCAGGCCGACGAGATTCTCTGCCTGTTGCCGCAGTTCCCCCAACCCGGTTGCGCCGGAGCGGCGCCGAACGACGCCGTGCGCGCGCAGGCCGTCGATCCGGCGCGCGCCGCCGACGTCGTGGCCGCGGGCCTGGTCCGAGAGGCCGATATGATCGTCCTCGTCAATCCGGCGCTCGAGGCCACCCGATTCGGCGCGCTCGTCGATGCCGCCCGTGGGCGCGGCACGGGCGCCGACGGCTTTCCGTACGCGCATTACCGTGCACCGCACGTGGTCGTCATCGCGTCGGAGACGGACCAGGCGGTCGGGGCCGCTTTTCCAGCCGGCCGTGCGCTGGGCTCGCTATTCGACCGCTACGTGGGCGACGAGCGCGTGGCGGATCGTACGGGCGTCGGCCACTACCTGCCGCAGGTAACCCATCGCGTGTCGCCGGTCACGCAGGCGTGCCCAGGCCACGAGCCGCTGCCCGCGCCAGCCGAGTGCCGCGGTTGGCAGATTCCTGAAGCCAAGCTCGCAGTCGAAGCGCGCCTGTTCAACACGTTTGAGCGCCGCATATGCCCGGGCGGGTCACCCGGCTGCGCGGCCCCGGACGGGCGCAAGGCTTATCCGCGAGCGTTTTGCGGCGCACCGGCACTAGTGCTTCAGCCCCATCGTGATGCGCAATGCACACAGGCCCAACCATTCAACCCCAACAATCCCGTGTGGGTCGTGCGCGCCGACGCCAACGTGATCGACGGGCATGGTGACATTGCGAACGAACAGTTGCATGCGCTGTTGCGGCAGCTCTATCTTGATTCGCTGTCGTTCCGCGCCGCGCCTCTCTAGCTGTGGAGACGCAACAGCTGTGTCAGTCCCGCACCTATTCGGTGCACGGCGGCGGGAAACGACGCGGACGCTCGCTGATGAGAATCTGCGGAGTCACGAAGGTCTTGCCACGACCACGCGTTCGCCCCGCGGCAAGCGCAGTGCTCGCCCTGTGCGCAAGCAAGCGGTGAGTTCACGTCGAAGCTGTGCTCGCCCGATACTCGAAGCCTCCGCTCCTGGTGGCGGCGTTGCGGCGCAGCTCACGCGATATCGTCGATGCGGAACGCGCCAGTTGCCGCGCGATCTCTCGAACTCCCGCGTTGCGGGCACGCAGTAGAGCAATTTGCTCTCGCTCAGCCAACGACCCCGCCGCGCATGCCAAATCCATCGAGCTCGAAGGCCATCTGCCGAGCGAAACGCTGCTGGTTCGAGGAGACCCAACGCGACTCGAGCAGGTGTTCTGGAACATTGTGCAGAACGCCGTGAAATTCACGCCGCCAGGTGGCTCCGTGCGGCCTACGATGCGCCCGAGCGACGCGTGGATCGAGGCGGCGATCCGCGATACGGGCCGCGGCATCTCGCCGGAGTTCCTTCCGCACCTCTTCGAGCGTTTCCGGCAGGAGGACGCAGCGCCGCATCGGACCGAGGGCGGCGGCCTCGGACTCGGCATGGCGATCACCCGCACGTTGGTGGAGCTGCACCGGGGCAGCATCTTCGGCGATCAGCGCGGGGCCGGGGCAGGGGAGCACCTTCACCGTGCGGCTCCCCGCGGTACAGCGCCGCGCGGCGGAAGTCGTTCCGTCGTGACGCGATTCGCGATCCGCAACGGCGCTGCGAAGGGACGGTGCTCGACCAGGCACACGTCCTCGATGCTCTCGGGACGTTTACTCCGGCTTGCGTGCTTTCATATCCGACGCGCGCTTCAACTGCGCGCGTCGGAGGTGCTCGGTAGCGGCGCGGTCGATCGCCGGCGGATCACCGGTCACGACCACGCCGTAACACGCGCGTGCATGCCCGACAGTCATCTTCTCCTCGCGCACGTCGTCCAGCACGGCTAGCGGATCGCGCTCGAGCGGCTCGCCGTGTCCGCCTCCGCCAGCGAGGCGCACGCGCAACACGTCGCCATCGTTCACGATCGTCAGGAACTTCGCGGGACAACGTTCTTCGTTGCCGTCGGCGCGCAGGATCGACACGTCCGAAGGCGCGCCGCACCCGCCACCATCGAGCCCATAAGGCGGGTGATCGCGGCGATCGGAACGGATCTGCAGCGTCGCGCGATTCGCCTTGAAGCGGAGATGGCGCTCGAGCGCGAGGCCGCCTCGAAAGCGACCCGGTCCACCTGAATCGGGCACGAGCGCGTATCGCTCGACGACGATCGGCTGATCGGCCTCGATCATCTCGGCGGGCGCGTTCGAGTAATTGACGAGGGTGCCCGTGCAAGCGTCCATCCCATCGCGATCCGGTCCGCCTCCCCACGATGCGAGCAGGAACTCCAGATACACGTGCGATTCGCCATTCGCATCGACCCCGCCGAACGAGATGCCGACATCCGGCGCGTTCGACCCGCACGCCGGAAGGATATCGGGCACGGCTTGCGCAAGCGCACCGAAGATCGCGTCGCCAATGCGGATGCCGGTGATGCCCCGCGCGGCGACCGCGGCCGGCATGCGCGGGTTCACGACCGTGCCTTCGGGCGCGATCACTTCGATCGGCCGGAAGTAGCCAGCGTTGTTGGGGATCGCGAGGTCGACGATCGAGCGCACGCACGCGAGCGCCGTGGACAGCGTGAACGGATAGACGCAGTTGATGGCGCCACGCACCTGCGGGGCCGAACCCGTGAGGTCGATCGTCATGCTGCCCTCGCGGATTGTCACTGAAGCAACGATCGGAATCGGATCCGGATCGACGCCGTCGTTGTCCAGATGATCGACGAAGCGCCATGTCCCCTTTGGCAGCTTCGCGATCTCCGCGCGCGTGAAGCGCTCGGTGTAGTCGAGGAGATCACGGCAGTACTGCTCGAATTCCGCAGCGCCATAACGCTGCGCGAGCTTGAGCATCTCGCGCTCTCCGACGACGCACGCGGCCACGAGCGAGCGGATGTCGCCCAGCACCTTGTCGGGCACCCGCACGTTCTTCTCGATGAGCCGCTCCATCGTCTCGTCCGGCTCGCCTGCGCGCCAGATCCGCGACGCAGGAATGCGCAAGCCCTCCTGATAGATCTCGGTCGAGTCGCTTGCGTTGCCACCCGGAATGCGGCCGCCGATGTCGGTCATGTGCGCAAGCGCGACCGAGTAGCCGATCAGCTTGCCGTTGTGGAAGATGGGCTTCACCAGCACGATGTCGGGCAGATGCGTGCTGCCGTCGTAAGGGTCGTTGGTGATGAACAAATCGCCTGGCCGAATGCGATCGCCATAGGCGCGCACGACCGCTTTGACGGCAAAGGGCATGGCCCCCAGGTGAAACGGCAGGCACGTGCCCTGCGCGATCAGTTGCCCGTCGGGCAGAAACAACGCGGTCGAGAAATCGAGCGCTTCCTTGACCACGAACGAGCGCGCGGTGCGGTGAATCGTCAGCGCCATCTCGTCGGCAAGCGCAACGAGCGCGTTCT
>Ga0157375_10003319_pt1 | contig 13939 bp, 13 predicted proteins | sample M35metaG_FD_115311 | JGI IMG/M metagenome (GOLD analysis project Ga0157375, IMG submission 115311) | Miscanthus rhizosphere microbial communities from Kellogg Biological Station, Michigan, USA - M3-5 metaG | ecosystem: Host-associated > Plants > Roots > Rhizosphere > Soil | place: USA: Michigan...
CCTTGCGCATGCGTTCATCGATTTCCACCTCCGCGGTTGTAACATCGTGTTCATTGCCATTTGCGTAGCTTCGTTTCTGCGGTGAAACAACACTCATCAAGGCGCGCTGCCAGCATGGCACCGCCAGTCTCGCCGCAATCTTCCAGTCGCATCGGTCGTGCAACGCGATCCGTGCCTTGGCGATACGTTCTGGCGCGTCGACTGGTAAATCATGCAACAAGGAGTGCACATGAACCACACCAATCACATCCTCAACGATCTAGTATCCGCGACCCGTGACGGCAAGAGCTTCTACGAACTCGCCGCAACCAAGGTCGACAACCTTGAACTCAAGGCATTGTTCATCCGCCTTGCGAAGGTGAAGGGCGACATCGTGAATGGACTCTCGAGCGAGATCCGCGCGGTTGGCGAACAGCCCGCCGGGACCGGAACGTGGAGCGGCGATTTCAGCAAGCACTATGCCGAGGTCCGCGCCCTGCTCGGCGACAGGAACTACGCCTACGTGGCGCAACTCGAAGAGTCCGAAGACCGCCTCATGAAGGCGTTCCACAAGGCGTTGAACGACGAGAAGACGTCGGCCAATGCGCACACGGTCATCACCCGCTACCTGCCGGAAGTGCAGGGCTGCCACGACATCATGCGCGCGCAAAAGATGATGTTGAAGAAAGCCGCCTGATCCATCGCGTCGATGTCATGTTGACTGGCCCGGCCGGGCAATCCGGCCGGGCTTTTTCATGATGGCGGGCAGTGGAATCGCATCAAGCACGAGAGCCGACTCGGCCTACGATCGGCCTCATGGGAACGGCGCGGTGGTAGTGTTGGCGGCAGCGCTCGTAGCATGCCGCACGAGTCGTCGCCGCACTTCCCAGAAGCACCGAGGATTCCATCCATGTTGCGATCCGTATCCACGCGAGGCTGCCTCCTGCTGGCGGCAATGCTGTGCAGCACGCCGGTTCTCGCCGCGGAGAATCCAGCTGTCCAGACCATCGTGCTCGTACGGCACGGCGAGAAACCGGACGCCGGCCTCGGCCAACTTTCATGCCAGGGGCTCAATCGCGCGCTCGCGTTGCCGAACGTCATCCAGGCGATGTTCGGAAAACCCGATTACATCTTCGCGCCCGATCCCGCGCACTCCAAGCCCGACCATTGGAAGTCGTACGACTACGTCCGCCCACTCGCGACGATCGAGCCGACCGCCATCCGCTTCGCGCTTCCGGTCAACACGCAGTTCGGTCAGGAGGACGACAAGGGACTGGTTGCCGCACTCGAAAGCCGCGACTACCGCAACGCGATCGTGCTGGTCGCGTGGGAACACAGGAAGATCGAGGACATCGCCCAGGCTCTGCTTGCACACAACGGAGCCGACCCGAAGATCCGCGTGCCTTCATGGGCCTACGAGGACTTCGACCGCATCTACGTGATCCGGATCACCCGGACATCCGACGGCGCGCATGCGACCTTCGAGCAAAAGCAGGAACACCTGGACGGCCAATCGAAACAATGCCCTGGAGACAAGTGATGACCGGATTAGCGGAAACTTGTGCCAGCGGACAGTTCAAACCATAAATTCTTGCTGTTGCCAATCGCGGTGTCGAACGACAAAGAAGGACTGTCGCGAAGAAAGGAACTCCTTCCGCAGTCAGAAAGAGTAGTGGAAGTTCTCGAGGTCCTTGCGGAAGACATCGGCGACGATTTGCATCGTCTCGGAATCGTAGTAGAAGCGAAAATCCCGGCGAACACTCTTCTTTTCGTGCGGTAGTTCGACGACAGGCCGGTGCAGGAGTTCGCAGGCACGCCGGAAATCGGCCGAAAGGTTCTCGAATCTCGCCACGTAGTCGACGTCGATGCTTCCGGTCTCGTCGACCAGCCATTCGGTCTGCGCCATGAACATCATGGGCTTGTCGTAAAATGCGGGGTTGCGGTCGCGGTAGGCGGCTCGTACCCAGTCTGCGAAAGACATCGGGTTCACGCCCATGCCGGTCTGGTTCGTGGCCACACGGTAGTGGTAGTGCGATACGACCTTGTCCCAGGGGTTGCGTACCACGCTGAACTTGAACAGTTTGTCCCAGCGGATTGCGCCGAGTTCCTCCTTGTACTGGAGGACAGTCCTGTGCCGGATCGGGAGATGCAGGGCCTTCTCGATGCTGCTGCCGCCGCTCTTGTTGATGTGGATGAACCGGAACGTGTCGACGCGGTCGTGACGGGCTGCGTTCACGCTGTTCCTGATCCTGTTCCTGATTTTGGAAAGCAGGGTCGTTTGCATGCATTTCGATCAAAGGAGCGGACTTGCAATGTTAGCACTGGCTGCAACCGCGTTGCCATTTGGCCGCCGCCGCGGCATCCATGCGAATCGTTCCAGTCAGGATCATTGGGAACGACTCGACGACGCGGGTCGCCGCCTTGACAGCGGGAGCGACGCCGAGCCGATGAGGCGCGGACGCACCACATAAAGCCAGCAGCGCCAGCACTTCGGGCTACACTGGAGGCCCGGTCATCGTGCCGTGTACCGCGTCGATAGCCATGGCCACTTCTACTTCTCCCACAACACCGCTCTTTGCCGATCTCGGCCTGCCTGACGCGCTGCTGCGCGCGCTGGCCGATGTCGGCTACGAATTGCCCTCGCCGATCCAGACCGCCACGATCCCGCCGCTCCTCGAGGGCCGCGACCTGATCGGCCAGGCGCAGACCGGCACCGGCAAGACAGCCGCGTTCGCGTTGCCGATTCTTGCGCGTATCGACTCGGCGCAGCAGAAGAAACCTCAGGCGCTGGTGCTCGCGCCGACCCGCGAACTCGCGATCCAGGTGTCCGAGGCGTTCCAGCGCTATGCGGTGCATTTGCCGAATTTCCATGTCCTGCCGATCTACGGCGGACAGGGATACGAACCGCAACTGTCGGCGCTGCGTCGTGGCGTGCAGGTCGTCGTCGGCACGCCCGGTCGCGTGATCGACCACCTCGAACGCGGCACCCTCGATCTGTCGGCGCTAAAGAGCCTCGTACTCGATGAAGCCGATGAAATGTTGCGGATGGGTTTCATCGACGACGTCGAAACGGTGCTCAAGAAGGTCCCGGAGCAACGCCAGGTCGTGTTGTTCTCGGCGACGATGCCGAGCCAGATCAAGCGCATCGCGCAGACCTACCTGCGCAATCCGGTCGAGATCGCGATCAAGTCCAACACCACGACCGCGCCGAACATCCGCCAGCGCTATTGGTCGGTGAGCGGCGTCAACAAGCTCGATGCGCTGACCCGCATCCTCGAAGCCGAACCGTTCGAGGCGATGCTGGTGTTCGCGCGTACCAAGCTCGGCACCGACGAACTCGCCGGCAAGCTCGCCGCGCGCGGATTGTCCGCCGCGGCGATCAATGGCGATGTGCAGCAGGCGCAGCGCGAGCGGCTGATCCAGCGCCTCAAGGATGGCCAGCTCGACATCCTCGTGGCGACCGATGTCGCCGCGCGCGGGCTCGACGTCGAACGCATCAGCCATGTCTTGAACTACGACATTCCCACCGACACCGAAAGTTACGTGCACCGCATCGGCCGCACCGGTCGCGCCGGGCGCAAGGGCGAAGCGATCCTGTTCGTCGCGCCCCGCGAGACCGGCATGCTGCGCGCGATCGAGCGTGCGACCAGGCAGCCGATCGAGCGCATGGAGCTGCCGAGCGTCGAGACCGTCAACGACCAGCGCATCGGCAAGTTCCTCGGTCGCATCACCGATGCATTGGGAAGCGCCGACCTCGGCTTGTTCCGCAGCCTCGTCGAGCGCTACGAGACCGAACACAACGTGCCTGCGATCGAGATCGCGGCCGCGCTCGCGAAGATGGCGCAGGGCGATGCGCCATTGCTGCTCGACGTGCCTGCCGAGCGCCCACGCGCCGCGTACGACAAGAGCTCGCACCGCGAGGCCCCGCGCGCGCATGACAAGGCCACGCGTCCGCGCGAAGCCGGCCACGACGCACCACGCAAGTTCCACGAATCGCGCGAGCGTGGCGAGCCGGTCGCGTCGCGCGAGAAGCCCGGCGCATCGCACGAACCGTACAAGCCGCGCGAAGGCGTCGTCGAACGACCCGAGTCATTCGCATCGGAAGGGCCACGCAAGCGTCCGCCAAACCAGTTCGGCGCAGTCGTGAATACGAGCGAACGCAGCTTCGACGGAACAGCGACCGGCAAGCCATCGCGCAAGCCCGAACGCCGCTCGAAGGACACGCCCGAACCGGGCATGGAAACCTTCCGCATCGAACTCGGCCTCGCGCACGGCGTACAGCCCGGCAACATCGTCGGCGCGATCGCCAACGAAGCCGACATCGAGAGCCGCTATATCGGCCGCATCGACATCCGCGACGCGTACAGCCTCGTCGACCTGCCCGTCGGCATGTCGAAGCCGTTGCTCGAACACCTCAAGCGCGTGCGCATCGCCGGCCAGCCGATGCGCATCCAACGCGCCGGACCGAACGACATCGCCGGTGTCGGCGAATCACGCACGAGTTTTCCGCCGCGCCCGCATCCGTCGAAACCGCACGGCGACAAGGCGGGCGGCCACAAACCAGCAATTTCGCCGAGGGAAAAGAAACCGCATCGCAAAGGCCCGCCGAAGCGGCAGGGATAGACACGTTCCCGGTGCTACTTGAGCACGTGTTTCCGGCCCCTGCGCCCCGATGCGTCCAGGAGCAACTCCTCCGGCAGCCGCGCCTGCAGCAACCCCAGCAACGCGATCGCCGCATCGCTGGCGTCCGGCCTGCCGTCCTGAAATGCAACGGCGACCTTGGTGGTCATTTGATGATCGCTTGTCAATGCCAACGCACGCGTAAGGACCAGGAACCGCTCGCCACGGTAGCGCACGTCATATAGGCCGAGCATCTGCGCGCGGCCTTCATAGGTCACGCCGTCCGTGCGCACGAGGACCTGACCGACCGCGTTCCATGTATCGAGCATGCCGGCTGTGATCGTGAAATCGGAAACCGGAGGCAGCGCGACCGGCGGCGCTGCATCAAGCGAAGGTTTAACCGCGCTGCAACCCGCGGCGAACAAGACGATGGAGGCGACGCAGGGGAGGTAGAGGGAAGCTGGCTGCGCTTTCCCGCGGATGTCGCCGATCATGCGAATACCCCGGATCTTGGAAGGCCATCCATTGCGCATGCGTCCTTAACTGCGCATGTATCCGCCCCGCGCCATTAAGCTCGCGTCATCGCGGGTGTGCCAACATGCCCTCTTGGGATGTCCGGCTACCGCACGGTATTTGCACGCCTCGGCGCCAATCCAATTACCCGGGGAACTTCGGGTAGCAGCCCGCACGCTTTGCACGCGATTCGCGGAATCCCGCCTCCCCGACAGACAAGGAAGTGACATGAAGAAGCATTCCACGATGTTGATGCAGGCTATCGCGGCAAGCCTTGTGCTCGCCGGCTGCGGCCAGGCACCGGCGCCCTCGGGTACCACCGACGAGTCGGCCCAGGTCCCGCTTGCAGGGAACGCCACGATATCTGCGCCGGCACAGGTAAGCGCTCCAATGGAAACGTCGAATGGCGAGGCGCAAGCTCCAGCCCCGGCTTCCCGTCGAGTCGCCAAGTCGCAGGCGGACCAGCCGGAGCCCACCAGCAATCCGACGAATCCACCGGGCCCTCCGGCACCTCAGGTCGCTCCGCCGACGAACCGTTATCCGCCGCCCGTCGTTTACGGACCACCGGGCCCCCGCCTGCCACCGCCGAACCGCTATCCCCCGCCGCCGCCGCGCGTTTATCCGGGAGGACCGATGGGTGGGCCACCCAATGCTCGCATCGATGCGAATTTCTTTCGCCAAGCTCTCGCTGGAGGCGAAAAGGAAATCCGGATGTCGCAATTGGCGCTCTCGCACTCGACCAACGTTCGTGTGAGGCAACTCGCCCAGATGATGATCCGCGACCACAATGCCCTGGATAACCAGATGGCTGCTGTGTCCGGGATCGGCCGGGTGCCCGCCGCGGAAGCCAGCGTCGTTGCGGATCTGGCTGCGCTCTCAGGCCCGCAATTCGACCATCGCTACCTGGCCGTTCTGCTCAACGATCACCGCGATGCCATCGCGTTGTTCCAGGATGCTTCCCGCAACGCGCGTTCGGCTCCAGCCCGCAGGCTCGCTGCCGACGCGCTGCCGAATCTGCGCGGACACTTGAATTCGGTGCAGCACACCGTCCAAGTGGTCAACGAAACACCCCGCCCGAGGTAATTCCCGGAAGGGAAGCTGACGTCGCCGCACCTTTATCGGTGCGGCATGCGCCTTGGGCGCAACACCGAACAGCGATGCGGGCCGGATGCAAGACGAGCCGCATCTCCCCCTCGCCGCGCCCCGTTCCACCACACCCGTAAGCGGCGCCTACGGCGCATCCAGCCAGCCGTGACGCCCTCCCGGCCGGCTACTCCGACCGCCCAATGACCGGGCGGCGACCGCGATTGCGTTGGACTTTACGATGCGTATGCTGGATCCGCGGCGCCACGCTGCACGTCGTCGCGTTGTTGCAGCGCATTGACGCACGGCCGTGGTAATGCGCTCACCACGGTTCGGTTCCAACCGAGGCGCTACCCAGCAGGCAGAGGACCTTCACATGAATCCGCGTGCCATCACGACATTCCGTCATCCCAATCGTAACTTGTTTGCGCGCGCCACTGTCGCGCTGCTGATCGCTTCCGCCCTCTTGCTTTCGTCGCATGCGCAAGCAGCTGCCGCGTCGGGCCCGGCTGGCGGATCCAATGGCAGGAGAATCATCCTCCAAGGCCACGCGCGTGCGCAGGCAGCGGGCAGGACCAGCAAGGGAGCCGACAGCAGCATCATCCTTCAGAACAATACGCGCGCGCAGGGAAACGGCAGGACCAGCAAGGGCGCCGACAGCAGCATCATCCTGCAGAACAATGCGCGCACGCAGAGAAACGGCAGGACCAGCAAGGGCGCCGACAGCAGCATCATCCTGCAAGGTCACGCGCATGCCCAGGGAATGGGTAGAGCGAACAAGGGAGCCGATAGCAGCATCATCTTGCAAAACCACGCGCGTGCGCAGAGGCAGGGCAAGACCAGCAAAGGGGCCGACAGCAGCATCATCCTGCAGAACCAGCCGGCCACCCGCTAACGGGCTGCGTGAGGAGGGGCCGGCGTGATTGAACCGATGGAATGGTCTTTCGCCCGGTCCCTCCTGGTTCAAACGGGCGCCTTCGCTAGACCTTCTTGCCGATCAACCCGACGATGATCATGGCAACACTGAGACCGCCGACGGCTCCGGCGATTTCTCCGACCGTTTGCATCAATGCCGCGGGGTTGTTCGATCTGGACGCTATCGACAGCATGTAGAGGAAGAACGCTGCTGCAGCGATGATCAGCGCGGTTCCAACAATTACGATCCGCCAGTTCCTGCGACGCATGCCAGGCCCCCTGCGCTGGTCCACAGTCGATGATCATTGCACCATGGGCTCGCGTGGCGCAATGAAGCCATGGTCCATGCAATTGACGGCTGGAAAGTCTTTCGAATAGCGCTGCAGCGCCCGATTTGGCCGATTGCATGCGGGGACGCCACCAATCCCGCGAAAATTCGACTTTTTCGTGATCCCTTCTTCTCGGCGATTTCGCCGCATGGGCCAGCCTCGAGAAGCCTCGGAATCCGGGCCGCTTCAACCTGTTCCCGAAGCTGAAGCTGAATCGGCGATTCCATACGGTGGTCTTCGTCGCGCTAGAGGAAGCACGGAAGGCCATACTGAAATCGCTGAAGCCCTGTACTGTCATGCAATCCTTGACGACATGGCTCCCGAACCGAGGCCCGCATGTCATTTTCGCTACTCCCGACCGATGATCGCATCCTGGCGATTCGACTGAAGCGCCAGTTGATGGGTTTCGTGTCGTACCTGATGTTCCTGGTGCCATTGTCGTATGCGGACCGGCAACACTGGTTGCGGTTCGGCCATGCGGGGCTCATGACGATCCTGGCCGTCGCGCTGGCGATCAACCTCGGTTTCTTCGTGGCGATCCGCAGCGGCCTCACCCGGCGCTGCGCCGATCCGAGCCTGATGCTGCAGCAGATAGGTGTCGCCGGCCTGTTGGCGCTGGTGATCGGCTACTACGTTGCCGATGAGGCGATGGTCATCGTCCTGATGCTGTTCTTCACTGCGTTTTTCTTCGGGATGTTCAGCTTCACCACACGCCAATACCTGGCCATGACCACTGCCGCAGCGCTGGGGTACGCGATCATGTTGCTGCTCAAGTACGGCCCGGCCGAACGCGGTGGCCCTGAGTTCCACCTGGAAGTGTTGCATTTCATGATCCTGATGATGGTCCTGCTGTGGATGTCCTTGCTCGGAGGCTACCTCGCGGGATTGCGTTCCAGCCTGTCGCAGAAGAAGGACGCGCTCGCAACCGCGCTCGCGCGCCTGAAGGAGTTGGCAAGCCGCGACGAACTCACCGGCCTGTACAACCGCCGCCACCTGATGGAAACGCTGGAGCAACAACAGGAGCGCGCCAAGCGCCACGGCGAACCGTTCGCCTTGTGCATCCTCGATCTTGACCTGTTCAAGCGCATCAACGACACCCATGGTCACGGTGTCGGCGACGAGGTGCTACGCGGATTTTCCGAACGCATCCGCTCGCACATGCGGCGCATGGACGTGATCGGCCGGGGGAAGATCGACAGCACGTTCGGCCGTTACGGCGGCGAGGAATTCCTGTTGTTGCTGCCTTACGCCGCCGGTCCCGGCGCACGCGCGTGCATGGAGCGCTTGCGCGCCGCGATGCACGCGGAACCGTTCCCGACGACCGCCGGCCCGCTGACGATGACGTTCTCGGCGGGCATTGCGCAGTACCGGAACGACGAATCCATCGCCGAGGTGATCAACCGCGCCGACGAGGCCCTTTATCGGGCCAAATCGTCAGGCCGTGACCGCGTGGAGTGCGCGGAGTAGCACTGCCGCGACATCAGAGCACGGCCGAGTTGAAGTCGAAATTGAGTTCGCCGGCCGGGCTTTGCACCAGGTTGCCCTGGATGAAGTCGATGCCGCTCAGCCACAGGTTGGAGGCCGTTTTCGCGTCTTCGACGCGATGGCCAATGACTTGGATGTCGAAGCGATGCGCGCGATCGCTCAGCACGCGCAACTCGTCGCGCAGCGCCTGCGTCACGTCCGCGGCGACGTATTTCGGCGCGAGCTTGATGAAGCCCAGTGGGAGTTCCTCGAGCAAGCGGCTGGCTTCAGCGGTGTGTTCGTACTGGCCCAGGCACAATTGCACGCCATTGCCGCCCATCGCATTGATGAACGACTTCAATGCGGGCGGGTTGAGCAAGGCATCCGAGAGCCTGCACTCGAGCACGAGCGCGTGGCCGGACAATTCGTGCGCCGCCAGTTCGGCCTTCAGGAAGATGTCCTGCTCCTTCGCAGCGAAAGTCGTCATCGCCTGCGGGATGAACAATCGTATGGACCGACCGAGTTCGCGCTCCTGGGCCAGCACGTTCATCGCACGACTGAGCACCCAGCGATCGATGTCGATCATCAATCCTGCACGCTCGGCCAACGGCAGGATCTCCGCCGCGGGTAGCAGGCGTCCGCTTGCATCGCGCATGCGCAACAGCGTCTGGTATTGCTCCTCCTGGCCGCCCTGTATCGCGGCGATGGGCTGGTAGATCAGGCCGAAGCCGTCGCTGTTGATGGCATCCCGCACTTGCCTCGCCAACGAGGCTTCCGGATTGAGCTCGGTCGCCTTGGGTGGTGCGTAGATCTTGATGCCTTGGTCGGTGATGCGCGCTTCGCGGCAGCTGCGTTCGGCGGTATTGAGCAAGGCGCTCGCATCGTCGAAACCGTAGCGCAGCGGGCAGATTCCCACCGAGGCCGAAAGTCTCAGGGGCTTTCCGCCGGTTTCGAAGTAATGCAGCATCAGTTGCTCGCGCAATTGCCGTGCGAGCGCGTCGAGCGCCATATCGTCGAGTTCGGTCGCAAGGACCACGAATGCATTGTCGTTCATGAGCGCGGCTACGTGGTTCTCGCTGACGGCGCCTGCCAGCACGCGTCCAGCCTCGAGGAGCACATGCTCGAGTGCGGCGAGCCCGACTCGATCGCGCAGCGCAGCCGCTCCGTCGATCTCGATGAACAGCGCGCCTCCAACTTTGCTGTGCTGGTCGGAACTCGCTCCGATGGCGTCGTTGACGCGATCGAACAGGTAGGCACGCCGGTACAGTCCAGTCGCTTCGTCGCGCGCCTCCAGCATGCGGTCGCGCTTGACCAGCGCGCGCATGCGGCGCACGCGATTTTCGACCGCGGCGATCAAACTGTCCGGTCGTATCGGCTTGGAGAGGTAATCGTCGCCGCCTGCATTGATCGCCTCGGACCGCACTTCGGGATCGTCTTCGCCGGTCAGGAACACGATCGGCATGCTCATGAATGCCGGGTGGTCGCGGATCAGCGCGGTCAACTCAACGCCGTTGGCATCGGGCATGTGCAGATCCATCAGGACCAGATCCGGACGCAAGGCTTCGAGCGCTTCGAGCACGTGCATCGACTCCAGTTCGACCTTCGCCTCCATACCCGCGTTGGCCAGCACGCTTTGCGCGAAGAGCGCCTGCGCACGATCGTCCTCGACGACGAGCACGCGAATCTGTTCGTCGGCCGGGGGCTCCATCAGCCCCAGCAACTGCCGCGCCACCTCGATGAGCTTGAATGGCGGAAGCAGCAATACGTCTACACCCGCGCGACGGGCGTCCAGTCGCGATTGCAGGTTGTCATGCGCGGCCATGGCAGCCAGATGGATGCGTTCGACCTGATTCAGGTTGTCCGATCGTTGCCTGGCGTCGCGACACAGCGCTCCGACCGCGGTCAGCTCGGACATGCGCGAGGAATCCACCAGGACCAGTTGCGGCGACAGACCCATCAGCCGGCCGGACAGATCATCGATCGATTGGACCGATTCGACTTGGCATCCATCGGCCTTGAGACGCTGCGCAAGTTCGGATGCGAACGCATTGCCGTCGCTGAAATGGTAGACGCGGCGCGCGCTGGTCGCTGGGGAGGCGACCGGCTTGGCGGCCCTTCTAGTCGCAGTCGAATCGCCGCTGGCCGCACCGGGAACCGGCGGCTGTCGCGATTCGCGTTCCGGCGCTACCGGCATCGGATCCCGCACCGGGGCTTCGTATGCGGATTCGTTGCTCGCCGGCTGCTGGATCCCTTCGGGCCGGGGTCCAAGCGAGGCGGTGACCGACGCCAATTGCGCCAGCATGCGATCGCCTTGCGCCGGATCGGGCAGGCGCATGCACGCGATATGGTCGTCGAGCATCTGTTCCAGCGCCAGCAGGCGCTGGCTCGGTTCAATCAGGTCGTAACGGCCGCTCGAACCGGCAAGTCGCTGAACATCGTCGCGCAATAGGGACATTCCAGCCAGATCCCAGCCCTCGCGACGAAAGCGCTGGATCCGCTGTTCCACGACTTCGATGCGATTGGTCAGATGGCGCAGGAAGGCCTGTCGGTAGTCATCTTTTTGCGAAGATTCGTTCTTGATGATCATAAGGGTCGGCAGGATTGAAGTAACAATCAGCGAGGATCTCGGTCCATTGATATCGCGTGTTTCCCAATCCGGAAGGCCAGTTGTTCTTGTTGATCGTGTCCCCAGATTACACCGGCGAACCTGTACGAAGCTGTTCAGGTTGCGGGCGCGGCCTGAACCGCGGCCTCTTGAACGGCTCGACAACAGCATAAATGGATCCGTGACGGGACTTGGCGGAGCGCAACCATTCGTCCCGCGATGCCTGCAACCAAACCCGCTCCCGGACATTTGCAGCCCGCTTGTTAAGGTTTCCTGATCCGTTTTCGCCCGGGGACACACCGTGGGAAGCGGGAACGGCGGGAAACGGCTATCGCCGCTCGGGCGTCCCCGCTGCGGCAGCCGCAGGCACCGCTACTCGGCGCTCACCGACCGCGTGTTGCCATCGATGCGTTGGTGCAGTCCCTTGAGCCGCAGCACGATGTCCAGCGCCTTCTCCCACGTCACGTTGGCGAGATGAAGGCTGACCGTTCCCTGGACGGAATCGGAAACGACCAGGTTGAAGCGGCCCTGCTCCGCGATCAATTGCAGCGCCGAACGCACGGGGATGTTGCTGAAATTGAAGGTGGTGGTCTCCGTCCGTTGCGCCGCACCAGACGCTCGCACCGAAGCTCGGTCCGCGTGCACTGGCCCAGGCACAGCGACGGCGCCCAACATTGCGACAACGACGAGAACCGTCACGTGGTGCATCCTGTTCGATCGAGTCTTCATTCCAAGCCTCGCTTGCGCGTTCGCCTTGAGGACCGGACAGCCGACCCCGGAAGAACGCCTCTTTATCCTCCCGGGCGGATGAACCCGAGCCTTCTTTCGCTGGCGTCGCCGATCGCCGGCCCAAGACCACGGCCGACGGTTGAATCGTTATTTTGCGTCGACCGCGCCGGAAACCGCGCTGAACGCGCCCGCTGGACCTGGAAACTCGACCGGACTTTCGTAGCCATCGGATGAAACCGATGCGACGCCGAAGAACCAGTCGTCGATATTCACGTCCTTCAACAACAGCGACGTCGCATCCTTGACGAATCGGCTGTCGCTCCACTTCGGCGCGGTCGTGTCGCGCCACCACACGCGGTAGCCAGCGGCGCCAGGAACCGCCACCCAGCTCACGGTCGTGTCCATCGACACCGCGCCTTCGGTCCTGACCTGGGCGGGCGGCGCCGGCGCCATGGCCAGCGCCGCCATCGTGACGGCATTCAGGCGCGCGACTTGCGCGAGGTAATCGAAATCGACCGCGTCGATCACGTCGCCGTACCGCACGCCGTTCTCGACGCGCACGTCCTGGTGCTCGCGGGTGTAGTTCTCGATCGCCTCGGTGAAGCGCACGGCGGGATAGCCCTCCGCCAGCATCGGCACCTGGTCGCCGCCACGGCTGTAGCGATCGGTGCGATAGACCATGCGCACGCTGAAGTCCTTCAGATAGTCTTCCGCGAGGCCGCCGATGAAGCGCGCGAGATTGCGCGAAGGGCTGTCGACCTCGCCGCCGTTGTAGCGCCGGCGCGCCGCCTGCTCGGGAGTTTCGGTCGAGCGCGTGCCTTCGGAGAACACGCGAACGTGCGTCGCGTCTTTCACGCCGTTCGTTCCGACGGTGTTACCGATGATGTCGTTGTTGAGATCCGCTTCGACATTCCAGTGGTGATCGTGCGCGTATTGCGCGAGCAGCTTGCCGCCATACAAGCCCTGCTCCTCTCCGGATAGCACCGCGTAGACCAGCGTTGCGCGGAACTTGTGCCTGGACAGCACGCGCGCTGCCTCCAGAACCGCGGCCGTGCCGGAACCATCATCGTCGGCGCCCGGCGCATCGCTCTTCGCATCCATGACGTCGCGCACGCGCGAATCGAGGTGGCCGGAAATGACGATGATGCGATCCGGATCCGTGGCGCCGCGCTGGATCGCCAGCACATCCATGATGGCCGTCGGCTGCGGTATGCGTTCGCCGGTCACGCTTTGTACCGGCGTCTCGATCTGCAGGCAGCCCTTGCAATCCCGGTTGATCTCGCCGAAGCGATCCTTGACCCACGTCCGCGCCGCGCCGATGCCGCGCGTCTTCGACTGCGTCTCGGACATCGTGTGGCGCGTGCCGAAAGCAACCAGCTTCGCGATGGTCGCGCGCAACGAATCCGCGCGCACGTCGTCGGCGATCGACCGAAGCAGGGAAATTGGTGAGGCGAGCGGCTCGGGCGCTTGGGCGCTGGCGCCGACTGGCATGGCGACCAGGGTCAGGACCAACAGCGTGGCAATTCGCATGGGTGGACTCCTCGATGGATCATCCAGACCTAGTTGCTTCGGTCGACGAGGCAATATAGCAAGGCGCCATTGGCGCATTCGAGAACACCGGTCCGTGCGGAATCAATCGGGAAACATGCATGAGCGACTGCTTGTTGGTATCGCATTCAGCGTCGGCGTTGTATCAGCTACG
>Ga0157375_10003320_pt1 | contig 13936 bp, 8 predicted proteins | sample M35metaG_FD_115311 | JGI IMG/M metagenome (GOLD analysis project Ga0157375, IMG submission 115311) | Miscanthus rhizosphere microbial communities from Kellogg Biological Station, Michigan, USA - M3-5 metaG | ecosystem: Host-associated > Plants > Roots > Rhizosphere > Soil | place: USA: Michigan...
CATCCATATCTATGACGAAACGAGGATCGCGATGAATAGCCTTGTCGGGCAACGGCTGTGGAAAGGCAAATTGGTAGCTGGTCTGTTAACCATCGTCCTGGGCGTCCTCGTGCTGGCATGGCCAGGGCCATCGATCCTTGTCGCCTCAACCCTGTTCGGCGTCTATCTGCTGCTGAGCGGCATGGTCGAACTGTACTTGGGCTTCACGCTGCCCCGGTCGGCGGCCACTCGGGTGATGCTGTTCATCAGCGGCGCGCTGTCATTAGTTCTGGCCATCATGTCGTTCCGTCACTTCGGCGACGGCTATGCGGTGCTGCTGCTGTCGCTGTGGATCGGAATCGGCTTCATCTTCCAAGGTGTGACCGCGGTGGCCGTCGGTATTGGCGAGAGGGATCTGCCGGGCCGCGGCTCGTATGTCGTCGTCGGCATCATCTCGGTGATCGCCGGCCTGGCGGTGCTGGTATGGCCATTCGACTCCATCGCGGTGCTCACCCTGGCCACCGGCATCTGGCTCATCGTCATCGGCATCGGCCAAGCCATCCAAGCGATCCAAACCCGCAAAGCCGCCAACACCGCACGCCATGCCATCGACGACGTATCGGACCGGTTGACCACTGCCCTGAGTGATTGACCAAGAGATCGGAGTCAGCCATGACCACCAGTTCACTAGACCCCGACCGTATGACCGGACAGGTGTCGTCCCCGAATACAACGGCAACGCTCGCCGCAGGCGCTCTCATGTTGACCAGCGCAATATTGACGTTCCTCGTCGGTGTATTCGCCCTTGCCGCCAACGATTTGGTGGTCTCCGGGCCTGGCTACGAGTACACCTTCCAACTCTCCGGTTGGGGATGGGCGAACATGCTGACGGGGATGGTGTTGGCCGGCGTCGCCATTGCCCTCTTCGTGAGCGCACAGTGGGCACGCGCTGCGGCAATCATCGTCACCTGCTTGGCCATCGTGGTCACCTTCCTCTGGATGCCGTACTACCCGACGGGCGCAATTGTGCTGATAGCCCTTGACGTCGTGGTCATTTGGGGAGTGGCGACGTGGAACACATCACCTCAGCCGGCATGAATCCGCTACCGACCGAACCGGGAAAGAGCCGTCGGGCGTGGGCCGTGTCGCGTAAGCGCTTCGCTCTCAACGGGACCCTCGCTGACCGGGTGCTATCGGTCGCCCACATCGTTGGCCGCCCCGTCCGCAACGGCGCGGGTACGCGAATCGGGAGAGTCAGCGACATCGTCGTGCGCTGGGACGCCGCCAACGAGCACCCTCCGGTCACAGCGGTTTTCGTCAAAGTGCGTGGCGCCCTTGCGGCCGTGCGACCGGCCGACGTGACATTGACTCAAACCGAAATCCGCCTGCGATCCGATGCGCGAATGAAGTGGCGGCCGGTCTGGGGAGACGACGACGTAGCCCTGGCCCGCGACGTTCTCGATCGCCAGCTTATCGACACGTCCGGGGTGCAGGTCGTACGGGCAGCCGACGCGTATCTCCTGAACGGGCCGCAAGGCTGGGAGCTGGCGGGTATCGACGTGGGCCTGTTGTCCTTCGGCAGAAGACTCGTTGCCCGGCGCAGGGCCTGCCCGCCACCGGATCGTGTCATCGACTGGGCCCAGCTGCAGGCCTTCGTGCCGCGATTCACGGACATCACCACGGCCTGGCAGTCCGCCCCGACGACCGCGGCAGGTACCACAGGGAGTGGCCTGCAGTTGCGGCGTTCGGCCGCCCAACTGAAAGAGCTGCGCGGACCGGAAGTGGTGGCACTCCTTGCCGATCTCAACCGGCATCAGCAGGCCCAGTTGGTCGCAATGGCACACCCGTCTGCTGCGGCCGAGGCGTTGCGTCAGCTCGACCCCGACCATCGTGAGGCCCTGCTGGCCGAGCTCGATGAGGCCGATCGGGCCCGGTTACGCGCCATGCTGCGCAGCTATGCCCGATGACGGCGCCACACTCTACGGTCAGCGCGCCGCCCGGGCGTCGTCGCTGGACCGCCCGAGTGCTGGCGGTGCTGGCCATCCTGGGGCCCGGGCTGATCGCCGCCAATGCAGGCAACGATGCCGGCGGGATCTTGACCTACGCAAGCGCTGGTGCCCAATTCGGCTACCGCACACTGTTTTTGATGGTGCTCGTCACCGTGGCGTTGATCGTCGTACAGGAGATGTGCTCACGGCTGGGGGTCTACACCGGCGAGGGGCTCGGCGGCCTGATCCGCGAACAGTTCTCACCTCGCGCCACGTTCACAGCGATGACACTGTTGCTTGTCGCCAACGCCGGCCTGACCGTCAGCGAATTCGCAGGGGTCGGCGCAGCCATGGAGATCTTCGGCGTCTCCCGCTTCATCTCCGTGCCGATCGCCGCCGTCTTCGTCTGGGCCTTAACCGTTTTGGGCTCCTACTCGCGCGCCGAGCGGCTGTTTCTGGTGCTGACACTGGCCTTCCTGACGTACCCCATCGCCGCATTTCTCGGCCATCCCAACGGCCACGAAGTCCTCACCAACCTGGTGTCGCCCCATTTCCCGGCCAGCCATGCATTTCTGGTGCTCGCCGTTGCCCTCATCGGCACCACCATCACCCCTTACATGCAGTTCTACGATGCCTCCGCCGTTGTGGACAAACACATCACTCCCGCCAACTACCGCAGTGAGCGCATCGACAGTGTGAGCGGCAGCATCTGGAGCAACATCATCAGCATCTTCATCATCATCGCCACCGCGGCAGCGATCGGCGGGACCGGGCCGCTGCAATCGGCGCAACAGGCCGCCGAGGCACTGAGGCCCGCGGTCGGGCCGGCGGCGCCCGCACTATTCGCCGCGGGTCTGCTCGGCGCGTCCCTGCTGGCAGCGTCGGTGGTGCCGCTGTCGACCTCCTACGCCATCGCGGATGCTGTCGGCGCCCCCCGGTCCGTGTCGGCGAAACTGCGGCAGGCCCCGCTCTTCTACGGCATCTTCACGGTGCAACTCGTTGTCGGCGCCGCCGTCGCCTTGGCCCCCGGTAACCTCGTCGCGCTCGTCGTCAACGCCCAAGTGCTCAACGGAGTCATCACTCCGCTGCTGCTGACCTACATCCTGACTCTGGCGAACAGATCGACGGTGCTGGGCCCGGCCAAGAACGGCCCCATCTTCAAAGCCGTCGCCACCGTGTGCGTAGCCGTGGTCGGTCTTTTGTCGTTTGTCGTCCTCATCCAAACGGTATCCGGCTTAGAGTAAGTGTTCCTCAGCGCCGACGTCGTGAGCGAAATTGGCTGCGCACCAACGCGCCTGAACTCTCCGTGTTGGTGGTGACACTTGTCGGCGCCGAACGCTGACGGATCAGCGGTCCAGAACCGACGAGATCCATTTGCCGATGTCGCGATGGACGCTGTCCTTCTCTACCTCGTTGAAGATCTCGTGCTGGCCACCTGCATAGAAGCGGTATTCGAGGGCGCGATGGCCGTGGTTCATGTAGCGGGTGATCAGAACTTGGATCGTCTGTGTCTTGCCGCCGACAGGGTCCTCGGCCCCGGCGATGAACAGGATCGGGCAGGTCGAGCGGAACACGCGCTTTGTTCTCGGGGAGCCACAGGTCGTGGAAACCCTTGATGACCGAGTAGGTCATGCTGTTCGAAAACGGCTTGGCGCACAAGGGGCCGCTGCGGAATTTCCGTATCTCGTCGGGGTCGCTGGTCTGCCATTCACAACCTGTGCGGTTCGACATCCTTGACGAACGGCGCCCGCCAGGAGATCACTGCGCCCGAACGCGATCAGCGGCAGGTCACGATGCTCCGTCCTCGCGATGTCGGCGAGCTGCTTGATATCGGCCGTCATGTCATGCCAGGCGGTGATCCCCGCCTGTCCCAGCTTGCCGGGACCCGCGGTCCGGCCATGCCCGCGCAAATCGCGCGCGTGGGCGATGCAACCCTGTGCTGCGAGGAATCGGGCAGCCGGTCGTACCGTCCACTGTGTTCGGCTATGCCGTGAGTGATCTGCACCGTGGCCTGCGGCCGGATACCGCACGGCGGCTCCCACTTGCGGACGAAGATCGGTGCCTGGTCGACCTGCGATGCGAACGTGAACGAGGCGGTGCCAATCACCCGATGAGTATCTGGCCGCGATCAGGAAGAACACCGGTCAGGACGAACGCTTGTTTCCAGGGACAACGCTCGCGAATCGGCGCCTTTTGTCTCCAGACGATAAGACGCCGTCAAGACTTGGTCGCTCCGCGACATCGTCTGGCTGCGCCGCCGCACCTAAATTCTTGTCCACGAACTCAGCGGCGAGTTCCCCAAGACAAAGACCGACGATTCCGCTCCGCGGAGAATGCGAGAAATCCAATGCTCTTCCCGATCGTGATCTTCCTGATTGTGCTGTCTCCTCTGTTCATTCCGGTCGGCGTCACGGTCGTCCACGAGTTCGGCAACTGGCGCAGCAACCGCGCCGCCCGTCCTGCCCGCTCGTTCCGCCAGTTCCGCCCCGCCGTCGGCCTGGTGCCGGCGACCGCGTAAAGGCGCCTCCGCTTACGAACGTGACGCCGATAGGCGTCACGTTCGACGCGTGTCAGGCCGCGTCGGTGATTCCCGCGCTGATTGTCAATTCCGAGCCATGTTGTGGCGAGGACACCGCGTTCGTTCGCCTCAACGTCGATCAGGGCTGGCTCGGCACCAGCCGCAGCGAAATCGAGTTGATGCAGTAGCGCTGATCGGTGGGCGTCGGGTAGCCCTCGCCCTCGAAGACGTGGCCTAGGTGGCTGTGGCAGTTGGCGCACAGCACCTCGACGCGGTGCATCCCAAGTGAGTCGTCGGGCCGAAGGATGACCGCATCGGAGTCGGCCGGATCGAAGAAAGACGGCCAGCCACAATGGGATTCGAATTTCTCGCCGCTGCGGAACAGCTCGGCGCCACAGGCGCGGCACTCGTAGACGCCCTCGGTCGTGGTGTCGGTGTACTCGCCGGTGAACGGCCGCTCGGTGCCGGCGCGGCGCAGGACTGCGTATTCGTCGGGCGCGAGTTTCTTGCGCCACTCGTCGTCGGTCAGCTGCAGCTTGGGGGCTGGGGTCGTCATGCCTCCACGCTAGCGATGTTCAGCGCGACGCACCCGCTCCTCGGCGTATGCGAACGCCGCTTCCTCGTCATCGACCTCGAACTCGCACATACTCGTGCATCGGCCGTCAGCCACCTCGAACACGAAGAGCCGTGTCCATTCGTACTTCTCACCTTCTCGCCCCACCGCCCGCCGCTCATTGCGACCGACGCAACAGGTCGGCGACAACCAGCGCTCGGCGGAGTTCCAAACCCGCGAGGAGGCGAGCACTGTGTTGAGCTCCTCGAAGCTGCTGCGAAACTCTGCGGCCGAGCGGTCCGGAAACCCTCTTCGCGACCGGCTTACGACGCGGATCTCCGGGTCGGTGAGCTCACCGAACACCCGGTCCCAATCGCTTCTACTGACGGCGATGAGCCACTCTGCCCCGATGTGAGCACCTTGCGCGAACGCCGCGCCTTCCACCGCGCTGTAGCGCCGCGCGAGCTCGCGATAGGCGCCGTCGAAGTCGTCCTCGTCGAACCGACCCTCGTAGCTGAAGCGCCCGATCTCGTCGACCTCATGCACGATCAAATAGGACGTCTCGAAACCATCCTCGTTCGACGAGCGGGTCCAGCCCAGGTGCAGGCGCTCACCCCGTACCGCCAGTGTGCGACCCTCGAACTCGGTGTACTGCGTGAGGATGCGTTCAGCGGCCATTCGCAAATCGACAAGCGGGTTGCCGCGCAACCGGCGGCGGTCGTCGTACTCAAACGGCTCGGCGTAGCACCCGACCATGACGTCGACATCATGCGCGCGCCCGGCGCGCCACAACGCATCCCATCTCTCGCGGGCCTTGTTCGCGACCGCGAGCCGGCTGCTGGTTGCCCGAACCCGTTCCTCGGCGTAGGCGAACGCCGCCTCTTCGTCCTCGAGCTCGAACTGGCACACCCGCGCCATCCGCCGATCGCGGACCTCTCCGACGTAGATTCGCGCCCACGTGTAGCGTTCACCCTCCGGGCCCACCGCCTCGCGGTCCAGCCGAGTGACACAACAACTAGGCGACAGCCACCTCATGGCCGAATAGCACGCGCGCGCCGAGGACACCATCTTCGACAGCTCCTCGACGCTCGCACGAAACTCGGCGACCGAGCGATCCGGGAAGATTGAGCGTGACCGATTCTCAAATCGCATGTCGGGGGCAGTGAGTTCGCCGAACAAGCGGTCGAGATCGCCCTGGTTGTGGGCGATCATGTAGTCGGTTATCAAGCCACCCGCTTCGGCGAACGCCGCGCCGTCTCCGGCGTAGTAGCGACGGTCGAGCTCGCGGTAGGCGCTGTCGAAGTCGTCCTCGTCGAAGCGGCCTACATAGACGATCCGACCGTCATCATCGATTTCGGACAGATCCAGGTATGTCGTTTCGTATCCGGCCGCGTTCGACCAGCGGGCCCGGCCCAGTTCCAGATACTCACCGCGGACGGCTAGCGGGCGCACCTCGAAGCGGCTGTATTGCGCCAGGATGCGCTCAACGGCGGCCCGCAGTTCAGCCACACCGCGGATTGGGTCACCGCTGAGTCGCCGACGATCGTCATACACAAACAGATCTGAGAAGCACCCGATTGTCGCTTCGAGATCAGCGGCGCTCATCGCCCTGTGTAAGGCTTGCGCAGTTTGGCTGGCGCGGTTCGTGACGGCGAGCCGGCTGCTGGTTGCGCGCATCCGCTCCTCGGCGTAGGCGAACGCCGCCGCCTCATCCTCGAGCTCGAACTGACACACCGACGCGAGACGGCCGTTATGGACCGCGATCACGGCGACCCGAGTCCATCGGTACTGCTCGCCGTACTGTCCCACGGCGTCTCGGTCGACGCGGGTCACGACCCAGTCCGGTGACATCCAGCAGACGGCACCGAACCACGTCCGCACCGAAGGGACCATCGCGTTCAGCTCTTCGAGGGCTGCGCGAAACTCGGCTGCGGAGCGATCACCGAAGACCGATCGCGACCGGTCCTCTAGTCGTAAGTCGGCGGCGACGAGCCCGCCGAACGCCGGGTCGAAGTCGCCGTGGTTGACGGCGAGCGCGAAGCCGGCCGTCGCGGCACCCGCTTCGGCGAACGCCGCGCCCTCTCCGGCGTAGTAGCGCTCTTCGAGCACGCGATAGGCGGCTTCGAAGTCGTCAGAGTCGAAGCGGCCTTCATAGACGATCCGACCGTCATCGCCGATTTCCTGGACGTACAGGTGGGTCGTCTCGTACCCAGCGTCATTCGACCACAGGCCCCAAGCCAGGTGGAGGCGCTCACCTCGCACGGCCAGCGTGCGCGCGTCGAAGCGGCTGTACTGCTGGGCAATGCGCTCAGCGGCGGCCCGCACTTCAGCCGTACCGCGGATTGGGTTACCGCTAAGTCGCCGGCGATCGTCATAGACAAAGCGATCTGAGAAACACCCGACTGTCGCTTCGAGATCAGCGGCGCTCATCGCCCGGTGTAAGGCTTGCGCAGTTTGGCTGGCGAGGTTGGTGACGGCGAGCCGGCTTGTCGTCGCCCGCATCCGTTCCTCGGCATAGGCGAAAGCTGATGCTTCGTCGTCGATCTCGAACTCGCACATGGACGCGAGTCGCCCATCGTTGATCTCGAGCACCAGGATGCGCGTCCACGCGTACAGTTCGCCGTCCTGGCCGGCGGCCTCGCGATCAAGGCGGGTGACGCCCCACGTAGGCGAAAGCCAGCATACGGCCGAGAGCCACGTCCGAGATGTGGCGACCATGGCGTTCAGCTCCCCGAAGCTGGTGCGCAACTGGCTGGCCGAACGGTCGGGGAACGCAGAGCGCGACCGGTTCTCGAAGTGCATGCCCGGGGTGCTGAGTTCACCGAACAACCGGTCGAAGTCGCCCCGGTTCACCGCCGTTATCGCTTCACTGGCCGCGGTGCCTCCTTCGGCGTACGCCGCGCCCTCCCCGGCGTAGTAACGGCGCTCGAGCTCGCGGTAGGCGCTTTCGAAATCGTCCTCGTCGAAGCGGCCCTCGTAATCGATCAGCCCATCGCTGTTGATCTCGAACACATGCAGATGCGCCGTCTGGTTCCCGGCATCGTCAGACCAGCGGCTCCAGAACAGATTCAGGCGGTCGCCCCGTACCGCGACAGTGTGCCACTCAAAGTGGTTGTACTGCTCCAGGATTCGATCAACAGCGACTCGCAGCTCTGCACGTCCCTGGATGGGAGCCCCGCTGAGGCGCCTCCGATCGTCATACACATACTCATTCGAGATGTAGGAGAAGGCGCGGTCGATGTCGTGGACATTCAGCGCGGTGACCACCCCGAGTGCTGCCTCGCACGACCGGTTCCTGACGGAGAGTCGGCTGGCGGTCACTCGTATCCGTTCCTCGGCGTACGCGAACGCTGCCTCCTCGTCTTCGACGTCGAACTCGCACACCGACGCGACGCGGCCGTCGATGACTTCGCACGCGATGACCCGCTCCCATGCGTACTGTTCGCCCTCTGGTCCCACGGCCTCCCGTTCCTGCCGGGCAACGCTCCAGGTCGGCGACAGGCAATGCAGCACCGAGTTCCACGTCCGAGCCGAGGCGACCATCGCGTTGAGCTCGTCAAGGCTGGCGCGGAACTCCGCCATGGAACGCTCGGGGAGGACCGACCGCGACCGGTCTCGATGCGGAGGTCGGGGACGGTGAGGTCGCCGAGCAACCGATCGAGATCGCCTTGGTTCAGGGCTGTGATCCAGTCGGTGGCAACAGCGCCTGCTTCGGCATACGCTGCGCCCTCACCCGAATAATATCGGCGTTCGAGCTCGCGGTAGGCGCCCTCGAAGTCGTCCTCATCGAAGCGACGCCAACATTCGATCCGCCCGTGATCGTCGAGCTCAAATATGTTCAGGGTCGTCGCCTCGTTACCGGCGTCATCCCACATGCGAAGCCAACGTAGTTCGAGCCTCTCGCCTCGAACGGCGAGCGTGCGCCATTCACTGTGTGGGTACTGCTCGAGGGCGCGCTCGGCGGCTGCGCGCATCTCAGCAATGCCCTGGATCGGGTCACCGCTGAGTCGCCTCCGATCGTCATATACGTACCGATCCGAAAAGTCAGCGACGGCACCGCTGATGTTGTGACCTCGATAAGCCCGCCATGTGGCGTCGACTGTCCCGCTTGCCCGATTCTTGACTGCCAGCCGCGACGTTGCGGGCCCAGTCTCATCAGGCGCGGCTTGCGATGTTGTTGGAATGAGGGGCGCAACCACTCGACCCATCGCGCTCGCTACTTCCTTTGCTGCATAGAGTTGCTCAGCGTTATTGCGGGCGTCGTTGGCGCCCTTGGCATCTCCGGCAGCGGCAAGCACCCGGCCCAGTGCCAGGCAGGCCTCGGCGTGGTCGAGCACCAGGTCGGTGCCTGCGGCGACCGACACCGCGTCCCGGGCCATGGCGACTGCCTCTGCGTCCCGCCCTTGGGCCGCAAGGATTTCCGCCCGCACCGCGCGCCACGCGATCGCCGTCTTCAGGTTGCGGCCTGCGAGGCGCTCGCTTTCAGCGGCATGCCGGTCGGCTTCGCCGACGCGGCCCTGGGCGAGCACTGATCGCGCGAGAAGCGCGGCAGCTTGACCGGCGTCGGCGCCCACCCCTAGGGCGTCCAATCCCTCGAGTGCCGTGCGGAAGTGCGGCTCGGCGGCCACCGGGTCGCCCTCCATCGACTCGATGATTCCCGCGAACAACTCCGTCTCCATCAGCCCATGACGCAGGCCGAGGTCGGCGACGACCTGGCGGGCGTCGGCCAGCATCGTGCGGGCCTTGTCCGGCCGACCCCGAAGAAATTCCAGCACCGCCAGACAGCGCAACGACGTCGCCTCGAGCGACGGTGCGGCCGTCGTCATCCGCTGCATCCGAACCACGTCGAGGCACCGGCCGCCTGCCTTCGGCACTGGGCTCGGTCCCCACAGCGCCGCCGCTGGCGCCGCGCCCATTGCCGCGGTGATCTGTCGATGGTCCCCGCTCCGTCGCGCCGCGATCAGCGCATCGAAGAGGTCGACTTCGCAGTCGCCGATCCGGCCGAGGCGGGCCCGCGCACCCGCCCGCACCCTGTGCGCCTTCGCCAGCCCCGCCGGATCTTCGCGGCGGCCGAACTCGTCGATGGCGCCCTGGAGGCGGGCGTCGACCTCCAACAGCCGCTCGGGATCGGTGTAGACGACGAATTGACACCGGTAACACGTCGCCCATGGCGCCAGCTCGTCACCCGCGATGCGGTCGAGCTCGTCGACGAGGGGAGCGCCGGAAGCCACGTCGCCCGCCGATAGGAAGGCTTCGCAGCCGATCAGCAGCAGGTCGGCGTGGACCCCCTCGTCGGCAGCTGCCAGCGCCGCGCCGCGGGCCGCCTGAGTGCCTGCCGAGACGAGCTCGTCGCGGTCCAGGGCACGGCGGGCCGACGCGGCGTAATGGCGGGCGGACCTGAGTGCGAGAGCGCCGGTGTGCTCGTCGAGTGTGCCGAGCTCGCGTCGATAGCCGTGGGCGGCTTCCAGGTGCCGGGCGATCATCTCGTCGGAATCGAACGCCACGCTCGGTCCGCTCGTGGCCGCCCAGTCGGCCAGCCGCTCGTGAAGGTCCGCGCGGTCTGACTTCAGCAGCCGACGGTAGGCGACGTCGCGAATGAGAACGTGATGAAAGCGCCAGACCGGTTCGTCGCCGACGTATGCACCGCTCGGTTGAGCGAGTTCGAGCCGACGAAGTCGGTTGAGGGACAACTTGATTCCCGTCGGAGAGCTGTCCGCGAGCGCGCGCACGGCGCCCAGCGAGAAGTCGCTACCGACCACTGAAGCGATCTCGAGGATGCGCCGATCGGTGGCGTCGAGCCGCTCCAGCCGTGATGCGAGCAGCGCGTGAATCGTCGGCGGGATGGCGATGGCGTCAACGTCGATCGTGAGGCGCCAGCCGGCCGGCTGCCGGACGAGGACCCCGTCGTGCGCGAGCATCCCGATCAGTTCACGCACGAACAGGGGATTGCCTCCGGTCGACGCCGGTAGGCGGCGCAATAGTTCGTCGGGCAACTGGGTTGCGCCCAGCACCTTGGCGGCGAGTTCTGCGGTCGCTCCGGCGTCGAGGCCACCGAGAAGAACCGCTTCGGACACCCAGCGGCTGACGGCTACGAGGTCTGACCGGATCTCGCGGAGCTCGGGCCGGGCGAGCGCCAGCACGAGAACGGGCACGTCCTGCACCCACTCGACGAGATGCTCGATGAAGTCGAGCAGCATCGTGTCGGCCCACTGAATATCGTCGAGGACGAGCAGAACCGGGCGCCCCGACGCCAGCACCTCCACGAACCGGCGTAGCGCCCAGAAGGTCTCTTCGACAGAGCCTGGAACGCCGGTCGTCAATCCGTTTAGGTCACGCAGCAGCCGATCGCGTTCGGGAACGCTTGTGGGAACCTCGGTTTCGAGGTCGCAGGCCCGCAGCACCTCGACGATCGGCGCCAGTGCGACGGTCCCTTCGACGGCGCACCGGGCCTGGAGAACATGGGCATCGGCCTGGGCGCCGGTGAACTCCGCCGCCAGCCGGCTCTTGCCGACGCCGGGGTCGCCGATGACCGTGACCAACCGGGCCGCCCGCGCGGCGACCGCGTCGTCGAGGACGGCCTGCAGCCGTTTTACCTCGTCGGCGCGGCCGACGAACGGAGTCGCGTCCGCGGCCTCCGACTGGCGCGCGAGCCACTGATACACCGCGACGGGCGCGGTGCGTCCCTTCACCTGCACTTGGCCGAGGGACTCGTACCCGTACCGGCCGCGCGTCGATCGCCATGTCTCCTCGCCGACCACGACGCGGCCGCGCGGGCACTCGGCCTCGAGCCGGGCGCCGACGTTCAGCGCGTCGCCGACGAGGTCGGCGTCGCCGGCCCCGACCACGACTTCGCCGGTGTTCACCGCCACGCGCAGCGCCAGCTCGACTCCATGCGCGTTGGCGACCTGGGCAGCGAGGTCGACGAAGCGCTCCTGCAACGCAACCGCGGCGTCGACGGCGTTGGCGGCGTCGTCGGCTCCGATCTCGGGAACACCCCAGACCGCCATGAACCCGTCGCCGATGTACTTCATGACGCCCGCATGGTGACGCTGCGCGGTCGACCGCAGGACATCGTGGTAGTGGCCGATCACCTCGCGCGCCGTCTCGGCGTCGACCCGCTCTTCGAAACTGGTCGACCCGGCCAGATCGGCGAACATGACCGTCACGGTCTTGCGAACGGGGCCCGCGCCGGAGACATCGTGCGTTACCTGACTGTCGAGGGGCGCGCCGCATCCGCGGCAGAACCGCGCCGTCGCATTGGCTTCCACGCCGCAGGTCGCACAGACTCGTGCGAGCGATCCGCCGCAGCCCTCGCAGAAGCGAGCGTCCTCTTCATTCGTCGTACCGCAAGCGGTGCAGACACGGCGGTTTTCGGCCATCGTCAGTCGGGCCTCAGCGACAAGACGTCGTGATCCTCGATCGCCATCGCGGCGCCATTCAGCATCGTGCGCAGGAGCTCCAGCTGGCGGTCGTTGGCGATGTCGACCCGGCCTGCGGCGACTACGGGGTAGATGAAGCACCAGGCTGTGGTGAGTCGATAGTCGCGCCACAGTTGTTCTCGGGGGTAATCGATTCCGCGCTCGGTCAGGCGCTCGGCGTAGCGCTCGATCAGCTGATCCTCGCAGCTGCGCCTGCTGTCGGCGGTAAGGCTCTGGCTCAGGAAGTAGCCCAGATCGTATGCACCGCGCCCTTTCCCGGTGATCTGCCAGTCCAGTGCGATCACCGGCGGGTCGTCGGCGCCGACCGCGAAGAACAATTGGTCAAGCCGCAGATCGCCGTGCAGGAACGTGTGCGGCGGGCGGGCGAGTTCTTCCAAGAACCACGGCATCAGTGCCGGGAACCGTTCGCCGAAGTCATGTAACGCGGGGGACATGTCGTAGCCGATGCGCTCAACGAATATCGGCCAGGCGGCCTCGTAATTGTTGGCGAGGACAGAGGGGAACGGCGGAGCGCTGTAAGGCTTCAGCCACCGCAGCGAGGCGAGGCGATCGTTGTCCCACCAATGGGAGTGATGGCGGGCGATAGCGTCGATCACGGTCTCGGCGTCCGTCGCGGTGCACCCGATGGTCTGATCGGCGTTCCGAAGCCCACCCAGATCCTCGAGCACGAGTACGAAGTCGTGTGTCGCTTCTTCGAACGCGGCGAAGTACGGACGCGCGGGGCGCAGCGGGTTGGCGAGACCGACCTCCTCGTAGAAACGGACCTCACGGAGGTAGAGGTCGGCGGCTTCGCAGAGGTGCGACCGGACGCTGGTGTCGAGCGTCGGGAGCTTCACGATCACCGAGGCGGGTACGTCCGGGCCGCCCTCGAGGTGAGCCCGAAACAACCGGCCGAGCAGCCCGACGCCGACGGCGATCTGCTCGAATTCGCATGACCGAACGTCCGCGTGGAGAACGTCGCTGAGCCACGCCGGGGTAACGAAAAGGGGATCTACCGGGATGTTCGCCATCCGCTTCGCCTCCCCCTATGACCTCCCCGCGAGCGAATCAATCGTACGAGATTGAGGGGCTATCAGGACTGATACTGCGCCTGTGCCCAGAGGCAAGCCTTTGCCTTAGCAAATATTGGCGGAATCGTCATTTCTCGGCGCATGCGATGTCCAGCACCACCCGGAAGCGGGCGGCACCGGACATCATCCGTTCGTACGCCTGGGGTGCGTCGTCGAGCGACATGACTTCCGTCATCGGCTTGACGCCGTGCGTCACGCTGAACGCGAGGTTTTCCTCGTTCTCGATCGAGGACCCGGTCAGGCTGCCGACGATCGATCGGCCGCCGAAGATCAAGTCGGACGTGTCCACGGAAATCGGGTCGGTCGCGGCCCCGACGACCACCAGCCGGCCGCGCGGAGCCAGCCCGGCGACCAACGGCGACATCGATGCGCCGCTGGCGGCCGTCGCG
>Ga0157375_10003323_pt1 | contig 13926 bp, 11 predicted proteins | sample M35metaG_FD_115311 | JGI IMG/M metagenome (GOLD analysis project Ga0157375, IMG submission 115311) | Miscanthus rhizosphere microbial communities from Kellogg Biological Station, Michigan, USA - M3-5 metaG | ecosystem: Host-associated > Plants > Roots > Rhizosphere > Soil | place: USA: Michigan...
GCTGCGCAACGACTCTGGCAGGATTGTGAGGTGGTACGGTACAAGCACGGATATCGAGGATTTAAAGCAAGCGCAGGAGGCGTGGCGAACAAGCGAGCGTAACCTTGCTGCCATCATCAATACGATCCCCACGGCAGCGTGGACCACTCGCCCGAATGGCTATTGCGACTTCCTCAATCAAGTATGGCTCGATTACGCGGGCATGGCTGCGGAACACGCGCTGGGCTCGGGGTGGACGGAAGCGATTCATCCCGAGGACCGTAAGCGACTCATCGAGGAGTGGCAGTCATGCCTGGCTTCTGGCACTCCAGTCGACACGGAGGCGCGCATTCGCCGTTTCGACGCCTCCTATCGATGGTACCTGATTCGCGGCAATCCATTGAAAGATGAAGCAGGCAACATCCTCAAGTGGTACGGAACCTGTGTAGATATCGAAGATCGCAAACGGGGAGAGCAAGCTCTGCGCGCCAGAGAACTCTCGTGGCGGCAAATCGTCGACAACATTCCTGGCCTCGTGGCGACAACGGGTGCATTGGGTGAGATTGAGTTTCTGAACCGTCAGACTTTGGAGTATTTTGGCAAGACAACTGAGCAATTAAAAGATTGGGCTATGATCGGTGCGGTTCATCCAGATGACCTCCCGCAAGTAATTGAGACGCGCAAAAAGTCGATCGAGACGGGGGATACCTATGAAGTTGAGCACCGCTGCCGCCGCGCTGATGGTGTTTACCGATGGTTCCAAGTCCGCGGCCTTCCAATTCGAGATACCGAAAATAAGGTAACGGCGTGGTATCTCCTGCTTACGGACATCGATGAGCGCAAGCGGGCTGAGGCGAAGGTCGAGCAGGCATACCTGCGTCTCGCCGAAGCCCAACAGCTTAGCAAAACCGGCAGCTTCATCACCGATTTGGTGGCAGACGACCACAACTGGTCGGAGGAGACATTCCGCATCTTCGGGTTCGACCCTGCGAGCAAGGTCAATGTCAACATGATTCGGGACATGGTGCACCCCGAGGACCTGGCGACGTTCGACGCTGTTATCGCGCGTGGCTTTACTGGCGCTGATGTCGATTTTGTGTTCCGGATTGTGACGGCGGGAGGCGCCGTGAAACACATCCGGGGCATGGCCCGGGTCATGACGCAAATCGGCGAACACCCCCTCTTTATCGGTGCTCTTCAGGACGTGACGGAAAGTAAGCTGGCCGAGGAAGCCTTGGACAAGGCCCGCTCTGAACTCGCCCACGTGGCGCGGGTCACGACCCTGAATGCCTTGACCGCTTCCATTGCCCACGAAATCAACCAGCCACTCGCGGGCATCATCACCAACGCCAGTACATGTCTTCGGATGTTGAATGGTGATCCTCCCAATGTGGAGGGTGCTCGCGAAACAGCGCGGCGCACGATTCGCGACGGCAATCGCGCTTCAGATGTGATCACGCGTTTGCGTGCCCTGTTTAGTAAAAAGGAATTCACGCTGGAACCGCTGGATGTGAACGAGGCTGCGCGAGAAGTGATTGCATTGTCGTTGAGCGATCTTCAAAGGAATCGGGTGATACTGCGCTCGGAGTTCGCAGAGGACCTCCCGCCCCTCATCGGGGATCGGGTCCAGTTGCAGCAGGTCATCTTCAATCTGCTGCGTAATGCTTCAGATGCGATGGTTGGTGTTGAAGACCGCCCGCGACATCTGCTGATCAGAACCCGGAGAGACGGAACCGATCACGTGTGCCTGAGCGTGCAAGATACCGGTATCGGCATTAAGCCCAAGGACTTGGAGAAGTTGTTCGAAGCCTTCTACACAACCAAGAACGGCGGTATGGGTATAGGGTTGTCTGTCAGCCGCTCGATCATCGAGAGGCATCATGGCCGATTATGGGCGGAGCCCAATGACGGCCCGGGCGCCATCTTCTCGTTTTCCATTCCCTGCCGTACAGACAGCGACACCGACCCGGCTCTGCAGGCAGCGAACTCATGACCAGAAGGCGGCGTGATGCAGGGTGTACCCAGCTTGAGCTAAGATATCTGGCGTGAAAGGGGGGAGCTATGGCCGGTTCTGGCGTAATCGCTTCCGACAGTGACACCAGGGCATTCATCGATGAGTATTTCAAAGCATGGGAAGGAACTGATGAGGCCCTGATTCTGTCCTACTACTCCGAAACCGTGTCGCTGGAGATTCCTGGCACGGTCATCAACGGAAAGGCTGCCCTCCGTGACCAGTTTGTTCGTCCCTTCGTCGCCGGTTTTCCTGGCAATCGTCACATCGTGAAGAACATGATTTTCGGCAAAGACGTCGTCGTTGTCGAATGGAGCTTTGAGGCCGCTCACAAAGGGCCTTTCGCTGGCAGTGGTGCAACTGGGACCGCGGTGAAGCTCCCCGGTTGTGGGGTATATCAATTCGATCCGGTGAAAAGACAGGTCACCGCAGCTCGCATCTATTTCGACGTAACGACATTGCTCAAACAGATTTCATCACACCAGCCTCACATGCTGCAGAACCTGCTGATATCGTGGTTCGCCGCACGCTCCCAGCCAAAGTCGGGCAGTATGCCAGGACATTCCCTTTCGCACTAATTCGTTAGTAACTGGCCGGATGGGAATCGTGCTGTCGGTTCCCTACTCTACTATCCGGCCTCATCAAGGACCTTGGGTTGCGCCCAAGGATGGGGACGAAACTCTCATTTTTTTATTGCAATCCGTGCCAACCTGAAAGCAATACCAAAGTCCAATAGACGCCGCCGCCACCCTGGCGCATTGTTCTGTGATGCAGTCCCATCTCGTAAGGAGCACCGAGCGTCCACTTCTTTCGGTGGTTGACGACGATGAGTCGATACGCGAGTCGCTACCCGATTTGCTCAGGGAATTTGGCTTTGCGGCGCGAGCCTTTTCGTCGGCGCAAGAGTTTCTCTCGTCTGATCATGTAGATGAAACTAGATGTCTGATCCTCGACGTTGCCATGCCGGGAATGACCGGACTTGATCTTCTGCAGGAATTGAAGCGTCGCGGGCAAGAGATTCCCATCATCTTTATCACTGGCCAGAAAGACGAAGCCGTCCGGAAGCTAGCGTTCAAAGAAGGAGCGGCGCAATTCTTGTACAAGCCATTCAGCGATACCGCTGTGCTGGATGCCATTAATGCGATACTTCGGGTCAAATGATGGCCCACCTCAGTACCTTTAGGAGAGCGGAGTACAATGTCTGCCATCGCGTTTGGTCGTGAAGTGGAGTCATCAGTGGCCACAGCCAAACCCATCGTGTACGTTGTTGATGACGACGTCTCAGTGCGCGAGTCGCTGGAACTCCTGATCCAAAACGAAGGCTGGCAGCCAAAGACGTTTGCATCCGCACAAGAATTTCTCGATTGTCCCCGTACCCTGGTTTCGAACTGCCTGTTGCTTGATATTTCCCTCCCGGGCCTGAGTGGTCTCGACCTGCAGAAGCGCATCGCCATAGAACGGACCGCTATGCCGATAATCTTCATCACCGGTTACGGCGATGTCCCGAAGACGGTGCAGGCGATGAAGGCCGGTGCTGTGGAATTCCTCACCAAACCGTTCAATGACGAAGTACTGTTGTCGGCGATTCGGCAAGCACTGGAACGAAGCCGTGTCGTTCTCGCTCAGGAGGCGGAGGTACAGGAGATCAGGAACTGTTACGCGTCTCTCACTCCCCGCGAACGGGAGGTCATGGCATTAGTTGTGTCAGGTCTATTGAATAAACAGGTTGGGGGGGAACTTGGCATAAGCGAGATCACGGTAAAGGCACACCGGGGCCAGGTTATGCAGAAGATGAAGGCCAACTCGGTTGCAGATTTGGTGAAAATGGATGGCAAACTCCATAGCAGCTCTGCCACAAACCTGCAAGAACCTCTCAAGAGGCCGACGCGCCTCGCGACCGATTGATTTTAGACCGAAGGTGTATCTGCTTGACGCCGGAACGAAGCCAAGGACTCACCGACCGAGAGCCCGACGTGCAATCGCCGAAGTTTCGTATGGTCCGCGGTTCTTTGGCAATACACATAGGGTGGTAGCAGTTATGGTTAAGAGATTTCAGAAGTGTTCTAAACGCGCTTTGCACAGGTCGTCTATACTCCTAATCCTGTTCTTGGCGTTATTCCCAACATCTGCGTGGCCGCAAACCCAGCTTGCAACCGTTTTCGGTACCATCATGGACGCAACGGGCGCCGTGATTGCGGACGCCCAAATTACCATCTCAACGGCAAGCACGGGTTTCAAGCGCGTTGCTCTTACCGACAGTAAAGGTCAGTATCATATGGCGGGCCTGCCGCCGGGAATTTATACGGTTCGCGCACAGAAAGCACAATTTCAAACACAGGTGCTCGAACCAGTTGCCCTAAGTTCAGGCGCTGCAATCGAAATCAATCTGTCGCTGAAGGTTGGAACGGTCCCACAAGACGTCGCAGTCAACGCGGACATGACGATCGATACCATTACGTCAACCGTCAGTGGCGCGATTCCTGAACGAAAGCTAACCGATCTCCCTCTGAACGGCCGAGATTTGTTCAAGGCCGCGGTCCTCGAACCAGGAGTGGCCCCGACACCCAGTAGTGCTCCTTCATTGTTATCGAATGGCAGGGCCGGCCAAGTCTCAGTCAATGGTATGCGTCCAAGTTGGACGAACCTCCTCATCGACGGTATGGACGCGAATGATCCGGTGTTCGGTTTTTCTCCAGCGGGCGCTTCCGGGCTCTTTCTCGGACTGAATGAATTGACGGAGGTTCGCATCCTGACTCAAACCGTCAACCCAGAGTACGGCAGGAATGGAGGAGGTGTGATCGAGGCGGTAACCAGGTCAGGGAGTAACCAGTTCCATGGAGCGCTCTGGGAATTTCACCGAGACGCTTCACTCGAGGCCAGGAATTACTTTGATTTGAGTGATGCTCCGATCCCGGCATTTGTGCGCAACCAGTTCGGTGCTGGAATTGGCGGCCCGATAATGCATGACAGGACCTTCTTCTTTGCGAACTATGAGGGGCTTCGTGAAGTACAAGCATCCACAGCAATCGCCACGGTACCCAATGCGCTCGCCCATCAAGGTCTTCTGCCTTCTATGAGTAACCCGGAGAGCTGCAGCAACGCCACTCCGAACGCGTGCGTTGCGGTCGGAATTGATGCGCGCGTCCAACAGTTCCTCGACCTATTTCCTGGTGCGAATGGAGCGGACAATGGGGACGGAACCGGGGACCTAATTACCGCCAACAAGGGCGCCACAAATGAGCACCGCGGCATGATTCGCGTCGATCATAACTTCTACAACGAACATTCGATATTCGGACGTTACATCGTTGATGACAGTTCTTCTGTAGTGCCCTATTTCGGAACACCACCGGGGACTTACGTCCCAGGATTCCCAGGCCTGCATCGAGCGCGCAATCAGTACTTTACCGTCCAACACCGGATGAATCTCGCACGGAAAGTATTGAATGAGTTGCGATTCGGGATCAACCGGACGACAGCGTCGACCTCAATTATTGATACGCATCCTGGGGTTTCTATTTCTTTAGTGCCTGGCCGACCATTCGGGACGATCGCTATTGCAGGGATGAGTCTGCTAGGGAATAGCGCGTTAATTCCATTGAGTGACTTGTCAACGGTGTATCAACTTCAGGACCAGCTCGCATTTACAAGTGGCCGCAACACATTTAAACTTGGCGCGGAGTTTCGCAAGATCCAATCTAGAGGACCGCTGGATTTTGGGGTAAACGGCATCTACACGTTCCAGGACCTCAGTCCATTCGGGTTTCAGGCACAGAGCAACAACCCTGGTCTGGAATTTTTTCTTCAAGGTCTGCCCCTGTCCTATGTGGGTGTCGATCCCTCCGCTTCCGACTCCAACCGCGATTATCGCCAGAGAGTCGTATCCGGGTTTGCGCAGGATTTCTTCCGAATGAGTAGCCGTCTGTCCGTTAATTTTGGATTACGATACGATTTCTATTCCAATCCCACCGAGACCCACGGGCGCCTCTCGGTTGTTCGTAATCCGGCCACGGATTCCGGTCCAACCGTGGGTCCGCTATTCGCGAGCACACCTCGGGATCTTTTCTCACCTCAAGTTGGCTTTGCATGGAACATCTTCGGCAATGGGAAGACCTTGCTAAGGGGCGGAGCCGGCATCTTTCGCGATCAGCTCCCCGTGATCCTTTTTAGTGTAGATCGCTTTCTACCCCCATTTTTCAGCATAAATTCTTATGTATTTCCCAGCTTTCTCAGTCCACAAACTGCTCTTTTGACGCAACCGATTTACGTTCTTCAGGCGGCTTATCACCCAAAGTTCCCGTACGCATTGCAATACAATCTCAACTTGGAGCAGGAAATCGCGCCGGGAACGATCTTAGCGACTGGATATTTTGGTGCGCGCGGCAATCACCTTCCTCGCGAAGTAGAAGCGAATCCTTTCGAACCATCGTTGGGTCATCGCCGTAATCCCAACTTGCCATCACCTCTGTTGGAGGACCTAACCGATGCGCAGTCTTTCTATAATTCATTCCAGCTGTCGGTTTCGCATCATTACGCCCACGACGTGTCGTGGCAGGCGTCCTACACGTTCTCCCATTCCATAGATGATGCTTCGGCCAATGTCTCCATAGAGGCCGTAAACGAACCTCCCACGACTCAGGACGCCTTCAATCGCAAGGGAGACCGGGGCCGGTCGGGATTTGATGTTCGGCATAATTTCGTTGCCAACGTCGTTTATGCGCTGCCTTTTGCAAGAAAGAGCCGATTAGGCGGTTGGCAAATCTCTGCTATTGCCCATGTTCACAGCAATGTCCCTTTTACTCCAGTGCTGGCCTTCGATAATGCAAATCTACAATCATTGTTGACGTCAGAACGGCCAGACCTTGTTGGCGATCCCTACAAGGGTGTCTGTACAAATGGCCTCAGAGTGGGGACTCCCGCATGCTGGTTCAATCCGGGCGCCTTTGCATTACCACCTCCTGGTCAGTTTGGGAATGCAGGACGTAACATTCTGCGCGGCCCCGCCTTCGCGCAATTTGATCTGGCAGTTCAAAAGGTCTTCCGTCTATCAGAGGGCACGAACATCACCTTTGGCGCGCAGGCTTACAATCTGTTCAATCATCCGAATTTTGCAGTCCCGAGTAACACGCAAAGTCCGCTCACCCTGGGAGGGAATGGAGACGCCGTCTTCAAGGATATTGGAGGCAATCTTGCAAACAACGTGGGACGAATATTTACTACTGTCGGCAGCGGGCGTCAGATTCAACTCGATGCGCGTTTCACTTTCTAAAAATTGCACCCTTCTCTCTGACTAGCTGTTGTGTAGACACCGTAGAGCCTTATGCGGCGGCTTTTACATTCCTTCAAAACACTGACTACGGGACTCAATGAACGCCCATGATGTCGCTGGGCACCCGCTGTGAAAGATCATGCGTGGTGTGATTCCATAAGCCGCTAAAAAGCGAGGCATGTCGGTGTATGCCGACAATTAATAAATCGCTACGAGTTTTCAGTACATGTTCCACGACCGCCTCTACTTCATCCCCTTCGACGAGTTCAGCCGTCAGTGTTATGCCCGACTGACGAGCTGTTTCTTTTGCATCTGCCTGAAGCTTTTGGTAATACTCGGAAGCTTGATCACGAAGCAGTGCAGTTCCTCCTGGGACTTCGGCGTCAACATAGCCAACGTATGCGGGCAACTTTTCCTGCACCGAGACTGCTCTCAACTCAGCATTCAAGCTCTTCGCCAGATGAATACCAGTGAGTAATGCGCGTCCGGATTCGGGAGATTCATCATATGCAACTAAAATTCGTTTGAACATGTTTGTCTCCTTTCTCTTATCGCACTTTGACCGTAGGCTCAACCGACATACCGGGCCGTAGAAGATGCTGCGGGTTCTGATCTCGATTAAAACGAATCCGTACGGGCAACCTCTGTACGACTTTCACGAAGTTGCCACTCGCATTCTCAGGCGGCAGAAGGCTGAACAACGTACCAGCCGCGCCGGGGAGATTTTCTACTGTTCCCTGGTAGTCGCGATCGAATGTGTCAACGTGCACGCTAACGAGCTGGCCGGCGTGCATGTATTTCAGCTGAGTTTCCTTGAAATTTGCCGTCACCCAGATGTCATCAAGAGGCACAACCGCGAGCAAACTTTGTCCTGGCTGGATTCTTTGGCCTAGTTCAACCGTCTTGCGCCCAATCACGCCGCTGACAGGAGCGTAGATCTTGGTATAGGTGAGGTTGAGTTCTGCGGTGCGAACGCCTGCTTTGGCCAGACTCACCTCGCCCCTGCTGGACTCAGATTTGGCCTTTGCATCACTGACTTGTTGCGGGGCGGTTCGCGCAGCGTCCACTTGCGCCTGCCGTTGCGCGATGACCTTACGTACCTGGGCAATCTTCTGTTCTTCCGCGCGAACTAGTGCGTGGTCAGCTTCAACCGTCTGGGCATCAGCTAGCGCCTCCGCCTCTTTGGCGTCATAATCCAACCGCGACACGACGCCGCCATCAACCAAACCTTTGTAGCGCACTTCGTCACGTGCAGCGCGTATTGCAATGGCCTGGTCTTGCTGAACTCTGTGTTGGGCAGCCGCAAGATTGGCCTCTTCAGTCGCGAGTGCGGCCGCAGCCTCGTCAAGCGCTGCCTCCGCCAGACCAAGTTGGCTGAACGCGTTTGCATTGGTGATCGGAACATTCACACTTGCGGAGCGAGCGCTTCCCTCCCGAGCGGCTAGGTCAGCGCGAGCATGATCGAGCTCAGCTTGGTAGTCGTTGGGATCAAGCTCTACAAGAAGCGTCCCAGCTTCAACATACTGATTGTTTTCAACGCGAGGATTGACATACGCCACGGTACCACTGATGCGGCTCGAAACCACGTTGATGTGACCGTCAATTTGTGCATCATCCGTTGTTTCGAAATGCCTCGCATGAAGCCACCAGGCCATGGTCACTACGGCAAGGGATAGCAGAGCCGCGCCAGCATACGCCCAGCGAGGAAGAGACTTCTGTTTCGGCCCCTCATGGCGAATCTTGATCGAACGCACCCTGAGAGCTTCAGGCATGTCTTTTTCGACCTGCACTGAAGGCGGCTCGACCTCTTCAACTGTATCGATTAACTGCGACATATGTCCTCCTCCGAGCCGTTCAGTGCGCTGCCGCACTTCCGCCGCCCTGTTTGAATTTGCGAATAAAAATTGCCAATGGAACGCCGATGAAAGCGATCACTCCTAAAACCTGAAAACAGTCCAAAAATGCCAACATCGCGGCTTGCTGTTGCACAATCGCGTAGACCTGCGCGAAAGCGCTGACGGACGCGTCCGCCATGCTGGAACCGTGTTCGAGAAAACGATTGGTGATTCCACTGACGGTCGAATTCAATGTTTGATCGAAAGTGGATACGTGCGTGACAAGTACTGACTGGTGATACTGCGCGCGCCTGGACAGTAGCGTCGTCACCAGGGCAATACCAAAGCTTCCGCCCTGGTTGCGGAACAGATTGGTAAGACTGGATGCCTTGTTGTTCTTTTCCTTGGGAAGATACGAATACGCGAGTTGACTCGCGGGGACAAACAGAAATGCAAGACCCAAACCCTGCAATGCCCGTGCTCCAGCTTCGTGCGCGTAGTCCGTCGCGAGATTGAAACTTCCGAAATGCCACATTGCCAGCGACAGAATGGCAAATCCCAAAGCGAGCAGGCGGGCCACTGGTATTCGGCTAACCAGCCTGACCACCACCGGAGCCAAAACCACAATCACCATAGCTCCCGGCCCTAAAACCAACCCCGCATCTGTGGCCGTGTAGCCATAGAGAGACTGAAGCATCTGCGGCACCAGTACTGTGGAACCGAACAATACAAACCCGAAGATGAAGTAGTACGCGTTGGCGATGGCAAAATTCCGGTCTTTCAGCAACCGAATCTCCACGACGGGGTCGGGGTGACGGAGTTCCCAGAAAATCGCGAATGCCAAGGAAGCAACAGCGACTACAAAGAAACTGAGAATGAAATCGCTTCCAAACCAATCCAATCGCTCTCCCCGATCGAGCACTACCTCCAGAGAGGCAAAGCCAATCGCGATCAGTAAAATTCCGACGTAGTCGACTTTGAGTTTGCCAGCGGTGCGCGCCGCTTCCACTTCGCGTTTGAACTCCGGCGGGTCAGATAGAATCCGGCTGGTAAGAACCAGCGACAGAATTCCGATTGGCACATTAATAAAGAAGATCCATCGCCATGAGAAACTGTCGGTAATCCACCCACCCAGCGGTGGTCCGACAGTGGGGGCCGTGACGATTGCCATGCTGTAGAGTGCGAATGCAGCGGCCCTTTTCGAGGCAGGAAAAGTGTCGACCAGAATCGCCTGCTCCACCGGAGCCAACCCACCCCCTGCAATTCCTTGCAAGACGCGGAAGAAAATCAGCAATCCTAGGCTTGGCGCGAAACCACACAGCAGCGAGCTCACGGTGAACAGCGCGACACAGGCCATGTAGTAATTCTTTCGGCCAAACACGCGGCTTAGCCATGCACTCAGCGGTAACACGACTGCGTTCGCCACCAAGTAACTCGTAAGTACCCATGTGCTCTCGTCGTAACTGGTGGCGAGACCGCCCGCGATGTGAGGGAGGGAAACGTTCGCGATGGCAGTATCGAGCAACTCCATGAACGTAGCTAGAGTGACAGTAACGGCGATGAGCCAAGGGTTTATTGTTTGTGCCTTCTCCCTCGCCCCGATCGCTAATGGCATTGTGGCTGCCGCCATGTTGCCGTCTCCCCTACTTCAAATTTCGAAGCTCTTCCTCAAACCAGCACGATCAAGCAGGGCAACCGACTGGCCACTCGGAATGGGATTGAAGGCAAAGGCGTTTAATGTGCCGGCTTGCGCTTGAGCTGGAGTGCCGTCTGCTGAACTCTCGGCATTTTGCTGAATCTGAGGCCGAGGTAGGCACCATAACCAATGTGCATGCAGCAGTTTACGAACGGCGTTCGAAATGCAAACTCAAGTGGAGCCGGAGAGTACGAACGTGAAGCCGGCGGAAGCCAAGCGTTGTCACTTTGCGGCGGGTTGGGATTCGGCAAGAGCGAAATGAGGTTAGGCGATGGAAGGGCAGGCAAATTTCGTTGAACGGCGCAAGAGACCCCGCATCGGAGTTATGGCCCGGTTGGAAGACATCACTTATAACACTTTGCGCAAGCATGGCAATCTCACGGCAGTCGGTCGAAAGGAAAGTTAGTTGCCCGGATCGTTCACTGAAATGAAGGAGAAATGCAATGGCAAACATCAGAATGACAGTCACGAACGGCCAGCCATTTCGTGAAAAGAAGTGCCTACGCAGCTGGCTGCATGAAGAAGAAAGAGCCCTTCGAGATTTACGTGACACACAGCAGCCACACATGGATCGGTCTGCCATAGAGAAAGGACTCATGCAATGAACACATACTCAATGGGACTTGCTGTCATCACTGGCGCATCCTCAGGAATTGGCGCCGTTTATGCCGATCGTCTAGCAAAACGCGGGTACGACTTGCTCCTGGTTGCCCGGAACCGGGAACGACTGGATGATCTTGCCAAGAAACTAGCCGCCGAGACGCGACGCAAAGTTGAGATCTTGGACGCCGACCTAACCGACACAAAGGATTTGGCCAAGCTGGAGCTCATACTCAGCGAGGACCCAAGGGTCACCCTGCTGGTGAACAACGCAGGGGTTGGCGCCACTACGCCATTGTTGAATTCCGACGTCGGCGCCATGACGCGGATGATCACACTGAATATCGAGGCGCTGACCCGGCTAACTTACGCCGTCGTGCCCTCATTCGTGAAGCGTGGTAGGGGTGTGATCATCAACATCGCTTCTATCGTCGCGGTTGCCCCTGAACGTCTCAATGGAGTGTACGGTGGCACTAAAGCCTTTGTTCTGGCGTTCAGCCAGTCACTGCGGCATGAAGTGGCTGAGAAAGGTTTGACCGTCCAGGTCGTGTTGCCTGGAGCTACAGCCACTGACTTCTGGGACAAATCCGGCACTCCTCTCGAGTACCTGCCACCTGAAATTGTCATGCCGGTAAACGACATGGTCGACTCTGCTCTCGCCGGGCTCGATCAAGGGGAGTTCGTAACCATTCCCGCGCTCCCCGACTCCGGACAATGGCAGACATACGAAACTGCATGCCAAGCGCTCCTCCCCAACTTGTCTCGCGCGCGGCCTGCGGCAAGGTATGGAATCGTTCACCCAGCAAGGGGAGCAGAAAATGTTGAGAATTGAAAAACATGCCGATGGATGCGTGACCAGGTTGCGTCTGAGCGGACGCATCCAGTCGGACGACATCGCGTCGGTTCAATCGGCAATGAGTGATGGCTGCACGCAGAAGGTTCTGGACCTGAGTGAAGTCACTTTGGTCGACCTTGGCGTAGTTCGCTTCCTCATTAGCTGCGAAAACGACGGCGTTGCATTGGTGCAGTGCCCTCCTTACATCCACGAATGGATTTTTCGCGAGCGTGCCGAGGGAGCACAACCGGAGTCTTCCCCATAACAACTTGCGATGGGCGTCTGCACAAGTTCAACAGACTTACTCTATAGGGACCAATACCTAAGTATTGCCAATACCTTTGTCTAATAGATTGCAACGTGCTTTTCTGTCTTAATCGTCATGATCCTAAGATTCGATTTCGACTGTGGCGAAAGATTGCAAAACCGCGAATGTTCCTCTGGACACTCCCACGGAGGAGAGGGCCCTCCTCGATGGGCTGTTTGCGAGAGTGCCAGAAGCTATTGTCTTGCTCGACACAGAGGACCGCATTCTGCAGATCAATCCGGAATTTACCAGAGTTTTCGGTTACGTACAGGATGAAGCCTGTGGACGCCTGATTAACGATCTGATCGTTCCCGAAGAACACTTGGCTGAAGCCGAGGAATACACGCGGCGCGGTCTTCGAGGCGAGGACCTCAACGTCGAGACTGTGCGAAAGCACAAGGATGGCGCCCGAGTTCACGTCTCGATGATCAGCGGTCCCGTATCGATTGCGGGAAGCCAAGTTTCTGAATACGTAATTTATCGTGACATCACTGACCGCAAGCGCGCGGAGCAAAGGGTTCGTGAAAGCGAAGCGTTTCTGGAGGAAGCCCAACGTCTCAGCCGTACTGGCAGTTTTTCCTGGCATGTAGATACGGACGAAATCATCTGGTCAGAGCAGCTCTATCGAATTTTTGAATTGGATGATCATCTGCCAGTGACAATCGAGCGGATTTGCAGCCGAGTGCACCCTGATGACCTGCCGTTACTGCAGGACAAGATGGAACGAGCACGGCAGGCGGTCAGCGACTTCGAATACCAGCATCGGCTGCTGATGCCCGGCCAATCCGTCAAGCATGTACATTTGTTTGCCCATGCGACCCGAGACAAGGAGGGTCGGTTGGTGTACGTCGGTGCAGCTCAGGACGTGACCCGGCAGCGCTTCGCGGAAGAACAACTGCGGGAGCGCGAATTCAATCTACGTCAAATAACCAAAACCATTCCCGGGATGCTGTGGAGCGCCACCCCGGAAGGTGCAGTCGATTACTGCAGCGATCTTTGGCTTGATTTCACGTCCATGACAACAGCACAGGCGCAAGGCTGGGGGTGGACCGAAGCGATTCATTCCAATGACGTTCAGGAACTCGTACAGCATTGGAAGTCCTGTGTGACGTCTGGCGCGCCGATTGAGGCCGAGGCGCGCATACGCCGGTTCGACGGCGCCTACCGCTGGTTCCTACTTCGTGCCAACCCTTTGCAGGACGAATCTGGGAAAATCGTCAAATGGTATGGAACCAATATAGACATCGAGGATCGCAAGCGGGTAGAGGAAAACGTTCGGGCCAGCGAACTTTCCTGGCGGCAAATAGTAGACAACATTCCGGGCCTGGTGGCTACGATGGGTGCTCTGGGCGAGGTGGAGTTTCTCAACCGCCAGACCCTGGAGTATTTCGGCA
>Ga0157375_10003324_pt1 | contig 13926 bp, 14 predicted proteins | sample M35metaG_FD_115311 | JGI IMG/M metagenome (GOLD analysis project Ga0157375, IMG submission 115311) | Miscanthus rhizosphere microbial communities from Kellogg Biological Station, Michigan, USA - M3-5 metaG | ecosystem: Host-associated > Plants > Roots > Rhizosphere > Soil | place: USA: Michigan...
CCTACCACCGCTTTAAACGACTGATTTCAAGGAGCACGTCATGATCAACCTGGAGAAGATCGCCCGTCATCACCTGCAACACCAACCGTTCCGTTGGGCCCAGGTCGACGGTTTATACAGCCCGCAGGACGCCGCGGCACTGGCCGAGACCTACCCCTGCGATCATTTCAAAGTGGTCAAGGGCTACGGCGGAGAAAAGGACTACGAGTACGAAGCCAGGCAATTGATCGCCATGACCACCGGCCAAGTGGTCAACCCTCAGGCCCTCAGCCCGCATTGGATGGCACTGGCGCAGGATCTGCGCTCATCGGCCTACCGCCAGGCATTGAGCGCATTGACGGGGCTGGACCTGAGTGTCGCGCCCATGGAAGTCAACCTGTTCCATTACGGTCCCGGCGCCAACCTTGGCCCGCATCCGGACCTGGCAGACAAGGTCGTCACCCATATCCTCTATTTCAATGACAGCTGGAACCCGGCGCGCGGCGGTTGCCTGCAAATTCTCGGTTCCAGGGACCCCGACAGCGTCTTCGAGCAGATTCCTCCCGTGGTCGGCAACTCGGCCGTACTGGTGCGTAGCGACACCTCCTGGCATGCCGTGTCACGGGTGGTCGACGACAGCCCGGTTTCCCGGCGCAGTATTACCGTAACGTTCTATCGCCCGGGCTCGACCAGTTCCATGTGGCCAGAGGGGGACGACACCCCGCTGCATGACTACTCGCCCCATCGCCAAGGCGTTACGCATGGCGGAGCGGATTGGTATGCGTAAGGTGGCGACAGCGCTGATGACGGGTCTGCTCACGTGGCTGCGTGGGTTGCCGTTGCCCCCTTGGCTGCGCAGGCGCCTGAGCGTGATCTACCGTGGCGCCTGGTTCCGGCCGGTGCGTCGGTTAAGCCAGTGGCCGCAGGTGCGCGAAACACCCCCGGTCAAGCAGTTGCAACTGCTCGCCGACACCCAGTACCCGGACTACATCATCTGGGGGGTGATCGACTGGAGCTTCCGCCATCAGCGGCCGCAACAACTCGCCCAGGTACTGAGTGCCAGTGGGCGACGGGTGTTTTATGTCTCCAGCACGCTCAAGGCCTCGAATCAGCCAGGTTTCTCCATCTATCCGCTCAATGAGAGGGGGAACCTGTTCGAAGTCCAATTGCACCTGAGCGACCCGCCTTCCATTTACTCCACCGTCCCCTCATCGATCCAGGTGGCGCAGCTGCGCTATGGGTTGGGCGAACTCTTGCTGTGTACCCGGCCCCGCGCGGTGGTCGGGATCGTGCACCACCCTTTCTGGCTTGACGTGGCCAAGGCCGCGCCGAATAGCCGCATGGTCTATGACTGCATCGATCATCACCAAGGTTTCAGCAACACCGATGCCGGCATTCTGAAGCTTGAGCAGCAGTTGGTGCTGGAGGCCCAGGCAACCGTGTTCACTTCCGACCGGCTCGCCCAGCAATGGGGGCAGACGCCCTCCGCGCAGCGCACGGTGATTCGAAACGCGGCGGACTTCGGTTTTTTTTCAAGGCGCCCCGTCTCGCTGTTCAACGACCCGCAAGGGCGCAAGATCATCGGCTATTACGGCGCGATTGCCGAATGGTTCGATACCGAACTGGTTTCAGCCATTGCCGATGCCTTTGCGCACCACCTGGTGCTCCTGGTCGGTGAGGACACCACCAACGCCCGGCATAAGCTGCGCCACCATCCCAATGTGCAATTCACCGGCGAGGTCAGCTACAGCACCCTCCCCAGCTACTTGTATGCGATGGACGTGTGCCTCCTGCCGTTCCAGGTCATACCGTTGACCCTGGCGACCAACCCGGTGAAAGTCTACGAATACCTCAGCGCCGGCAAGCCGGTGGTGGCCATCGATTTGCCAGAAACCCACCAGTTTGGCGCGCTGATACGTCGGGCCCAAAACCCGGCTGAATTTATCGACGGTATTGCCCACGCACTGGCCGAACCACCTGACGAACACCGTGCGGCGCGCCAGGCGTTCGCCGCCGCCCAATCCTGGGAACAGCGCCGTGACGCCTTGCTCAGCGTCACCGAACCCCAGCACGTGCCGCGCGAGATCAGTGTGATTGTGGTGACCTACAACAATCTGGCCCTGACCCAGGCATGCCTGGCCAGCCTGACCGCCAATGCCCAGGCCGCCGCGCTGGAAATCATTGTGGTCGACAACGGCTCCAGCGATGGCACACCGGCGTTTCTCGATCAGTGGGCCAAGGCCAATGGACAGGTCGTCATCCTCAATGCCGACAACCGTGGTTTTGCCGCCGCCAACAATCAGGGGCTGGCAGTGGCTACCGGGGACTACTTCGTACTGCTCAACAACGATACCCAGGTGACCCCAGGCTGGGCAGACACCCTGCGCAGGCATCTGGACCGCAACCCCGGTATCGGCCTGGTCGGCCCCGTCACCAACAATATCGGCAACCAGGCCAAGATCGATCTCACGTACTCACTGGCAGACATGCCTGATCGGGCGTGCGGGTATACCTACAGGCACCTGGGAGAGTGGTTCGTACTGCCGACCCTGGCTTTTTTCTGTGTGATGTTGCGACGCAGCACCTATGCTCAAGTGGGACCGCTGGACGAAGCGTTCGGCTGTGGCTTCTTCGAAGACGACGACTACTGCCGGCGCGTCGAGCAAGCGGGTTTTTTCAATGCCTGTGCTCGGGATGTGTTTATCCACCATCACCTGTCGGCGAGCTTCAACCTTATGGATATTGACCAACGCCAGGCCCTGTTTGATCGGAACAAAGCGATCTACGAGAAAAAATGGGGCACCTGGATACCCCACCGTTATGGATAACGACATGCCCGTAAGCAAGATAGTTGTAGTAGTGGGCACGCGACCGGAAGTCATCAAGATGGCCCCGGTCATCCATGCCCTCAAGCGTTCGCCCCAGTTCGCCTGCCACGTCGTCGCCACCGCGCAACATCGCGAACTGATGGACCAGGCATTGCGCGAGTTCAATATCGAGCCCGACCTGGACCTGGACCTGATGCAGCCCCAACAGTCGCTCAGTGCCCTTACCTGCCGCCTGCTGACGCAGGTCGAGCGACTGCTGCTGGAGTGGCGTCCGGATGCCGTGCTGGCACAGGGCGATACCTCGACGGTATTCGCCACCGCCCTGTCGTGTTTCTACCAGCAGGTTCCTTTTGGCCACGTGGAAGCCGGGTTACGCACTGGTGACCTGGGCAATCCGTTTCCCGAGGAACTGAACCGGACAGTCACCAGCCGCATTGCCAAATGGCACTTCGCACCGACCCCTAGGGCCCGCGGCAATTTGTTGGACGAAGGCATTGCCCCCCAGGCCATCCACCTCACGGGCAATACCGTGATCGACGCGCTGCACCAGAGCCTTCGCCGGGGTGACGAACCGACCGAGGGCGCCCTCGACGGTGAACGCCGCCTGCTGGTGACCTTGCATCGCCGGGAGAGCTTCGGCGCGCCCCTGCTCGACATCTGTACCGCGATTCGCCACCTGGTCGACCGCAATGAAGATTTGCGCGTGATTTTCCCGGTGCATCCGAACCCCAGCGTCAAAGTGCCTGTCGAGGCGGCGCTGGGAGGACATCCACGGATCGAGCTTTGCCCGTCCCTGGGCTACCACCACTTTATTCGCGTCATGAAGAGCGCCTTCCTGGTACTCAGCGATTCGGGCGGCATCCAGGAAGAGGCGCCGGCCCTGGGCGTGCCCGTGCTGGTGTTGCGCAACGAGACCGAACGCCAGGAAGCCATAGAGCATGGCATGGTGAAGCTGGTGGGTACCCGAACTGCCGATATCGTCCAGGCAGTGCAGCATCTGCTCGACGACGAGGGGCTCTACTCGAGCATGATCAAGGATCAATCCCCCTATGGGGATGGCATGGCCGCAGAGCGGATCGTGCAGGTATTGACGGCGCATTTCTCCACATGCGCCTGATCTATCTCTCACCGATGCGCTGGCATAGCTTCAGCCAGCGACCCCATGAACTGGTGCGCTGCTTCCATGAAAAAACCGGCGCCCCCGTCCTTTGGATAGACCCCTACCCCACGCGTTTTCCCACACTCAGCGATTTCAGAAGGCTGCGGCCTGCACCTGCCGTCGCACAGGCGCCCTTGCCGGCATGGTTGACCGTGCTCGAGCCTCGCGCCTTGCCAATCGAGCCGATGCCTGGCTCAGGCTGGATCAACCGCCCGCTCTGGCAATCGCTGATTGTGAAAGCGCGGGAGTTTGCGCAACAGCCCACGGTGCTGGGAATTGGCAAGCCTTCGCACCTGGCGTCGAGACTGCTGCAGGAGCCTGTTTTCGAAGCCAGCTTTTACGATGCCATGGATAATTTTTCCGAGTTCTATACAGGGCTGTCACGCCGGGCCATGGAACGCCGCCAACGCCACACGGCTCAATCGGTGTCCACGGTACTGGCTTCTTCCTCGGCGCTGCTGACGCAAATGCTGGCCTGCTCGGACAACGTCAAGCTGCTCGGCAATGCCTGCGCCATCGAGCGCCTGCCCAGCCGCCAGCATTCGCATGCAGGCCGAGGGAATACACCCGTCCTGGGCTACGTCGGCACCATCGCCAAGTGGTTTGCCTGGGATGTCGTGATTGCCCTCGCCGAGGCGTTTCCGCATGCCGACATACGCCTGGTCGGCCCGCTGCACACCCCTGTGCCTGCTGGTCTGCCCGGCAACATCCACTTGAGTGGCGAGGTATCCCACGAGGACGCCTTAAAAGCCATGGCGGCGTTCGATGTCGGGTTGATTCCCTTCACCAGCGACGCGCTGACACGGTATGTCGACCCGATCAAGTACTACGAATATCGGGCGCTTGGCCTGCCAGTGATCAGTACGGTATTTGGCGAGATGGCCCACCGAGGGACGTGCCCGGGCACTTTTCTCGTGGAGGGGCCCGGGGACATCCAGCAGGCCATGGACAAGGCGCTGAACTTCAATGAATCAGATGCATACACGCGCAGGTTTCGCCACGAAAACTCCTGGACGACTCGATTTTCCGTGGCGATACCTTGAGCGACCGGGCGTGTACGTGAATCGATAACCAGACGGGACGAACAGGGAGTGACACCGTTGGAAGTACAGGAAGTACAGGTTTTCGATACGCAGGCCAACGCGCCGCCAACGCGCGAATGCGATGTGATCATCGTCAATTACAACGCGGGGGCCCTATTGCAGGCATGTGTGAAGTCGGTGCTTGACGCCGGTGCAACCCGAGTCATCGTGGTGGATAACCACTCCCATGATGACAGCCTGGCCAGGTTGCTGAGCACCTGTGCGGTGGGCGATGCCCTGCACATCATTCGTAACGACCCGAACCTGGGCTTCGCCGTTGCCTGTAACCAGGGCGCACGGCTTGCAAGTGCACCCAACCTGCTGTTCCTGAACCCGGACACGGTTATTGCTCCGCAAGCCATCGAGCGTTTGCTGACGGCCTTGCACGGGGCGGCCGATATAGGTGCGGTAGGCGGCCTGCTGTGCAATCTCGATGGTACTGAGCAGGCCGGTGGCCGACGCGTATTTCCCACGCCCAGGCGCGCATTCATGCGGGCGTTCGGGCTGTCGCGTCTGGCCAGGTTCTGGCCAGCGCTGTTTTCCGACTTCCTGCTGCATCAGGAAGCCCTGCCCCCGCAGCCCATTGCTGTCGAAGCCATTTCCGGGGCGTGCATGTTGGTCAAGCGCGAGGCGATCGAACACATTGGTTTATGGGACGAAGACTATTTTCTGCACTGCGAAGACCTGGACTGGTGCATGCGTTTTCACCATGGTGGCTGGAACGTCCTGTTTGTACCGGATGCCCAGGTGACGCATGTGTTCGGAGGCTGCAGTCGGAACCGTCCGTATTTTGTGGAGTGGCACAAGCACCGTGGAATCCTGCGGTTTTACCGCAAATTTTTCCGCCGGCAATATTCAGTGTTCTTGTGGGTGTTCGTGGTGATTGGCGTCTGGTTTCGATTCGGCCTGATGGTCGGGCGTCACGCGTTCACCCGGTGTCTGGCGGCGTTGAACAACCGCCCCAGGGAGCAATGAGGTGCGCATCGGCCTGCTCGGTGGTTCCAGCTTCCTCGGTGAGCATCTGTTGCGGGCCCTGGCGCGGGAAGGCCATCAGGCCGTCGCGTTCAGCCGTCAAGGCGGCAGACCCTGCCAGGAACACGTGACCTGGCTGCCGGCCGAGACCTGGCCGGAGCTATGCCTGGACGCGTTTGTTTCGCTGGCCCCGGCCTGGGTGTTACCTGACTACCTGGAGCGTTTGGCCAGCGCTCACGTAAAGTGCATCGTGGTCCTGTCTTCGACAAGTCGCTTTACCAAGCAAGCCTCGCCTGATCCTCGCGAGCGTGCCCTGGCGCAACGCCTGGTCGATGCCGAGCAGCGCTTGCAGCAGTGGGCGGACGAACACAACACGCAGTGGGCTGTTCTACGCCCGACCCTGATCTACGGGCATGGGAAGGACAAAAGCATTTGCGAGATAGCCCGGTTCATTCAGCGCTACGGTTTCTTCCCGTTGATCGGTAACAGCGCGGGCCTGCGTCAACCGGTCCACTGTGACGATATTGTCCAGGTGTGCGTTGCCGCCCTGGAAACCAGGGGCTGGCCAAGTGGCAGCTACAACCTGTCAGGCGCACAAACCTTGCCCTACCACGCCATGGTCAGGCGAGTGTTCCAGGCCGTAGGGCGGCCGGAACGGACGCTCAACGTTCCGGCCTGGCTATTGCGCCAGATGATCGCGCTCGCACGCTGCCTGCCGCGTTATCGCCACCTTTCAAGCGCCATGGCGCAGCGCATGAGCCAGGACCTGACCTTTGATCATTCAGCGGCGCGTGAACAATTCGGCTTTGCGCCGAGGGCGTTTGATTTGAGCGCTGAAGACTTGCCCCCCGTCGGCTAAAAAACCTGCGCCTTGAACTTGGCAGCGAGCTGCCCGACATAAAGGCCGCAGAACTTATCGATCAACCAGGCACAGAAAAAATCCGCCGTAGCGACTACGGCGGCAACCAAAGGTTTTTGTCGAAGCAGAGCGGCTAAGACACCTTCAACGCTACACCCATGACCGATTAAAAAACGTGAAGTTTAATTAATCGAGTTTAATCAAATGCCGGCTGCAGGCCGCGGAAACTGTGCTTAGAATCGGCTTCGACAAACACGTCGAGCACAATAAAAACCAGTCTCTCTTACCTGAAACATCTGCCCAATAAAACTTCATGCGCCCTGTAAAAAGTGCGGTGTTTCTGTGCGCGTCAATCATTTCGGGGAAGTAAATAACATGGTCAAACAGTGGAGCCTGTTAACACTGGCGATATGCGCCAGTATCAGCCAGGTGGCCCTCGCCGAGTCCGTGACGGACCAGGCCGACGCCAAAGGTTTTATCGACGGCAGCAGCGTCACCGGGCTGTTGCGTAATTACTACATGAACCGCAACCGCGAAGGCGGCCGGGCCGACAACCGTGACTGGACTCAAGGCGCCATGCTCAATTACGCCTCGGGCTTCACCCAGGGCACCATTGGTTTTGGCGTGGATGCCTACGCCTTTGGCGGTTTGAAACTGGACGCCACGCACCAGGATGCCGGTACCGGTAACTTGCCGACCGACCGCCACGGCGATCCGGAAGACGCCTATGGCTCCGTGGGGGCGGCGGTGAAGGTGAAAATATCCAAGACCCAACTGAAATTCGGCGACATGCAACCCACCGCGCCCGTCTTCGCCACCGGTGGCACTCGCCTGTTGCCGCAGACGGCCACCGGCTTTGACCTGACCAGCAGTGAAATCGCGGGGCTGGACCTGGAGGCCGGGCACTTCACCAGCACCAACAGTGGCATGACCAGCAACCATGACCACGACATCTACGCCACCTACGCCAACGTGCCGGCTTCCAGTGCGAGCTTTGTCGGTGGCAAATACACCTTCAGCCCGTCGCTGAGTGCAACCGTGTATGCCGGTGAACTGGAAGATATCTGGCGCCAGTACTACACCAACCTCAACTATGTGCTGCCGTTGGGGCATGACCAGTCGCTGGCGTTGGATGGCAACCTGTATCGCACCCTCGATACGGGCAGCGCCAAGGCCGGAGCGATCAACAACACCACCTATTCGCTGGCGGCGGCCTATTCGTTCCTGACGGCCCATACCCTGACGCTGTCGTTCCAGAAAGTGCATGGCGACACGCCGTTCGATTACATCGGTACCGGCAACAACGGCGCGGGTGAAGGCGGTGATTCGGTGTACCTGGCCAACTCGGTGCAATGGGGTGACTTCAACGGACCAGGCGAGCAATCCTGGGGGATTCGCTATGACCTGAACCTGGCCAGCTACGGCGTGCCGGGCTTGAGCTTCATGGCCCGCTACATCAACGGTTCGGACATCGATGGCACCCACACGCCGGCCAACAGCGCCTATGCCGGTGATTACGGTGCCGATGGCGCGCACCACGAAACGGATGTGGAAGCCAAATACGTCGTCCAGAGCGGCCCGGCGAAAAACCTGTCGCTGCGCGTGCGCGATGCCATCGTGGCGTCGAATGCCGACCAAGGTGACGGCAACTTGAACGAACTGCGGCTGATCGTCGACTACCCGTTCACCCTGTTGTAAGCGGCGGCTGCGCGCCGGCCAGCGTCATCGCTGGCCGGCGCACAGCGGCTAACCCACCCAGCCGACTGCTGTTTTCGGAATCACTTCCGACTCATCCATCTTGGACGCAAACATACTCACGGCTTTCACCGCATCACTGGTGCTGGTGCGGATCTGCAGGATCACCGAACCCGCCTGGTCAGCCAGGCTGACCCCACGCTGCGCGCCTTCCTGGGTGGCATTCATGCTGGTGACTGCATCTCGGGTCTCCGACAGGATCATGCCGATCATCTCGGCGATCTCCGCCGTGGAGCGGCTGGTGCGTCCCGCCAGCTGCCTGACCTCGTCGGCCACCACGGCAAACCCGCGGCCCTGGTCGCCGGCCCGTGCCGCCTCGATGGCGGCGTTGAGCGCCAGCAGGTTGGTCTGGTCGGCGATGCCGCGAATGGTGTTGACGATGGCGGTAATCTGCTCGGAACGATCACCCAGTTGCCCCACCAGTCGCGCCGAGGCACCAATGTGCTCGGCAATCCGGCGCATTTCCGTGGCCGTGTCGTGGATCACCTGGGTACCGTGCTCGGCGAAGCGTTCGGTTTCGGACGAGATATGGTAGGCACGGGAAGCGCCGCGCGAGTCTTCCTCGAACTTCTCCACGCGCTCGGTGATGTCACTGGCAAACTTGACGATCTTGACCAGCGTGCCGTCGCCGTCGTAGACCGGGTTGTAACTGGCCTCCAGCCACGCGACACGGCCATGCTTGCCGAGGCGCTTGAATTGCCCAGTGAAGAATTCACCGTTGTTCAAGCGGCGCCAGAAATCGGTGTACTCGCTGCTGTTGATCAGGCTGGGCTCGCAAAACAGGCGGTGGTGTTTGCCTTTGATTTCGGCCAGCGTATAGCCCATGACGTGCAGAAAGTTCTCGTTGGCGTCCAGTACCTGGCCGTTCAAGTCGAACTCGATCACTGCCATTGCCCGGTCCACTGCGGCCAGTTTGCTGCGGGTCGCCGCCTCCTGTTCGACTTTGCTCGTGACATCCAGGGCGTACTTGACCACTTTCAGCACTTGGCCACGCTCATCCAGCACCGGGTTGTAGCTGGCTTCCAGCCAGACGGTCTTGCCGTGGGCATCCACCCGCTTAAAAGTGCCCGACACGAACTTACCGGCCTTGAGCTCACCCCAGAACTGGCTGTAGGCCGGGCTGTTGGTCAGCGCTGGCAAGCAAAAGTCACGGTGGGATTTCCCCGCCAACTGGTCGCGGCTGTAACCCAGGGTTTTCAGAAAGTTGTCGTTGGCACGCAGTACCTTACCGTTGAGGTCGAATTCGACCACTGCCATGGAGCGTTCCAGGGCGCTGATCAGTCCTTTGAACTCGGTGACTTCGGCCGTCCTGGCCGCCAGTTCGGTTTTGAGCGTTGTGTTGAACATGACGTACCTCAGCCGTGCGGAAAAAACCTATGTCTTCATTCGCTATCGGCTGGGAAATACGCGACTTAACCGCGCAAAAATGATTATTTTCTGACGTCAAGTTTTTTGCGCGAGCCAGCATGATTCAAGGCTTTGCGGCGAGCGAAGCCAACCGCTCACGCATGCCGGTGCTGGCCGCCGGGCCGGCCTGCAACACACAGCGATCCAAGGGCACGATGTGGCCCTCGGCGCTCGCCAGCATAGGCTGTAGCGGTCGCCCGGTGTCCCGCTCGACCAACTCGACACTGGTGCCCTCTTCGGCGTAATGCCGGTTGCCCCACGCCACCAGCGACATCAGCACCATGCGGAAATCCTCACCCTTGGCGGTCGGTACATATTCGTAGCGCGGCGGCCGCTCGCTGTAGGCCCTGCGTTCCAACATCCCCGCCTCCACCAACGCAGTCAGGCGGCGCGTGAGCATGTTGGGAGCGATGCCCAAGCTGCGCGAAAACTCATCGAAGCGGCGCAGCCCCTGCAGCGCGTCGCGCATGATCAAAATGCTCCACCACTCCCCTACCCGGTCGAGGCTGCGGGCGATGGGGCATTCGTCGCGGGTCAGGGACTTGCGTTGCATAAAGGTTCCTAGGGGCCGGTGCAAAGTTGTGTGACGCCATGTTACTTTCATCATGATAGTGACGTCCATAGGGTCTTAACCCTCAATGCAACCGGAGTCGATTGATCATGAGTAAACGTATCGTTGTGACAGGCATGGGTGCGCTGACACCGTTGGGCGCTGACGTGGAGTCAACCTGGAAACGCCTGTTGAACGGGCAGTCGGGCATTCGTCGCCTGCCTGAAGACCTGATCGGCGACCTGGCCATCAGCATCGGCGGCCAAGTGCAGAGTGTGTTGCAGGACCCCGAAGCCGGGTTCGATCCTGATCGCCTGTTGGCTGCAAAAGAGCAGCGCAAGATGGATCGTTTTATCCTGTTCGCACTGGCGGCCGCCGATGAAGCGTTGAAGCAGGCCGGCTGGGCACCGAAGACCGTGCAGGAGCAGGAACGCACCGCAACCATCATCGCCTCGGGCGTCGGCGGCTTTCCGGCCATCGCGGAGGCGGTACGTACCACCGACAGCAAGGGGCCGCGACGCTTGTCGCCGTTCACCATCCCATCGTTCCTGAGCAACATGGCCGCCGGGCATGTGTCGATCAACTATGGCTTGAAAGGCCCGTTGGGCGCACCGGTCACTGCCTGTGCGGCGGGTGTGCAGGCCATTGGCGACGCCGCGCGGATGATCCGTGCAGGCGAAGTGGACGTGGCAGTGTGCGGGGGAGCCGAAGCGGCGATCCACCGGGTCAGCCTGGCCGGCTTTGCGGCGGCACGGGCCTTGTCCAGCGACTTCAACGACGCGCCCGAGCGCGCCTCGCGCCCGTTCGATCAGGCACGCGACGGCTTTGTCATGGGCGAAGGCGCCGGCCTCCTGGTGATCGAAGAACTGGAACACGCCCTTGCACGCGGTGCCCAGCCGATTGCCGAACTGGTGGGCTACGGCACCAGTGCCGATGCGTACCACATGACGGCTGGCCCGGAAGACGGTGACGGCGCGCGCCGGGCGATGACCCAGGCGCTGCGTCAGGCGGGCATCGAGGCGTCCGAGGTGCAGTACCTGAATGCCCACGCCACCTCGACGCCGGTGGGCGATAAAGGCGAATTGGCAGCCATCAGGACCGTGTTCGGTGACGGTGGCCGCCTGGCAATCAGCTCGACCAAGTCCGCCACCGGCCACTTGCTGGGGGCTGCGGGAGGCATCGAGGCCATCTTCACCGTGCTTGCCCTGCGCGATCAGGTCGCACCGGTGACCCTCAACCTGGAAAACCCGGATGAACTGGCCGCCGGGTTGGACATGGTGCGCGGAGATGCGCGGCCAATGGCGATTGAATACGCACTGTCCAACGGCTTCGGCTTTGGTGGCGTGAATGCCAGCGTGCTGTTCCGCCGCTGGGTATAAGCCGGCGGTTTGCCCCTGGGATTATTTTCGGGGACCATGGCGCCTTTCTGTCACTGCCAACAAGAGGCGCCCATGGCTAACCACGACCTGTCCTACACCCCCGATCCGGATGCCGACTCGATTTCCTCAGATGTCGTCGGTTTCAACGGCATCCTGGTCTCCACCCAGATCCCGACCCGCGCCGACGGCAGCCTGGAACTGGGGGATATCACCCTGCAAAGCGAATGCACCCTGCAAGCGTTGAAAGTCGCCCTGGAAAAGGCCGGCAGTTCCATGGACCGAGTCATGCACCTGACCATCTACCTCACGGACATGGCCGATCGCGGTGCATTCAATGAGGTCTACAAGCGCTTTTTCGCCAAGCCATGGCCCGTGCGCGCGGCGGTTGGGGTGGCTGCACTGGCGGTTGAAGGGATGCGCGTGGAAGTCACGGCGATGGCTGCCAAGGCCTGAAAACCCAGGCGTCAACCGAGAAACATCACGACCTCCAACGCGCGTAGTGCGGTAACCGGATAACCCATTTTTCGGTCGACCGACTCGCGCAACGTTACAAGACGCTTATCCTTTTGCAGATCGCCAAGCAATTCCATGTAGTTTTCATAAGCCGCGACATTGTTGACTCGGTATTGATGCGCCTTGGCGCCATGGACGAAAGCATAGATTCGCGAGTCCCAAATAGGAAATGCTGCCGGATTGACGAAATGCAGCAACTTGGAGGCGCCTACAACCGAGTGATTCACCAACTGAGCCAAGTGGCCCAGTTGGTTATGACTCAAAACCCCCTGTGTCTTGGCCTCGTTCAGTATGTCCGCCCCCATGGCGACAGTGACTGCCTTATCCGCGTGGATCTCAAGAATGGTTGGCATCCAGCCATAAACCATATGGGCCGCGCAGATGAAGTCCCTGTCCGTGAATGTAGCCCGGTCCGCCAAGGAAGAAAGTATGTGGGGATAGGCCCGAATATACGAGTTGTTCGGGTCTATCCGGGTTGTGGGTTCCAGTGTAAAGACGTCCTTCATGGGCAAAGATTTCTTTGCCCTAAAGTTATCGCAGCATTCACAGGACGGCCTGTTAGCTCTCATCGCTGACCTTTTTTATCGTCCAGTACTTTATTTATCCGCTCCAACAACAGCAGTCGAATGCTTTCCAGGATGCCCGACTCTCCATTCACGGCTTTTTCCTTGCGGATGATTTTTAGCTGGCAATTAAGGGCAAGTGTCAGCAAGAACCACATCACAACAGTGACAATGACCATCTGGCCACTTCCGACGGTGAATTTCACCCCGAACGTGTTCAGTAACCCTTCATTCATCGATTCAAACAACGTGAAACTGGTGAGCCAATTCACCGCCACCGCAGCGAAGTGCAGGGCCAGCAACGGCTCGGTCGTACGCTTGAAAATGTACGTCGCAATCATCAAACGGAGCGATGCGCGGCGAGCGAAATACCATAGGCATGGCACCCCAAGCACCACTACTAGCGTCGGCATTGCCAGCAGCGTGATGTTTTCGATGATCCACGCGATCTTCCTTAGTAACCACGACAACCAGCCCCAATCGAGTGCTGGCAACAACTGTAATAGCCAATGAATCCCGTACAAAATCACTTCGCCAGCGATGATGAACAAGATCGGAAGGATACATAGTAAAAACGAAAGAAAAGTGAAAATGAATGACTTGAGGATCGGCCAATCAGTCAACTCGAGGTATTTTTTGAGCAGTCTTAACATCAGTTATCCTAATTAAGAAGTCGCGGGTGCTGAGCCATTATAATGCCATTACTCGGCATGCAATACTGGTTTAGTCCTTCGGTGGATGCCGGTCAGGTAATTCACGGCTACAATGCCCGCCTCGACCGTGACAAGCCTGACTAAAAAAACTATGTCCTTGCCCAAGCATCACCTGGAATTGCTCAGCCCTGCCCGCGATGTCGCCATCGCACGCGAGGCCATCCTGC
>Ga0157375_10003326_pt1 | contig 13922 bp, 14 predicted proteins | sample M35metaG_FD_115311 | JGI IMG/M metagenome (GOLD analysis project Ga0157375, IMG submission 115311) | Miscanthus rhizosphere microbial communities from Kellogg Biological Station, Michigan, USA - M3-5 metaG | ecosystem: Host-associated > Plants > Roots > Rhizosphere > Soil | place: USA: Michigan...
CATTACCCGGACTGATATCGAAAAGAAGTTGCGCGAGGTGGGAATCCAAAGCGCCGAGATCCATGTCATCGGTCCTTCGCTCGAAGACGTTTTCGTCGCGTTGACCGCGAAATACGGCAACGGAAATCAGGACGAGAAAGCCGCCTAACGTGAGCGCACTCCCAAATTTGTCCTCCCGAGCCGGCGCAGCGCGGCGAGGGACCTCGCAGTCGCAGTGAGGGCTTACTACATTTATATAATGACAAACCGAAGCAGAGTCGTCCTCTACACCGGCGTGACTACCGATCTCGCGCGCCGCGTTTGGGAACACCAAAACGGCACAATCAAAGGATTCACAAAAAAGTATCGCCTAACGATCCTCGTTTATCACGAGACCTACCACGATATCGGCCAGGCAATCGATCGCGAGAAAGAGATAAAGGGGTGGCGCCGCAGTAAGAAAAACGCGCTCGTCGAAGGATTAAACCCCAAAGTGGGACGACCTCTCGCCAATGTTTGACCAGCAATGTGGGGTCCCTCGGGATGACAAGTCGCGAAGCGAAACACGCGCAGCATGAAACGTCCCTTCCGTGGCCTTGGCGCCATTCTTTTCAAGGAGTTCATCGTCGTCATGCGCGATCCAATGACACTCTTTTTCATGCTCTTCCCTCCGCTGGTCGAGATGATCGCCTTTGGCTACGCGCTCGACAACGACGTCAAGCACATGGCGATGGTCGTTTTCAACGAAGACCGGACCGTGGAAAGCCGCCAGTTGCTTGATCGTTTCGTCAATACCGAGACTTTTCGCATCGTTAGGGAAGTGGGCAGCGCGGAGGTGATGGCGAGCGAAATTCGCGCCGGGCATGCTTATGTCGGGCTGCAAATCCCGCCGCACTTTACCCGCGAACTACGCGCCGGCCGCTCTGCCCGGGCCCAGCTCCTGATCGACGGCTCCAATTCCACAATCGCCCTCCAGGCGCTCAACACTGCCGTCGCCATTGCCCTCACCCAGTCAACTGAGACGCTGCTGAAGGAAAGCGGGCGCAACGCGGTGCCGGTCGAAATCCGTCCCCAGATGCTTTACAACCCGACCATGCGCAGCCCGAACTTTTTTGTCCCGGGCGTAATCGGGATCGTGCTTCAAATCGGCACCACTTTCGCCACCGCCATGGCGGTGGTGCGAGAGAAGGAGCGCGGCACACTCGAGCAGCTTCTCGTTAGTCCGCTTAGTCGCTGGGGCTTAATGCTTGGGAAACTGATCCCCTATCTCTGCATCGGAATGCTGATGGCTTTGCTCCTCTTTGGCATCATGCACTTCGTCTTTTTCGTGCCCATCGCGGGCAGCATTGTGGCGATGGTCGTGGCCACCCTCATTTATGTTTTTGCTTTGCTGAGTCTTGGTTTGCTCGTCGCGACCAAGGCCGAAAACCAGATGCAGGCCCTGCAAATGTCGATGGCCTTCATTCTCCCAAGCGTTTTCTTTTCCGGTTTCATCTTCCCGCGCGAAACGATGCCGGCGATTTTCTACGGGCTCGGGTCGATTCTGCCGACGACCTACTTCATCGCGTTGATGCGCGCCATTATTCTGCGCGGCGCAACTTTTCTGGAATACGCGCCTTCGTTAGGTATTCTCACCTTCATGGCGGCTCTGCTTTTTGTTGTCTGCTCCCTGCGCTTCCGCAAAAAGATCGGGTAGGCGAGGCGCCGACTTCCCCGAGAGAAGAAAAGCAGCGTCAGAATTATCGGCGCCCCCGTCGAAACGGCGTTCAAAACTTGCATCGTGTGTTAGCCTTGCGGCCAAATCTTTTTCTTGCCCGATGCAAATTACTCCTTCTTCCGGCTCCTCCGCTTCGCCTTTTCCGCCCGGATTCCAGTTCCGCCCCTTCCGCTTCCTGCTCGGCCTGGTCGGGTTCATTGGAATTTTGGTGACGTTCGTTGCGCTTTTTCTCGGGTTCACCTCCATCCCGACAAACTCCGTCGGCGTGAAGCTGCGCTTCGGCGCTTATCACAGCATCGAGGGGCCGGGCCTCGCTTATGCGTTTCCGTACGTCGATGAGATCAAGATCGTGCCCACACAGCGGCTCTTGAAACTCGAATTTGGTTTCACCACCCAGGGGGCAACGAACGAGTTCCAGGGAGACCAGCAAGCCCAGGACACCGAGACGATGATCACAGGGGATCTCAACACCGCCCTCGTTCCGTGGGTGGTCCAATATCGGATCACGGACCCGAAGCAATACCTCTTCGGCGCGCGCGAGCCGGAACAGACTCTGCGCGATCTGGCCGAAAGCGTGATGCGCGAAGTGATTGGCGACCGCACCGTCGACGAAGTCCTCACCATCGGCCGGCATGATATTGAAAGCGCGTCGCTCGGACGGCTGGCAAAAGTATGCAGTGAGTACGGGCTCGGTCTGCAAATCCAGCAAGTGCAGCTCGCGACGGTGCGCCCGCCACCCGCGGTCCAGGCTGCCTTCAATGAAGTCAACCAGGCCCAGCAGGAAAAACAGACCGCGATCAATCAGGCTTGGGCGATTTACAACGACGCCGTGCCGAACGCCCGCGGGCAGGCGAAAGAACGCGAGAAACAGGCCGAGGCCTACGCCTTTCGACGCGTCAACGGCGCCAAAGGCGACACGGAAAAGTTTTCCCTTCTTCTGGCCGAATACGCCAAGGCGCCCGAGATCACGCGCCAACGCCTTTACCTCGAAACGATGGAATCCATCCTGCCCGCGCTCGAGCGCAAGGTCATCGTGGACGACAGCATCAAGAGCGTGTTGCAAACCCTGCCGCTGCTCCCACCCGCACCGGTCGCGACCCCGGCGCCCCAGCCCTGATGAAAGAGCCGCCCGACAAATCTGGCATCCCGAACCGCCGCAGGACGAAGTCCCTCGCCCTCGGCGCCACTCGCGATGACAACGCTTTTTGTAATGCCTAACGATATCTAATTTCATGGCCAATATCTATCGCCCTCAATTTTCCACCCGCTTCGTTGGGTTTATGCAGAACCCGATCCTCTCCATCATCGGGCTCATCTTCCTCCTGACCGCGCTGAAGTGGGGCGCGCTCCTCTTCGTCGTCCACCAATACGAAAGCGCGATCGTGACCCGCTTCGGCAAAGCGATTCGCACGGAAAAAACGCCTGGTTTGAAATTCAAAGTGCCCTTCATCGATTCGGTCCACCGTTTCGACAACCGCATCCTCGCCTGGGACGGCCCGCCCACAGAGTGCCCGACCAAGGACAAGCTGTACTTGATCGTCGATTGTTTCGCGCGTTGGAAAATCAGCGACCCGCTTCTCTATTTCAACCGCCTCAACGACGAACGTAGCGCGCTCTCCCGTCTCGACGACATCCTCGGGAGCGAGACCCGCACCGCGGTGGCGGCGAACGATCTCGTCGAAATCGTTAGGCTAACGAAAGGGCGCACCCCGTTGCACGACCCGGAACTCGAGAAAACCGGGACGGTGCTGCCGAGCAACATTCCTGATGTCGAAATGGGGCGCGGGGCGATCGAGCAACAAATCACGGAACGGGCCCGACAGAAAATTGAAGGTTTTGGAATCGAACTGCTCGATGAGCGCTTCAAGCGGAGCAAATACAGTCCAGCGGTGGCGGAGAAAATTATCGAGCGGATGTCGAGCGAACGGCATCAGATCGCTTCCAAATTCCGTTCTGAAGGACGCGGCGAAGCGGCCAACATCAATGGACAAAAGGAGAGCGACGTGGCTTCCATCCAATCCGCTGCGACTCGCAACGCCTTGAAGATCGAGGGCGAAGCCGACGCCGAGGCGGCCCGCATTTACGCCGCCGCCTACAGCACGCCCGAAGCGCAGGGTCTCTATGCATTTGTCCGCCGGCTCGATGTCGCACGCTACGGATTCAGCCAGGGCACGAGCGCGGTTATTTCCACGGATAGCGACTTCGGCAACGTGCTCAAGGGAGTGGGAAAAGCCGTTGCCTTACCCGCGCCAACGCCGGCGCGCTAGGTCGTTGTAGCCGGGGGCGTTGACCCCGCCGGTCTGGCGCGTGGCGATGCCTTCCATCGATCGGGGTCCGCGCGCCCGGCCACAACGACTTGATTATCGCGACGGCTTCACGGAGCTTTTTTTCCCGCATGACCATCGCTGACCCAATCAAAGTCGAACGCGTCACGACCGATTCGAAGATATTCGCGTTTACGCGCTGGGATATTATCCCCACCCTGGCGGCCCTCTTCCATCTCGCCTTTTTCTTTGCGCTCTTCCTCCTCTATCCGCACACGCCGCTCTGGATCATGCTGATCCTCGGCTTCATCTACTCGTTAATGGTGAACGCCAACATCAACGGCGTGGCGCATAACTTTATCCACAATCCGTTCTTCCGTTCGCCGCTCCTCAATCGCCTTTTCGGCATCATCGAATCAGTCGCCTGCTGCTTTTCGCAGACCTACTACGACGTCGTCCACACGCAGCATCACAAGGGCAACAGCGACAAACAGGACGAGAACGGCGAAACGATCGACTGGTTGTCCATCTACCGGCACGGGCACGACGGCGAAGCAGAGAATCCGTGGAGTTATGTCTTCCTCAGTTTCTTCCGCGACAGTCCGGGGGCGATCAATCGCGAGCTCAAGAAACGCGGCCAAGCCGAAGTGCGCTGGGGCAACATCGAGCTGGCCGCTTTCGCGACGGTGCTTTTCGTGATGTTCTGCTTCAATTGGCGCTACATTATTTTCTACTTCCTGCCCTTCTTCTATCTCGGGCACTGCTTTAGTTACCTGAACGGCTACTTCCGGCATTACGGCGCCAATCCGGACAAGCCAGTGGCTTGGGGCGTGAGCAGCTACGGCAAGATCTATAACTGGATATTTTTCTACAACGGTTACCACGCCGAGCATCATTTCCGTCCCAAGGTGCATTGGACGCAGATGGAGAATTTCCACCAGCAGATCGCCGGGTTGCAGGAGCAGGAAGGCGTGCGCGTTATCAAGCGCGCGCACATGCTTGGGTTCCTCGATCCCAATCTTCCGCCGCGCAAGGGAAGCGGCGGCGAGCCCGCGACGGTCGCTTCTTAAGGCTCGTTAGGCGGGACGCCGCGCCAACAGACAATGTCCCGTCATCTCGGGCGGCTTGGGCAAACCGAGGAGGAAAAGTAAAGTCGGCGCGATATCGGCCAGGATTCCGCTCTCGAGACGAAAATTCTTCGCGTCCTCCGCCACGTAAACCAGGTGCACGAGGTTGGTCGTATGCGCCGTGTTGGGCGACCCATCGGGATTACGCATCAGCTCGCAATTTCCGTGATCGGCGGTAATCAGGAGCTTTCCGCCTAACGACAAGACGGCGGGCACCAATCGGGCAACACAGGCGTCGATTGTTTCCACCGCCTTCACTCCGGCGGCCACGACCCCGGTGTGTCCCACCATGTCGGGGTTGGCGTAATTCAAGATGACGAGATCGTACCGCGCGAGACGACTCAGCACTTCGTCGGTCACCTCAATTGCACTCATCTCCGGCTGCAAATCGTAAGTCGCGACCTTGGGCGACGGAATGATTTTGCGCTCCTCGCCCGGTGACGGCTTCTCCACCCCGCCATTAAAGAAATAAGTGACGTGCGGATATTTTTCCGTCTCCGCAATCCGTAACTGCGTCTTCCCCGCCGCGCTCACCACGTCGTCGAGAATGTTCTTGAGCGACTGCGGGCCGAAAACGATCGGGCATTGGTAGGTCGCGTCATACTCCGTTAAGGTGAAGTAATGGACCTGCGGCCAGACTTCCCGCTCGAAACCATCGAAATCCTGGAAGAGAAAAGCCTGCGAGAGCTGGCGGGCGCGATCGGCGCGGAAGTTGAAGAAGATGATGGTGTCGCCGTCGTGAATTCGTTGCTCGTTAGGCTGAGCGAAGATTAGCGCGGGCATGAACTCATCCGTCTTGCCCTTCGCATAATGACGGCGGAGCGCGGCTGACGGCGTATCCGCACACACTTCGCCGCGCCCGAGGACGATCGCCTCCCAGGCCAGCTTCGTTCGGTCCCAGCGTCGGTCGCGATCCATCGCAAAATAGCGCCCCACGACAGTGACGATGGGCGCGCCGCTTTGCGCCAGCTGCGCCGCGCAAGTCGTCAGGTATTCCGCCCCGCCGGTTGGCGAAGCATCGCGTCCGTCGGTGATGGCGTGAACCAGAATATTCTCCACCCCAGCCTCCTTCGCGGCGGCGGCGAGCGCCACCAGATGCTGGTAGTGGCTATGCACCCCGCCGTCCGAAACGAGTCCGATGAAATGCAAACGCCCACCGCGCGCTTGCGCGAAAGCCTCCTGCAAAACGGCGTTCGTCTTCAGCGCGCCGTCGGCGATGGCTTTGTTTATCCGGGTCAGATCCTGATAAACAATCCGCCCCGCGCCGAGGTTGAGATGACCGACCTCGGAGTTCCCCATCTGCCCGGCGGGCAGACCAACGTCTTCCCCGCTCGCGCTCAAGGTCGCGCAGGGATAATCGTGATAGAGCCGATCGTGAAACGGTGTCGTAGCCAGCAGAGTCGCATCGCCGTTCTTCTCCGCCTCGGCTCTTCCACCGGGATTGATCCCCCATCCATCGCGAATCACCAAAACCACTGGCCTGCCCATGATTGCATTCTCCCGGCGCCCGCCCCCCGGCTCAAGCGGTTTCCCACGGCTGCGGGATTGACAACGCCCGCGCCCTTCGCTCTTTCCACGGAATGAAATGGCGCAATCAAACCCTGGCGCTTTTCTGTCTCGCGATTTTCATCGCTTTCGGGGTGCTTTATTTCCGCCATTGGGTCGTGCAGAAACCGTTCGGGATCGTGCTTTTCGTCGGCGAAGGATTGACTCCTGAGCGCGTCGCCGCGACCCGCCTCTACGCAGGCGGAGCCAACGTCCATCTCGCCCTCGAGTCGCTTCCCGCCGTCGCGCTCCTTGCCAATTATTCCCAGGACTTCGCTGTGCCCGACGAGGCCGCCGCCGCCACCACCCTGGCCACGGGCGTGAAGGTCAATAACCGCAGCATCGGACTGGGGACTGATGGCAAGAAACTCCGCAGCATCATCGATTTCGCCCGCGACAAAAACCGGGCCATCGGTCTGGTCACCAACGCTCGTCTCACCGATCCGACAGCGGCTGCATTCTATGCGGTGAGCAAAAGCGCCGGGGCGGAGGTCGCCCGGCTGATGGCGGAGGAAAAGAAGATCGATATCGCGCTCGGTGGCGGTGGCGCGGATTTTCTCCCGGAGGCGAAAGGAGGACGACGCACTGATGGGCGCGATCTCATCCTCGAGATGCGGCGAAATGGTTACGAAATCGTACGCACCAAAGCCGAGCTCGAAGGGATTCCACAATGGCGCCGGCCGAAGCTGCTCGGAATTTTCAGCGACGGCGAAATGGCCTTCGCCAATGAGATTGCCGCCGGGAGCGAGCAACCCGCTCTCGCCGACATGACGCGCCGCGCGATCGAGTTGCTGCAATGGAACACGAGCGGCTACCTGTTGATCGTCGACGCCGGGTTGATGGGCATAGCGGCGCGCGAAAACCACGGCGAGAGCACGCTGGCTGAGACGGCGGAGCTCGATCAAGCCGTCGCCGTCGCCCAGAGTTACACCGGTGCCAACTCCACCATCCTGGTCGCGGGAAACTTCGGCATCGGCGGACTCTCCCTTAACGGTTTCCCATTCCGACGCGACAGGGGAGTTGCGCTGCTGGGTGTGAACTCCTCCGGCGAACCGGCGCTTACCTTGGCGACCGGGCCGAACGGCGTTCCGACCCGCGCCGCGCCAGAACCCGGGCCCGACGAACCCGTGCCACCCGGCGAAGGACCGGATGCGACCAACATTCAGGAACCCGCCGCCGCCTACGCCCCCTGGGCGCGAAATACTGTCAACGACGTGCTGGCGGCGGGACGCGGCCCGGGAACGGAGAGGCTGCACGGGTTCCTCGACAACACGGTGATTTTCAAAATCCTCCAAGGGCAGTTGTAGAGGCTTCTTTCTGCGAAGCGCCAGAGGGAGTGTCGCTCGGAGTGACGGTCACCAACCACAGCGCCCCCACGGGAGGTCTACAAGGTCGGCAAGCCCGCGGCTTTCCAGGCGCGAAATCCGCCCGTCATCGAGCGCACGTTGCGATAGCCCATTTTCTGCAGGCTTTCCGCGGCTAGCGCCGAGCGGCTCCCGCCGCCACAATAGCAGATGATGCGCTGATCGAGGTCCGGCACCGCTTCTTCGATCTCGACTTCGATTTCGCCGCGCTCGAAATGCTTTGCGCCCCGCACATGGCCGGCCTGCCAATCGTCCGCCGCGCGCACATCAATCAGCGTCGCTGCTCCGCAGCCAAGCTCCAGCGCGGCGTCGTTAGGCGAAATTTCCTTGATCTGCTCCTTGGCCGCGGCGACCAGCTTTTGAAAACGGTTCGGTCGTTCCATGTCGTCAATCCTCATTCACGCGGACCGCTCTCGCCACTCCTGTCATCCCGAGCCGGCGCTGCGCGGCGAGGGACCTCGCCTATGAAACCCACGCGCCCAGGCAAAAATCGGAAACCGTCGATTGCCTCGCCGTCTGCGCGCCTCGGGATGACAAATCGGGAGTGCGCGCCGGATTATTCGTAGCGCAAGGCTTCAATGGGGTCGAGCCGCGCGGCCTCGCGCGCGGGATAAAAGCCAAAAAAGATCCCGACCGCGGCGCTAACGAAAAACGCCGCTATGATCGAAGGGATAGAGATCAAAGTCGGCCAATGCGCGAAGACCGAAAGCATGCGTGAGGCGCCGAGGCCGAGCAGAATTCCAATCGCGCCGCCGATCACGCTCAAGGTCACGGCTTCGATCAAGAACTGGGTGAGAATATCCCGCCCGTGCGCGCCGACCGCGAGGCGCACACCGATTTCACGGGTCCGCTCGGTCACACTCACGAGCATTATGTTCATGATCCCGATCCCACCCACGACTAACGAGACGCTGGCGATCGCGCCTAACAACAAGGTCATGACGCGTGAAGTCGCGGTCGCGGTCTCAGCGATCTCTTGCTGGTTACGCACGGTGAAGTCATCGTCGCGTCCGGAACGGATGTTGTGCCGCTGACGCAGTAGTTCGGTGATCTGCTGTTGAGCCGGAGCGAGATCGTTAGGCGTAGCGACCTGCACGTTGATCCCGCGCAAAGTGGAGCCCCCAATAACACGTTTCATCGCGCTGGTGTAGGGCATGATGACGATGTCGTCCTGGTCCGTGCCCTGCGGGCTCAACCCTTTGGCGGTAAGCACGCCGGTGACGAGAAAAGGCACACCCTTGATGCGGAGGATTTGGCCGATCGGGCTTTCGGAACCGAAGACCTGACTCGCAGTGGTGCGTCCGATCACACAAACCTTGTTCGCGCTCCGCACGTCCTGAGAGGTGAAGTTGGCGCCATCGCTCAAAGGCCATTTTCGGATGTCGAAATACTCCGGCGACTCGCCGTAAATGCGAGTGAACCAATTCTGGTTCCCGGCTGAAACCTGGCTCGTCGAAATCACTTCCTCGCTCACTGCGATAACGCCGGGCACTTCTCGCCGAATCGCCTCCGCGTCTTCGATTTTCAATGTGCCTGCGTTCCCCCAACCGGTCCGAATCCCGCTCGAAGTCACGCTGCCGGAGAAAATCAGAATCACGTTCTCACCGAGGCTGGCGATCTGTTGTTCCACCTGCGCCTTGGCGCCGTTGCCGATGCTGACCATCGCAATCACGGCACCGACGCCAATGATGATGCCTAGGGCGGTCAGGACCGAGCGCAGCTTGTTCCGGCGCAAAGCGCGAAACGCAATCTTGAAAGTGGAGTCAACTCTCACGGCAGTGCGGCAAGTTTTCTCATTTCGCTTTCCGCCGTTAGTCGCTGCGTCACGGCGCGATCGCTCTGCACCGCGCCGTCGCGCATCACGATATTGCGCTTGGCGTAGGCCGCGATGTCGGGCTCATGGGTCACCATCACAATCGTGATACCGCGGTCGTTGAGCTTTTGAAAAATGTCCATGATCTCGGTGCTGGTGCGGCTGTCGAGATTGCCGGTCGGCTCATCCGCCAGAACAACTTCCGGGTTGTTGATGAGGGCGCGCGCGATCGCGACCCGCTGTTGTTGGCCACCGGAGAGCTGGCTCGGATGATGATCTTCACGGCCGGACAAGCCTACCGCGGCCAGCACCTGGATGGCGCGGGCGTGCAGTTCCGCATTCGTTAGGCGAGACTCGCCGTAGAGCAAGGGCAACTCGACATTTTCGAGGGCGGAAGTGCGCGCGAGAAGGTTGAAGCTCTGGAAAACGAAACCGAGCTTGCGATTGCGGATGTCGGCCAGTTGGTCGCGATCGAGCCCGGAAACGTCGTCGCCGTCGAGCAGGTAGCGACCCTCGGTGGGGCGATCGAGGCAGCCAAGCAGATTCATGAGGGTCGATTTACCCGACCCACTCGAACCCATGAAGGCGACGAATTCCCCGCGCCCGATCTCGAGGGAAACGCCACGCACGGCGTGCACCTCCACTTCTCCCGTATGATAGGTTTTGTGCACATCCTCCAGCCTAACGACAACACCGTTTTCAGCCATGGGAATTGGGCGAGCACATTGGTTGCAGCCGGGATCGGGGATCCCGGCCCGTTGTGACGCCGCGAAGAGTGCCGGGACGGCCTATCCCGGCGACAACATTTTTCCTGGTTTTCATGCCCTAAAATCTGCGCTGGCCGCCGGCCAGAGGGTTGTTCGATGGTTGCGCGGCGCGCGACGGCGGACCGGTCTCAGCCGTGATGACACGATCACCTTCCTTCAATCCATCGAGCACTTCGGTAAAAATTCCGTCGCTGATCCCGGTTTTGATCTGCACCGCGCTCGGACTCGAACCGCGCAGAACATAGACCGTTCGCTCGGCTGAATGCTCGCCGGATTTTCCGCGGCCAGCGCGCCGAACGACAGAAGGCGGAGTCGCGTCCGGCGGACGAAAACGAAGCGCGGCGTTGCTGACTTTGAGGACGTTGTCCCGCTGTGCCCCGACGATCGAAACGTTCGCCGTCATGCCGGGTTTCAATTTCAGATCGGCATTATTAACGCCGATGACGGTGTCGTAGGTGACGACGTTCTGGACAGTGATGGGTGCATTGCGCACCTGCACGACTTCACCCCGAAAGGTGCGCCGCGGAAAAGCGTCCACCGTGAAATCAACTTTCTGCGCGGTCTCCACCGTGCCGATGTCCGCCTCGGCCACATTGGCGTCGATCTGCATTTTCGTCAGGTCGTTGGCGATCGTGAAAATAACCGGGGCGCTCAGGCTGGCAGCCACGGTTTGCCCAACATCGACGCTGCGCGAGATCACGATGCCGTCGATCGGCGACGTGATGGTGCAATGATCGAGATCGACCTGCGCTTTCTGCAAGGCGCCTTCCTTGATTTTCACGTTGGCCTGCGCCTGATGCAGAGTCGCCTTCGCCTGATCGAGTTCGGCTTGCGCGGAGTTCTGTTTCGCGACCAAATCCTCGGTCCGTTTCTCGGTAATCTGCGCGAGCTCGAGTGCCGCCTTCGCGTTTTCGAGATCGCCCTGCGCCTGGAGAACGGCAGCCTGGAAAACAGCCGGGTCAATTTCCGCCACCACCTGACCGGCCTTAACCGGCGAATTGAAATCGACCGAAAGTTTCTGGATGTTACCGGAAATCTGGCTCCCCACCTGCACGTTAACGACTGGATTGAGGGTGCCGGTTGCGGTCACCGCCTGCGTGATCGCGCCGCGCGTAACCGGGGCAGACTGATAATCGGTTGCTCCGTCTCCACTGCACCGGCGGAAAACGAAGAGCGCGCCAAACACCACCAGCGCGCCAACCACAACGACGATGATCCGTTTCATGAAAAAAAGCCGCCGACCCGGCGCCGGCAGCTATTGTTTAGACCGGTCAGCCGAAAATTAGTTACAAGAAAAAGATGCGCCGTTACCTCGAAATCTATTCGATCATGCTGCGCAACTCGCTCATCCGCGAGATGAGTTTCAAGGCCAACTTCATCCTCTGGATGATCGTCGAGGTGCTTTGGTTCTGCGGGCAGATTCTCTTCTTCAGCATCATCTTCGGACAGGTCGACCGAATCGGTGACTGGACGAAATGGGAAGTCGTGCTGCTCGTCGGGACGCACCAGATCATCGCGCAGTTGTTCCAGGCTTTTTTCTTTGTCAACGTGGCAAATGTTCCCGAGCTGGTGCGGACCGGGAAACTCGACTCGCTCCTCGTCCTGCCGGTGGACAGCCAGTTTGCGGTCTCGACCAAACAGTTCGGGCTCGACAGCGTGATCAATGCGCTCATCGGCGCGGCCGTCGTCATCATTTCGCTCCGCCAATTGCACGTCGTGCCAGGGCCTTTGGCGATCCTGTCCTATTTCGTCGCCCTCGGCTTCGGGGTAGCGATTCATTATTCGATCATGCTCACCCTCGCCGCGGTCAGCTTTTGGATCGTGCGCGCCCAAGGTCTCGTTTATGGCTACTTCAACTTCCTCAACATCGCGCGCTACCCGGATGTTATTTTCCCGCAGCTCTTCCGCTGGGTCTTTGGCTGGATCATTCCCGTCGTCATCGTGGCAAACATTCCCGCCCGGCTGTTGATCAAGTCGTTGGGCCAACCGGGCTGGCTCATGCTGCACCTCGTCATCGCCGGCACCATCGCGGCCTTGATCAGCCGGGCTTTCTGGCGCTGGGCGCTGCAGCACTATTCCAGCGCTAGTTCTTGAGCGGCGGCCGGTTGTTGCGGGGAAAAAAACCAGCCCCGAAATTGGTTCAAAACCGCTTGCGCCAAAATCTAAATGCCCTTAATTATGCCTCCCCTTGGTCCGGACAGAGGGAAACGCAGCTCCGACTACGAACTTTTATGGCCCGTTCAACCAACAAATCATCTTCCAAAAAGCCCGCGAAAAAGGTCGCACCGAAGAAGGCCGTCGCGGTTAAAGCTCCTGCCGCCAAAACGAAGCCCAAAGTTGCCGCGAAAAAGGCGGTAAGGACCGCCCCGAAAAAAGCGGTCAACGCCGCCGTCAAGAATAAGCCGATCAAGTCCGTCGCTCGCGCCGTTAAGTTGGCCAACGGGAAGGAAAAAGCTCTTAAGGGCAAAAACAATCAGGCCTTCACGATCAACAACCATCACAGCAAGGCGAAAGAGCGCCGGCTGGATCCCTTTACGCGCGCACAAAAGGAAAAGCTCTTGCAACTCCGCGACGCGATGGTGGACTCGATGGCCGGGGTCGCACAGGACACCTTGCGTGCACGCGCCGAAGGCAGCGAAGCTTCCGCTTTCGGAATGCACCAGGCCGATGCGGGGAGCGACGCTTACGATCGCGATTTCGCGCTCAGCCTTTTGTCCCAGGAACAGGACGCGCTTTACGAGATCGATGAGGCGCTCAAACGCATCGATCTCGGCACGTACGGCAAATGCGAGATGTCGGGCAAACCGATCCTGCGTGCCCGGCTGGAGGCGATCCCGTTCGCTCGCTTCACGGTAGAATGCCAGTCACAGCTCGAGAAGCAAAGTAAGGCTTCGCGGGTGCGTCAGTCGGTCACCTCGCTCTTCGGTCTGACGGATGACGAAGCGCGCGAAGGCGAAGAGGAAGAGAAGACGGAAGAGACCAAAGAATAACGGACATGGCCCAGGAAATCATCACGCTGGAGTGCACCGAGGCAAAAGCGGCCGGCGCACCGGCTTCGCGTTATATGACAACGCGGAACAAGAAGAGCCCGCGCACCCCGAATCGGCTCGAGAAAAAAAAGTATAATCCTTTCCTGAAGCGGCACACGCTCCATCGGGAGACCAAGTAATCATGCAACCGAAAACCGCCAAACGCCGTTCCGCTTTCCGCCGCGCCAACCGCACGATGCCGCGCCGGCGCATTGATATCGCCACCGAAGCGATCGACTACAAGAATCCCGATCTCCTTAAGAAATTCGTGACCGAGAGCGGCAAGATTTTGCCTCGCCGCGTCACGGGCATGCCCG
>Ga0157375_10003328_pt1 | contig 13921 bp, 12 predicted proteins | sample M35metaG_FD_115311 | JGI IMG/M metagenome (GOLD analysis project Ga0157375, IMG submission 115311) | Miscanthus rhizosphere microbial communities from Kellogg Biological Station, Michigan, USA - M3-5 metaG | ecosystem: Host-associated > Plants > Roots > Rhizosphere > Soil | place: USA: Michigan...
CGCTGCATTTAGGCGGCAACAGCTGGCACACGCCCTATGGCCCAATTTGCCTGCACGAACAATATATCGGGCAACTCGGACTTGCTATCAACGACCCCAAATACCTCGCAGGCTATCAAAGCTGCCTTGATTATTATTGCCGTCACGCAATAAAACCTGATGGCCGGGTGTATCCGCGATGGGCCTATACCAATGAAGACGCAATGCCGGGCCAGTTTAATAAATATGGCTTCTACGAGGCTCAATGGGGCATCCTGATGGATTCGAACCCGGATTTGGTGACCAACATTGCTGAGCTATATGATATGACTGGCAACAAAAGTTGGGTAAAAAACCATCAGCTATCATGTGAAAAGGCATTAGACTGGATATTGAAACGGGATGGCAATAGCAACGGCCTGGTTGAAATGACAAACGACAACTCCGGCGAAAAAAAGAGCAGCGACTGGATAGATATCATCTGGGCATCCTATGAAAATGCTTTTGTAAACGCAAAGCTCTATCATGCCCTGGTTAAATGGGCCGCCATCGAGCACCAGTTAAACAATGAACCTAAAGCAAAGCGCTATGCAGATTTTGCTGCGAAGTTGAAAAAGAGCTTCAACAAATCAACCAAAGAGGGTGGATTTTGGGACGGGGAAAATGGCTGTTATGTGCATTGGAGGGATAAAGACCAAACTATCCATGGCCGCAATATGGTTACACCGGTAAATTTCATGGCCATTGCTTACGGAATTTGCGATAATGATGAACGCAAAAAAATCATCCTGAATAGCATTGAAGCGCAAATGGAAAAAGAGAAATTATTTTTCTGGCCCTTAGCCATGACATCATATGCTCCGGGAGAAGGGAAAGAATGGCAATTCCCCTTCCCTTCTTATGAAAACGGCGACCTGTTTTTATCATGGGGGTCAATCGGCGTAAAAGCATATGCGGATTACAACCCTGCCCTCGCTATTAAATACGTAAAGACCGTACTGGAACAATACAGCAAAGACGGCCTGGCATTTCAACGCTATGGCAGGGCAAAGCAGGATGGCCTTGGCGATGATATCCTATCGGGCAACAGCCTGTCTATTGTTGGATTATACCAGGCTGTTTATGGGATAAACCCTTTATACAATCGCTTTTATCTTGATCCTCATATTACGCCTGATATCGCGGGCACCGCTTTAAAATACAACTTTAGGGGAAAGCATTTTGTTATAAACCTGGATAACGACAAATATTCAGTATCAGACAAAATGTTTAAGGTCACCGATAATAAAGATTTCGGTTTTAGCAGCATAGAAAGCCAGCTATCCTATTTCAACCGGAACAAAGCGGATGTGTCCTTACAGGCTACTTCCACACAACATTTAAGCATCGATATCAAAAACTGGAGCACTGATAAAATGGAATGGCAGCAAAGCGCGGCGAAACCCGTTAGCTATGTTATTCATCAATTAAAGCCCAATTCAACCTATGTTTTAACAATCAATGGTAAGTCTGCAATAAAAATTAAAAGCACTTTAAAAGGAGAAATAGTACTAAATATTACTCCGCAAACATCTGCACAAACCATCACTATTAATAAAGGCTAATAAATTCCACGCACAAAAAAGCCGGTACTTTTAATTACCGGCTTTTTTGTGCTGCTGCAGGCGTAGTAGATGTAATATCCGGGTCAAAAAAACAAAACGCCCTTTTATTACATCACTAATAATTGAACATTTACAAATCCAATTGTAAAAGCAATACTTTTATATTCAAAAAAACCTTAATGAGCACAATTACAAAAAACAGGATAACGTCAATCGATTTTCTTCGCGGCAGCATTATGATCATAATGGCGCTTGACCATGTAAGAGATTATTTATTTGCTGATTCCTTTTTTTACGATCCGCTTGGTCTTACAAAAACAAGCGGCATAATATTTTTCACCTGATGGATTACCCATTTCTGCGCACCCGTATTTTTGCTGCTCGCCGGAACCTCGGCATCCCTTATCGGGCAAAAGAAAACGAAAAAGGAATTGTCGGTCTTTCTCGTAAAGAGGGGCTTATGGCTCATATTTCTTGAAATGATCGTAGTCAACTTTGGCTGGAATTTTAATATTACCTTCCCCATGTTCTTCTTTATTACCATATGGGCGCTGGGCTTAAGTATGATCGTTTTGGCCGGATTGATCCACCTGCCTAAAAAACTGATCCTTGCTATTAGCCTCCTTATCATCGCGGGGCATAACCTGCTGGATAAAATCGATGTGCCGGGTAGTTCGCTGTCCGCTTTTGGCTGGTCGCTGCTTCACAATCAGCATTTTTTTACCTGGCATAAGGAAATCCTTTTAGTTGGTTATCCGATTATTCCTTTGTTCGCTGTAATGTCATTGGGGTACTGCCTTGGCAGTTGGTATGAGACCGGTTACGACGCCCGGAAAAGACAGAAGAATTTGCTGCAGGTTGGGTGTTTTGCTTTAGTTGCGTTCGTCGTACTTCGCTTCAGTAATGTATACGGCGACCCGGTACAATGGACTGCGCAAAAAAATGCTTTTTTTACTTTCCTGTCCTTTCTCAATGTCAATAAATATCCGCCTTCATTACTATACCTTTTACTTACGATCGGCACCGCCTGTTTATTTCTCTCAATTACCGAAAAAACAAAGGGGGCCGTAGTACGGGTTGTTTCTGTATATGGCAGGGTGCCGATGTTTTATTACCTCATCCACATCTATGTGATCCATTTAATCGCGGTTATCGCATCCGCGTTCATACCCGGCCAGGACTGGAAAATTTGGTTCCTGACTAAGCCTATCTGGTTTACTACTGATCTGAAAGGTTATGGGTTCTCGTTACCGGTGGCTTACCTGGTTTGGATAGGAATAGTGATCGCTTTGTACCCTTTATGCAAACGATATGATGCCTATAAACAGGCTAACAAACAAAAATGGTGGCTGAGTTATTTGTAAAAATTATATTTCCGTGGGTTGATTTACGCTATGACAGTACCCCCTGTCAAATAAATTCATACGTTTCCCGTATATTTATAAACAAGCTAAATATAATGATGAACCCATCAGCACCGAATATCCTTTTTGATCGAATTCGTGTATGAGATGGTTTATGAAAATATCGTTAACCTTATTTGCTATTTACATTAGTGTCTGTGTAATTCTGTTTGCTCGCCAGGAAAAGTTAATATTCGATCCCACCAAACTTAGTACAGATTTTAAATTTGCTTTTGACGGGAAATTTGAAGAGGTAAATATTAAAACCCCGGATAATAAATTATTAAACGGGGTTCTGTTTAAGGCCGATAGTACAAAAGGGTTAGTTTTTTATTTACATGGTAATGCGGGTGCTTTAAATACATGGGGGCAGGTTGCCAAAACCTACACTGACATGCACCATGATGTTTTCATGCTTGATTACAGAGGATATGGAAAAAGCGAGGGGCAGATTAACAGCCAGCAGCAATTTTTCGACGATATTCAATTGGCATATAATCATATGAAAAAAAGGTACCTGGAAAATAAAATTATTGTATTAGGGTATTCAATTGGCACCGGAGCGGCGGCCAATATTGCAGCTAACAATCATCCCCGCTTACTGGTTTTACAGGCGCCATATTACAGTCTTACGGACATGATGAAACACAATTATCCCATTATTCCTACCTTCATTCTGAAATACAAGTTCGAAACCAACAAGTATATTCAAAATTGCAAAATGCCTGTTGTGATCTTTCATGGAGACGTCGATATGGTTGTTTATTACCAATCATCTTTAAAGTTGCAGGCGCTATTAAAACCAACTGATACCCTAATTACATTGCACAACCAGGACCACAATGGGATTACGGACAACCCTGATTACAGGAATGCCATGTTTAAAATTTTAAATAGTAAACCAAAAGTTAGTGCGGCTAAATAATTTGAAAATTTGTTCCTGAGATTCGCTCCGGCCCTCAATCGTAAGTTCCCAAGCCAAAAAGATATTTTAGACAAAAAACAGAAAAGCTACTCAGACGTGCAGGTTTAGCTCGTGAAACGAGGCTTGTCCCGATAGCTAAACCTTGGTGAAAGGGCCAGATGAAATAAAATATTAAAATCGCACACATTGTAAGTTTGGATAACCCAAAAACATTTTCCTAACTTAGCTATATCGTTTGTTCTCTACTTATTTTACCGTTTATGATCACATTAAAAGTTAATGATAAATCATACCAGGTAGACGCCAGCCCCGATATGCCCCTGCTGTGGGTACTTCGCGATTTGCTGGGCCTGACCGGTACCAAGTTTGGCTGTGGCGTTGCACAGTGCGGCGCCTGTACGGTCCATTTAAACGGAGAAGCTGTCCGGTCCTGTGTTACCAAAGTCAGCCGGGCGCAGGGACAAAATATAGTCACCATTGAAGGTCTTTCATTAAATAACGATCACCCTTTGCAAAAAGCCTGGGCCGAATTTGATGTGCCACAATGCGGCTATTGCCAGTCGGGGCAATTAATGTCAGCCGCCGTACTGCTCCGCGAAAACCCCAACCCTACCGACCAGGATATCGATGACGCTATGTCGGGCAATATTTGCCGCTGCGGTACTTACCCGCGGATCAGGCAGGCTATACATAAGGCTGCGGAAATGCAAAAAGAAGGAGGCAAATCATGAACGATCAAAAAACAGTTAGCCGCCGTAACTTTCTGAAAGCGGGCGCCGTGTTAAGTGGGGGATTACTGATCTCATTTACCATACCGCATGCTAACCGGTTACTGGCACAGGATGCGGCAACTTCTTTTGCACCGAACGCTTTTTTGCAGATCGGCACCGATAATACCATCACTGTTATTCTAAGTCACGTAGAAATGGGCCAGGGTATATGGACCACACTACCCATGATAATTGCGGAAGAACTGGATGCCGACTGGGATAAAATTAAAGTCATGCATAGCGGGGTCGATAAAGCTTATAATCATACCGTGTTTGGCATCCAGATAACGGGGGGATCAAGCAGTACCTGGTCTGAATTTGACCGCTATCGCAATGCCGGGGCAACCGCGCGCGTCATGCTAACCCAGGCAGCGGCGAAACGTATGGGTGTTACGGTAGAAAGCTGTACCACTAAAAATGGCTACGTAATAGCCGGCGATAAAAAAATAAGTTACGGCGAAGTGGCCGGCGACGCATCCGCGTTACCTGCGCCACAAAATGTCGCCCTGCGGCCGCCAGCGCAATGGAAGCTGATCGGCAAAGGAGCCAAACGCCTTGATGCTTCAGTAAAAACCAATGGGCAGGCCAGGTTTGGCATTGATACACAATTCCCGGGCATGCTTACCGCAGTTGTAGCCCACGCCCCGGTATTTGGCGGCAAGGTTAAGTCGTTTGATGCATCGAAGGCTAAGGCTGTTCCTGGTGTAAGGGAAGTGGTGGAGATACCGACAGGGGTTGCCATCATCGCCGATCATTTTTGGGCAGCCAGCCAGGGGCGTAAAGCTTTACAGGTGATTTGGGACGATGGACCGGGCATCAATTTAAATACCAAAACACAGGTTGACGCCTATCAGAAACTTGCACATACCGATGGTTTAAAGGCCGCAAAAAAAGGCGACGTCGACCAGGGCTTGGCCAAAGCAAGCAAAGTGCTAAAAGCTGAATACGTTTTCCCTTACCTTGCTCACGCTCCGATGGAGCCAATGAATTGTACCGTCAAACTAAGTGATCGCAAATGCGAGATATGGACAGGCACACAATTACCCGGTCTTGACCAGGCAATGGCCGCCAGGATATTAGGGATGAAGCCCGAACAGGTGACCATGAATGTGGTATTCCTGGGCGGCGGATTTGGCCGAAGAGCAACCATGACTGCCGATTTTGTTTCAGAAGCCGTACATATTGCTAAAGCCAGCGGCAAGTCTGTAAAGATGATTTGGACGCGCGAAGATGATATGAAAGGCGGCTATTATCGCCCAATGTTTGTGCATCGTATCAACGCGGGGTTGGACGCAGCCGGTATGCCGGTTGCATGGCGGCATAATATTGCCGGGCAGTCTATTATGGCCGGAACGCCCTTTGAACCCAAAGATGGCGTAGATTCGACATCAGTAGAGGGTATCGCTGATTCGCCCTATATGGAATCTGTACCCAATCATTTTGTCGGTTTACATACTACCAAAGAGGTAGTACCCGTATTGTGGTTCCGTTCGGTAGGGCACACCCATACCGCCTATGTTATGGAAACCATGATTGATTCCCTGGCTCATGCAGCAGGCCAGGACCCAGTAGCTTACCGGCGCAAACTGCTGCAAAAATCGCCCCGCCATATTGCAGCTTTAGACCTGGCAACACAAAAAGCCGGCTGGGATAAGGAATTGCCTAAAGGTCGTTATAAGGGTGTCGCCGTGCATGAGGCTTTCGGAAGCTATGTGGCACAAGTGGCTGAAATAAGCATCGACAACGGAAAGCTGAGGGTACATAAAGTAACCTGTGCGATAGATTGTGGCCTGGCCGTCAATCCTGATGGCGTAAAGGCCCAGATGGAAAGCGGGATTATTTTTGGCATAACTATGGCGCTTTATGGTGAACTGACGATTGAAAAAGGACAGGTGCAGCAAAGCAATTTTTACGATTACCGCATGGCCCGCATGAATGAAGCGCCGGAAATTGATGTCTACATCGTAGATAGTACCGGGAAAATGGGCGGAGCAGGCGAATGTGCCGTACCGCCAACAGCGCCTGCTATTGCCAATGCCGTATTTGCCGCTACTGGCAAGCGCATCTATAATTTACCGATCATGAACACCCCTTTAAACCACATCTCATGAGCAGCAAAAGACCATTCATATTCATGGCGCTGGCATTATTGGTCGTAGGTATTACGGTGATGTCATTTAGAGGAGCACCCATTACTAATAAAATAACTTATTTGCCAAAGGATAGCATCGGATCTGTTAAGGCTTTTATGTCCGTTTACAAAGTGCTGAAGAGCGCGCGCTGTATGAACTGCCATCCCAGTGGTGAGATCCCTTTGCAGGGCGACGATAATCATCTTCATACGATGGGCGTAAAACGAGGCCCTGATGGTAAAGGCTTATATGCGATGAAATGCAGCAATTGCCACCAGGCCGAAAACGCGCCCGGTCTGCATGCCCCTCCGGGAAACGCTAAATGGGGCCTGCCGCCCGCAAATATGCGAATGGTTTTCCAGGGGAGGACGCCGAGGCAACTGGCCTTGCAACTACTTGACCCTAAACAAAATGGCGGAAGAACCAAACAACAGTTAATTGATCACATGACTTCGGATGACCTGGTGGCCTGGGCCTGGCGCCCAGGCGAGGGCAGAGCTTTGCCACCGCTTAGTCATGCTGCTTTCAGCGCACAGGTAAAATTATGGATAGCAAAAGGGGCTTATGCACCGGCAAAATAACTTTATAGCAAATACTTGCCTGGGCCCTGCTTTAACCATTGGAAGTAGGTAAATTAGACAAGATTTTATTTTGAAAACCAAGAGGCTACCATACTAAGTTGTCACCTTAACTGTATTGTGGGTGTTGCGGTTTGATTTTACCTATCGATGAGGGGGCCAGACCAAACCTTTCTTTAAAAGCCCGGCTAAAGTGCGACTGCGTTTCAAAGCCGCTTTCAAAAGCGGCCTCACTAATGGTTTTATTGGTATTGGTGAGCAGGTTTTTAGCATGCAGCAACCTCTTTTCTAAAAGCCATTTTCCAGGCGTAGTAGAGAATATCGCCTGAAAATCTCTTTTGAAGGCAGAAAGACTACGATTACTCAATCTGGCCAATTGTTCCAGCTTAAGATTATAGCTATAATTTTCCATCATCAATCTTTCCAGGGCTACCGGTCGGGGTTCATGGACCAATGCGCAAAAGTAAGACAGTAATTCGGCGTTGCGTGAGTTATCTGCGATAGTTAAAATCAACTCTTTAAACTTTAATTCCAGCAATGCCTGGCCGGGCTCCTTTTCCGCGCTAAAGTAAGAAGACATCGATAAAAAGAAAGCCGTTAGTGTATCACTGGTCTCCAGCGATATTACTTGCTTATGACTTTGGTAGGTGCTATTAAAGGCGTTGAATTTAGTGTTTAAAGTATTGCAAATAAAATCATCGGGGATAAAGAAAAGAACCACACAGAACCCGGTATCCAATAACTGTTCAAGCACAAATGCCCCTTTTCTGACAAATATGCAGCTGCCTTTTTTTATATCATAGGAACCTTCTGCCGTGTGCCATATCTTTCTCCCGTCCACAACATAAAACAGGTAATTGTATTGCGTCCAGAGCTCTGCAAACCTTGTTTTCATCAAACGCGCTTCAAGCGGGCAATTAAATACAGTAATGAGCGTATCATTGCAATTAAATTGCCGGTAATAATTGGGATGCTGAAGTACGCTTTCGTAAAAATTGACCATGACAGGAAAACTTAAAGTTAATAATTATAATCAACCCATTAAAAATCAGCCAGGATTGATTTGGACTTTAAAATCACTTATCTGAACTTTTTAGATAAACAGAAAAAGTGAAGGCCCCGTATTTTTGAACAAAATCTTAAATCATATGAATCCAAACAAAGCACTATGGGAAAAGGGCGACTTCACCCAAATAGCAGAAACGATGCGCGAAAGCGGTGAGGCGCTGGTTGCCAAACTGGGGATCACCAAAGACCTTCATGTCCTTGATCTCGGTTGCGGCGATGGCACTACAGCTATACCCGAAGCAAGACTCGGCGCACAGGTTTTAGGTGTTGATATAGCCAGCAACCTGGTTGAAGCCGGAAATGTCCGGGCTAAAGCCGAAGGGCTAACTAATTGCACTTTCCAGGAAGGGGATGCAACCGATCTTCATGCATTGAAGGACGGGTCTTTTGATCTGGTGGTCAGCATATTCGGTGCTATGTTTGCACCAAGACCTTTTGACGTCGCCAAAGAAATGGTCCGCGTCACCCGTCCCGGTGGCAGAATCATCATGGGTAACTGGATACCGGGAGATCCTACCCTGGTTGCTCAGATACTCAAAATTAGCTCTGCATATACACCGCCACCGCCGGACGGATTTGTCAGCCCGATGCTTTGGGGTGTTGAGGAGAATGTTACGGAACGTTTTGCAAGCGCCGGTATTCCTAAAGAAAATATAACTTTCACAAGGAATACATTTACTTTTAACACTGCCTGTACGCCGTCGGAATTTGTTAATGTATTCAAGCGTTATTATGGTCCTACGATGAATGCCTTTGAAGCTGCCGCGCAGAACGGCAAGGCCTCCGATCTGCAAAAAGAGCTGGAGACCTTGTTCAATAATCATAATCAAAGCGCTATCGCTGGCAGTACTTCCATACCTGCTACTTTTTTAAGGGTTACGGTAATACGATAAGTTGATAACAAAAAATCCCCGCATGTCTGTTGGGATTTTTGCCTTTAGGCCGGGGCAGCGACTCTCTGATTAACAGGTAGAACTCTCGTAATATTTACGCCGTGATTTATTTTGGTATTACTACCCCGGATTGAAACTTAATACCTTAAATCTGTAAAACTGAATTTAAAGGAGCAGGTTAAGCGGATTAGGATAATTATCGCTCTGATCCTCAGCCACATTGTCTAAACATTTGAAATCCTTTTCTATCAACAGGTATAATTTATTATCCTGATCTTCAAAGCCAACCACATCAGTAGATACCCATTCATCAGCCATCGCAGCAGGCATAAAAAGTGTTATTTTATTGCTTTCAAATACTGCGGATAAGTTAGCTTCTGTGCTTCTCTGCAATGCATATATTAATATTTGCTCTCCAAAATGGGTGCATTCTTCAAGGTATCCGTCTTTTTCAAAACGGCTGACATCACTCTTTGTTAGCCTGTAGCGCAGCGAATTTCCTTTGATCCGTATCTTCATTTTCTCATCGTTTAGTTAAAACAAGCTTGTTACGGCCCCTATTATTATAATGGCCGGATAAGTTAGTCCCTCGGCTTCTGCTATTGCCGGCAAATCTTTCACCAGTCCTCTTGCCGATTTTTGATTATGTAACGAGGCATGCTGTATAATTGCCGCAGGTATATCGCCATTGCCCGAGTCTATATAGGTTTGGGCAATTTCACCCAGCTTTTTCATACCCATGTAGATAACCACGGTAGCATTGCTTTGGATAGCCAGTTGCAGGTCTGCCGAAAGTCTGCCGTCTTTCTTAGTTCCGGTAACTATCCAAACACTTTCGCTTATCGCACGGTGCGTAAGTGGTATATCTTCCAGCCCGGATGCCTGCATGCTGGTAATGCCCGGTATGAAATAAGTTTTGATCCCGTTTTCGCGCGCAAACAACACTTCTTCAAAACCGCGTCCGAAGATAAAAGGGTCGCCGCCTTTTAAGCGTACCACGCTCCCTTTAGTAAAGGCAAAGTGCTTTATCAGCTCATGGATCTGTTCCTGCGGGGTATAATCGCCATAAGGCTGTTTGCCTACATATATCTTCTCGCAATCCTCGGGCGTAAGGTCTAACAGTTCCTTATTTGCAAGGTTATCATATAACACTACTTTAGCCTGCTGCAATATCCGGTATCCTTTTACCGTAATCAATTCCGGATCGCCAGGTCCGGCACCTAATATAAACAGCTCAGGTACTACAGTTTTATCGTTCATTATATTAGGCTATTTATTATCATTAAATTAGTAAAAAGAATCAATGATCCATTTTTTAACAAATTTATGGCTTTAAATATGATTTAAATCATGAAATTATCTAAAAAATGACACCAAAATTCATTTAATTATTACAATAATCATAAAAATCATTAAAATCAGTCAAAAAACGTCGTGCTTTTTTGGCATATCGCATAATATTGACTAATATTGTTATCGTAAATGCATTTCAGGTCGCAACTTTAGTGTATTTACCGGTTGAATTTGCTTTAACATTTAAAAAAATCAATATGTCAAAACCAACAATCGTAGTAGTTGGCAACGGAATGGTAAGTTACAAGTTTTGCGAGAAGCTTGCAGCCAGATCGTCCGGATTCAATGTAGTTGTTTTTGGCGAAGAGCCGCGCCATGCCTACGACAGGGTTCACCTGAGCGAATATTTCAATGGAAAATCTGCGGACGACCTGTCGCTTTCATCCCGGTTATGGTATACTGAAAATGGAATAACTCTTCATCTTGGAGATCCTATTCAGGAAATCAATCGCTCAGCACAAACCGTCCACTCTTTATCCGGCATCACTCTAAAATATGATTACCTGGTGCTTGCCACCGGGTCATCCGCATTCGTGCCCGATATCCAGGGGGTTGAAAAGGAAGGCGTGTTTGTTTACCGCACCATCGAAGATCTTGAGCTGATAAAATCTTACGCAGCAAATGTTAAAAATGGAGCAGTAATGGGCGGTGGGCTTTTGGGCTTAGAAGCCGCAAAAGCTTTAATTGATCTTGGTATAAAAGAAACCCATGTTATTGAATTTGCATCGCGTTTAATGCCGAGACAGATCGATTCCGCAGGCAGCGCCATGCTGCAGTCGAAATTAAAGGAATTGGGTTTAAATGTTCATTTGAATAAAAGCACCTCTTATATAGGGGGCGATCATAAAATAGAAGCACTGCATTTTAATGATGAGAGTGTACTTCCCGTTGATATGCTGGTAATCTCGGCCGGAATAAGACCCCGTGATGAACTGGCTAAACTGGCGGGCCTGCAAACCGGCACACGCGGCGGGATTATGGTTAATGAAAGCATGCAAACCAGCGATGAGCGCATTTTTGCCATCGGCGAGTGCGCCTTATACGATGGGATGATCTACGGCCTGGTAGCACCGGGGTATGAAATGGCTGATATTGTGGTAGCCCAATTAACCGGCAACAGCAAATTGTTCTATGGCTATGATATGAGCACCAAGCTCAAGCTGATCGGTGTAGATGTGGCCAGTTTTGGAGATGCATTTGTAACTGAGCCTGATTGCCGCAGCATTATTTTTGAAGACACTCACAAAGGTATTTACAAGCGCATTAATATTACCAACGATGGGAAATACCTGTTAGGTGGTATATTGATAGGCGATGCAGACGCCTATAATATGCTGTTGCAAACCGTTAATAACAAAATGGTTCTGCCGCCAAATCCTGAAGACCTGATATTGGGCTCAAGGGGAGGCGCTGAAAATGAAGGTGCCGGTGTAATGAGCTTACCTGACGACGCATTGATATGCTCATGCGAAGCAGTAAACAAGGCATCCATCTGCTCAGCCGTTACCGACCTTGGAGTTAGCAATATTGACGGGATGAAGAAATGCACCAAAGCCGGAACCGGCTGCGGTGGCTGTATCCCGCTGGTTAAAGACCTGATAGCCGGCACCATGAAGGCGAATGGGCAGTATATCAAAAATGTGATATGCGAGCATTTCGAATATTCCCGCCAGGAATTGTATGACCTGGTAAAGATCAATAAACTTAAAAATTACGACCTGGTACTTGATCATTTTGGCAAGGGCGACGGCTGCGAGGTTTGCAAACCTGTAGTAGCCAGCATTATGTCGAGTTTGTGGAATGATGTGATCGTTAAGCAAGATACCATACAGGATAGTAACGACCGCTTTTTGGCGAACATACAAAAGGGCGGCACTTATTCGGTAGTGCCTCGTATTCCCGGCGGTGAGATTACCCCGGATAAATTGATTGTGTTGGGGCAGGTAGCTAAAAAGTATGGCCTGTATACCAAGATAACCGGCGGTCAGCGTATCGATATGTTCGGCGCGCATTTAAACGATCTTCCTTTGATATGGGAAGAACTCATCGACGCAGGTTTTGAAAGCGGCCATGCTTATGGCAAGGCCCTGCGGACAGTAAAGAGCTGCGTGGGCAGCACCTGGTGCCGTTTCGGCCTGCACGATAGTGTTTCGTTTGCTATCGAGATAGAAGACAGGTATAAAGGCATACGCGCCCCGCATAAGTTAAAAGGAGGTGTAAGCGGCTGTATTCGTGAATGCGCTGAAGCGCAATCAAAAGATTTTGGCGTGATCGCAACAGAAAAAGGCTGGAACCTTTATGTATGCGGTAATGGCGGTTCAAAACCACAGCATGCACAATTGCTTGCCAATGATATCGATAAAGAAACACTTGTTAAATACCTGGACAGGTTCCTGATGTTTTATATTAAAACAGCCGACCCCCTTACCCGTACAGCAACCTGGCTAAATAAAATGGATGGCGGAATGGCCTACCTGAAAAATGTGGTAATAAACGACAGCCTCGGACTGGCCGACCAACTGGAAGAAGAGATGCAATCGCTGATAAATACTTATCACTGCGAGTGGAAGGAAGTAGTTGATAATCCGGATCTGCGGAAAAGGTTTACGCATTTTGTTAATGCGCCTGAAGAAAAAGACCCATCAGTTCAATTTGAACCGATGCGCGAACAAGTGAAAGCTAAATGGTGATTTTAAATATTTAATTAAAAAATCAAGACATGGATACAGTGATTGACACAGCAACAGAATGGGTTTTAGCCTGCTATGAAGATGATGTTCCTGCCAATGGCGGCGCCTGCGTCAAATTGAAAGACGAACAAATCGCCATTTTTAATTTTACAAGAAGATCTGAGTGGTACGCAACGCAAAACTTATGCCCGCATAAACAGCAAATGGTATTGTCACGAGGAATGATAGGCAGCGCCGGCGAAAATTGCGAGCCCAAGGTAGCCTGCCCGTTTCATAAAAATACATTTTCGTTATTGACAGGGAGCTGCCTGACCAATGAGGAATTGTCCATCAAAACCTACCCCATTAAGGTTGTCGATGGCAAAGTTTATATCGGTATAGCTTAAAATATTGAACCTTTGTTTGATTTGAGAAGTGCGATTGTCTTTAAGTCTCCCCGTGCCCATCGGGGATGACTTAAAGCATTGTAGTATTCTACAACTCATCAGTCGTTAATTGTAAAAGCTTCTCTGCGTCGCTGATAATA